>Ga0153916_10000480_pt1 | contig 26826 bp, 26 predicted proteins | sample Opewatmetagenome_FD_109642 | JGI IMG/M metagenome (GOLD analysis project Ga0153916, IMG submission 109642) | Freshwater wetland microbial communities from Ohio, USA - Open water 3 Core 3 Depth 4 metaG | ecosystem: Environmental > Aquatic > Freshwater > Wetlands | place: USA: Ohio, Lake Erie...
GAAGAGGTTTTAACGGATTGCGGTGGAACCATCTATAGTCAATGGATCAATACTCAACCTTGTTCTGGATTGGATCAAGGACATACCCTTCCAACTGGATGCATTGGACTATATTTATTTTTCATCGGTAGTGCACCCGCTGAAAAGGAGATATTGGTTGACTTACCTCCCGCACAGATATACCTAACTTTGAGCGGTTGTTCACCCGCTCCACCTGAAAATCTCTGCCCCATCATCCCCAGTTTACACTTCGAGGGTGATGAACCGTTACCCAATGAGCAGATCACTACCATCCATGTTAAGATGGATGGTGTGGAAACAGCCTGTCAGGGGAGTAGCTGTGATGTTCAATTACACTCGACTAGATTGGCGGGAAGCAACGTCGAATTTTGGGCTGATTCCAGCTTTGGAGATTCAAGTGCCATTTTCATTGCGATGGTGCGCGTCATTGATAGCGGGGTAAGTGCCTCTCCAACCAGTGGAGGTTGGTATGTGGATATAATATCCACCCAATGGGAGGGGAATGAAATCGCCACTTGCGCACAAGAGTGGCAGGCTTTTCCGCCAGTTGGGGGAGTTCCTGATTGGTTATCCACACCTGAAGACTCAGCTTTCCTGGCTACAGAACAACCTTATGCTTATCTGGCAGGTCGACTGATCGCTGAAGGCGTGGTGAGTGCTTCAACTTGCCCCAGCGGTGGATTGCTTTCAAACGGTTATGCAGATAATTGTGGTTTAGAATTGGCGATGCCGAAAGTCATTGTATGGCAAAACCAATTCGATGACCAGATCATGCAGGTGGCAAATGACACAAAAGTCCCTGCCCAGTTATTGAAAAATTTATTTGCCCAAGAAAGTCAATTTTGGCCTGGAGTATACCGGCAACCAAAAGAATTTGGATTAGGGCAGATTACTGATAACGGAGCTGATGCACTTCTCTTGTGGAATCCATCGTTCTTCGACCAATTCTGCCCGTTGGTCCTTAATCAAGAACAATGCTCATTAGGCTATCTCAAGCTAGATGCAGAAACTCAAGCGATCATAAGAGGCGCTCTGGCTACAAGTTCTGATGCAGATTGTTCGAATTGTGAATATGGGATTGATTTGACGAGCATCGATCCGAGTATCAACCTGGTAGCTCATACCATGTTAGCGGATTGTGAACAGGTAGCTCAAATTGTTTATAATGCAACCGGTCGGATTGCAGGTGAAGTGGCCAGTTATGATGAACTATGGAAATTTACCATCGCAGATTATCACGTCGGTCCGGGCTGCCTGTCATATGCCATGTACACCGCGTGGGCAGCCCGATCAACTATGGATTGGGAACACGTCTCCACGCATCTTACTGAACCATGTGAGACGGTAATACCTTACGTGACCCAGATCATAGCAACACCATAGTGCCGTACATTGGGGAATATCAAATGGGGGATCTACTTTTTTCCCAGCAATTGAATCAGCTGTAAGAACTCTTCCCATTCCTCTGTAAAAAAATGGACAGTGACGTTATTTAGCTCCAGATGATAGGTCGTTTCGCCATCCGGCTCATCTGCTTTCCATACCTGGTAATGCATATTATCAGTTTCAGCTATTACTTGGGTCTTAAAGTCCATGTCATGCTCAGGCATTAGTCTCCCTTTCATGAATTACCATGTAGATGGTAAATTATATATACGGATGATAGATTTTAGGGTGGCGGCAGTACATACCATGGACTGATAAAATCACCCATATAACGTACTTCAAAGTGTAAGTGTGAACCAGTGGAATTCCCGGTGCTCCCTACTGAACCAATATATGTACCGGTATAAACGCTTTGACCACAACTGGCATTCACTACACTCAAGTGAGCATAGAGGGTTTGATATCCATTACCATGGTCAACCATTACCATATTACCATATCCGCCATTAGCCCACCCTGCAAAAACGATAACGCCCGCATCAGAGGCAAATACTCCGTCCCCTGAGTAGCCCGAGATATCAATTCCAAGGTGACCCGACCAATAATCATTTCCTGAGAGGGTATGAGATGCAGTTGGCCAGGCAAAAGCACCTGATCCATAGGCACCGGCATAGTTGCCTTCACATGCGCCCGGTCCGAGCACAGATTTAGAAACACCAGAGTTGGTACGAGCAATAGTTGGCACGAGCCATGGGCGGAATTTACGGTGACCATTAGGAACCATGATCCACGCTCCTGGCTCGACCTGAGGATTGGTTAAGTCAAAATTGTTACCTTCCCACCCAAGGATATCTTCTACTTTGGCAATGAATTTTGCCGCGACAGATTCAAATGTGTCGCCTTCCTGCCATTGGTAGTAAACACCATCCACGGGGGGTACGTTCAGCATCATCCCCGGGTTGAGCATATCTGGTGAGTCATTGAGTTGGTCATAATTTGCCCAAAGGATCGTCTCGGGATGAAGATTAAAGCTCTGGGCGATACCAAATACTGAATCTCCGGTAGTGACAGAATATTCAATCACCTCGGTGCGTGGTCTGGTAGGAATATTTGTGTGTAAGGCAGTGCGTCGGATAATTCCGTCTTCAGTCCGCAATTTTAAATAGCGGGGTAACTCTGTAGAGTCAAGTGTAGAAGAAGATGCCAAAGAATCAGTTTGGAGTGTGAGTTCAGGTGTAGAAACGGGTGGAGCAGCCTGCGTAGATTGGACACGCCACCCGACATAACCAGCCAATAAAACCAGGCTTAAAGCCATCATCCACATGCCAGCTAAAACCACACCATTTGGTTCCCGAGCCCCCATCGGAATGGCAGGCTTTGGAGCTGGTTTTGACCGGCTAAAATCTTTATTTAATTTCTCATCCATGACCAATACCGATTAAAGGCGCGTTTATTATAACTGCATATTAACAAACCGCGGTCGATACCTATAAACTGATTAGTCCTGGTCTTCGTTGAGGGTCTCGAGGAAAGAAAGATTATCGTCAGTTTTCGAGAGACGCTGAAGAATCGCCTCAGTGGCAGTGGCCGGATCCATACCGGCACCGAATGGGGGCGCGGCAATCATTTGATCATACATGCGACGCATCAGCCATACTCGTGGAGTTAAATCGGGCCCAAGCAGTAGTTCTTCACGACGAGTGGAAGACCGCTCGATATCGATAGCGGGGAATACCCTTCGTTCTTGTAACCGGCGGGAAAGCAAGAGCTCCATGTTTCCCGTGCCTTTGAACTCTTCATATACCACGTCATCCATGCGAGAGCCTGTATCCACCAGGCAAGTGGCGATGATCGTAAGTGAGCCACCCTCCTCAATGTTACGGGCTGCACCAAAAAATCTTTTTGGAGGATAAAGTGCTGATGGGTCGATGCCTCCAGATAAGGTTCGACCGGAGGGTGTGACCACCAAGTTGTATGCACGAGCTAATCGGGTGATTGAGTCCATCAGGATAACTACATCACGCCCGGTTTCCACGATGCGTTTCGCACGTTCCAGAGCCATTTCCGCGACCCGAACATGGGATGTCACCGGCTCGTCGAAAGTGGAGGAGATCACTTCCGCGTCCACCGATCGGTCCATGTCCGTCACTTCTTCTGGACGCTCGCCGATGAGGGCAACCATCAAATAGACATCCGGATGATTAGTAGAAATTGCATTGGCAAGCTGTTTTAGGATGGTAGTCTTACCAGCCTTTGGGGGGGATACGATTAAACCACGCTGCCCACGTCCAATTGGGGTGACCATGTTAATCAGGCGCGTAGCCAGAGTATGCCGGTCTGTCTCCAAATTGAATCGCTTGTCGGGGAAGATCGGTGTAAGGCTTTCAAAAGCTGGTCGGTTGCGAATCTCCTCGGGGTCAATACCATTTACAGTTTCCACCTTGAGCAAGCCGTAATGTTTTTCAGATTCGCGGGGAGGCCGGACATGACCAATGATCAGGTCACCATCACGTAGGCTATACCTTCTAATCTGTGACTGGGAGACATATACATCGAAAGCACCGGGTTGGTAATGACCTGAGCGAAGAAAACCCATTCCATCGCTCATAATTTCCAATATACCACCGCGCAATTCTAAGCCATCCCGTTCAGCTTCGGCTTGTTGAATTTTCAGAATAAGGTCGTCTCTCTTTAGGCGGTTCGCCCCCTGAACATTCAAGTCCCTGGCCATTTGACGTAGATGATCCAGGGTGGAAGATTGTAGTTCAATAACTTTCATATTTTATCTTCTCGTGTGTAAGGATATTGGTTTTCACATGAAAATATTTATTTTCGTTACCCCCGCCGAATTTTTACAATAACAACAATAATCAAGGCGGGAAGCCGAAAATATATGTAGGGCTAATTACTGGTAAAGGGGGGATATTCGTACCGGATTATTATAGCATGTATTTTAGATTTATGCAATCAATACGCAAAGCTTTTTGCTAATGTATATGTGTATTTTATCCCAAATAAATAATTAACTATTTCCTGATGATTTAGCAGGCTGGTATGGGTGAATTCAACTACCAAATCTGACTGAAAGAATATATTCCGATTTATATATGAAGGTTTGAATTTTCTATGTATAAAAATGGTATTTCACATTCTTATACTATCTTCATTGACCTTACCAACCCCATTTATCCTTTAGCCATTGGTGATCGCACCCCAACTATATCACAAAGTTGGGATACCTGCATCATTGTGTTTTATTAGAAACGGGACTGCGATATTATCCCGAATATTCTTGATAAGAAATTCGATTCATTATTTTGCATCTTTTATTGAACACTTATGCTCAATGCGACACGCTTTACTAAGCATGGCCTGTACTGGACAATATTTGGTGGCCGATAACTCAATTGAACGTTCCAAAGCTGCAGGGTCTACATTGTGTCCCTCAACGATATATTCGATGATGATATTAGTGAAAACTTTAGGATATTCAACGGCTCTCTCAGCGTGGACTTGTACTTCAAAAGAGGTCACATCTTGACGTTTTTTCTGCATAATGGAAATTGTATCCATGGCAGTACACCCAGCTAATCCAATGGCAATCAACTCCATTGGCTCAAACCCATTATTTTCCCCGCCTGCTGAAGGTTCAGCATCTAATGGGATGGTGAAACTTTTCTCTCCTGTACCTGTAAAGAAGAGCTTTTTATTCCAAGTTACTTTTGCTTCCATAATTTATTGCTCCAATAACGGGGTGAGATATTTTTCAAGCATTGTCCGGTTGATGGGACCTGTCCAAGCGAGGATCACTATTCCATTATGATCGACTACATATGAGCTGGGCAGGCTGTCATTATGAAAAGCGATCAACGATTTATTGTTTGGATCCAGCAGGATCGGGAAATTGATGCCATATTTATCAACAAAGCTCGACACGTCTTCTATTGAATCGCCTGCCTCGATTCCGATCAGCATAAAACCTTGGGACGAGTGCGCCTTGAAATACTTAACCAGGATTGGCATCTCAGCTTTACAAGGGGGGCACCAGGTAGCCCAATTGTTGATTAAAACTATCTGTTGACGGTAATCGGAGAGGTTAACTTTCTTTCCGGCAAGATCGTTTAATGTTAAGTCTGGCGCAGGAAAGTTCACAAAAGAAGGTACAACCGTGTAATCAGTCGAAAGACCTCCACTGGTGAGAACCTTGGTAACAACCAACCCTAAGACGATTAATCCCAGCCCAATTAAAACCAAAGGGATAAATTGATTTAGATTTATCTTATGCTGTTTAGCTTGTCGATCCATAAAAGTATGCGAAAATGCTAATTGTCTACAATACGCAATAATTCCCTACGAAGTTATTTCTCTGGTATAGCACCCAGTAACACATCCACACTATTATTATTGGAGGTCGGTGGAACACCGCTGACATTATATCGCATCGCCTGGATATAGAATTCATTTAACATCTAAAACTTTTAGTACATTAATTGATTTAGGTGATTGCATTCTGGATGCGCAACGCTTAGAACTTAATGCAATACTCATCTGTGGTGTTATAATACTTATAAGGCTCGCTATATAATTTTATTTGCGATCAACAATAATAATTATATAAAATCATAATGAGACCTCTACAAATAGGGCCGGATAAGCACCTGAAAGTCAGCTCCAGGATATTCATATTTATCCTGGGTATTTTAATATTTACAGGTTTAATTCTGATTCCGCTGTCGGCTTCATTTGCGCAAGATGCTGACAAAATAAGGAATAATCCTTTATCGTTGAATGAGTTGGATGCTTTTCAATTTAAGCAGTCTATCATACTCACCGATACGGTCACCTCAACTCCAACTGAAACATCTACTTCGGTCATTACCGGCACAATTACCACAACTGCGACACCAACCGACACCCCAACCGAAACCTCGACTGCTGTTGGTACTCCCACGAGTACCTCCACCGCAACTGCAACAGGGACTTCTACAGCAACTCCAACAGCGACCGGCACTCAACCTACGGCAACGATAACACCCACTCCCACACCAACTGGAACGTTAATACCGGGTCCATCACTTTCTATATCTGTCACGCCCTCACAAGCCAAAGTAAACGAGAGCTTAACCTTCACGATTAAAATTGGGAATACAGGCACTGCACCGATAAGCGATAATATCATAGTAGACTCATTCCCGACGTACATCGACGTACTCACTGTAGCGACGAGTAAAGGCACAATTACCAAGCTGACTCACTCATTCACTGCTTCTATTGGGGACGTCAATCCAGGGGATATTATCACCATAACCGCGGTGGTTAAAGTCAATTCAACACTCACCCGTACAGAAACCCTGACAAATATTGTGACGATGACTTACAATCAAACAAAGTCGATCACATCGAGCGTCGGTTACCAAGTAGTCTTTCAGACCTTACCCCCAACAGGTGAACTACCTTTATATTGGCGACAGGAGAGAATAAAACCTGTTGCGATGATTCCAAGTTTGCTGATAATAGGCTTGGGTGGAATATTACTAATCATGGTGATATGGTCTAAAGAGCGTAACCCCAGGGACAGGTTATGGATGATTGTTGGAGGAACCCTCTTAGTCCTGGTTGGGTTTATTGCTTTAGCTTCGGTATCCGGTTTGTTTGGCCCGCGTGGACAAGCTCAAGATTACCAGCAGGCACCAACATCTGGTGGGGTTATTGCACAGGTGCAGCCTGTGAACCCAACAGTGACCAGCATGCCTTGGTTACCGGCATCCGCGTTCTCTACACCTGATGCTGTGATTCCTATAGTAACTCTACCAAATTACCCTATCCCGACACCGAAGATAACGATCACACCGAAACCAGGTGAAGTTGGACCAGACACCAGTGCGGTGGTGCGAATTGTCATTCCAGCCCTGTTCCTGGATACCGAAGTCAAATATGTGCCTTATGACGGTTTTACCTGGATGATTAGTGGGCTCAGACAGGAAATTGCGTGGATGGGGAATACATCGTGGCCTGGTTTAGGAGGAAATACCGGATTGGCCGGTCACATCACTGTAGCAGGAATGGGTGATGGTCCCTTCCGTCATTTGGACGAGCTACCAAATGGTGAATTAGTCCTTCTGTATACAGAGAAGAACATATACACTTATCAAGTGCGCGAGAGTCGAGTGACCAATGGTGGGGATATGACAGTGACCTTTGCCACTGAAAACCCCCAGATTAGCCTGATCACCTGTATTGATTGGGATGAGGAAACTCGTACCTATCTAGATAGACTGGTAGTGATCGCAGATCTGGTTCGGTCTGAACCAATTACAATGGGTAACACACGCTAGCTGGATAGGTAATTGATTCCCTAAGCGCTGGACAACAACCAGCGCTATTTTTTTTATTACATTCCTGTCGAATATACCCATTCCCCCCCAATCATTGTGGCAAGAGGTTCAATCTCCAACAGTTGTTCTGGAGGGCATAAAAAAGGGTCAGCGTTCAAAATCAGGAGATCAGCTAGATAACCAGGAGCCAGCTTCCCGAGACAGTCTTCCATTCCGGCAGCGTATGCTGCCCCGATGGTAATTGCATGTAACGCTTCATCCACGCTCAAGCGTTGTTCAGGGTACCAACCTTGAACTGAAGGCGTGCCATCTGCACGCCTGCGGGTCACAGCAGCATGAATACCACGAAATGGATTGGGTGATTCCACCGGGGCATCAGAGCCAAATGCAAGTGGAACTCGCTGATTGAGTTGGTTGCGCCAGGCGTAAGCATACGCAGATCTCGTACCCAAACTGCGATCTGCCATCAGCATGTCGGAGGTGGCATGGATGGGTTGCATAGAAGCAATGAGATTAAGTTGGGAAAGCCGTGATATGTCTTCAGGATGCAATACCTGGACGTGCTCGATGCGATGGCGAAGCTGGTTTTGTGAGTGGGAAGGCAAAGTGTGTTCGAATTCTCTTAACTGCGCATAGGCATTAAGTACCTCATGATTGGCGCGGTCACCAATTGCATGAATAGCCATGCTGATCCCATTCTCAACTGCAAGACGTCCACGCTCAAATAATTCCTCGGCATCCATCATCAGTATGCCCTGGTTGTCAGGTTCGTCATTGAAAGGTTGGAGCATCGCCGCCGTGTGAGGTCCGAGGGCACCATCAGCAAACAATTTTACCGGGCCAATGCGTAGAATATCGTCACCAAAACCAGACCGAAGTCCAAGTTCAACTGCATGGGGCAAACTCTCAAGAGGGATGCTTTTTAGCACTCGCATCCTCAGATCATGCCTTTGATGGAGGACTTGCAATGCTGAAAAACAGCGGCTCCGGTCAAAGTCGTGTACTCCAGTGAGACCTAATTGCCAAAGTCGAGGTAACGTCTTACCGATGGCTTGAACCACTTGGTCCAGGCTGGGTTCCGGAATAACACGCTCGAGAATATTCGTGGCGGATTCAAACAAAATACCATCCGGTTCGCCGTTTGCCAGATGCCCAATCCGACCACCAGCAGGGTTGGGGGTATCGCGGGTGATGCCAGCCAAATGGAGGGCAGCAGTATTTACCCAGGCAGAATGGAGTGATTTGTGAGTCAGGTAGACAGGATTATTTGGAGCGATATCGTCCAGTAAAGACGCAGAACCGTAACCTTCTACCCAATTATTCTGGTTCCAGCCATGTCCAAAGATCCATTCACCCGGTGGAGTGTTGTTTACGCGCCCAGCAACTTTTTGCAGGCACTCCAACCGGGTTACGGTCTCACAATCAACTTTCTGCAAGCTGAATGCGTAATCTTCCAAATGGATATGAGCGTCGGTGAGACCGGGAATAATCGTATGGCTGGAGGCGTTGAATAAATTGAACGGGGAGAATGTGGAAAGGATTTCATCATCCATTCCAACAGAAATGACGTGCTCACGATCGATAGCAAGGGCAGTGGCAAATGGTTGTTGTGGGTCTAATGTATGAAGATTAACATTGTGGATGACGAGCATGTTCGGTTGGTCAGTCACTCTGACCCAGAATGCGTAAGATCAATGCATCCAATTCCTCGTCTGAATAATAATGTATTACGAGGGTTCCCCCTTTTTTCCTTGGGTGCAGGTTTACCCGTGTCCCTAAGCGTTGTCGTAAACGTTCTTCTAGGAAGGATACATCAGGTTTAGGAGCTGGTTTTGATGGTGAGGGTGGGCGTTGACCGAGATACTTACGAACCAGGTCCTCAGTTTTTCGAACGTTCAGCTCGTGTTTGATGATGGTTTGCAACACTGCTGATTGAGCCTGGGAATTAGGTAAACTTAGCAGTGCACGCGCGTGACCCTCAGTAATTTCACCTTTGGCAAGAGAGTGACGCACATTTTCTGGCAGGTTGAGTAAGCGCAGTGTATTGGTGATGGTTACGCGGCTTTTACCCAATTGCAGCGCTATCTGCTCATGGGATAGGTTAAAATCATCTGCCAGCTGACGGTAAGCCTCTGCTGCCTCAAGGGGGGTGAGGTCTGAACGTTGGACATTTTCAATGAGAGCCAACTCGAGGCGCTGTTGTTCCGTAGCCTCTCGCACAATGACAGGTACTGCACCAAGGTCTGCCATGCTAGCAGCTAAGAGACGGCGCTCACCCGCAATGAGGATATATTTACCAGGCTCATCGGCAGGTGCAACAATCAACGGTTGCAGTATGCCATTTTTACGAATAGAAGCGGCCAGTTCCTCGAGCTCTTCCTGGTTCATTTGGGAGCGTGGTTGACGTGGGTTGTGGCTGATATCTGCGATGGGAAGGGTTTCATAGCCACTTGTGGCTGATGAGGCCACGGATTCAGGAGAGAATTCTCCAGTGGGGATCAGGGCATCTAGCCCTCGGCCAAGACCAGTTTTTTTTGTCATTCTGTGCTCACCAGGGTTTGAATTGGTTCTGGAACCAAAACTCCGTCACCTACCAGGATCTCACGAGCCAGGTTGGAATAAGCAATGGCACCATTCGATCCAGGTGCGTAGACAGAGATTGGCTGCCCATAGGATGGCGCCTCTGCCAAGCGGACCGATCGCGGAATGATGGTCGCGAAAACCTGACTTGGAAAATGAAGGTTGATTTCATGGACGACATCCGCGCTTAGTTTGGTGCGAACATCGAACATGGTTAAAATCACACCGCGCACGCGTAAATTGGGGAAGAGTGCTGTGCGGATGCGTGATAATGTTTGGTTAAGTTGCCCGATGCCTTCCAACGCTAGATACTCACACTGAACGGGGATGATCACTCCATCTTTGGCAGCAACCACTCCATTCAGGGTCAACAATCCAAGAGAAGGCGGGCAGTCTATGAGAATGTAATCGTAACGCTCAATAATAGGCTGCAATGCTTCCTTTAGTCGGGTTTCTCGTGCAATTACAGAGACAAGCTCGACCTCAGCACCTGCTAATGCTGGAGAGGATGGCATGAGGGATAGTTTTAATCTTGGGTTATACAGAATATTTTTTATTGCAGGAGTTGCACCGATTATGACATCGTAAGAGCTGTTTTTTACGGTTCGCTTGTCGATACCTAAACAAGAGGATGCATTTGCTTGAGGATCAAGATCGATCAGCAGGATGCGCTGACCGAAGCTTGCCATGAAAGCTCCCAGATTGACAGCAGTAGTCGTTTTTCCAACGCCGCCTTTCTGGTTAGCAATTGTATAAATCCTCACCATTAAAGTACCTCAATAAAATATTCCTGGATTTCCTCTGGTGTAGGGATCCCTTCCAAGCCTTGTCGTGTAACTGAGTTGGCAGCAATCTGGTTGGCAAACCTGGCAGATTCCCATGGGTCGCGGGTTAGGTAAAGACGGGTGAAAAATGCTGCTGCAAAAATGTCACCAGCTCCAACGGCATCAATCTCTTCAACCTGGGGCGGGCGCAAGCGTCGCACATCTCCGTTCCAGTACACCCTTGCTCCGGCTGCGCCTTCTGTTACAACTAGTATGCGTGAAGCTGAGGCCATCTCTTCTATTCGTGACTCATCATTCTGCACATCTTCAATGCTTAATACCGCTGCACCCGATTGTTGTAAGGTGAAAGCCGCTTCTGGCCATTCGGAAGCATGAACACGCCCTTGTTCATCCCAGGCACGTAACCATCCTTGAGGTGTAACTCCTACCAATGAGTTGGGAAAATGCCTGACCAAACCAGGCTCGACTTCCTGTGCAACAGGACCAAGGTGAACGATTGGCGCCTGCCGCCAGGGTTCGGGAATTAGATGATAATCCAACCGTGGTGCAACGGTGTGTACAATCTGAACACGTCCATTAACAGTATAAATGTTTTCAAACGTAGTCGAATGGTCAGCGGGGTAACTCATGATGGGAATATGTTTCAGATTTCCGAGAGGTAATTCTCCTCCCCACGAGGTGACAATCCCAACACGCAGACCCAAAGCATATGCAGTCAAACCAGCATAGGCGACAGTACCGCCTAATCGAGGTCCTGATGGAGTAAGATCACGCGTTAGGTGGCCAATAATTAGATAATTAACCGGTTCAAGCGGGGATAGGCTGAACATGGATAGATTATACCTGAAATAGAAATGATGCTGTTTTTCTACAGAAAAGCATCTATCCGGCAGTAATTATTCCTTTGGAATAATTGTCACTTTACGATGGGGTTCCTCGCCAAAACTTTCGGTGGTGACGTGTTCATCATCCCTCAACTCCATGTGAATTATCCGGCGCTCATTCGGTGGCATGGGTTCGAGGGTCTGTTTGCGTCCGGTTTTCATCGCTTGTTCAGCGATGCGGTGGGCAAGCTGGCGTAGCTGGCGTTCACGTCGTGTGCGATATCCCTCAACATCTATGACTAAGGTAATATTATCCCCAAGTTCTTTACTTACGATCAACCGAGTAATGTATTGCAGTGCATTTAAGGTCTCTGAGCGTTTACCAATCAATACACTTAAATCTTTACCGGTGATGTCGACCAGAATGGCACGTGTTCCACGCACATCATCAACCTCACCGTACGATGCATTGACCTGTGCCTGGATGTGCATCTTCTCAAGCAGTTCGCTGACCGTCTCCTGCGCCACATGTAAAGGAATCTGCTCTTTTGTATTTGCTGGCTGGATTCGAATCGGTTTAATCGTTGGTTCTTCCTCAGCAAATTCAGAATCGGATATCACACTTGATGATGAAATAATTTCAGCCTCGGGTGATTCCGGTAGGTTTTGCCTCACGATGAGGCGGACCCGCGCCTGATGGGATCCGAGGCCGAACAATCCTCGACTGCCTTCGTCAAGGATTTCAATCTCGACCGCTTCACGAGGTAATTCCAATTCAGCCAAGCCTTTTTCGATGGCCTCATTGATCGTTGGGGCGATGATTTCTAGTGTCGCGCGTTGTAAGTTCATAGACACTTCCTAATATTGGTTAACCCCTAACTAAGATATTATTTTGCGCTGACGACTTTTCTCTTGGGCAGCAGGTTGCTCCAGTGAACGTTTCCCATGATTGCGTATTGAACGACACCCAAAACGTTGCTGATAATAAAATACAAAGCCAACCCAGAGGCAAGCGAATAAGCGATCCAACCCATCAGAATGGGCATATATAGGTTCATCATTTTTGACATTTGGGCACCCTGGTCGCCTGGATTGGCAGGAGGGGTCATTAATTTGGACTGCAGGTAGGTGGTGACTACCACGATAATGGTCATGATGGGAACTGCAAAACCAGCGATTATCAATGCATTCGGGCTGCTGATCTCAGGTAAACCAAGGTTCATCCATAAGAATTTGCTATTTAAGGGGATGAGCTGGGAAGCAGGGATGAAGGAATATATATCACGGCTAAGGTTCAATAGCTGGATGGGTGCTGAAGCCATGGCGAGGGTGATGGATTGGTACAGGCCAATCATGATGGGGAATTGGATCAATAATGGCAGACAGGAGCCAAGCGGGTTGATCCCCATCTCCTTATAGATCTTCATTTGTTCTTGAGCGAGTTTCTCTTTGTCATCTTTGTATTTTTTCTGGATTTCCTGCCACTTCTTTGAACCTTGAAGTTCCTGCATCTTCTTCTGACTCTTCAATTGTTGTCCCGTAAGCGGGTAAGTGATCAGGCGGATCAATATCGTGAATATGATGATCGCCAAACCAAAATTATGAAAGAAAAAGTTATAGATCCAGATCAGGACATTGACCATGGGTGAAAGGATAAATGTGTTCCACATGAAGGATTATCTCCGTATCTTTTGTATTATCTCATTGCTTGGCAGGAGTGTAGGTCCACTTCTGATTTCCGTCCAGGTTTAAGGCGACAAGTAAGGCGCTGAAGCCTGTCGGAGCAACGAGGACTGTCTCACCGACAACAACGGGTGAAGAATAAATTATGCCACCGACCACCTTACTGCTAACGATGTCTCCAGCTGTACTGACGATAAATAAGGTGTCTGCCTCGGTGGTGAAGTACAATTTGTCTCCTGTTACTATGGGAGTATCGACAATTGAGTTTTGAGGTTGGATACGCCACACAGTCGTGCCATCTGAAGCATTTAAGGCATACAGGTATCCAGATAGGTCCCCAAAAAATAAGGTGTTATTCTCCAAAGCTGGTCCGGACCAAACCCAATCCTGTGTGGTGAAGCGCCATCGAATTGATCCATTTGTGGCGTCTAAAGCAATCATTTCTTTGCCAAAAGTTCCTACATACAAAACTCCGTTGGTACTGACTGCAGGCGTGCTAACCAGAGCACCCCCCAGATCAGCACTCTTCCAGAGCTGCGTTCCAGTCGTCGCGTCAAATGAATAGACCTTATGGTCCATCGATGCAACGTAAACGCATCCACAATTTGGATCTGTGGCAGGCTTTGCCCAAAGGGGTCCATCCGTTTTTTGTACCCAAATCTGCTTTCCTGTTAGATCTACCGCATAAATGCGGTCATCTGCTGATGGTTGGTATATCATCTTCTCTGTGGCTAATGGACTTCCAATCAATCGATTGGTTGAGCCTGTGAAGATCCAATTCTCAGAGCCGGTAGCCGGGTTAAGACTATAAAGCTTGTGATCATAACTCGGTACAATCAGTTGTCCATCAGAAGTTAACACCGGATTGGCGTAAAATGCTATCTTGGAGTTTGCTTTGGCAGGATATCGCCATTTCTCACTACCGGTGTTCAAATCTACTGCATACACCTGAGTTCCCGCTGCGAGGTAAGCTATATCGGTACTGGCCGTCAGTCCGTGCCAGCCTGTGGATGCGTAGATTGTGCTGCTACAAGCGCTGAGAAAAATACTTAATAAAACTAAAATACTGACTACTAGAAGGTTTTTTGATTTCATCGGTTATCTTTTCTAAGGTACAGGATCAAATCCACCGTGATTGAATGGATTACAACGTAAAATGCGCCATGCCGTCATCAAACTGCCTTTAATTGCACCATATTTATAGATCGCCTGGTAGCCATAATGGGAACAAGACGGGTAAAAACGGCAAGTCCCTTCAGGAAGTGTGGGCGATATTGTTTTTTGATAGAGGCGTATTAATGCCAATAATGGTATACGTGGTAGGTTCCAAAAAGTTATTGGCAACTCGCGTAATTGCGGTTCTATTTGTCTTTCAGACTCTTGCGAGTATTCGTTATTCATCATTATCGATAATTAGATTGGCTTTAGAGAAAAGCTGCTCCAGGCTATTATGAATCTCAGGCAATTTGGTTTCCAGGATTTGTTTGCGAGAAATGAGAATGACATTCCAACCTGGTTTTAGCTTTGATAGTAAGGGGCGAATAGCTTCTCGTAGCAATCGTTTTGCTCTATTCCTATGGACTGCGTCACCCACCGACTGACCAGTAGTAATTGCGACATGCGTTTTTTCACCATGTGTCTGAGATACGACCAACACAACAAACGGGTGAGCATAAGACTTTCCAAAACGCCTCACCCGCTTGAAATCGGTTGATTGAGTCAGTCGGAAATTGCGGTTCACCCACGCCAGTTGATCTTCTTTATGTGGTTGTTCATATTAACTGTCAGGCGGTATCGTCCCTTAAGCCGGCGGGCTTTTAATACCTTCCTCCCATCAGCAGTTGACATTCGCTGCCGAAAGCCATGCACGCGCACGCGGCGACGAATTTTTGGTTGATAAGTTCGTTTTGGCATTCTGTGCTACCTAAATCCTTTAATATAATTAATCGGGTTGATTAAACGATTTTCGATTATAACCGATGGATGAGGATTGGTCAAACATTAGTTTCGTGATTATTATTTGAATTAGCCTTTATACCCACCTTTTCAAGCACACGCAAAGAAATCATTCCGAATAACAAAGGAATCCAGAAAGTGATTCCTCGATAACTAAGTGTGATCACGGCTGCATCTTCGAGGGAGATGTACATCGATGTTAGTGCGAGGGTAAGAGCACCTTCTACTACTCCGATCCCTGCTGGAGTGGGGGAAATAATCACAAACAAGTATCCAATACTAAAACAAGCGATGATTGTACCGATGGAGATAGGGATTTTGAATGCCAGGAAAACGAGGGTTAAAATGAGTATTAGTGCAGTCTTATTCGTTAAAGCCAAAAATAATGGCATTAGCAGGCTTTTGGGCTCGTCGCGCATCTTAATTAAGCCATCAGCAGCATCATGCGCAAATTCATGTGCCCGTACCTCAGAAAGGTATTCCCGGTGAATGAAGGGGTGCAAAATCCGGTTGATGAAGTGTGCCATCTTTGCTAAAGTATTCCCCAACGCCACTGCAGACTGCATCCCAAGGTTAAGTAAAAATGCGAACAGCATCGCTAAACCCACCAGCGCTGCTGAGGCGAGGATCACTACCAACGTCAGGTCATTTCGCCTGATCAGGATTACCAATCCAACCAGAAGGATACTGATCAGACCCAGATAATCAAACAACAGGAAAAGCACTCCCGCAACAGCTGCCCGCGCTGGAGAATAATTTCTCCGCCGTGCTTCGCTTATAAAAATCGCCAAGCCTCCCATTCCGGCAGAAGGGGCAATAACATTGACGAAATTAGCAGCTGATACGATTAAAGACAACGTTCCAAGCTGTTCTTCAATTCCCATTGCCCGGTAAATCGCACGAAAAGAGGCACCACAGTTGATAAACCATAAGAACTCGATGATCAGAGCAAGGCCCAGAAACCACCAAATCCCCCTATGTAATGTCTCTGCGATAGATTGTATTTCTGCGAGTTTTGCGACGACAAAAACGAAACCCAGAAATAATACAACTGCGATGATGAATTTCCGCATGGATTGGATTATACCAATCTTCGCGGAAGATATTCTTTGTTATCCCCATTAAGATCAAGATTTAAGTCGTTATTAACGCCTGCGCCCGCCGAGCCCACCAACCAGAGAGACAAAGTAAAGTAGTTGCATGACTGCAGTGACCAGACCCGCCACATAGGTCAGTGCGGCTGCGTTTAGTACATTGTTCACACCGCGCCGCTCATCATTACCGACGATCATTCCTGTGGTAGTCAACAATTCTTTAGCACGTGCAGAGGCATTTATTTCAACTGGTAGAGTTGCCAGTGCGAAGATCGCTCCACCCGAAAAAACCAGTACACCCAGCCAGGCCAGTTGAGTTCTTTGAAGGATCAATCCGATGAAGATCAAGATCCATCCCAGGTACGAACCAATATTGACTGCTGGGACCATGGCTGCTCTTAAGCGTAGCGGGAAGTAACCATCACGGTCTTGCATGGCATGACCAAGCTCGTGAGCAGCAATCGCAAGCGCTGCCACAGAGGGACTGTTATAGACGCCTTCTGAAAGGTGGAGGATTTTTTGGCGCGGATCATAGTTATCAGTGAGTTTTCCGCGGACACCATCGACATTAACATCCAACCCACCAGCAGAGATCAAGCGTTCAGCTGCCTGGGCACCGGTTAAACCGCTACCTGCTCTTACCTGGCTCCATTTTTTATAAGCACCATTCACATAGCCCTGTGCAATCAGCATCAATATAAATGCTGGTATCATGAACAACATATACGTGGGATCTAGAAATAACGGCAAATCGTACCTCCTAAATCACAATCCACTTTATTTAACGCAAATACCTGGCATAGGTTGCATCGAAATCATTAGGGTTGGGTAAGAATATTCACTGCCCGATTCAACTGGGTATCGATCCCAGCTTGAGCATCTGCATCAGAAATCTTTACCTCAACGTCCGGAGTTAAACCAGTGCCAGTCACATTACTCCCATTGGGGGTTAACCAACGGGCAACGGTCACTCTTATTGCGCCTTCATTACCGGATAAGGCGACCCAATTCTGCACAGTGCCTTTTCCGTATGTTGTGACGCCAACCAGCTGTGCGCGCCCACGATCTTGCAATGCACCTGCAACTACCTCGGAGGCGGACGCTGACCATTCATTTACAAGGACAACCATCGGGATTTGTGTAGCAATCCCGTCACCGGTGACATTTAATGTATCGCGGGAACCATTTCCATATTCCTCATACGCCACTATACCATCAGGCAGGAATTCTGATCCAACCTGAATGGCAGCATCCAGATAGCCACCTAGGTTATAGCGCATATCAAGGATCAAACCTTTGGGATTCTTAGCCAGCAATTCCTGAAGTGCAGTGTGGATCTCATCACCGGTGGTACTACTGAAATCGTTCAAGCGTATATAAGCAATATTGTTGTCCAGCATCCTATACTCCGTGCTGGGGATAGTTATCTCGGCGCGGGTCACAGTAACGTCAAAGGTCTGTTCAACACCTTCCCGCTTGATGGTCAAGACAACCTGGGTGCCGGCTCGTCCCAACACTTTTTGGCGGGCAAGCTCTGGCAGAACCCCAGTCATATCCTCGCCATCGATGGCAAAGATCTGGTCACCGGCCCGTAAATCAACCGCTTCAGCTGGAGATCCATTCATCGGCTCGATAATGGTCAAGAAATCGCCTTCCGTGTTGACATAGGCGCCGATTCCCGAGTAACCTTCCAACGGAATACTGGCCTGTTCATACTCGACAGGATCCATATAGATTGAGTGCGGGTCACCCAGAGAATCCATCATGCCACGGATTGCACCCTGCATCATCTTCTCATCATCCACTGGCTGCACTAGGTATTCTTTATGGACAAGCTGCCAGGCTTCCCAAAATGGTTTGAAGAGATCATCAGTGCTTGTGGATGATGCGGCGGTGGTGGCAAAGGGTATATTTAAGGACAGAGCGTTGCTTAGACGTCCAGTAATAAAACCAACAGCCAAGCAACCAACTAATAAGACTGCTATCCCACAGCCGATGAGGACCTTGCTAAACACACGATTTGGTTCCATTTGATCTCCTAACTCACGCGATAGTATATTCTCTCATTGTCTAAAGATTATCATAATTGGGTTAGAAAAAATTAAACTAGATGTTTCAGGTACTTGTTGAACGAATCCAGGTCGCTGACCTGTTCGGTATACTTTAGAATCGCCTCAGTATCCAGAGGATATAAGGGGTGGCATGAGGTTGGGGCAGCTCCACAAGGCGTATGGACGATTGCATGAACACATGGAGCCACCAAATCAGCTTTATTCAATTCAGGAACCAGCTCCTCAGTGGTGACGATTACGGTCTTGGCAGCCAAGCACAGTTCAATATCGACCCCTTTATTATCTCCTATCAAGGCATTGCCATCCAAATCAGCAGTTAATGCATGGATGACTGCGACATCAGGATGGATGGCTGGAAAGGCGATTAATTCTTCTCCGCTGTACGGGTCGATAATGGTGCGAACATCAGGGCGGAGTGAAGGAAGACTCGTGCCTAACCAACCCAGACCCGGCATAAATCCAACGGATGCCATCTGTGCGCGCAACCCCATGGAAATACTGGTTTCGGTCTCTTCGATGATATCGATCTGGCCGTTATTTGCCAGAGAAGTGAACATGGGTGCGAAACCGAAAATTTCCAGACCGAAATAACATGAGCGGATATGAGAAATCATTCCCGCGCCAACCAGCAGGTCACTTTCATAGCCAGCGGTGAATGCCAATAAGGTCAGATCATTTGGTTTGTTGGTTCGCTGGTAATGTTTGATCAGTGCACGCACGAAGGCTACTGGGCGGCGATATAGGGTCATTCCACCTAATGCCAGCATGCTACCCGATTGAACCAACTCGACTGCGCTTTCAATCGATATTTGTTTACTTCTCATATTCTTCCCCACTATGCATAATTCTCCCACAATACTGGCATGCAATCCTTAAGATCATGCAAGCTGGTTATTGCCTGATTGACTAAGGGCTCGGAACCGTCCTTCCCAACGAGGATTGTATAGAAACCAATTTCACGTGCAGGAGCTAGATTGCGTAATGCATCGTCAAAGATGACACAAGTAGCCGGATCGTCATCGCCAGCTATTTTCAAAGCTCTCAGATAGGCAATTTTCTCGGGCTTGCATGCAAAGTCGATTGCCCGAATATCAATGACACCATTAAAACAATCCACCAATCCGAGGATTTTTAAGACGCGATTGGCATGATTTTTATCTGCATTCGTGAAAACCCAGCGTCTTTGGGGCAAGCTAAGCAAAAGGGTGCGTAAATCTGGATCTGGATGAAGGAAATTTTCAAGGGGAAGATCATGGACGAAAGCCAGGTATTCATCCCTATTGACGTCAAAATGCGCTTGTAAGCCACGTAAAGTAGTGCCATATGTCTCGAGATATTGTTTCCGTAGGCTAATGATATCGGCGATGGGGAGATCCATCAATCTTTGCATGTATGCATTCATTCGCTCTCGGATTGCATTCCATAACCCACTGCTGGCTGGATAGAGCGTATCATCCAGATCGAAATACAAGCTTTTAAAATGCATGGGAGTTATTATACGAGATAATGAAAGAAAAGGATAACCCTTTGATATATAATATCCCCATGTCCATCCATTTATTATCTCACGAAGTGGCCTCTCAAATCGCTGCAGGTGAAGTGGTCGAACGACCTGCCTCAGTGGTAAAAGAGCTGTTGGAGAATGCCCTGGATGCAGGAGCAGAACTAATCACGATTCGCATCAGGGAAGCGGGACAAAGGTTGGTGGAGGTCTCAGATGATGGGTGTGGGATTCTAGCAAATGAGCTTCTTTTAGCCGTCGAACGCCATGCTACGAGTAAGTTGAGCTCAGCGGATGACCTCTTCAGGATTGAAACATTGGGTTTTAGGGGTGAAGCTCTGGCATCTATCGGATCAGTTTCACGTTTGAACATCACTTCAAGGATTAACGGATCATCCACAGGCGGACGCATCTGTGTAGAGGGGGGCCAAGCAGGTAAACTCCAATTCGTAGGTTCACCGGTGGGTACTACAGTATCAGTGGAGGACCTTTTTTATAACGTTCCTGCTCGCCTAAAATTTCTAAAACATCCAACGACTGAACGCCGGCATATTGATGAGATGGTCACTCGATATGCATTGGCATATCCTAACGTACATTTTCGTCTGTATCAAGACGAGCGCCCAGCTTTATTGACGAGCGGAAATGGCAATCGGCGGGAGATCCTTGCCACACTGTATGGTGTGGAGGTTGCGCGGCAGATGTTGGAAGTCTTGGCTGAGGAGGAAGAATTATCAGTAACGGGATTTATCAGCCCGATCAGTATGACCCGTTCGAATCGGCGTGAGATAACTTTCTTTGTTAATGGACGACCTGTACAAGATCCAGCGTTGGGGACAGCATTGGTCCAGGCATACCACACGCTGCTAATGGTAGGAAGATATCCGTTATCGCTCCTCTTCCTGCACTTACCGGCAGAGACCGTGGATGTAAACGTCCACCCAACCAAAGCTGAGGTGCGTTTTACAAATTCCGATTTGGTCTTCCGCGGTGTCCAACGAGCTGTACGGCGAGCATTATTGGCACATACACCAGTTCCATCCATAGGCGTGAATCTGTATTGGCGTGGTTCACAAGCAGCGCAGGATGCAGGCAGACAGATGGATCCTGCCTGGAACATCTCTTCAGACCTGAAAGAACATCCTCTCTCTGCTACGGCCCAATATCCGGATGCATCCACATTTGCTCAATCGAGTCAAGCGGCATTAGCTAGAACAGGAGTACCTCTCCTGCGATTAGTCGGCCAAATCGCCTCAGCTTACCTGGTAGCAGAAGGACCGGATGGGTTGTATTTGATTGATCAACATGCGGCTCATGAGCGGGTATTATTCGAAAGCTTTATGGCAATGTGGGTAGGATCCAACCAGACGGGCGATGGTACGAGGACGAGCACTATTCCCGCACAGGTTTTACTTCAACCGGTGAGTGTAGACCTGCCTCCCAGCAGTGCAAGCTTAATTGAAGAGCAGTTACCAATCCTGAATCGATTAGGATTTCAGGTAGAGCTATTTGGAAAAGGGAGTTTTCTGGTACGAAGCATCCCATCTCTGCTGGTCGGCATGGACCCAACCGCAGCCTTGGCAGTGATCGTTGAGGACTTTGAGGAAGATGAAACCCCTTTACAAGCCGAAACTGAAGCCAGGATCATTGCCCGAGTCTGCAAACGGGCGGCTGTAAAGGCAGGGCAGGCTCTCTCTCCTGAGGAGCAGAAGGCACTTTTGGATGACCTGGAAGCTTGTCAGTCTCCTCGAACTTGCCCTCATGGTCGTCCAACCATGATCCATTTATCCGTTGATTTATTGGAAAGGCAATTCGGGCGTAGGGGAGCGCGGTGATCAAGAATCAAACTATGCAATCCCTTTGGCTCGAGAATCAAAAGCTGGAATTTAGAGCTGATGTACCCATCCCTATTCCTGCGGAGGATGAAGCCCTAATTCACGTGTGTATAGCAGGGCTGTGTAGTACTGATCTGGAGCTGCTACGCGGATATTATCCATATTCAGGTATCCCCGGGCATGAGTTCGTCGGGGAGGTGGTAAGCTCACCCAATGACTCAACCTGGGTTGGCAAGCGCGTGGTGGGAGAGATCAATATTGCCTGTGGTGTGTGTGATACCTGTAAATCTGGTCTTTCCCGGCATTGCGAACGTCGGAAAACATTGGGTATTCATGATTGGAACGGAGTATTTGCGGAATACCTGATATTGCCGTTAAAAAATCTTCACACTGTTTCTGATCAAATTCCCGATGACATAGCAGTTTTTACCGAGCCTATCGCGGCTGCATATGAAATCATCGAACAGAATCCCCTAAATCCTTCAGATCGGGTATTGATCGTCGGGGCAGGTAGATTAGGTCAGCTGGTGGCGCAAGTCCTGCAGGGAACAGGCTGCAAGCTTGTAGTTATCGCACGTCACCCGAAACAGCGGGAGTTATTGACGAATCGGAATATCCAAACGATAACGGAGCAGAACTTGGGGGACAAAAAGTATGATGTCATCATCGAGGCGACTGGAACACCAGATGGATTTTTATTGGCACGTAAATCCGTCCGCCCGCGTGGTAAGATCATTTTGAAGAGCACTTATAAAGGGGACTTGCAAGTGAATTTTTCAGGAATCGTTGTAGATGAGGTCAGCTTGATCGGCTCACGATGTGGATCGTTTGAACCTGCTTTGCGACTGTTGGAAGAGAATAAGGTAGATCCAAGATCCTTGATTGAAGCAATTTATCCATTAGAACAAGGTACGATCGCTTTTGAGCATGCAGCTAAGCCTGGGGTGTTGAAAGTGCTGATTCAACCGGGTAGTTTCACTCTTCCCTATTGATAGGTAAGCGAACGGTGAACGTTGATCCTTGCCCTAAAGAACTCTTAATTTCGATCGTCCCCTTGTGCGCTTCGACAATTTGCTTGCAAATGGTTAAACCCAAACCCGTACCTGTAGACAGATTTTCCTTGTTTGGAATTCGGAAAAACCGTTCAAAGAGCCTGGGGATATACTCCGCTGGTAACCCATATCCATTGTCTTGAATGCTAAAAGATAGATGCGTAGGGGTGTGTTGACCAGTAATGATGACCTTTCCACCTGGACGGTTGTACTTTAGGGCATTATTCAAAAGGTTAAGGATGACTTGTTTTAACCTATCCCGATCAGCATCAAGAATCAAAGGGCGAATGGGAATCTGCAGGGTTATATCTATCCCCCTAGCATCGGCCTGGAATTGCATCACTTCCACACTCTCTTCTATTAGGTGGAATAAGTCAAACCTGGTGGAATTAAATTTCGCCCTGCCCGATTCGAGCCGGGCATAATCCAGGAACGAGGTCGTCATATTCGACAATCGATTGAACTCCACATTGATCAGCTCAAAGATCCGCTCTCGTTTTTCGTATGCTAAATCATCACGCTGAAGCAGGTGAACTGCCATATTCAGCGATACCAATGGAGTGCGTAATTCATGAACTAGCTCGGAGACTAAATCTGACTGGAGGAAGAGATGGGTGTTGTCGATATAAATTGCTACCTGTTTGGTAAAAGATACCAATATTTCCTGATCTAGGTTGCTGAAATCTCCGCCCTGTTTATTGACCACTTCAAGAACACCGATTGACTTGTCTTTGGCAGTCAAAGGTACGCTGAGAATGGATTTTATTTCTAGATTGGTCGGGTTAGCTATTTCCCCATACTTTTGGTCAGAAAAATCGGAATTATTGATCATCACTGGCTTTTGAGTTGCCAGCACCCAACCTTCCAGGCTGGATTCTGCTGGAATAACACGACCACGGTATTGTGAGTTATTTGGAACCGTGGAGGCTTTAATTTGCAACGAGTTATTGGGTGGATCCGATAAAAGTAACCATGCTTGTTCAGTATTACTCAGTTCGGTTGCTGCCTCAACGATTTGATCCATGAGCAGCTCAGTGTTCAAAATTGATGCCAGCTCTTGCAGAACCTCAACCAGCTGCCTGTAGCGCTCTAGGATTGTCAGTTGTATTTTTTCAGGCATTCAAAACCTCATGCGATATCTGAGGTAATATTTCCGCAACATCTGCTCTAATGACTGCAGCTGCACGAACATCCATAAAAGTCTCAGCATTATTAATAATGATTAATTGAGCTCCATGATCCAATGCTTGGATGGGAAGCTTAGCTGATGGCAAGACCTCTAGCGAGGTTCCAACGACCAACATCAACTCACAGTGCTTGCAAGCATCTTCAGCTTTAAGCCAGGTTTTTATCGGTAACTGTTCTTCATAAAGAATGACGTCTGGTTTAAGGATACTGCTGCAGATCTGACAATGAGGCACTGCGCAATGATCAATATATTCCTCTATAATCGTGGTCGAGGAAAATTGCCGGTAACAATTCGTACAGGTTAAAGTATCCAATGTACCATGGACCTCTAGTACATTTTTGGCACCTGCGCGAGTATGCAATCCATCTATATTCTGTGTGATGATGGTAGATATGTATCCGGCGTTTTGAAGCTGTGCCAATGCGATGTGTGCTGGATTGGGTAATGCTGCATGCATTTGTATAGCGAGAGGATAGAGCCATGTGTAGAATTGCTCAGGATTATAGCGGAAGGCGGTGAGAGAGGCCACATCCATAGGCTGATAGCGGGTCCATAAACCAATTCCTGGGCTGCGAAAATCTGGTATTCCGGAAGGCGTGGAAATACCCGCACCAGTGAGCACAACGGTATTATGAGATTCTTTTATTAGGTCAACAGCAAGGGTTATGTTATGGATGATCTCCGGAGAAATCGTGGTCATTCTTTGATTCGCACTCGTTTGGAGATATTATCAGCCAGCTTTGCGAATTGTTGCGATGTTAAATTATCAGGATGTTGCATTACCAGGGGAACATTCGCTTTTGAACACTGATAAGTCAGCTCGGGTGCGGCGGTAAAGACGATACTGATCGGGTGTTGATATTCCATTTGGACTTGTGCTAATGAGTATTGCATTTCGGTGCGTTGACGATTGTACAGAACAGTGTTGATCCTGCCTTCTCCAAAACCCTTTTTGGTCAATTCTTCCACCAAAGCTAATGTTCGCATGATTGTGCTTGGGATTGGCTCCAACACAACAATTATTTCGTCACAATGAGTCAAACTTCTATCTGTTATGGGAGTAATCCCGGGACCTAAATCAATAACGATGTGTGGAGCCATATATGCTAAATATCTGGCAATCGCATCATAATGATCAACATTTGATAAATATTTTGCATGGGCAGGATCGTAGGAAGATAATAAAAGCCTGACACCAGATTTATGATGGAATAACTCATTTTCAATGATGGTCTGGGTGATATTTTCAGGAGGTGAGTCTAGCACACGACATAAACCATCTAGATTTAAAAAACCTAGGTCCAATCCTATGGTTCCAAAACCCGGACGAAACTCAGCAATAATGACGTCTTTTTTACTGCGCGCCTTCAAGCTGATCCCTAAATTCAAGGCAAGAGTGGAGACGCCTAATCCACCTTTGACTGCCATAACACCCGTCACATAGCCTCGGGTCCTGGAGGTAGGTGGAGTGGGAACTGGGGTTGAGGTTTTTCTCCCTCGAGCAAGCACGGCTTTCACATGCGCAAAAAGCTCACGGGGCTGGGTGGGTTTGGTGAGGTAGTCATCTGCACCAGCTTCATAGCCTTCCACTTTGTCATCCACCTGAGTTTTTGCGGTGAACATTATGATGGGAATGTTATTGGTATTTTGATCAGAGCGGAGTCTGCGGGCAACTTCATATCCATCCATCTCTGGCATCATGATATCCAGAAGGATTAAATCGGGTCTGTCAGTTTGAGCGATTGAAATTGCTTGGAGACCGCTGCTCGCTGCATTGATCCGATAACCCTGATGTTGTAACATCAACCCGACTAATCTCAATGTATCCAAATCATCATCGACGATGAGGATTTTTTCCGCCATGTACTTACTCCTTATAAATTGAGCAATTTCTCACTCATAATACAATAAATCTGTGAAAAGGGCAATTAAAAGCGGTGCTGTTTCATTATACGCTATAATTCTTTCAATTATGCTTGACAAAATTGCTAGGTCGTTACAAAACGAAGGTAAATTGGAAGCGAAGAATCTAATTCTGGTAGGTATTTCAGGAGGACCAGATAGCTTATGTCTTCTGCATGCTTTACACACCCTCGGATATAACCTTGTTGCAGCGCATGTGAATCACAGGTTACGACCCGAGGCAGATGAAGAAGCACAAATGGTAAAACAATTCGTTGGGGGATTGGGGGTAAGGTTTATTTCCTGCAAAGTGGATGTACTATCTTATGCAGATGAACATAAAGTATCCATTGAAGAAGCAGCCCGGACCATAAGGTACCATTACCTTTTTGAACAAGCAGAGGATGTGGGAGCAAGTGCAGTTTTGGTCGGTCACAATGCAGATGACCAGGCTGAAACTATCCTGATGCACCTTTTGCGTGGCTCAGGCTTGGCTGGTTTGCGTGGAATGGAATACCGTTCGGTGCCTAATCCGTGGAGTGAGCATATTCCCCTTTTAAGGCCATTATTATTTACCTGGCGGGAGGATATCATGAAATACCTTGCTGAGA
>Ga0153916_10000481_pt1 | contig 26806 bp, 25 predicted proteins | sample Opewatmetagenome_FD_109642 | JGI IMG/M metagenome (GOLD analysis project Ga0153916, IMG submission 109642) | Freshwater wetland microbial communities from Ohio, USA - Open water 3 Core 3 Depth 4 metaG | ecosystem: Environmental > Aquatic > Freshwater > Wetlands | place: USA: Ohio, Lake Erie...
AGCGGCTGATCGAGCGACGGCCAGCGCGCGTAAAGCACCGGCAGGTCGAACGTGCCGACGACCATGCGCAGCATCTGGATGGCCAGGAGCAAGCCGAGCGAACCGCCCATGGTGTAAATGAGGAACTTGAGCGAGGCGTAGTCGCGGTTCTTGCTACCCCACTGGTTAATCAGGAAGTACATCGGCACGAGCCCGACTTCCCAGAAGACGAAGAACAGTAGGAGGTCGAGCGAAAGAAACACGCCCAGCATGCCGGTCTCGAGCAACAGGAACAGCGCCAGGAAGGCACGCACCCGTTCCTGGATGCTAAAGGCCGCCAAGATACACAGCGGCGTGAGCAACGTGGTCAGCATAACCATCGTCAGTGAAAGCCCGTCCACTCCGAGATGGTAGTTGGACCCGATCGAGGCGTACCAGGCGGCCAATTCCTCGAACTGGAAACCGGGAGCAAACATGTCGAAGCGCATCCAGGCCGCCAGCGAGAGCCCGAGCGGCACCACGCTCGCCAGGAGCGCGACCCAGCGCAGGAGCTTCACCTGCGCCTGCGGCAGCAGCATCACGATCGCCGCCGCAAGAGTCGGCGTGAATAGGATGAGCGAGAGGAGATGCGAGTTGAGGAATTCCATAACACCCGCTCCAAGTCGGGTCGCTGCCGGCCTACGGCCGGAGTGCACTCAGATAGAAGAGCAGTGCGCCCACAACCACTATGTTGACAAGGCCAATCAGCAGGTATTGCTGAACGCGGCCGGTTTGCAGCACGCGCAACGATTGCCCGGCGCGCTTGGTGCTTGCGCCCACCAGATCGCCGAAGCCATTGATGACCGGCAGGTCGATGGCGCGCCGGAAGAAGGTACCCAGCGCGGCCGCCAGCCGGGCGATGCCGTGAAGCACGCCGTCGATCAGGCCGCGGTCCATCCACTGGTAGACGAACGTTTCGCCGAACCAGCGCAGCGGGCGGATCAGGATGAAATCGTAGATCTCGTCGAAGTAGTATTTGCTCTTGAGCAGCGAATGCACAGGGCCGAGAAGCCGTGCCACCGGATCAACTGCGCCGGCCGGCACGCGCCGGTAGACCAGCCACCCGAGCAGCAGCCCGGCGAATGCCACGCCAATCGAAGTGAGCAAGGGCACAGCCGAGAAGGCGACCGCTTCCGGCACTTCTCCCAGTGTGCTGCCAACGAACTCGTGGAACCAGTTGGGAACAAGCCCTCCCAACCCTGGAAAGTGCTCCGGGATGCCCACCCACCCGGCGGCAATGGCAAAGACCGAAAGCAACACAAGCGGCGCCGTCATCGTCCACACCGATTCGTGTGCGTGGCGGGCTTCCTCGGTGCGCGGCTCGCCGAGGAAAGTCAGCGTGATCTGGCGCGCGGTATAGAAGGCCGTGAGGAACGCCGCCAGCGCCAGCGTGAGAAACACCACCAGGTGACCATGGCCGAAGGCATCCGCAAGAATCTCATCCTTCGACCAGAAGCCGGCGGTGATGAGCGGGAACCCGGAGAGGGCCAGCCCGCCGATCAGGAAGGTTGCGAACGTCAGCGGCATGCGCCGCCGCAGCCCGCCCATGTTGAACATGTCCTGCGGATCGATATGATGGTTGCCGGTGTGCAGCACGCCGTGTTCTACACCGTGGATGACTGACCCCGAGCCGAGGAACAACAGCGCCTTGAAGAAGGCGTGGGTCAAGAGATGGAAGGCGGCCGCGACGTACGCACCGATGCCCACCGCGGCCACCATATAGCCGAGTTGCGAAATGGTGGAATAGGCCAGCACGCGCTTGATGTCGTTCTGGGCTAGCGCGATGGTGGCGGCGAACAGCGCGCTAAACGCGCCGATGAAGGCGATCACACTTAACGTGAAGGAACTGCCGTGCTCCAGCCCGGCCGTCAGCAGCGGGAAGGAGCGCACGATGAGATACACGCCCGCCGAGACCATGGTGGCCGCGTGGATGAGGGCCGAGACGGGCGTGGGGCCTTCCATCGCATCCGGCAACCACACATGCAGCGGCCACTGTGCAGACTTGCCGACCGTGCCCATGAAGAGCAACAACCCCGCCAGCGCCGCCATCGATAGGCCCGGGATGTAAGAGGGCGTCTCGGCCAGATGCGCTAGAACCTCGTGCGAGAATAACGTGCGGTAGGAGAGCGAGCCGGTCTGCGTATAGAGGGTCGCCAGGCCGAGCAGCATGAACACATCGCCCACGCGCGTGGTGAGGAATGCTTTCACTGCGGCCCGCTTGGCGCTGTCCTTGCCGTACCAGAAGCCGATGAGCAGATACGAGCACAAGCCCATGATCTCCCACCCGACGAAGAGGGTGAGCAGGTTGTCGGAGACCACGAGCAGCAGCATGCCAAACGCGAACAAGGAGATGAAGGCGAAGAAGCGCGAGTAGAGTGGCTCCACCGACGGAACGGCGCGCTCCGTGCCGTTGGCATCCTTGGCGTGCGCGCCGTGAGGCGGCAGGCCAGGCGTATCGTGCTCACCGCGCGGCTGCCCGAAGTTGTGATAGCCCACGCTGTAGATGAAGATCGCCAGGAGAGTCCAGGCAACGAAGAACAAGGTGACGGCGCCGAGAGGGTCGACCAGTGTGCCGATCGACAGGACCGTACCTCCGGTGGGAATCCACGGGACGGAGGATCCGATGGGATGCTCTGCCAACCCTTTGGTGCGTACCGCGCCGGCGATGACGACCATGGCCAACAGCCAAGAGACGGCCAGCAGGCCGATCGCCACCGTATGGCTCAGCCGGCGATGCGAGCGGGTGAAGAGCAGGATGACAAAGAAGGCCGCCAGAGGCGGAAAGGGTATGAGCCAGAGCAATGCTTCAAGCGGCATAGCGTCCTCGGCAGGAAAGATCCACGCACATCATCGTTGCAGCATTGACGCAGACACCCCAACTACCCGCGCAAGAGGTCCGCCTCATCGGCCACCACGGTCCGTCGCAAGCGATAGAGCGAGATGATGAGAGCCAGCCCGACGGCCGCCTCGGCCGCGGCTACGGCAAAGACAATGACCGCAAACACTTGCCCGCTCATGCGGGCGGGTGCGAGGTATCGCCAGAAGGCAACCAGATTCAGATTGACGGCGTTGAGCATGAGCTCAATGCCCATGAGAATGGCGACGGAATTTCGGCGCGCCAGAACCCCATACAGCCCAAGGCAAAAGAGCGCAGCCGCGACAATCAGATACCAGGAGAGTGGGACCATGCTTACCTCATGTCCGGCGCGGGGCAGCTCGACCTGCCGCACCGCGAGTCACTTGCGAGCGTCGCCGGCGATGACAATCGCCCCAATGAGTGCCGCGAGCAGCAAGACCGAGGCCACCTCGAAGGGCAGCACGTACTGCTCCGGCGTCAGGAGCGCCTGACCCAGGAGAAGCACGTGGTCGTCACCCGCCAACGCCGGCGGCGTCGCCCCGCTCCCGGGCAGCGAGGTCAACAGCCAGGCTAGCCCCGCGAAAAGCGCTGCCGCCATGAGCGCCGGCAACGGCCACCAGCGGTGGGTCTGCCGCCCGCCCTCGCGCATGTCGCGCCGGGTGAGCATGATGGCGAAAATGATGAGCGTGGCGATGGCTCCGACGTAGATCACCACCTGCACCACCGCCATGAAGCCGGCTTGCAGCACGGCGAACAATCCAGCCACGCCGAAGAGGGAGAGGATGAGCCAGAGCGCAGCGTGCACGATGTTGCGGCTTGCCACGACCAACACGGCCGAGACCAAGACCACAGCAGAGATCACCCAGAAGATGACTTGGGCCGTCGTCATCGCAACTCCTAGCGAGTTGAAGCCGCAGGCACGTGCGCGGCCGAGGCCGCGCGCATCCGTGCCGCCCGTCCGCGCAGCCCGAGAATGAGTAACACCGCGATTGCCAGCAGGATGTTCGCGCCCAGCAGCGCCGCGCTCCGCAACCAGGGCGAACTCTCGCTGAGCGCGCGATTGACCAGCGCAAGCGTAGGGATGAGGAACAACCCGAGCGGCGTCAGCAGCTTCCAGTTGAAATTGAGCATCTGATCGATGCGGATGCGGGGGAAGGTGGCCCGCGCCCACACAAAGATGAAGTAGATAGAAGTACCTTTGAGGATGAGGTACAGAGCGCCCAGCGCCGGATAGGAGTCGACGCCCGGGCCGGTCCAGCCTCCCAGGAACAGCGTCGCGCCCAAGAGTCCCATCGTGAAGGAATGCAGGAACTCACCGACGAAGAAGAAGCCAAATTTCATTCCGGAGTACTCGATGTTGAAGCCGGCCACGATTTCGGACTCGGCCTCCAGCAGGTCGAACGGCGCGCGACTCACCTCTGCCTGCGAGGCAAGGAGGAAGAGCAGCGCGGCCAGAGGGGCCGAGAAGACGAACCACACTTCGCGCTGGGCTGACACGATCCCGTTCAAGCCGAGCGACCCCGAGAGCAGCACGGGCACGAGCAGGGAGAGCACGAGTGGCACTTCATACGAAATCATCTGCGCCACGGTGCGGAATGCGCCCAGCAGCGCGTACTTGTTGTTGGCCGACCACCCGGCCAGCATGATGGCCAGCGTAGAAAGGGTACCCACCGCCACCAGGTACAGTACGCCCACGTTCAGGTCCACGCCGAAGGCATTGGCGGCAAATGGAATCACCGCCCACAGGCCGAGCACGCCAGCCACGGCCAGCACCGGCGCAAGCGCAAACACAACGCGGTCCGCGCCACGCGGGGTGATATCTTCCTTGGTGAAGATCTTGATCATGTCAGCGAAAACTTGCAGCAGGCCGAAGGGACCCACGCGGTTCGGCCCCATCCGGTCCTGGAGGCGCGCGATCCACTTGCGCTCGAGCCAGATGAGCGGAATGGCTGTCATCAGGGCGAGCAGCGGCAGGACGGCCGCCACCAGTGCGGAAAACAGACTGTGCGCGGCGCTTTCGCTCATTCCGGCACGGACCAACAGGCCTTGCAGCCATATCCCCAGCGAGTAGAAGAAGTCACCCAGGTTGACCATGCGTGCATCACCTACAGACGAAAAATCGCCTATCGTGTCGTAGACGATAGGCGCCTGATGGAGAACGGGAATCGCTTACTGCCACTCCAGAGCACCCTTGCGCCAGGCATACAGCAACCCGACGGCCAGGATGAGGATGAACAGCGCGCCTTCGAGGGTGGCGAACAGCGGCAACTGCCCGTAAGCGCGCGCCCAGGGGTAGAGAAACACGACTTCGACGTCGAAGACGACAAAGGCCAGCGCGTAGACGTAATACTGGGCCTTGAACTGCACCCAGCTTTCGCCGACCGTCTCGACGCCGCACTCGTAGGTGTCTTGCTTGATCGGGCTGGGTTTCTTTGGCCCGAGGAGACGGGCCATGACGAGTGCCGCCGCTGGCAGGGCGATGGCCACGATCATGAATATTCCGATGGCCGCCCACGCGTTTTCCATCGCCGACTGCCTCACAACTGCAGAGATGAAACCGGTCCTTGATCGGACCGCCGCAACACAACGACGAACTGCAAAGAGGAGATGCGCCCCAGGGGGACTGCGCGCCAGATGTTATCACGCGTAGGATGAGTTGTCAAAGTCAATCGAAATCATCGCTTCGTCGAGGCAGCACAACTCCCTCAAGTACTTATAGGATAGCTGCGGTCTGCTTTGTCCCTGACATGTTCAATGGACAACAATCACAGTCAAAATGGACTTTCTGAGAAGCGCCTATGCTGGGCGGGACTGCGGGCAGCGAGGGACTATGCCTTTTCGATCGCCCCGCGCGGCCGCATTTCCCCTTTGCCAATGAACCGTCGCGCCGTGGTCCGGCGATCTCAGAACGCGCAGAGCGTGGCCGCGCTACAATAGAATATCCGCGTCACTCCGGGGGGCCAGTCGGCCCGCACAATGTAGGGTCCACAGCATGCCTCAATTGCGTCGCACCATCCAATTCGTCTCCTGGCTCGGACTGCTCTCGCTCATGGCGCTGGGGGCCAGCCATCTGGCGCTCACGGACATCGCGCATAGTGAGTCCGATGTTGCCCTGGAATGGGAAGTGTTGCGCATTTCGGCCGTGGTCATTGCGGTCTTTGTCGTCTCGGCCCTCGTCGCGCTGAGGCGAGCGAACACACTGTGCGACTGATGCGCGCGCTGAGCCGCGTCATTGCTCGCACATGTCCACCCATCGGCAGGGAGGCAGCATGATTTCGTGGCAAGCTCGAACGATGAAGGCTTACTTGCGCCTGCAGCGGATTGTCTCGCCGCCCTGCCGCGATCTGGTCGTCTCAAAGGACCGCGCGGATCTGGTCGCCATGGCCCGATTGTTCAAGCCGATGGGCAGAGTAGACTGCCAACCGGTTGACGCCGCGGGTGTCCCTGCCGAACGGATCGTGCCTGCAGGGCTGACGAACGGCAGGACCATCCTTTACCTGCACGGCGGGTCATTCAACGCCGGCTCGATCGAGACACACCGTGCCCTCGCCGCTAACCTCGCCCTGGCGGTGGGAGCCTGCACGCTTCTCATCGATTACCGCCTGGCGCCGGAGCACCCCTTCCCTGCCGCGCTCCAGGATGCTGCCGCCGCCTACGAATGGCTGATCGCGAAGCCTACTCCACCGAGCAGTCTGATCCTGGCCGGAGATTCCGCCGGCGGGGGCCTGGTGCTCTCGCTGCTCCTCGATCTGCGTGATCGCCGGATGCCGCTGCCGGCGATGGGTGTGTGCCTCTCCCCGGCGACCGACCTGACCATGAGCGGCGCCTCAATGCGAACGAACGCGACCGCGGACCTCGTCCTTGAGACGCGCAACATCCGCCAATCGGTTGAGATCTATCTGCGCAGAACCGATCCGCACAATCCGCTGGCCTCGCCGATGTTCGCGGATCTTGGCGGCCTGCCGCCGCTCTTGCTGCAGGTCGGGTCCGACGAGATGCTGCTCTCGGATTCCACCGAATTCGCCGCACGGGCCGAAGCAGCCGGCGTGAAGGTCTCCCTGCAGGTCTGGCCGCACATGCAGCATGTTTGGCAGTTCGCCGCAAGTTTCATCCCGGAGGGGCGCCAGGCGATACGCGACATCGCCCAATTCGTCGAGCGCAACATCAGCGCGTTAGGGTGAGTCCACCCGGCTGGGCGGCGTTCGCCTCGGCCGGTGGACATCGCCACACGCTCGAGCCGCGGCCGTCACAGGTGCACTCCGCGCCGAGAGGAGAGAGGACCTTGGACACATCCACTCCAATCCTTGGTTCGGCAAGACCGCAAGGCACGGCCAACCGCTCCGCGTTGTGGGCCCTGGTCGGAGTCGCAGTCGGCTTCGGTCTGCCTTTGCTTGCCTGTGCGGGGATGCTGGCGGTCTTCTCGATCTCGACGGCCTCGCTGAGTGCGGCATCCCCGGTCGCGGGGAGTGCCTCCGAGCACGTCTCGGGCCCGTTCAGCGGACCCGCGGTGGCGATTCTGGACGTCAGCGGAACGATTGTCAGCGGCGAGAGCGGACCATTTGTGACGACGGCCGTGGCCGCTTCGGGGGATCTGCTCCCGCTCATTCACCAGGCAGCCCAAGATGATGACGTGCGGGCCATCCTCGTGCGAGTCAACAGCCCCGGTGGATCGGTCGTGCCCTCCGATGAGATTTATCACGCGCTGCGCGAGAGCGGAAAACCGATAATCGTGCTCATGGGCGACATGGCCGCATCCGGTGGGTACTACATCTCCATGGCCGCCGATTACATCGTGGCCAACCCGAACACACTCACCGGTTCGATCGGCGTCATCAGCGAATTCCCGGACGCGCATGGCCTGCTCGAGAAGCTGGGGGTTCAGTTCACCGTCATCAAGTCTGGCGCCGCGAAGGACATCGGCAGCCCATACCGGCCGATGACCGAAAGCGAACAGGCGCTGTGGCAGGCCATCGTCGACGAGACCTACGAGGGATTTCTCACGATCGTGGCCGAAGGGCGCGGGCTGCCGTTAGAGGACGTGCGGGCCCTCGCCGACGGGCGTGTGTTCACCGGGTCGCAGGCCCTTGACTTGAAGTTGATCGACGCGCTGGGATACGAGCAAGATACGTTGGCCAAGGCGGCGGAGTTGGGCAAGATCGAGGGCACCCCGCGCGTGATCCGCTTGCGAACACGCGAATCGGTGTGGAGCCTGCTCAGTTCCCGAACGAGCGGGCTGACCCTGCCCGACGAGTTGATCCGCGAGATGCTGGGCCCGAGCCTCGAGTATCGCTGGGTGCCGTGAGCCCCTCCTTCCTCGCGCGCCCTCGTGTCCCTCCGCACTGGCATTGCGAGCCCCGGTGTTTCGCCGGGGGGAGGCAATCCTGGAGACGCCTGTACCACACACCCCGCCCGCAAGACGCAGCCCTCTCCTGCAGGGGCACGGCGACGCCGTGCCCAATCACCTACATGAACGATCGCGATGTCTGGATGCCAACGTCCGCCGACCGTTTGGCTCACCGCAGCGATCATGCAGGAATCATGAAGGGCGTCTCGGCATGCTCCCAAGGCGAGACAATTCGCGTGCTGCCCTCACCTCGAGGACCCGCGTGCACGCGGCGGCTTCATCATCGTGCCCACAGACATGAACACGGAGCCCACGGATGACTGACGAGAAATGCATGCGCTGCAACGGCAAAGGCAAGCGCGGACTGCTTGGCGGCAAGTGTCCCTGGTGCGGCGGAACCGGCATCTTCCAGCCCGGCCCCTGCCCCAACTGCAAGGGCAAAGGCAAGGTCCGCCCTCCGATGACCTCGATCGACGACGATGCGCCCAGCGGCGTCCACTTCACCAAGCAGGTCGTCGGCCTTGACGGCCTGACCGCCTGCACCAAGTGCAACGGCACCGGCCAGAGCATCAATCGCCCGCACTCCGCGATCGGAAACAAATAGGCTCACCTGCCCTGTCTGGGAGTGAGCCTGCACGCAGATCGAGGCAGCACGTTCTGCCGGCCCGCCCGACCCAGACCGTGCGGCGGAACGGAAGGCCGACCGGAGCGTCTGCCGTTGCTTCCCGGGTCCTACGGCGGCGGGTAGGCGCACCGGAAGCCTACCCGTGGGTCAATTGAGGCATGGCTCGAGTTGCGCGCCGAGCAGCGACTCCAGAGCGCCACCTCATCCTCCATGCCCATGCGGAAGTACCAACTGCTGCCGCGCAGGCTTCGGTTCCACTCGGGGCCCTGGCCAACTGGGTTGATCGCGGGCATCGCCCAATACCCGTCCCAGTTGTACCAATCCGCGACCCATTCGGCGGCGTTCCCGGCAAGATCCAGAACTCCCGCAGAGCTAGCGCCCTCGAGGAAGGAACCGATTGGACGCAGCCCTGCCATTCCCATGCCAGGCGTCGCCTGGAGGGTCGGATACAGGTCGCTCAGGTAGGTTCCAGTCGCGCGCTCGCGGCCGAGGCTGATGTTCGCACGATCTGCATCCCAGGCATTCCCCCACGGATAGACAGTCGCCGCCTCGCCGCGGCAAGCCTTCTCCCACTCCGCCTCGGTCGGAAGCCGTCCACCAGTCCATTCACAGTAGGCCTGCGCCTCCGCCCACTCCACGCCAACGACCGGAACGTCCTCCTGGGCCTCCGGGTACTGCCCCGGCATCCAGTATCGAGGGGTGTCGTGCCCCGTCGCCTCGGCGAAACGCGCGTATTGGACGTTGGTCACCTCGAAGCGTCCGATGGCATACGCGTCGAGATAGACCCGGTGCTCCGGCTTTTCGTTGTCTCGGCCCTCGTGGCTGCCCATGATGAATTCGCCGGCCGGTATCGCGACCCGACTCCGGTCGAGTCCCTCGGCCAGCGCCAGACGATCCCCCCATGCCGCGAACGTGCGGATCGCCGCGACGGCTTCCACAGCACTCATCGGCTCCCCCATCCCCTCCGCCACCCGATGGGCAGCCTGCCCACAGCGATCGAGGAGCCCGGACTCGTCGCGCACGACTTCCTTGTGGTCCAGGCACGCCACCAACGCACGACGCCCATCTCCGAGGGCTTCCGCCTCCTCAAGAGCGCGCCCCAACTCAGCCCGACTCCAACGCGGCGCGGCCCAAACCGCAAGCGCGCCGGCCGCGACCAACGTCAGCGCCGCGCCGGATAACAGGATCTTGAGCCGCCCCGCCGACCTGAGCATCTCAACCCCTCCGCCCTCCCTCAGGGGGTCGTGTCGCAAGCCACACTGCAGGCAATGGTTCGGACTCAGTGCACCGCGCCGAGCACCTCGCGGAATCCGGCCACTGCACGGTCGACACCATCGGCATCCACCCAGTAGTGCAACACGCAGCGGAATCGCCGCGGGCCGGTTGCCTGCACCTTCACGCCCTTGGCCGCCAACTGCTCAGCCGTCTGGCGGGCGTCGACCGGCACCTCGGGCTTCAACTCGAAGAAGACCATGTTGGTGAAGGGCGTCCCATCATCAAGCACCAGGCCCTCGATCTGACGCAACCCTGCTGCCAGCCGGCGCGCGTTGAGGTGATCTTCCGGCAAGCGATCGATCATTGCCTCGAGCGCGATGATGCCCGCCGCGGCCAGGATGCCCGCCTGGCGCATCCCGCCGCCCACCTGCTTGCGAATGCGGCGCGCCTGGGCGATGAAGGCCTGGCTTCCGCACAGCACCGAACCGACCGGCGCGCACAGCGCTTTCGAGAGGCAGAAGCAGACCGAGTCCGCGGACCGCACAAGCCGCTCGGCTGGAACTCCCCGCGCGGCCGCGGCGTTGAAAATGCGCGCGCCGTCGATGTGAAGCATCAAGCCTCGTTCGCGGGCCACAGCGCCAATGGAGTCGGTGTATGCGGCCGTGAGGGCCACGCCACCGCAGCGATTGTGCGTGTTCTCGAGGCATATCAGGCGCGAGTGCGGAAAGTGCACGTCCTCCGAGCGGATCGCCTCAACCACATCCTCGATACGCAGAGTGCCATCGGGCTGGTTGGGTAGCGGGTGCGGGTGCACGCCTCCCAACGCGGCTACGCCGCCGGCTTCATAAAGAAAGGTGTGCGCGCGGTTGCCGAGGATAGCTTCATCACCGCGGCCGCAATGGGTGAGGACCGCGATCAGGTTGCCCATCGTGCCCGAGGCCACGAACAACCCGGCCTCCTTGCCCATGCGTTCGGCGGCCATTGCCTGCAAGCGGTTGATCGTCGGGTCTTCCCCGAACACGTCGTCGCCTACGGCCGCCCCCGCCATCGCTCGGCGCATCTCGGGCGTGGGTTGGGTCACGGTGTCGGAACGAAGGTCAACGGTATCCATGCACACTCCTCTCAGAGTTCACCCGCGACGCAGCGCGGCAAGCGTGGAAAGCATGTCCTCCGGCAAGGGGGCTTCGAACACGCGAGCCTCCCGTTCGCCCGGCAGCATCAGCCGGAGACGGGCCGCATGCAGCATCTGACGCTCGGCGCCCAGCGACGGTGCGCGCCGACCATAGACTCGATCTCCGACGATCGGACAGCCCACATAACTCAGGTGCACACGTATTTGGTGGGTGCGCCCAGTGTGAGGATGGACCTCAAGCCAGGTGTGCTGGGCAAACTGCTCCAGTGTGGCGTATTGCGTGACGGCTGGCCGTCCGCGCGAAGCGGGCACAACCGCCATGCGCTGGCGGTGGGAGGGATCGCGCCCCACGTGAGCCTCGATCCGCCCAGTCGCCGTGGGCGGCCGGCCATCCACGAGCGCGAAATAGACCTTCTCGACCTGCCGTTCGGCAAAGGCGCTTTGCAGCGCACGCTGCGCGGCTTCGTTTCGCGCAATCAGGATCAGGCCGGACGTATCTTTGTCGAGGCGGTGGACAATGCCGGGGCGTTCGGCCTCACCCACCTGCTCCACCTCCGGCGCGCGCGCCAGCACCGCACTGACCAGCGTGCCGTGGGCGTGCCCCAGCGCTGGATGCACGACCATGCCGGCCGGTTTGTTGATCACCAGCAGGTCGTCATTCTCAAAGAGTACCTGCAAAGGGATAGCTTCCGGTGCGACGTTGATCGGCGCCGGCGGCGGGATACGCACCAGTACCTGGTCGCCAGCCTCCAACTTGAGCGCACTGCGCACCTCGACGCGCGCATTGACCGTCACGAAGCCGTCGGTGATCAGGCGTTGGAGTGTGGTTCGAGAGTGCTCGGGAAGCGCCTGGCTGAGGAAGCGATCCAATCGATCGCCGCCGTGTTCGACTTGCAGAAGGTGCCGGGACTCGCTCACGGCGAATGAGGTGCGGGGCTCTCAGCCGGCGGAGAGGGCCGCCGGCGCTGCTCCATCAGCATATCGATCAGCAGCAGGGTTACGCCCAGCGAGATGCTGGCGTCGGCGACGTTGAAGACGGGGAACGTTCCGACGGAGATGAAATCGGTCACCGTGCCGCGCGTCAGGCGGTCGACCAGGTTGCCAAGCGCACCACCCAACTGGAAGCCCAGCGCGAGGCGGATGAGCCACGAGGCGCGCTCGACATCCCGGTAGTAATAGATGATGGCGGCCGACACGATGATCGCTAGTACAGTGAAGACCATGCCGCCGTTCTGGAACAGACCGAAGGCCGCGCCGGTGTTGGTCCAGTGGACGACGCGTGCGTAAGGCGAGAGCCACTCGAGCGGCATCCACAATTCACCCAGCGCCAGGCGCGTGCGCACCAGGTGCTTGGTGTATTGATCAAGCAGAACGACCGCGCCGGCGAGCAACGCAAGCAGCGTGTATGTTCTCACCAGGGCACGTCGCGAAGGGGTCGCCATGGGCCCGATTGTAACTCATGCAGAGGCCATGACTTGCGGTGGTCGCATCTTCAGGCCGCATTCAGCACGCCGTCCGAGGCAACGCTAGCGCGACTTGACGAGCCCCACCGTCACAGTCTCGCCATCGAACTCGTCGTCGACCGAGAAGGCGCCCTCCGGCGCTGCGCCCGCGGCCAACTCGGTGGCCAGCGTCTCGGCCATGACGTAGTCGCGGAATTGCTCGATCGCATCCGCCAGCGTGGCGGAGGCCGAATAGAACAGCCGGATGCGGTCGGAAATCTCCAGCCCGGACGTCTTGCGCAGGTCCTGCACGCGGCGGACGAATTCGCGCGCCAATCCCTCGCGTAAGAGGGAGGGCGTGATATCGGTGCGCAGCGCGGCGAGCAGGCCGCCCTCATCCGCCACCGCAAACCCCTCGCGGGCGCTCAGGCGGACTTCGACCTCGTCTGGGAGCACTTGATATTCTTCGCCTTCCACTTTCACATCCAGCGGCGAACCGGAGAGCAGCACGCGCGCCGCCGCTTCCGCATCGAGCGCGAGCAGCGCGCTGCGCAGCCTGGGGAAGCGCGCACCGTACTTCGGCCCGAGGGCTTTGGGCAGCGGGTTGAGCGCGTATGAAACAACCTCGCCCGCCGCATCCAGCGGGCGGACCTTCTTGACGTTTAGTTCATCACCCAGGAGCTCCCCGTAGCGCTCGAGCAATTGCGCTTCTTGCGGGGAGGTCACACTGAAGGCAATCTCAGGCAGCGGCTGGCGCACCTTGCGGTTGGCCTTGTTGCGGGCGGCATGGCCCAGCGAGGCCCACCGCAGCACCTGGCGCATCTCCTCATTCAAGCCCTCGTCGATCATGGCACGGTCGTACTCGGGCCAATCGGCCAGGTGGACCGATTCGGGGGCCTCCTTGTTCTGCGAAACCACCAGGTTGCGATAGAGCGCGTCCGCCAGGAAGGGCATGGCCGGTGCGATGAGCCGGGCCAGCGTCACCAGGCATTCGTAAAGCGTGGCGTACGCGGCGCCTTTGTCGCCGCTTTCGCCGGCGCGCCAGAATCGCCGCCGGGATCGGCGCAGGTACCAGTTGGAGAGCCGGTCGACAAAGACCTCGATGGGCCGGGTCGCGCCGAGCACATCGTAGTTCTCCATAGACTCGCTCACCTGACGCGTGAGCACGTGCAACTCAGAAAGTATCCAGCGGTCGAGGTTGGTGTAGCTCCGTCCCGCCCGCCCCCCGGCGGGGTGACCGAGGCTGGCCATGCGCAGCAAGGCCTCGTCCGGCTGCCAGCCGTCGAGCGAGGCGTACGTGACGAAGAACGAATATGTGTTCCATAGCGTGAGGGTGAAGTTGCGGATGACTTCGCCGACCAAGTCGGTGGAAAAGCGGCGCTCCTGGCCCGGAGGCGAGGCGGTGTACAGGTACCAGCGGAACGCGTCGGCGCCGTGCGCATTCATCACGTCCCACGGATCGACGACATTGCCGCGTGACTTCGACATTTTCTGCCCTTCGCCATCGAGAACCAGGCCGAGGCACAGGACGTTGCGGTAGGCGACACTGTCGAAGACCAGTGTGGCAATGGCGTGCAACGAATAGAACCAGCCTCGCGTCTGGTCGACGGCTTCACAGATGTAGTCGGCTGGGAATTGAGCGCGGAAGAGATCCTCGTTCTCGAAGGGGTAGTGCCACTGCGCAACGGGCATCGAGCCGGAGTCGAACCACACGTCGATGAGTTCCGGCACGCGTTTCATTGCAGCTTCGCCGCACTTGGGGCATGTCCATTCCACCCGGTCGACGTGCGGGCGGTGCAGGTCCAGCCCCTCCAGCGAGCGGCCGTTCAACGTTTCGAGTTCGGCGAGTGAGCCGACGCACAACTGGTGATGGCAGCTCGGGCATTCCCACACCGGCAAGGGCGTGCCCCAGTAACGCTCGCGCCCGAGCGCCCAATCGACGTTGTTGGCGAGCCAGTTGCCGAACCGTCCGCGCTTGATGTGCTCGGGGTACCAGTTGATTGTCTCGTTGAGCGCCACCAGCCGGTCCTTGACCTGCGTGGTGCGGATGTACCAGGTGCTGCGCGCATAGTAAAGCAGTGGCGTATGGCATCGCCAGCAGAAGGGATAGGTGTGGTGGACGATGCCGCTGCGCAGCAGCAGGCCGCGCGAGGCCAGGTCTTTCTCGATGAGCGGATCGGCGTCCTTCACGAACATCCCCTGCCAGGGCGTCACCTCGGGGACGAATTTCCCGCGCGGGTCTACCGTCATCAAGAGCGGCAGATCATTTTCGAGCGCGGCTTGCATATCGTCGGCGCCAAAGGCCGGCGCCATGTGAACGATGCCCGTGCCCTCGGCCGTGGTGACGAATTCGCCAAGGATCACTCGGTGTGCCGGTTTCTCGAGCGGCATGAAGGTGAACAAGGGCTGGTAGCGCCGTCCGCGCAGTTCCTCGCCCAGGTAGTCGCCGACGATCTTGAACTCCTCACCCTGCAGCACGAGGGTGACCAAGTCCTTCGCCAGAATGAGATACTCTCGCTGCCCGTCGGCCGTGGTGCGCTCCACGCGCGCGTACATGGTCTTGGGATGGACCGCCAGGGCCACGTTGGCCGGCAGAGTCCAGGGGGTCGTGGTCCAGACGAGAAAGGATGTCTGCGGGTCATCGCGCAACGGGAAGCGCACGAACACGGAGGGGTCGGGGGTGTTTTCCTTATAGCCCTGGGCAACCTCGTGATCGGAGAGCGGCGTGCCGCAACGCGGGCAATAGGGCACGACCTTGAAGCCCTGGTAGAGCAGCCCGCGATCCCACATCTGCCTCAGTATCCACCAAACCGATTCGATGTAGTCGTTGGTGTAGGTGACGTAGGCCTCGCTGAGGTCCACCCAGAAGGCGATCCGCTCAGTGAGCTTCTCCCAATCCTGGATGTAGCGGAAGACCGAGTTGCGGCAGCGTTCATTGAACTTGTCGATGCCGTAAGCTTCAATCTGATCTTTGCCCGTGAAGCCGAGTTCTTTCTCCACCTCGATTTCCACCGGCAGGCCGTGCGTATCCCACCCGCCGCGACGGCGCACGTGGAAACCGCGCATGGTGCGGTAGCGCGGGAAGAGATCCTTGAATGCACGCGCCAGGACATGGTGCACGCCCGGGCGCCCGTTGGCCGTGGGCGGACCCTCGAAGAAGACCCATTCCGGGCCGCCTCGGCGGTTGTCCAGCGAGCGATGGAAGATGTCGCGCTCCTTCCAGAAACGCAGCACGTCCTGCTCGAGCCGTTTGGCGTCGAAATGTGAAGTCACGGCTTCAAACATACGATCCTCCCAGTCACCACCCGCTGAAGCGCGGCCGGCTACGCCGATTGCACCAGCGCGATTTCCAGCCGTTTGTTGATGCGCCCCTTGCTCTTATAGTCGACGATGCGTATCGAGCCCACCTCGCGCGTGTTGGCCACATGCGTTCCGCCGTCGGCTTGCAGGTCGAGCCCGGCGATTTCAACCACACGAATCTCGCGCAATCCTTCCGGCAGCAGGTTCACCTTGGTGCGGATGAGGTCCGGAATGGCGAGAGCTTCCTCGCGCGGGAGCAGCCGTGCGTGCACCTCATGCGCCAATTCCACTTCGCGGTTGGCGCGGACTTCGATTTCGCGGACCAGGTCCTGGTGCATATTCTCGAATTCGAAGTCCATGCGTGCGCGCAGGACATCCATGTTGCCGCCCGTGACGTGCGCACCGTAGTCGCGCCAGATGACACCGCACAGGATGTGCAGCGCCGTATGCACGCGCATCAGCGCGTGGCGCCGGGTCCAATCCAGGCGGCCGTGCACGGCTGTGCCGGCCGGCGGTGGATCGTCCCCCGCCTCGTGGAGGACCCGCCCGGCATCCTTGCGGACGGTAACGACGGCCCATGTGCGGCCGCCGGCCTCCAGCGTGCCGTGGTCACACGGCTGGCCGCCGCCGCCTGGGTAGAAAGCGGTGCGATCGAGATCCACACCGGCCGGGTCCGAGCTGGTGACCCGGGCCTCGAATTCGCGAAGGTAGGAATCCATCTGATACATCAAGTCTGTCATGGCGCGATCACCCTGAGCTGTCCACTTGGCCGGGCCGCGAAGCGCGGCGACTGTTGACAAATCCGCAGATTATGTTACAATGCCAATTAGTTTGCAGTACAAACTATTATTACCTCACTCGCGAAAGGACCGAAAATGCACGAGGCGCGCCGCATTCAATTCGTTGTGACCAGCTTCTCCTATCTGCAGGGGCTGACCGCCGTCCCCTACGGGCTGGCCCTGGCGCTGGCAGCCGTCTGGGCCAACTCGCTGACCGGCCGGGCCGGCCCGATCGATGTGCTGATCGTTTCGCTGCTGGTCGCCGGCCTCCTCTTGGTTGCCTGGCTCGCCTCGCGATACTACGAACGGGAGTATGGGCGGGCGCTTGCTGCGCCTCCGGCCCGGCGGATCGATTGGGTCACCTCGCTGGCCGGGGCCGCCCTGGCGCTGGGCGCCTTCGGGCTGGATGTCTCATACGATCTGCCCTTCAGCGCCATCGGTCTGGTCGGCGCGAGTGCACTCCTGGTCGTCTACTTCCGGGCCGCCTGGCTGGCAACCGGTAAGTATCTCCTTTACTATCCGGTGCTCTCGGCCGCGGGATTCCTGGTCAGCATCCTTCCGGCCCTCGGCCTGGCCGGGTGGTGGATGAGATTCGGCTTCCGGTCGCAGCTCCTCGCCATCTGCGTGGTGATGGGCCTCCTCTACGTCGTGGCCGGCATCTGGAGCCACGTGACACTGATGCGGATTATGCCATCCGCCCCGGGGTCGCAGCATGTCTAACCCCTTCGAAGAGCTGGCGGCTCTCGACCGCGTCGTCCACGATCCGGCTCGGCTCGCCATCCTCACCGCCCTGGCCGCCTGCCGAAGCGCCGATTTCACCTTCCTGCTACGTCTCACCGGATTAACGAACGGCAACCTATCCAGTCACCTTGCGAAACTTGAAGAGGCTGGGTTGGTGCAATTGGAAAGGCGCTTCGTCGGCAAACGTCCCAACACGCTGATCCAACTCACCGGCCGAGGAAGGGCCACCGTCAATCGTCATTGGAAGTTGCTCGACAGCCTCCGCAAGAGCACGCGAGACTGGTCTCCCGACTCAGAGTAGCCCCTCTGCGCGGACCCGGTCTCCAGGAAAACAAAGACTCCCGCCCCAAACAGGGGCGGGAGTTCCGCGGTACCACCCTGATTCCTCCCGCAGGGGAGGCTCTCATCCGGGCACGTATTCATGCCCGCGCTCGGCTAACGGGGAGCGACCCGGCTGAGTCTACAAGCGCAGCGCGCCTTCGGTCAGCGGCTCCGGAAGGATTTTCGACACCCGACCCGCGCCCGGCTCACACCTTTCCCGGGCTCGCTGAGCAGGTTGCAGGGCGTCTACTCGTTTCCATCAACGCCGTTATTGGTTTCGCGCATTATGCCACACTCGCCCGACCGAGGTCAAGGCGGTGGGCGTGTGTTGCGATATCAGCCGGCTTGCCGCTGGCGCACCTGGCGCGCGATGATTGCCACTGCGATGAGCGCCACGGCCAGGAACACTAGGCCGGGTAATCCTGCCTCTTCCGCAAAGCCTGTCTTGGGCAGCGCAGCCGGAGTGATGCTGGCCGCAGCCTGCGGCGCGAGGGTGGTGACCGCTGCAGCCGTCAGCGAGGCCAGCGCCGCGCGCGTTGCGGCGGCTTTGTTCGCAGCTATATCCGCAGTGGCAGGTGCGATGGTTCCAGTACTCGCTGTCGTGGGGGGCGCGGCGATTCCAGTACCCGCTGTGGCGGGGGCAGCGGCGGTTCCAGTACCCGCGGTGGCGGCGGCCGTCGTCACCAGGGTCGCCGTCGCAGGCACTGCCGTTGGCGCGGCCACGCTGGGGGCCACGACTTTGGTGGCGGTCGGCTTGGGCTGGGTTGCCGTGGGAGTCGAGGTCGGCACCGTCGGCTGCACGACCGCGCCGGCCGTGTGCGTCACGCTGAGAGCGACGGCGGTGTTCTGAGCGGCAATCGTCGCCACCTGGTCGGTGCGGCCTGCACGCAGGCGCGGCGCCAACACGAATGCATACACCAGCAAGGCCACAACGGCGAGGATCAGGACTCCCCCCATGATGGCCGCGACGATGATGAACAGCCGATTGCCCCCCTCTGCGGGCGGCGGCGCGTTTACCTCAAAGTTTTCGGTCATCGGTCGGTTCTCCTTCCTGCATCATCATCGCCCCCAGCCATGTCCCCGGGGGATGTCACTCGAGAATATCAACGTTGGCCAGCGGCACGAGTACCATGCCTTCCTCGGTCAACTCCACCTCGAGGCAGGCGGCCATCAGACCACTCGGCAGCGCCACCTGTTCGTGGGGCATCGAGGCGATGGTGCCCACTTTGCCCGCGTACGGCGCGCGGATAATTCGCACCCTGCGGCCCACCGTCGGCGCCACCCCTTCGGCGGGCACGTCGGCCGTGCCCACCGCCGGCAAGGGGATGACGAGTTCCGGCCGGCTGCCCATCCACGCGTTCAACGGCTGGGCGTTAAGGCTCGCGTCGCGACCGACGTTGCTGGCCAGAAGCTCGAAGGCGGCACTATTCATTGGCTGCGTGCCGAACCCATCGGTAAGGGCCAACGCAAAGTGCGCCTCGCGCGCAGCCGGGACAAGCGCGGCCGGCATACTGCCCGCCATCAGCCCGCGCACCGGTAGGTTGGCCAGCGCCTGAAGCACTTCGGGGCGCGCCACCCGGCCGGCCACCACAATCGTGCTTCGCAGGCTGATGTCGATCGCCTCCGCAGCCAGTTCGGTATCCGCCGAGGGGGTGGCCATGCGCAACACCCCCGCCTCTTCGCGGCCATTGCCCCACACCGCCTCGACCAGCGCGCCGATCGTCTCAATCGTTACCGAACGTTCGGCTTCCATGCCCACCACCACGCCCGGCAGCCCGGCGCGCAACTCGAACGGCTCGCCGACGGCCTCGAATACCAGGCGGCCTTCGCCCTGCACCACGACCCGGCCGCCCACCGGTGCTCTTACAACCCTGCGCATCCAACCCACCGGCCCGGCCAAAATGTCGCCGTGGCTGACCGCGTCGCCCGCCTTGTAGCGGAAGTACTGGTCGGCCTTCTTGGGCGGCACACCCAGGTGGTGGGCCACATCGATCAGGAAGTGCTTCGGATACAGGGTCGTCCGACCAATCAGATCGCCGGCTTGCACCTTCTGATTCAGGCGTGCAGTAATCGTGCCAGGCAGCGGCAGCGCGCGCCGTCGTCGGACGATCACCAGGGGAGCAACGTGGGTTTGGCTCGGAAGTTCCATCGCCTCTCTCAGGCCCCGATCTGCATCAGCCATTCTTCCTGAGCACGGCGCTGCCGATCGCGCTCCGTGGGCAGGACCAGCGGGCGCCCGCGCGCGTCGAGAATGACCCCGACCAACCCGCCGCTGACGGTGATCGTCCCGCCGTGGCCGGCGCCGCCCAACCCCAGGTCGAAGCGTCGGCTCGGCTGGACAGCCAGGCGGGCTTTCTCGCCAACCGGCAAGGGCAGCACCTCGATCGAGCCGGCCAGCACCTGTCCTCGCACCTGGCGGCCGGACTCATATGCCAGCGTATACCGCAGCGCCGTGTCGCCCTGCCGCGCTCGGCCCGCCGGGGCAACGACGGTTCCCAGGCTGGGAAAACTCGACGAGCTGAGCACCTGCACCACCGCCAACGGGTTGACGTGGGCTGCTGCGCCGAGCAGCGGCAGTAAACCATGCGCATCCAGCACCAGGGTGGTGATGCCCGCCGGTTCGAGCCCGTCCAACAGCATGAGGGCGGCCTGCCCAGGTCGCGGTGCATGGGCCAGCACCGAGCCTGCCCCGAGGATCGGCTCAAGCGGCGGAAGCAAGGCTGGCCAGGGTCGCGCGCGACGCAATCGCCAGTAGGGCGAGGCGGCTCCCACCGCAACCCGCAGTAGCTGGCGCGCAACGGCCTGCTCCAACCACAATTCCTCTACGGTGGCCGGTACCGTGCGCGGATAAAGGGCCTTGTTGTAGAGGTAGTCGCGCACCTGCCCGTCGGTCAAATCAACCGGAAGCCAGCGGACGATTTCCTCCAACGCGCAGTGGTCGAGCAACGCAACGGTTTCGCGCCCGAGGTTCAAGTCCGGCCGAACCGAGAGATCCATCGTGGGGCCGAAGCTTGCCGCCAGGATCGTCGAACCGGCTCCAATGGAGGCGGCGAGGACCCCTTTGTTGCCCTCATAGGCCTGGCCAAGGAATCGCACAATGGTGCCAATGCCCAGCGCGCCCGGGGTGAGGGCGCCGGAGGTCCACGAGAGCGGCTCGTCGAGGCCGCTGATCTTGCTGCGCAGCAGCTCGACCACGCGGTGGTTGAGCTCGGTGCGTGAGCCATCGATCGATTCGACTTCCAGGCTTGGGCGCACGTTGGGGCCGACGTACACAGCGCCCACATCCTTGAGCAGTTCGCGTACGCGGTCGGCCACCTCGCCATTGCCGACGAACAGGATCTGCGGGCGAGTATCGACCGAGAAGAGGTGCACGCTCAGCCCGACAACTTCCAGCGTCTGAAGCAAGGCCTGCGAGGCGCCGCCCTCCGTGCCGCCCGCGATCACGATCAGATCCGGCCGGGCCCGTATGAGCACGTCCAGCAGGGACTCTTCGCTTTGCCGATCGCCCAGGCTCACCTCGGCCGCCACGCGCACCGGCGCTGAGCGTGCCAGGTTGCGGACGCTGCGCAGTGAGTACTCGGGCAGCAAGCCGACCAGAGCCGTGCGCACATCGGCCGTCAGCGAAAACGAGAGCACGGCCACATCCACGCCGTTGCCGTCGGGCCGCGAAGGAAGCATCAGCGAGCCCTTGTCATCGAGCAGGCTGCGCCCGACGATAACGCCCAGCGTCTCGACCGCGTGATGAATGCCTTCGCTCACGTCGAGGTAGGGGAACTCGGCCGTGGTGGGAGCCGTGGTGACGCCCAGCAGGCGGTACTGGCTTTCGACAACGTCGAAGAGGGCCACGCGCGTGGAGACGGTGCCCACGTCGACGGCCAGCAGCGACTCGGGTTCTTGTTTGATGGGCGAGGTCGAAGTCCGTTCGCTCATGGCAGGAGGCGCCCGATGATCTGCTGCAGGAAGGCCACGCGATCGATGAGGGCTGTCAGGCTGGCGGCGAGAGCGCCGGCATAGAGCGCGCCGAATGCAACCGCCAGGAAGATCTCACCCACACGCGCCAGCGGTGCGACCCATGCCGGACGAGCCGGCGCCTGACCTGCACGCGGACGAGCGCCGAAATGGAAATAGGCCAGGGTTGTCACCGTGCCAATGAGAATGATGATATTGCTCAGTGCGCCCTCGAGATCGAAGAAGACCATTCCGCCGGAGGCCTGTCGCACAGGGGAGAGCGACACAGCCGTGGCTGCCACCTGCGGGATGAGAGTTCCCGTCAGCGCACCACCCACGGCCACAGCGGCTGCCAGCCCGACGAGGAAGGCCATCGGCAACGATCCCAGCACCGACAGGCGCGGCGTCGAACGCCCAATCATCATCAACACCATGATCAGCGGGATCCACAGGGCCGCGTCGAGCCATGCGCCCAGGTTGAGCATGCGCCCGAACAACTGCGGCCATAGCACGCTCTGCCAGGCGACCGCCGCCAGATAGCCGGCGGTCACGCCAATGAGCAAGTGCGCCGCCACTCGGAAGAGTACGTTGTCGCCCAGGACGTAGGAAAGAATCGCCACGGTGAGGAAGAACCCCAGCGCGGCGGTGGCAACGTCACTCATGGCTGGCCTTACGCATCGAGCTCAGACCGCGGCGGACGAGGGAAGCCACTCCACCGACGAGGATGATCAACACCGAGGCCAGGACCGCCATGCCAAACGCGTCCCACATCGGATCGGCCACACCCGGACGGCCGCAACGACCGGTCGAGGGGTCGGTGGCATTGAGGCACTCATAGGCTTCCGCCCCGGCCAACCCCACCACCATTCCCTGTAGGGAGGGGAAGGCGCTTTCGTAATACGGCCGCACCAACGGTTCGGCCGCAGCGCTGACCACCGCGATGATCGGCACATCCGGGACGGCGGTGTGCACTTGTTCGATCCAGGTTTGCAGCACGGTCGGTTCGGAAGCGAGGACGATGATGGCAGAGAAGTTCGACGAGGCGTGCAAGGCACTCGTCATGGCGGGCTCCCATCCGGCGGGCTGCACCTGCCCGAAGACGGCCAGCCATGGGTCGGCGGCGAACGCACGCAACCCGATCGGGCCGGCTGGGAGATAGCCCAGCGGGAAGTAGTTGACCCCGCTCACGTATTGCGGGTGCGCGCTGCGTGTGCGCGCGATGAGACGCCCGGCCAGCGCCGCGCCCACCGGGCGCGTGGAGACTGTGGCAATCGGCGCGCCGACGGTCATCACATGATCGACAACGGCCAGCGCGGCGGCTTCCAGTTCGGCCGAGGCGGCCGCTTCATAGTCAACCGCAAGCAGGAGCGGTCGATCGAGGGGCAATGCATTGACGATGTTGGCTGTCTGCAGCGTTTCAACGGCGACGACCGACGGCCGGGCAAAGACGGAAGTCTGCGTCAGCCAGGGGACAAGCATGGCCGCGACAAGAATCAGCGACACGGCGAGACCGCCCCATGGCCGCGACTGGGCACGCCGGCGGGCACGCGGCACCGCGCGCGATTCTGGAGTCGAGACGATGCGCTGCAAGAGTTCCGCATGCGCGGCATGGGTCGGCTGGATCTCCAGCAGACTCGGAAGAACCGGCGGATGGCGCCCTACCTCAACCTCGACCTTCGGCGGCAAGACACCACGCAAGCCGGCCAACGGTCCTGCCGATTCGACCCTCTCCTCCGCTTCGGTCGCTGCCCCTTTGACCGCGATCGGACCTTCCACCGGACGCATGGCACGCAACCACGGCGGGAGAACCGCCTCCTCCAGCCCCTCGCCCTGAAACGGAGCTTCAACTGTCGAGGGCGTGGAAGGGGGACCTGCCGTCAGCCATTCGGGAAGCACGCCGGGAGCGAGCAGTTCTTCGAGGGGCGGCGTCTCAATCGGCGCCGCAGGTTCGCCGGCCGGCGCAGGCTGCTCAACGGTCGTCGCCTCATCACGCGCGGTGGCCAGCCAGTCGGGTATCTCTTTCTCGGAATAAGCGCCGCGCAGTTCCTCATCTTCACTGGCAAACGCTGCGGCTGATGCCGGCGGCGCGGCCGCAGGCGGAGGGGCTGCAGGCGGGGTAGGTTGAACATCTCGAAGCCAGCTGGGCGCGGCGCTCTCACCACTTGGAGCAGCGGCCGCCAAGACCGGCGGGGAACCGGGTGCAGTCTCTTCGCGCGGGGTGTGCATCCAATCCGGCGGCAGACCCTTGCTCGGTGTTTGAGGCGCCGGGAACGAAGGGGCGGGGGTCGCGCCGGCAGGTGTTTCCACGGATCGTCGCGCCCGCAGGCGTTTGAGCCACTCGGGATCCTCTTCTCCCGACGTCGGTTCGGTGCCTGGCGTGGATTCTGCGTGGGCCGGTTCGTCGCCGGCAGGTTGGGCGAATGCGGGCACCGGCTTCGCCGGTTCAGCAGCTCGACCGCGGCCGAGTGGGTCCTCGGGCGGCGCGGTGTCGCCAGCCGGTGCCGGACCGTCGTCGGTTGCCTTCGAGCGAATTCGCGCGAGCCAGTCGCTGGCTTCCTCCTCGGAGGGAATCTCCGAATCGCCTGAGAGTTCACGCGTGCCGCCCGGTGTCGGCCCGCCTTGCACCCTCAGCCGTGAGAGCCAATCGGGAGCTGACTCGCCGCCCGCGGCCGATTCGGAATCGGCGCTCACAGGCTTGAGGCGCGCCTGACAGAACTGGCAGGTCTCCGCCTCGTCCGGGTTGGGCTTGCCGCACATTGGGCAGCGAACGTCAGGCATGCCTCTCCCGTTCCTGCATCATGCGCACGCCGCGTCTGTCAGCGCTCATAGGGCTGATCGTATCCCAGCAGTACACGGAGACCCGTGGCTGTGGCACCTAGCGCAATACCCAGGATGATTCCGCGCGCGCCCGCCACCGCCGGCACCTGGACAATCCAATTGCGAAGGCCCTCCAGGAAGGGTAACGAGATGAAGGGCAGTGGGGCCGTCCCAAGCAAGACCAGGAACGCCGTGAGAAAGAAGATCAGAGTCCCAAGTGTCTGCCTGCGAAAAAGCAGGCGCACACCCGCCAGCAACAGAATTGTCGCCAGCAGCCCCATCAGGCCGATCTCAAGCGGGCGCTGGATCTCGGATACGATCCACACCGAGTAAGTATGCGCGGGCCCGAACAGGACCACGACGGCAAAAACCGTGAACAGCGAGATGACCAAGAAGATGCTGTACAGATGCCCCGGCCGCTGCTCGCGGATCTTGCGCAGATGGACCTGCAACAGGTTGCCCACTCCGAGCAGCAACGCCACCGTTCCCACCAGCATGCCGCTGCGCAGCATCACGTCGCGCACGACTGCGAAGAATGCGCCGGGGATGAAGTACCCAAGCAGCATGATAGTGCCGGTGAGAATTGCGACGATGACCGAGACCTTGATTCTCACAGCAGTCCCATTGTCCGAACAACTGCGAGGACCAGGATGGCCCCGATCACCAGCCAACGCACGATGTCCTGTGTCTGCAGGCTGGCTGCGTGCGCACGGTTCACTTGCAGGTATGCTCCCGAGGCGAACAGCTCCTCGCCGATGAGCGGATGATCGGCAGTCACGTACAGCGCCGTCTGGCCCTGAACATCGAGCGTCCCACCGATAACCGTGCCTCGGCGCGCGCCGGATTCGGCGATGAGAGCCGCTTCCGCCCCAGCCGCGCCCAGGATGATCGTCGCTGTCACGTCCTCGTCGGGTGCGGTGTGCATGGCGCCGGTGGCATAGCCCGCGGCACCCACCCCGATGACTCGCCCAAGCAGTGGGTCGTAGCGGTCCTCAGCGCGTTGCTGGCGGAAGGCGACACGCAGTACGTCCTGGGCAAGCAAGGCGACCGTGCCCTCGCCGGATGTGGCCAGAGGCGGCTTGTCGGAAACCGAGCCAGCGGTAGCGATTTGGGATAGCGCGGCCAGGCCGATGAGCGAGGCCGCCGCGTCATTCGATGTGAGCGAGCCGCTGCCAAGCGCGACGTGCAGACGGGTCCCGGCCTCCACCGATCGGCCGATATCCACGGCCAGCGCGTCGAAGGGTGGCATGTGGCGGAATGTGGGGCGTGCCGAGCGGCGGACGAGGCTGAAGGCTAGGATCAGCCCGGCCATGAGCCCCGCCACACCAAGTGCCAACCACCCGAAGATCGCATCCACCTGGTGAAGCCTCCCAGTGCGTCTCAGGAAGTGGGCCCGGCCGATGAGCCGGGAGAGGGATGTTCGCAGGACGCGTGTCGATCGTCTTCCAGCCAGCCCATCCAGCGAGTCAATGCGTGAGGGCTGACCCAGGCCGAGAGCAGTGGTACCGATAGGTGCAGGAACTGCGCCGCAAAGAAGCGCACTCCCGGTTCATCATTCAGAAGTTGGACAAGCAACGGGGGATCGGCGGAGCCTGGCGATGCGGCGTTCGGCTTCGTGACCATAGGCGGATCGGACTGACCGACTCCTGGCGGTTGGATGGGCCGCATTCTCCCCCGTTTCTCTGCCGCGTTCGAGTATAGCACAGGATTTTCGGCCATGCGGCCGCGCGAGTCTGTGATGGCCAACGGTCAGTCACAAACGGAAGCCCCACACCTCGCGCGCTTCTTCTCCCCAGCGCGCGCCGGCAGGCACGTCCCCCGGGCGCTCGCGATTCGCCCATGTGTGAATCTCGCCGAAACCGAGGTGGGCGGCGCAGTCCCTCAGCGCCGCCCACAAGCGCGGCGTGAGGCGGCCCTCCGGCGTCCACAGATAGACCGTTGGGACAGAGGGCGCGTGAAGGCGGGGTTCAAGGACCACCCGCGCGCGCTCGCGCCCGGATCGCGCCGTGAAGTCGAACGCCATGGGGTGCTGCACGGGGGCTTCGGCGGGAACGGGACGTTCATCAGGGTCAAGGCGGTCCCACATTTGCGCGGCCGAGCCGATGCCGCCGAGTGCGATACCCCAACCCGCCGGCAGCGATGCCGGCGCGAGCTCGCAGGCTGCGCGCTGATACACGGTGTTGCGCGGGAGACCGGTCAGGGTGAGCGACGCCCAGCGTTGCCAGCGCGCAAGTCCGAAGCGCGAGTAGAAGTCCGGCGCCGAGGCA
>Ga0153916_10000482_pt1 | contig 26801 bp, 22 predicted proteins | sample Opewatmetagenome_FD_109642 | JGI IMG/M metagenome (GOLD analysis project Ga0153916, IMG submission 109642) | Freshwater wetland microbial communities from Ohio, USA - Open water 3 Core 3 Depth 4 metaG | ecosystem: Environmental > Aquatic > Freshwater > Wetlands | place: USA: Ohio, Lake Erie...
GCGAAGCAATAGGTGCACAGCTTGTTGCCGTCCGGATCGCGGACATAGGCCGCATAGGCGGTCGGCGTGAAGCTGCGGGGGCCGGGCGCGCCTTCATCGCTGCCGCCATTGGCGAGCGCCGCCTTGTGGAACTCGTGCACCGCGGCCCGGCTCGGCGCGGCGAAGCTCACTGTGCCGCCATTGGCGTAGGTCGCCGGCTGGCCGTTGCCCGGCTTCGTTACCATGAACTCGGGCGAGTCCTTGCCCCACAAGGAGGCGCGATCCTCGAAGTCCATGACTCGCTTCAGGCCAAGGGTCCCGAGCGTATTGTCATAGAATTTGCGGGCCTTTTCGACATCGTTGGTGCCCAGCACGACATGCGTGAAAATCGACATTGCTCTCTCCTGTTGTGGCGTTGCGGTAACGCGGGTTTTGCCGGCGGAGACAAGTCTATGACGCAATCTCCGCCGCGCAAGGATGCATGTCGTCAGTAGATGACGACGCTGCGGATGCTCTCGCCGGCATGCATCAGGTCGAACGCCTTGTTGATGTCGTTGAGCGGCATGGTGTGGGTGATGAGGTCGTCGATGTTGATCTTGCCGTCCATGTACCAGTCGACGATCTTCGGCACGTCGGTGCGGCCGCGCGCGCCGCCGAATGCCGAGCCCTTCCAGACGCGACCGGTGACGAGTTGGAACGGCCGGGTCGAGATTTCCTGGCCCGCCTCGGCGACGCCGATGATGATCGACTGGCCCCAGCCGCGGTGGCAGCATTCCAGCGCCTGGCGCATCACATTGACGTTGCCGGTGCAATCGAAGCTGTAATCCGCGCCGCCGCCGGTCACGTCGACGATCGCCTGGACGACCTTGTCGTTGCCGACGTCCCTGGGGTTGATGAAATGGGTCATGCCGAACTTCTCGGCCATCGCCCGCTTGCCCGGATTGATGTCGACGCCGATGATCTTGTCGGCGCCAACCAGGCGCGCGCCCTGAATGACGTTGAGGCCGATGCCGCCGAGGCCGAACACCACGACATTCGCGCCCGGCTCCACCCCTGCGGTGTAGATCACCGCGCCGATGCCGGTGGTGACGCCGCAGCCGATGTAGCAGATCTTGTCGAAGGGCGCGTCCTCGCGAACCTTGGCGACCGCGATCTCGGGCATCACGGTGAAGTTCGAGAAGGTCGAGCAGCCCATATAATGGTAGAGAGTTTCCTTGCCGAGTTTGAAGCGGCTGGTGCCGTCCGGCATCAGGCCCTTGCCCTGGGTCGACCGAATCGCGGTGCACAGGTTCGATTTCTGGCTGAGGCAGGTTTTGCACTGCCGGCATTCCGGCGTGTACAGCGGGATCACATGATCGCCCGGCTTCACCGAGGTCACGCCGGCGCCCACCTCGCGCACGATGCCGGCGCCTTCATGGCCCAGGATCGACGGGAAAATGCCTTCCGAATCCTTGCCTTCCAGCGTGTAGGCGTCGGTATGGCAGACGCCCGTCGCCATGATTTCGACGAGCACCTCGCCCGCCTTCGGACCCTCAAGATCGACCTCGTGGATTTCAAGCGGCTTGTTGGGCGCAACGGCGACGGCGGCTCTGGTCTTCATGGCGGGGCTCCTGTCGAACTGTCTGGATCAAGATGCTCGTGGTTGCTAATCCCGGCAAGGTTGACAAGTCAATCTGGCCGTGCCGAAAGTCCGGATTGACGTGAACGCCAAAGGCTGAAACTTGACTGATCTGAAGCTCGACCTCGACCGCTATATCCCCTTCGGGCTGGCAGCGATCGCAAACAAAGTCTCGCGCGGCGCCTCGCGCGTCTATCTTGAGCTGTTCGGGATCGGGATCAATGAATGGCGCATTCTCGCCAATCTCAAGATCACGCCGGGCATGTCCGCCAATGCGATCTGCGTCACATCCGGGCTCGACAAGGCCGCGGTCAGCCGCAGCTTGCGCGATCTTGAAGCCGAGGGTCTGATCGCGCCGTGCGGAGACGGCAGTGAAACCCGGGGACGCCGGCTCAAGCTGACCAACAAGGGTCTCGCCCTGCACGACAAGGTGATCCATGTCGCTCTCGAACGCGAAAGACTCCTGCTGTCCGGCTTTACCGAGGCCGAGCGCCAGCAGCTGCTCGACTTCATCACCCGGATGCACCGCAACGTTCCGCTGGTGAACGAGAGCAATTATCGGGCCGCCTGAAGGCTTGTTCGAACGGAGCCGCCCGGCCGCGGGCGCTCAGATCGGCTGGGGCGGTTGCCCCGCGCTTTCCGCCGGCAGCAGCGCCTGATCCTCGCATTCGCTGGGATCGGGCTTGTCATCGAGCATCGACGCCTTTCGCCATCTGCCGGCGCGATAATAGCCATAGGCCAGAACCGTCGCAGCGATCGAGCCGATCGGGAAGCTCCACCAGATCGCTTCCGCGCCCATCGTCCCCTCGAACGCATAGACGAAGCCAAGCCGCACCGGCACCATCGCGACGAACAGGACGATCAGCGGTCCATAGACCGCGCCCGTCGCCCGCACCGTGCCGAAGATCACCAGTGTCACACCGAACATGACAAAGCCCCAGCCCGCGACCAGGTTGATGTGCCGCACGATATCCACCGCCGCGCTGTCGCCTTTCAGGAACAGCTCGGCGATCGGGCGGCTGAACAGGATCATCAGCACCACCATCAGGCCGGTCATCGCCACGTTGATCATCGCCGCCGAGACCGTGATCCGGCCGACCCGGTGCCACAGCCCCGCCCCGACATTCTGCGCCGCCATCGCCGACACCGCGGCGCCGATCGCCATCGCCGGCATCTGGATATAGTTCCACAGTTGCGCGACGACGCCATAGGCCGCCGCCGTCGTCACGCCATAGGCGTTGACGAAGGTGATCATCACCAGCGCCGAAACCGAAATCACCGCCATCTGCATCCCCATCGGAATGCCCTTCAGGAGGATTGCCTTCAGCATCGCGACGTCTGGAAGGAGATAGCGAAACTCGGCGCCGCGCAGGCGCAGCGGCAGATCCTTGGCGTAGATGTAGATCAGCATGCCGACCAGGCTCACCATCTGCGCCGTCAGCATCGCCCAACCCGATCCGACGATCCCCATCGCCGGAAACGGCCCGAGGCCGAGGATCAGCAACGGGTTCAACCCTACATCGATCACCGCCGACAGGCCGATGAACAGGAACGGCGTCCGCGCATCCCCCGCCCCGCGCAGCGCCATGGTCAGGAAGATCAGGAAATAGAGCGCCGGCAGCGAGAGGAAGATGATCCTGAGATAATCGATCGCCATGTCGAGCGCGGCCGGCGGCGTCTGCATCGCGCGCAAAAGGTCGGGCGCATACCACCAGCCGAGCGCCGCGATCAGCGTGCCGATCACCGCGAACAGCCCCGAGGCGGAGCCGACCGCGCGCCGCGCCATCACATAATCCTGCCGCCCGAATCCGTGCCCGACGAGGATCGTCGCCGCCATGCCGAATCCGAACACGCCGGAAAGCAGGAAGAACAGCAGCAGACTGGCATTGGCGGTGGCGGTCAGCGCGGTCTCGCCAAGCAGCCGGCCGACCCATACCGCATTGATCGATCCGTTGAGGCTGTGGATGATGTTGGAGCCGAGCGTCGGCAGCGAAAACATCACCAGCGTCCGGGTGATCGGGCCCTGGGTCAGATCGTGGGCGGCGCCATGCGGAACGGGTCTGCGTGATTCACCAGTCACTTATCGCCCCCCGTTGTCATTCCTCCTTGATGCACCGCCAGCGGGCGGCATGCTTGCATCTCGGGGAATGACAACCCCCGCAGGCGGGAACTCAGCCCAATCGCTGCAACGCCGCCTTGAGTCTCCCGGCCTCCGCCTCCAGCGCCACCAGCCGCTCGCGATTCTCCTCGACCACCTCGGGTTTCGCCTTTTCGACGAACGCCGCATTGCCAAGCCGACCGCGAATCGATCCCGCGTCCTTCTCCGCCGCCTCGATCGCCTTGGCGAGGCGCGCCTTCTCGGCGGCAAGGTCGATCACGCCTTCCAGCGGCAGCACATAGGTCGCCTCATCGACGATCACCTGCGCGGCGCCACCGGCCGGCGCGGCCTCGGTGCCGATCCGCTCGGCGCGGGCAAGCCGCATGATCGCCGCTTCATGGGTAACGAGCCGCGCCGCGGTCTGGTCATTGGCGTCGCGCACATGGATCGGCAGCTTCGCTCCCGGCGGCACGTTGAGCTCGGCCCGCGCCGCGCGGATGTCCGAAACCAGCCGGATCAGCCAGTCGATCTCCGGCCCCGCTTGCGGGTCGATCGCCGCCGCGTCCGCCAGCGGCCATTGCGCGAGGATGAGGTCGTAGGGGCGATCCCCCATCGCATGCCACAATTCCTCGGTGATGAACGGCATGAACGGATGCAGCATCACCAGGATCTGGTCGAGCACCCAGCCCGCCACCGCGCGGCATTCCTCGGCGCCCTCGCCGCTGGCGAAGGCCGGCTTGATCAGCTCCAGATACCAATCGCAGAAGCTGTCCCAGACGAAATGGTAGATGGCGTTCGCCGCCTCGTCGAAGCGATAGCCGGCGAGCGCGGCGTTCAGCGCCTGGCAGGCCTTCACCGTCTCGCCGATGATCCAGCGGTTGACCGTCAGCCCGGCCGCGGGCGGCGCAACGGACTGCGACGCGCCGATGCCGTTCACCTCGCAGAAGCGCGCGGCGTTCCACAGCTTGGTCGCGAAGTTGCGGTAGCCCTCGACCCGCTTCTCATCGAGCTTGATGTCGCGTCCCTGGCTTTCCATCGCCGCCAGCGTGAAGCGCATCGCGTCGGCGCCATATTTGCTGATCAGCTCCAGCGGATCGACCGTATTGCCCTTCGACTTGGACATTTTCTGTCCCTTGGCGTCGCGGACAAGCCCGTGGAGATACAAGGCCTTGAACGGCACTTCTTTCATGAAGTGCAAGCCCTGCATGATCATCCGCGCATCCCAGAAGAACAGGATGTCGAAGCCGGAGATCAGCACCGATGTCGGGTAATGCCGCGCAAGCTTGTCGGTCTGGTCGGGCCAGCCCAGCGTCCCGAACGGCCACAGCGCCGACGAGAACCAGGTATCGAGCACGTCGCTGTCGCGGGTGAGCGCAACGCCCGCCCCGGCCTCGGCCCGCGCCGCTTCCTCGGTCTCGGCGACATAGACCTTCCCGGACTCATCATACCAGGCCGGGATCTGGTGGCCCCACCACAGCTGGCGCGACACGCACCAGGGCTGGATGTTCTCCAGCCAGTTATAATAAGTTTTCTCCCACGTTTTCGGCACGATCTGGATCGCGCCCGAGTGCACCGCCTCCAGCGCCGGCTGGGCGAGCGTCTTGGCGTCGACATACCATTGGTCGGTCAGCCACGGCTCGACGACCACGCCCGATCGGTCGCCATAGGGCGTCTGGATCGTCCGGTCCTCGATCTGTTCGATCAGCTCCTCGACCTCCAGCCGCTCGACCACCGCCTTGCGCGCCTCGAAGCGGTCGAGCCCCAGCAGCGCGTCGGGAATGCCGCCGCACTGGATCACCCGCGCCTCGGCGTCGAACATGTTGAGCATCTCGGCGGCTTTAAATCCTGCGCGAATACCCACCTCGAAGTCATTGAAATCATGACCCGGCGTGATCTTGACCGCACCCGACCCCAATTCCGGGTCGGCGTGCTCGTCGCCGACGATCGGGATCTCGCGGCCGGTGATCGGCAGCCGCACCTTCTTGCCGATCCAGGCCTTGTAGCGCTCGTCCTCGGGATGCACCGCGACCGCCATGTCGGCGAGCATCGTCTCGGGCCGCGTGGTCGCGACCACGATCTCGCCCGATCCGTCGGCGAGCGGATAGCGGATATGCCAGAACTTGCCCTGCACCTCGCGGGTCTCGACCTCAAGGTCGGAGATCGCTGTCTTGAGCTTGGGGTCCCAGTTGACGAGGCGCTTGTCCTTGTAAAGCAGCCCCTGCCGATAAAGCGCGACGAACACCGTGATGACGGCCTTGGAAAAGCCCTCGTCCATGGTGAAGCGCTCGTTCGCCCAGTCGCACGAGACGCCCAGCCGGCGGAGCTGCCGCGTGATCGTCGCACCCGATTGCGCCTTCCATTCCCAGACATGGTCGAGGAACGCCTCGCGCGTCAGGTCGGTGCGCTTGATGCCCTGGCTCTCGAGATTGCGCTCGACCACCATCTGCGTCGCGATGCCGGCATGATCGGTGCCGACCACCCATAGCGCGTCCTTGCCCTGCATCCGCGCGTGGCGGATCAGGATGTCGGGCAGCGTGTTGTCGAGCGCATGGCCGATATGCAGCGAGCCCGTGACATTGGGCGGCGGCATCACGATGGTGAACGGCTCCGCGTCCGGGCGCGACGGGCGGAATGCGCCGGCCCCTTCCCAGTGCGGATACCATTTCGCCTCGATGGCGGCCGGATCGAATGTCTTGTCGAGTGTCATGCGGCGGCTTTAGCGGTCCAGCCGCGCTTTCTGCAATGTTTTAGGGCGCTTTCTTTTGCGTCCACCTATCCATCCAGCCGATCACCTCGCCATACCATTGCAGGCTGTTCTTCGGTTTCAGGATCCAGTGGTTCTCGTCCGCGAACACCAGCAGCCGCGACGGAATGTCCTGGCGCTGCAGCGCGGTGAACGCCGCCAGCCCCTGGGTATAGGGAATGCGGAAATCCTTCTCGCCATGGATCACCAGCATCGGCGTCTTCCATTTGGTCACATGAAGGACGGGGTTCCAGCGCTCATAGACCTCCGCCTTCTCCCAATAGGGCCCGCCATGCTCCCATTCGTCGAACCACAGCTCCTCGGTCTCAAACGCCATCGCGCGGACGTCGAACACGCCGGCATGGCTCACCAGGCATTTGAAGCCGTCCGCCCACTGGCCGGCGATCCAGTTGACCATGTAGCCGCCATAGGAGCCGCCGAGCGCGCAGCCGTTCCTGGCGTCGAGCCACGGGAACTGCCGCGCGGCGGCGTCGAGGCCGCGCTTCAGGTCCTCCAGCGGCTTGCCGCCCCAGTCCTGATTGATGGCATCGGTGAACGCCTGGCCGTAGCCGACCGATCCGTGGAAATCGACGAGCACCGCGCCATAGCCCGCGCCAGCCCACACCGCCGGGTTCCAGCGGTAGGACCAGCCATTGCCCAGCGTCGATTGCGGCCCGCCATGGATCAGATAGGCGACCGGCGCCTTGGCGTCCTTCGCCATGCCCGCCGGACGCAGCGCATAGCCCCACACCATGTCGCCGTTCGCGCCCTTGAAGCTGAAGCGCGTCGCCGCCGGCATGTCGATGTCCGCAAGCTTGTCGGCGTTGACCGCGGTCAGCCGCGACGCCTTGCCACGGGCATCGAGCCGGTAGAGATCCGTGGGGCTGGTGAGGCTGTCGAGCGTGTAGACCGCGCCGCCTTTCAGCGGCACCGCGCTTCCCACCGATCCCTCCCCGGTCAGCCGCCGCACCTTCCCGCTCACCGCGTCGATCTCGAACAGCGGCTTGTCGAAATGGTCGCGCGCGGTCGCCAGCAGATGACGACCGTCCGCGCTCCAGGCGATCGAATCGACCGAGCGGTCCCAGCCCTGGGTCAGCGCCCGCGTCGCACCGCTCGCAAGGTCGCGCAGATAGACGACATTGCGGTCGGCCTCATAGGTCGCGCGTTCCATGCCCAGCCAGGCGAGCCATTTTCCGTCGGGCGAGACCGCGGGCTGATTGTCGGTGCCTTCGCGGCCCTTGGTGAGATTGACCGCCGCCGCCGAACCGTCGGCCGGGGCCTCGAAGATGTCGAGATTGGTCGACCACGCCTCGGTCCGCCCGGCCTCGCGCAGGGCGAAATACAGCGTCTTCCCGTCGGGCGACCACGCGATCTCCTCGCCGCCGCCGTGCGGCTTGGATGGCACATCGCCGTCAAGCCCCCTGGAGACGACAGCGCCCTCGCCCGCGACAACCCCATCCTTCAGCGCAAAGCTCGCCAGGCGCGCGCGCTTGCCGTCGGCCCAGCGGTCCCAGTGCCGCACGAAAAGCTTGTCATAGGTCCGCCCGCTGCCGCCCTGCGGCTCGGCATCCTTGCAGGTCACCGCCGCGCAGTCCGCCCGTTCGTCGAACCACAAGGCGATGCGATCGCCCTGCGGAGAAAGCCGGAACCCGGCGACATCGCGCTCCAGCCATGTCACCTGCACCGCCGGCCCGCCGGCCAGCGGCGTCATCCACACCTGGTCCGAACCCGAGCGGTCGGAAAGGAAGTAGAGCGCCCTGCCGTCCGGCGCAAAGGCCGGCGCGGTTTCGTTCTTGTCGGGGAGCGATGCGAATCGCACCGGCTCGGCGCCCCGCTTCGCAAGGTCGGCCAGCCAGATGTCGTTGCGCCCCTTGTTGGCGTCGAGATCGGTCTCGCGGAGCTGATACGCCGCCTGCCGCCCATCGGGAGAGACCGCCGGCTCGGAGAGGCGGCGCATCATCACCATGTCGAGCGGGGTCAGCGGACGGGCAAAGGCGGAGGGGGTGAACGCCGAGAGAAGCGCGGCGCCGGCAAGCAGAATCGGTTTCATTAAAAGACCCTAGCAGGCCGAAGCCCGCCGGATCAATTTCGCCTGATCAGCGGCCGATGCCGCCGGTGATCCTGCCGATCTCGCGCGAAACCATCGCCTCGACGATTTCCGGCAGGTGCGCGTCGAGCCATTCCTTCAGCATCGGCCGAAGCATCTCGCGCACCAGCCCTTCAAGGGTGTTTGGATTGGGCTCGTCGCCGCGCACCAGCATTTGCGAAAGCTGGCTGAGCGTCGCCTGGGTCAGTTCGGCGGTCTCGTGGGACAGGATCGGCGCATCCTCGCGCACCGCCTGGGTCAGCTCCAGGATTTCGTCCTCGGCAAACGGATCCGTCGCTTCGGCGTCGTCCTCGAAGGAAGACATGTCGTCCTCATCCGCTTTGGGCAGCGCATATGCTTTGGGCTGCACCGGGGGCGCTGCGACATTGGGGTCCTCGGCAATGATTCGACGAATCGAAGCGAGGATTTCCTCCATGGTTGGCTCAGAGTCTGCGTCCCCCATGAAGGTCATCCTATGTCAATTTTGGGGTCGAGTCACGTCGGCGGGCTGGACCGGCCCGTAGGTGCGGGTGGCCTGCGTCGTCGGCTCGCCATCGCTCGACCAGTCGGAAATGCGGTTGCGCACCCGGCGATAATTCAGCTCCGGATCGTAGAGCACGCCGCCGTCGAGATTGAGGTCGCGCGCTTCGGCTCTGCCCATCGCTGCGAGCAGCCCGAACCCGGCGACATATTCGTCGCGCCGCGCCGTCACCAGCTGCACCCGGCTGTTGAGCAGTTCCTGTTCGGCATTGAGCACATCGAGAATGTCCCGCGTGCCGACGCTGTTCTCGGCGCGGACGCCTTCCAGCGCCAGTTCGTTGGCCGATACCGCGGATTCGGACGAACGGATCACCGCCTGGGTGGCACTGTAGCGCGCATAAGCGGAGCGGGCATCCGCCACGACCGCGCGCTCGGTGAAGATCACCTGCTCGAGCGACTGGCTGGCGCGAGCCTGCGCCTGGCGCACCCGCGCGCCCGGTCCCCCGCCCTGGTACAGCGGGATCGTGCCGGAAACGCCGACCGTCGCCGTCGTCTGGCTTTGCTTGAACGCGATCCCGCCGACCCCCGCGCCGGCGCCGAGCGTGTCGAGATAGTTGACGTAATTGCCGCCCGCCACCGCCGACAGTTTCGGCATGCGCTGCGCCTTGGCGACATCGATGTCATGGCCGGCCGCCTCGCTCGCCTTCCTGGTGGCGATGAGGTCCGGATTGTTGGCGACCGCCGTGTCGACCGCCGAAGCGACATCGGCCGGCAGGCCGGGCAGTGGTGGTGGCGGTTGCAGATCGACGGGCGGCGCCCCCACGACGCGGGTATAATTTTCGCGGCTTGCGACCAGCTGGGCCTCGGCGCTTTCAAGCTGGCTGCGGGCGATCGCCAGCCGGGCTTCGGACTGGGCGACGTCGGTCTGCGTCAGATCGCCGACCTCGAAGCGGTCGCTGGTGGCGCGCAAATTGGTCCCGAGAACGTTGACGTTCTGCCGGTTGAGTTCGACGATCGCCTGATCCCGGATCACATCCATGTAGGCGGCGACGACATCGGTGAACACGCCCGCCTCGGTCGATCGGAGATCGGCTCTGCCGGCCTCGACCCGCGCCTCGGCGGCCTTGATCGAGTTGCTGACGGCGCCGCCCTGGTAGAGCGGCAGCTCCGCGTTCACTCCGCCTGTCGCCTGCCGCAGCGGCGAGGTGAAGCTGTTCGAGGAGCGCTTCACATTCTCGGTATAGCCGGCGCTTCCCTGCAGTTGCGGCATGCCCTGCGACTTGGCGATCGGCACGCCTTCGTCCACGGCCCGCTGGCCGGCCCGGGCGCCGGTCAGCGTCGGGTTGGTCTGATAGGCCTGGCGCAGGGCATCCTGCAGGGTTTCGCCGGCTGCCGGGGCGCCGATCGCGGACAGGCTGGCGCTTGCCAGCAACAAGGTGAGACGCCGCATCAGCCCCTGGCTCCCATGACCGTTAAAATGTGAACCCGCGCGGGCGCGCGAAGCCGGGAAGCCGCTCGGCGGCCGGGGCATCGGCGAAATCCCTGAGGCCGAAGGCCGATCCCGCCTTGTGCCCGATCACCGCCCTGCCAATGCCATCCTCGCCGATCTTGACGGCGATCAGCCGCCCGCCGTCGGCAAGCTGGTCGATCAGCGCCTGCGGAATGACCTCGACGGCCCCGTCGATCAGGATAAGGTCATAGGGCGCGCCCTTGGCGTGGCCCTTTTCCAGCTCGCCCGCGACCTGCGTCACCCGGCCCTTGAGCGTCTTCGGCGTCTCGGCGGAGAGGCTCTTGTCGCTTTCCAGCAGCACCGTGCCGAGGCCCATTTCGGCAAGAACCGCGGCGGCGTAACCGGTCGTCCCGCCGACCACCAGCGCCTTCTCGCCGGGCTTCACCAGCGCCTCGGTGAGCAGCTGGCCAAGCACCATCGGGGGCAGCAGCGCACGGCCGGCGGCAACCGGCGTGGCGATATCGGCATAGGCGACGGCACGGCGGCTCTCGGGGACGAACTGTTCGCGGGGAACCGCGGACATCGCCTCGACCACCGCCGGATCGCTGACCCCGGTGGTTCTCAGCTGGCTTGCGACCATCGCCGCGCGCATCGTTTCGAAATTCGGATTGTTCACGTCAAACCTGCCCTGAACCCGTAGGTGTCTTATATACATAAGACACTAAATCTGGCGTTGTCGAGCCTTTATCGCGACGGGCGGGACTTTGCCAGCTTGATTAGGCCCTGGCGCTGGCTCCGGCGCGAACAAAGACGAGACCGTCGGGCAGTTTTTCGATTTTGACCTTGCGCCGCGCCTCGCGCATCAGGCCGGAAAGCAGCACCGCATGGTGCCAGCGCAGCTTGGCGATAACAGCAGGCGCGGTGGCGCAGGTCTCGCCCAGCCCGTCGCGCCACTGCCGCACCAGATCGCCCTCGATCGCGATGCGCTTGCCCGCTTCCTTCGCGAAGCGCGCCGATTCCGTCGTATCCGGATCGAACAGCACGATCGCCTCATCGGCCAGCAGCGTCCGCGCCGCGGCGGGGGCTGCGGCGAGCGTCGCCAGCAGGCCGGACGAGGCGAGCAGATGGCGGCGGCTGAGCTGGATCATTTTGGCTTCCTCTTGGTGAGATAGGCGGAAATAGCACGAAGCTGCGCGTCCGAAACCTCGGCGCGGCTGATCCGCGGCATATTGCCGATACCGGTGCGGATCGCCGCCTCGATAGTGTCGCCCGTCAGGTCGTTGCGGCTTTCGAGCATCGCGACCTTGGCGTCCATCCGGCGCGAGAGCAGGCCGGTGCCCATGCCGCCCTTGCGGTGGCACATGCCGCATTTCTCGGTGAACAGCCGCGCGCCCGGCGGCAGGCTCGGTTGCGGCGCCGGCTTGGCGGCGACAAGCAGCCCGGCTCCGGCCAGCAGCAGAAGCGCCCTCATGCCCGTTCTCCGCGATAGGCCTTGGGCCAGATGCCGCTCTTGCCCGGCGCGATCACGCCATTGGGGTCGAGCGCGTCCTTCAGCGTCTCATTGAGGCGCCTCAGCGCCCCATTGTTGAAGTCGTAGGTGGAGGCGACCAGGTCCATATATTCGATATGGGTGCGATACTCGCCATAACGCTGCGTGGTCGCGTCCGCGACGAGCGCGCGGAAGAATTTGTCGACCCGCTCCATCATCCCGGCGTCGTCCTTGTTGAACAGCACCTGGTTGACGTTGGTGAGGTGCCGCTCGCCCATCGCGAAGCTCGCATGATAGTCCATGCCGAACTGCTGATAGAGGGCGTAGGTCCTCCGGAACTGATCCATCGCCAGGCTGCCCCTGGCCGGCAGCACCGGGGAATAGCCGAGATGGCCGCCGCGCCCGCCATGCCAGTTGGCGTTCTGCAGCGGGAAGGTGATCGGCACGCCGGTCATCGGCGATCCCTCGGGCGGGTCGCCCTTCACCCATCGCGCCCGCTTCGTCGACAGCACCGGCTTGCCGTTGAAGGCGCGCTCGATCACCCGCGCCGTCGCCTCGGTCATGTCCAGCGGCCCATAGGCGCGGACCTGAACGCTCCACCAGCCGATATTAAAGCGCTTGCGGATCGCGTCGATCACGCTGTCCGAAAGCGCGCCGGGCTTGTCGGTCCACTGGCCGCGGGTGGTCAGCACGGCCGCGGCGCGCAGCCAGTTGCCGATCGAGGGCGACTGCTGGATGATGCCCTCGCGGCGCAGCGGCGCCAGCGTGTCCACCACCCACTCCAGGTCCTCGGGCTTGTCGAATTCGAAGTCGAATCCCAGCATCGATTCGGGCTCGGGCATCAGCCACAGGCCGAGCTTGGTGACGACGCCGAAATTGGACTGCACGAACATCTGGTCCCAGGCGGGGCCGAAGCCGAAGCGGTAAAGCTGCCAGGTCGGCGCGCCGGCCATCGCGCCCATGCCGGTGCGCACCAGGTCGCCGTCGGGCAGCACGACTTCCAGACCGCAGATGCGCGCCGCATGGTCGCCATAGCTGGTATAGCCGACGCCCCGGTCGAGCGCGTTGCCGGCCACCGACCCCCAGCTATTGCCGGGCACCGACAGCCACAGCTTGATGCCGCGCTGCTGAAGATGATCGTAAAGGTCGTAGAAGCCGACACCGGGCTCGAGGAGGACGGTGCCGTTCTCCTCGTCGACCTCGATCTTCTTCATCCGGCTGAGATCGAGGACGACCGAGCCCTTCATCCGCGGCGCCGCGCCGCCATAGCCGAAATTCTTGCCGCGGCTGATCGGCCACAGCGGCACCTTGTGCTGGTTGGCGAGCCGGACGATCGCCTGCACCTCCTCCGCGCTCGCCGGAGCGACGGCGGCGGCCGGCGCATGGGCGGCCTCATCGATCGCGAAATGGTCGAAATAGGTTTCGCGGTCCTGGTCGGTCGCCAGCACCCACTCGCTGCCGACCACGGCGGCGAAGGCTTTGAGCGCGCGATCCAGCGCGGTGGCGTCCAATCCCGGCGGCAGCACGTCCACCATCCGCATCCCCTCTCTGCCCCGCGCTCCATCCGCTGGATCATTGACGATCTTGTACGAACGTATAATAGCTTTGACAAGTCGGAGGAAACAAGCGTTGACCGAAGCAAAGCCAGCCGGGGCCGGAGTCGAGGGAACGCGGGTCCGCGCCCTCGATGCCGCCGAAAAGCTGTTCATCGAGCTCGGCTATGAAGGCACCTCGATCCGCGCCATCGCGCAGGCCGCCCAAGCCAATTTGGGGTCGCTGGTCTATCATTTCGCCACCAAGGAACGCCTGCTCCACGAAGTCTGCGAGCGGCGCTTCGCCGGGGTGCAGGCCCGGCAGGCCGCCGCCTTGCGCGCATGTCTCGCAAGGCTCGACGCGGGCGAGGCCGTGCCCCTCGCCGAGGCGGTCGAGGCGATGGTCGCGCCGCCGCTGCTCGCGCACCAGGACGAACCGGAACAGCAGCGCCGCCTGCGCCAGCTTTATGGCCGCGTGCTGACCGAGCCGTCGCAGACCGTTCTCGACACCGCCCTTGTCATGTTTGCCGAAACCACCAACCTGTTCCGGACGATCCTCCGCCGCCTGCTGGGCCACCTCGATGAGGACGAATTCTATTGGCGCTACACCTGCGCGATCGGGGCCTTCATCCTCGCCCAGTCGTTCGGCGACCGGGTCGCCTATGCGACGGGGCGGCCGGTGCCGGATGATGATCCGCAGGAAGTCGTGCGCAAGATCGTTGGCTTCATGGTGCGCGGCCTGGAAGGCTAGAGCGCTTCCCGGAAAAAGTGGGAACCGGTTTCCCGATCAGGAAGCGCGACAAAATCAACAAAATAAGCGGGAACCGCTCTGGCGCGCACCCGCATGTCGACCTTGCTCGAAACATCGCCTATTGCCAGCGGTCAACGACTGTAAAACAATGCCGGTAAAAGTGGGGGGATGAAAAATTGATCAAGGCCACGCCGAGTCCGTCGGGCTATGAAATCCCCAATGGCTGGAACGAGGTTTCCTGCCTGCTCCAGCTGCTGAAGTTGGCTAGCCTGATCAGCCGGCCGATGCTGGATGAAGTCGCCGAACCTCACGGCCTTACCCTGCACGAACTGCGGGTAATGATGAGCCTCGCCGGCGAGAAACAGGCGGCAAGTCACGAACTTGCCGAAACGATGGCGATGAACCCGATGACCGTCAGCCGCGCGGTGGCGGCGCTGCGCGACACCGGCCGCGTGATCGAGCTTCAGGATCCGGGCAATCGCCGCCGCAAGCCCCTGGAACTCAGCAAGGATGGATGGGCTGCCACCCACGCAACCCTCCCCCAGTTACGCAGCGTCGCCGAGCATCTGTTCGACAGTTTGAGCGCTGCCGAGAGAAAGGGCCTCAAGGGAACTCTCGACAAGCTGATCGACGCGCTGGAAAGCTGGCGCCAGGCCGATGCCGGCGACGCCAGCGCATCGGCTCAGACCACCGCGTAATATCGAACGCGGTTGCCGTCGGGCAGCCGCTCGCCGACGCCGATGAACACATGCTTGGTCAGCCAGTCATGCTTGCCGGTCGAGACCTCGAAGCTCGGGCAGGCGCGCAGATAATATTCGGCATGGGGCACTGCCGGGCCGCCGCCGAACGCCCAGGCGCGCAGCCGGTCCATGGTGTCGGGGTTCCTGCCCCACAAAAAGCCGCGATTGTGGAGCAGGATCAGCGTGCCGTCCTCTTCCTCCAGCATGTAGCGCGCATCGAAGGCGGCGACGTCGTCGGGCCGGAAATGCGCATAGTCGCCGCCTGAATTGGGCACCGCGCGGCCCTTCAGCCGCGGCCCTTCGAACGTGCCTTCATCGACATAGACGGCGCTGCGCATACCGCCCGAGGGCATCAGCGGAATGGTCTGGACGCGCGTGAACTTGAGGCGCACCTCCATCGCGAATTCCAGCTTGGGATTGTCCATGGTCGAGAAAAGGTCGGTCATCGTCACAGCTCCACGCAGCCGCCGTCGACATTGAGGTCGACGCCGGTAATGAAACTCGCCTCATTCGAGGCGAGGAAAAGGATCGCCCGGGCGATTTCAACCGCCTCGCCCATGCGCTTCATCGGCACCGCCTCGATCATCGCCGCGCGCAGCGCCGCCACTGCCGCGTCGGGCATGTCGGCATTGCGGTTGATGATCGGCGTCTCGGTGGGTCCGGGGCTCACCACATTGACCCTTATCCCCTGCCCCACCAGCTCGGCGGCGAAGATCCGCGCCGCCGCGCGCAGCCCGGCCTTGGCCGCGGCATAGACCGCATTGCCCGGCACCGCGAGCACCGCCCCGATCGATCCGGTGAAGACGATCGCGCCGCCCTTGCCGATCAGCGGCAGCGCCTTTTGCGCGGCAAAGAAGCATCCGCGCAGATTGACGTTATGGATCTGGTCCCACAGCGCCGGCGTCACCTCGGGGATCGGGGCGAAGCCACCGACCCCGGCATTGATCACCAGCGCATCGATGCGGCCGAAACGCTCGCGGATCGCGGCGATCGCCGCGTCGCTGTCGGAAAGGTTTGAAATATCGCTTTTGAGCGCCAGGCATTCCGGCCCGATCGCCTCGGCCGCGGCCTTCAGCGTCGCCGGATCGCGCCCGGTGATCGCCACCTTCGCGCCCTCGGCCGCAAAGCCCTTGGCGGCTTCCAGCCCGATGCCGCTATTGCCGCCAAAAACCACCGCAACCTTGTCTGCAAATCTCATGATGCCCCCGGTCAGAACAGCGAATTGGGATTGGGCGAATCGGGATTGATCTCCTGGAGCACGTCCCAATGCTCGACGATCATGTCGCCCTCCACCCGGAAGAAATCGGCGACGGCCAGACCCGGATCGCCAGGAAAGCGCACGACATGGGTATGGGTGATGACATGATCGCCGTCGACGAAGGCGCGCTTGATCTCCTGGGTCGCGTTGGGGCTCTCGGCGCGCACCCGGCGCAGGAACGCCTTCAGCGCGTCAACGCCCGGCGGCGCCAGCGCGCTGTGCTGGATGTAATCGGGCGAGATGTAGCGGTCGACCGCATCGGCATCCATCGCGATCAGCACATTGCGGTACATCTCCAGCACGCGTTCGAGGCGCGCTTGATCTTCCCTTGAACGGGCCATTTCTTCTCCCCGGCTTGACGCCTGTTTTGTCGACACGGCGGCTGGAAAATATCTCCGTCCGCGTCCATCCTCACCCCTTGATCGACAAGACAGTAACAGATGATAAGAACCACGCAATCGGTCTCAACCAACCCCTCAAGGGGATAGAAGAAAAGCCGGAGAGAGGATGTCCATGAAGAAATTTGCCTGGCTGGGCGGGGCCATGATGATTCTTGTGGGCCTCGCCGCCTGCCAGGCGGACCGGCAGTCTGCGCTTGGCCGTCCTGCCGCAACCGTCGCCGGATGGATCGACGCGGCCCGGCTGGCCTCCGATGAGGCCGGCGGCGATTCCTGGCTGACCAGCGGCGGTGATTCGGACCTCACCCATTTCTCGCGGCTTACCGACATCAACACCGGCAATGTCGGCCGCCTCGGCTTCGCCTGGGCGCATGATACCAGCTCCAACCGCGTGCTCGAAGCGACCCCGATCGTCGTCGACGGCGTGATGTACACCAGCGGCCCGCAGGGCGTGGTGTTCGCGCTCGATGCCGCCACCGGCAGGGAGATCTGGACCTTCCGGCCCGAAATCGATGGCAAGGTCTATCGCTCGGTCTGCTGCGACATGGCCAATCGTGGCGTCGCGGTGTGGAAGGGCAAAGTCTATGTCGGCGCGATCGACGGCTGGCTCTACGCGCTCGACGCCCGCACCGGCGCCGTCGCCTGGAAAGCCGACACCATCGTCGACCGCGACCGCGGCTACACCTCCACCGGCGCGCCCGCGGTCGCCAACGGCGTCGTCGTCATCGGCAACGCCGGCGCGGAATATGACACGCGCGGCTATGTCACCGCCTATGACCTTGAAACCGGCGAGCAGAAATGGCGCTTCTGGACGATCCCCGGCGATCCCCGGAAGGTGAAGCCCGAAAACGCCGCGATGGAGGCGGCGCTCAAGACCTGGGACCCCGACAGCCGCTGGGATATCGGCGGCGGCGGCACGGTCTGGGACGCGATCGTCTATGACGCCAGATATGACACGCTGCTCATCGGCGTCGGCAATGGCGGGCCCTATCATCACAGGGTGCGCTCGCCCAAGGGCGGCGACAATCTCTACCTCTCGTCGATCGTCGCGCTCGATCCCAGAACCGGCGCGCTGAAATGGCATTATCAGGAGACACCGGGCGACAGCTGGGACTTCACCGCCACCCAGCCGATCCTGCTCACCGAGATGGTGGTCGATGGCGCAAAGCGCCCGGTGATCCTGCATGCGCCGAAGAACGGCTTCCTCTACATGCTCGACCGGCGCGACGGAAAGCTGCTGCGCGCGCCCAAGATCGCGCGCGCCAACTGGGCCAGCCATGTCGACCTCAAGACCGGCCAGCCGGTGCTGACGCCCGAACATTCCGATTATTTCGAAGGGCCCAAGATCATCTTCCCGTCCAGCGCCGGCGCGCACAACTGGCACCCGATGGCCTGGAACCCGGACACCGGCCTCCTCTACCTGTCGGTGGCCGAAAACGGCAATCTGATGTTCATCCCGCCGGGGGATAAGCCGCACACGCCCCGCAATCTCAACAACGCCGCCAGCCTGATCTTCTCCGGCGACCTGCCCAAGGTGCTGCCCGGCCTGCCGCCGGTGATCCGCGACGCGGTCAAGAAACTGCCCGAGATGCAGGACCTTGAGGGGCTGAAGAGCCGCGCCTTCCTGCGCGCGATCGATCCGCTCACCGGCAAGCGCGTCTGGGAAGTGCCGACCTCGGGCTGGTGGGACCGCTCGGGCGTGCTCGCCACCGCCGGCGGGCTGGTCTTCGCCGGCAGCGATACCGGGCATATGAACGTCTATGACGCGCGCAGCGGCAAGTTGCTCAAGTCGATCGACACCGGCTCCTCGATCCTCGCCGCGCCGATGACCTACCGGGTGGGCGGCGTCCAATATGTCGCGGTGATGGCGGCCTGGGGCGGCGGCGGCTGGTCCTTCCCGCACCGCACCAGCGCCTCCTACAAATATGGCAATCAGGGCCGTATCCTGGTGTTCAGGCTGGATGGCGGGGAGACGCCGAAGCCCGAGCCGCTGCCGCCGCTCGAGCCGATCCCGGCGGCGCCCGCGCAGGAACCCGGCGTCACGCCGCAGACCATCGCCCAGGGCAACCAGATCTTCATGCGCAACTGCGCGATCTGCCATTCCAACCAGTATCGCTCGAACGCGCCGGACCTCCGGCGCATGTCCGAGGACACCCACGCCGCTTTCGAACAGATCGTGCTTGGCGGCCTGCTGGAACCCAATGGCATGCCGCGCTGGGACGATCTCTTGAGCCCCGCCGATGCGCGCGCGATCCACGCCTTTCTCACCGACCTTCAGGGCAAAACCCGCGAGGCCGAACAGAGGGCGTATCGCGAAGGCCGCGATCCGCATGCCGAGGATGGCCTCATCCTGATGACCAACTACTGATATTCATGGAGAGAAACCAATGAACGACCTCAACGGCAAAGTCGCCGTCGTCACTGGCGGCGTCAGCGGGCTCGGCCTCGGCATGGCGAAAGCCCTCGCCCGCGCCGGCTGCCGGCTGGCGCTCACCTACCGCAACCAGGCCCATGCCGACGCCGCCGCGCAGTGGTTTAAGGCCAACGGCTTCGAGGCGCCCCTGCTGGTCAAGCTCGACGTCACCGACCGCGCCCGCTTCGCCGAGGCCGCAAACGAGGTCGAGGCGCATTTCGGCAAGGTCCACATCCTCGTCAACAATGCCGGGGTCAGCGTCTTCGGGCCGACCGACGAGGCGAGCTATGCCGATTACGACTGGATCATGGCGGTCAATTTCGGCGGCGTCGTCAACGGCCTGGTCAGCTTCATCCCGAAGATCAAGGCGCATGGCGAGGGCGGCCACATCGTCAACGTCGCGTCGATGGCGGCCTATCTCGCGGGACCGCAGGCGGGCATCTACACCGCCTCCAAATTCGCGGTGCGCGGCCTCACAGAGTCTCTGCGCTACAACCTCGCGCCCTATAATATCGGCGTGTCGCTGATGTGCCCCGGCCTCACCCGCACCAATGCCTGGGATTCGGCGCTGAAGCGGCCCGAAGAGTTCGCCGGGAGCGGCTTCGGCGCGGTCGATGCGCAGCAGCTCGAAACCTTCGGCAAGGCCTTCGATCTCGGCATGGATCCCGAGGAGGTCGGCGACAAGACGATGAAGGGCATCCGCGAGAATAGCCCGCTGATCCTCTCGCATCCCGAATTCGCCCAGGATTTCAAGGAAATCTACGAGGCGTCGCTGGCCGCCCTCCCCGACGAGCAGGCCCCGCCCGAGCGGCTGGAGATCGAACGGCTGCGCCGCGAGGCCAACCGCGCGGCGCTGGCCGGGCAGGTGATCAGCCTCGACGATCTCACCTGAGATGTTCCTGTAGTAAAGTTTTCTCTTTCCTACAGCAAACCTTATGGGTTAATAGCGAGTCGTCCGTCAGTGCTCCCGGCCAGGGTGGTGGCGGATGGGATGGCCGTTTCGTGGCGTCATGCCGCCAGCGGCCGCGACCGGCGCGAAGTCATTCGGGATCAAGCCGAAGCTTCGCCATAGAACCGGACTGCCCGCCTAGAGGAAACCGCCAACGCAAGCTCAGATGCGGTACGGGTTAGAAGGGCAGACCATCAAAGTCTGGACGTGACTTCAATCACTTGTTGCCAAATCGTCCAGCCCCGAGTGCCCGCGTAAGGACGCGCCGGTCGTTACTTCCCTCGCCCACGGATCACCCGCCCCGCCATTTCCTACAGCCATGAAAAAACCCGCCGCTCCAGATCGGGAACGGCGGGCTCTTCTGTCTCAAGCCTGTCAGGCTCAGGCTGCCCTGGCCTTGGCCAGCTGCTCGGCGGAGACCCACCAGCCATGCACCTGCGGGCGCAGCCGCACCGGCACCTTCACCTTGGCGACCGGCCCCTTGGCGACGTCGCCGGCATTGATGATCCACAGCTCGGAGCGGTAATCGCCCTCGCCATATTGCTTGTCGACCACGCACATCAGCCAGCCTTCATGATGCGGATCGCTGGCCGGCACATGGGCGGGCTCGTTGATCGCCATGGCGGGCTCCAGTCCCATCACCTCGATCCGGCCGTTGCCGGGCTCCAGGCGCATCAGGCAGTTGAACGCGGTGCCGACCGGGCCGCCGGCGAGCGGCGGGCCGCCTTGCGGATTGATGCTGAGGTACCAGGTCGCGCGATAAGGCCGGCCCTGATCGGCGTCGCGCAGCCGCGGCAGGTCTCCCGGCGGGCCGAGCGGACGGATTTCCGGCGCGCTGTCCGGGTTCTTCATGTCGATCGTCCAGCGCATCACCCCGCCCTGGATCTCCCACTGGTTGATCTTGAGGCCGGAGGCCTCACGGATGAACGGGAAGGCGTTGGTGTCGGTCTGGCACATGTCGATCTGCACCAGGTCGCCGTCATCGAAGGCGTTGATGATGTGATAGACCGAAACGCCCGGCGGCCCCTTGATCCAGCGTATCTCGGACGCCTTGCCATAGCGCGGCATGATGCCGACCCAGCTTTCGCGCTCCTGCTCGTGCACCCAGTGCATCCCGCCCGCCTTGATGCGGTCGAAATCAGCCGTGGTCGGGAACAGCGGGAACACCGCATATTTCTCGGTGATCGCGAAATCATGGACCGACGCGCAATAGGGCGCCTCGAACCACTCCTCGGAAACCAGCTTGCCGTCCTTGTCGGCGATGCAATAGGCGATCTGGCGGCTGGCGAGGCCGTCCGCCTCATAGCCGAAGAAGAACATCTCCTTCGTCTCCGGATCGATCCGCGGATGCGCGGTCACCGTCTCGGACTTGAGCTTGCCCTCAAAGTCCCACGATCCGCGCGTCTCCAGCGTCTCGGGGTCGATCTCATAGGGGCGGCCATCCTCCTTGGTCATCAGCAGCCGGCCGGCGTGCCAGACCGGCGTGGTGTTGGCGACCGTGCGGTCGACTCCGGCCACCGAGGGGTCGTCGGTAAAGGGATTGCGGTACAGGCCGAACAGGCTGCGCCGGGCCGCGGCTTCAGCCTTGTGGCGCGCGGTCTCGACATATTTGATCGCATAATCGACATGGCCGTTCTCGAACTTGAAGCGGCTCACCATGCCGTCGCCGGAAATGGCGACATCGTCGCCAAGCATCGGCGGATAGGCGGGATCGGGCACCGCGCGGAAAAAGGCGCCCTCGATCTCGGCCGGGATCACGCCCTCGACCTCAAGGTCGCGAATCTCCACCTCAGCCCGAACCGGCGTGTTGAGGCCAGTGAAAGTGGGGTTGTTCGGAAAACTATTGCCCATGAATTCTATCCTCGCCTTCCCTGTTTCATCTTTCCTGTTGCCAGACCGAGGTCCCGCTATAACCTCGCTACCGGCCTTGTTTGCCCCTAAGGCGCGCCAAAAAATGAAGCTGTGCAATCAAATCATTTGTTATGATTTTTGCTATGCGCTTTAACAGGCCGACGCAAGGAGGAGGATAGATTGACCGGTAATTTGCTGCCCGAGGGCGTGAACATCGCCCATCCCGAGAAACTCTACATCGGCGGCCAGTGGGTCAGCCCGTCCGGCGGCGGGACGATCGAGATCGTCTCCCCCAACACCGAGCAGGTGGTCGGTCGAGTCGCCGAGGCGCGCGAGGCGGATATGGACTCGGCGGTCGCCGCCGCCCGCACCGCCTTCGAGGCTGGGCCCTGGCCGACGCTGCCGGTCGCCGAGCGCGCCCGCTATCTCCGCGCGATGGCCGCGCATCTCGAAAAGCGCCAGGGCGAGCTCACCGCCGCCTATGTCGCGCAGATCGGCGTCCTCGTCACCATGGCGCCGGGCATGATGGCTCAGGGCACCGCCAATTTCACCAAATATGCCGATATCGGCGAGCATTATGACTGGGTGAAGCAGGAAGCCTGCGTCATGCCCGGCCATGTCGGCTATGTCGTGCGCGAGCCCGTGGGTGTCGTCGCGGCGATCGCGCCGTGGAACGTGCCCTATGTGATCATGACCCAGAAGGTCGCCCCGGCGCTGATCGCGGGCAACACCGTGGTGATGAAGCCCTCGCCCGAAACCCCGCTCGAGGCCTATCTGATCGCCGAAGCGGCCGATGCCGTGGGCCTGCCCGCCGGCGTCCTCAACCTCGTTCCCTCGCACCGCGAGGCGGCCGATCATCTCGTCTGCAATCCGGGCGTCGACAAGGTCAGCTTCACCGGCTCGACCGTGGCCGGACGGCGGATCGCCACCGTCTGCGGCGAGCGCATCGCGCGGGTGACGCTGGAGCTCGGCGGCAAGTCGGCGGCGATCGTCGCCGACGACATGCCGACGCCGGTCGCCGCCAGGATCCTCGCCCGCACGATCACCATACTCTCGGGCCAGGTCTGCGCGATGCTGTCGCGCGCGATCGTGCCGGCGCATCGTCATGACGAACTCGCCGCCGCCATCGCCGAGGAGATGCGCGCGGTGAAGATCGGCTATTCGACCGATCCCGCCAGCGAAATGGGGCCGCTGGCGATGAAGCGGCAGCTTGAACGCGTCGAGGGCTATATCGCCAGGGGCAAGGCGGAAGGCGCCGATCTCCTCCAGGGCGGCGGCCGGCCGAGCCACCTCAATCGCGGTTTCTTCATCGAGCCGACCCTGTTCGGCAATGTCGACAACCGCTCGACCATCGCGCAGGAGGAAATCTTCGGCCCGGTGCTCAGCCTGATCAAGGCGGACGACATGGATCACGCCATCGCGCTCGCCAATGACAGCAATTACGGGCTCAACGGCGCGGTGCTCACCAATGATGTCGACACCGCCTACAAGGTGGCGCGGCGGATCCGCACCGGCAATGTCGGCCAGAACGGCATGAAGGCGGATTTCAACCTGCCCTTCGGCGGCTTCAAGCAGTCCGGCATCGGCCGCGAGGGCGGCGTCGAGGGCCTGATGCCCTATGTCGAAACCAAGACTCTGATCCTGGAGGCCGCGCCCGCCGCGGCGGCTGCGCAATGATCCGCGCGCTCGCCATGGCGGCGGCCGCCGCAATCGTCCTGGTTCCCATCTCGTCGGAGGCCCGCCCCGTGGACCCGATCAAGAATGCCCGTCCTTATCCGCTTGACCGCAAGGCGCTCTATCAGGCGCTCGATGCTTATCTCGCCGCGCTGAAGGTGCGTGATCCCGCCAAGGTGAAATGGGCGGAGCGCGTGCGGAATACCGAAAACAACGTCGCGCTGATGCTCGGCGACGGCCTGTGGGGCACGATCACCGCCTTGGGCGGCTATGACCTGCGCTTCGCCGACGTGTCGACCGGACAGGTCGGCTATTACGGCACAGTGACCGAGACCAACGAGACTTCCGGCTTCACCGTCCGCCTCAAGGTCGATCCCGACGGCAAGGTCTCCGAGGTCGAAACCATCGTCGTCCGCCAGTCGGATTCGGGCATCAAGTTCGAAGGCCAGAAGTTCGAGCACAAGCCGGTGCTGAACGAGATCATCCCGGCGGCGGAACGCACCAGCCGCGAGCGGATGCTGAGCCTCGCCGACGGCTATTTCGACACGCTCCAGCTCAATGACGGGCGAATCTTCACCCACTTCCACAAGGACTGCAACCGCGTCGAAAACGGCGTCCAGACCACCAACAATCCCAATTTCCCGGTGGTCCCGGTCTCGCGGCTCGGCTGCGAGGCGCAGTTCAAGATGGGCAATTACCGTTATGACGACCGTCTGCGCGGCCGGCGCTTCCCGCTCGTCGACGAGGAGCGCGGCCTGGTGCTCGCCGCCGGGTTCATCGATCATGCCGGACGGCTGAAGGACTATAAGCTCACCGACGGCACGCTGATAAAATCGCCGATCAACCGCCCGCACAGCTTCTACCTGTTCGAGCTGTTCAAGATCCGCGACGGCGCGATCCAGCAGATCGAGGCCAATTTCATCACCGTCCCCTATCACATGCCCTCACCCTGGGACGGCTGGCAGGACTAGGCCGGCCGCAATTTCGGCTACGGCGGCGGCGCGGTGGCGACCCCCGGCCAGGTAATTCGCAATCTAATTGCGTGCCGATGGCCAGGGGGTACTTGACTTGTGAGGCAATCGCACAGAAATCCGCGCACGGGTGGCCCGATGGCGGAGTGGTTACGCAGAGGACTGCAAATCCTTGCACGCCGGTTCGATTCCGGCTCGGGCCTCCACTCTCTCGGCGCTGTCCGCAGGCGCCATCCCACATTGATCGTTGATCCGCGCTGCTCGCGTCAGATGGCATCGTCGTGTCCTCCTCCCTTCATCGCGCTTGTCCCTTTCGCGTGGCGTCACCGTGAGGCATGAGGTAGATCGCAGGGAGGAGAGGGTATGACCACTGGCGCTGCGGTTCGGTTGCATCCCACCCGGGATGATGGCCTGGCGGATGAGGACACCCCGTTCATCCGCAATGCCTGGTATGTCGCCTGCTACAGCGAGGATGTGCTTCCCGGGAAGCCGTTCGGGCGAAAGCTGCTGGGCGAAGGCGTCGTCCTCTATCGCACCGCCAGCGGCGCCGTGACGGCGATGAAAGACCGCTGTCCCCACCGCTCCTTTCCGCTGTCGGCGAGCAGCATCGATGGCGACGACATCGTCTGCGGCTATCATGGCATCCGCTTCGGGCCCGACGGCGCCTGCAAGCATGTGCCAACCCAGGATCACGCGCCGGGCGCGATGCGCGTCACCACCTTTGTCGTGCGCGAAACCGCTCCGGTCATCTGGATCTGGATGGGCGATCCCGCCCGCGCGGAGCAGACGCCGCTCCCGGATTGCGGCTGGATGCTCGACGGCTCGGGCTGGGCCACCTCGCGCGGCTTCCTGCATCTCGCGGCGAGCTATGTCTTCCTCCACGAAAATCTGCTCGATCTCAGCCATCTCAGCTTCCTGCACGCCAGGACCTTCGGCACACCGGATTATGCGCGGGCGCCGTTCGAGACCGAGATTGGCGAGGAACGGATCATCGTGCAGCGGACGGTCGCGCCTACACGCCTGCCGCCGCTTTATGCCAACCCGCTCGGTATCCATGGCGATGCCGCGCGCATCGTCACTTCCGCTTATGTATCTCCGGGGCTGTCGATCTCGGCGGTGGTGCTGCGCGATCTCGAACTGCCCGAGGAAGCGCGCACCGATCATCATATCCAGACCGCCCAGCTGGTGACGCCGTGCGACCGCGATTCCGTCCACTACCACTTCGTCATCGCGCGCGATTTCGTCACCGGAGACAGGCAGGTCAGCGCCTTCATCCAGAAGTCGATCGAGGCGGCGTTTGCCGAGGATGTCTTCGCGCTGGAAAGCCTCGCGCGCATCCGCCGCGAGGATCCCGACCGCGATTTCATGGAGCGCTCGATTGCCAGCGACAAGGCGGGCGTCATGCTGCGGCGGCAGCTACGGAAACTGGCCGAGGCGGAAGCGGCGGCGCTGGGATAGGCATCGTCCGGCTGGCCACCGCGTGCAGGCTTCATATGGTCATTGCACTCAAGGCATGATCTGGAGGAAGGAGAATATATGGGCTGGTCGATCTCCCTGGGCACGTTCGCCGGAACCAGGGTTCGCATTCACATCACCTTCCTGCTGTTCCTCGCCTGGCTCGGGGCGGCCTATTGGGCCAAGGGGGGCGTCCCCGCGGCGGCCTATGGGCTGGCCTTCATCCTCCTGCTGTTTCTCTGCGTCGTCCTGCACGAGTTCGGGCACATCCTGATGGCGCGGCGCTATGGCGTGCGCACGCCGGACGTCACCCTGTTCCCGATTGGCGGCGTCGCCCGGATGGAGCGCATCCCCGAGAAGCCGGGCCAGGAGCTGACCATGGCGCTCGCCGGGCCGCTGGTTAACCTGGTCATCGCCTCGGCCTTGTTTCTCGCGCTGGGCGACGATGTGTTCTCCCGGGGGATCGCCCTCGATGAACAAGGCGCCAACCTGCTGCCCCATCTGGCTGTGGCCAACCTGATCCTCGCGCTGTTCAACCTGCTGCCGGCCTTCCCGATGGATGGCGGGCGGGCGCTACGGGCCTTGCTCGCCTATCGGCTCGGCCGGGTGCGGGCGACACGCGTGGCCGCCTCGATCGGTCAGATGCTGGCGTTCGGCTTCGGCCTGCTCGGACTGATCGGCGGCAATCCCATCCTCGTGTTCATCGCCTTGTTCGTCTATCTCGGCGCGGCGGCCGAGGCCGTCGATACCCAGATGCAGCACATCGCCGAGGGGCTGCTCGTGTCCGATGCGATGGTCACAGAGCTTGCGACGCTATCAGCCGAAAGCCGCATCGAAGACGCGGTGCAGATCCTGATCCGCACGAC
>Ga0153916_10000483_pt1 | contig 26787 bp, 21 predicted proteins | sample Opewatmetagenome_FD_109642 | JGI IMG/M metagenome (GOLD analysis project Ga0153916, IMG submission 109642) | Freshwater wetland microbial communities from Ohio, USA - Open water 3 Core 3 Depth 4 metaG | ecosystem: Environmental > Aquatic > Freshwater > Wetlands | place: USA: Ohio, Lake Erie...
CAGTGGGACTCGAAGGAGCAGATGACCCTCAAGCCTGGAGAGACGGCGACATATAACATCAGGGTCGTGAACACTGGGAACGTCCCCGAGATCTTCAAGCTGAGCCTGGAGAGCGGGACTTGGACGGTCAGATTCTCTCAGAGCGAGATCTCGGTCGATTTCGGTCGCGAGAGCTCGCAACTAGTCACGGTCTACCTCACACCTCCGTCGAACACAGAGGTCGCTCACAACGCGCAGAAGTTGAAGGTCGTCTCATCGGCCGATCAGTCCGTGATGGATAGCGTAGACCTCGATGCTTCGATACTCCCAGTCTATTCCATGAAGCTGAGTCTGGGCAGCCCTCTGGAGACCACAGGCTCCAATTACACTTACTCGATCAAACTTGAGAACGCGGGTAACATCGACGACGAATACAACGTTACCATATCGAACCTTGATTACCTTTCGACGTTCGGTTGGGACGCCCAACTGAAGGTAGGCAAGGAATCGTTTGGCGACAGCGCCACGGTATCAGTGCGCTCCGGCAGCTCCCAGGAAATGACCCTCAGGCTGACGCCTATACGCACGAATCCTGATCCGAGCATTCAAGTGAATGTCGTGGCGATATCGCAGAGTTCGCCCGACTCTTACTCAATCCTCGATATGAAGCCCGTCATGCCCGAGATCCAGATACCGTCCGGCGGCGTCGTGGTCACCGGAGACGACGTCTTCGTCGGACCTGAGAATGTTCCGATCGGGACCATCGTAATCGCTGGCATGTGCGTTGCCTCTTTCGCCGTGCTGATCTTGCTCAGCATCCAGAGGGGGGTGTTCAAACGAAGAAAGCGATGATCTCCCTGGTTTCCATCTTCTTTCTAATGTCGATCCCTCTGATAGCTACAGCGACATCTGCCAGTGTCGGCCCTGTCTATGTCTCGATCGACGGGAAGAACGTCGTTGCGGTCGGGGAGAGGTGGGAGTACGTCGTCAAGGTCATCGGCGGTCCTGGGTCACAGCCTGGAGGCAACTTCAGCTTCACGGCCTCCATCTTGGAGGCGGAGGGCGGAAATCAGTTCGTCGACCCATCGAATGGGATATCCTCCACCGGGGTCTTTCGCATCAACCTGACGGCCCCAAGCGATCCGCAGGACATGACGCTACGACTCAACGTCACATCCTCATTCGAATTCTCTCTGGAGAGGGCCATCAAGGATTTCGCAATCAAGGTCCTGAAGCCGATTGTCATTCTGGCGACGATCAAGAACACAGGTGACGTCGGGGTTCGTGGAGTGCCCGTGTCATTCCACGTCGATGGCGTGAGAATGTACGATACGATCGTCGACATTGATTCTTTCTCCTCCAAGACCGTGCGATATAACTGGACGGACCCTGAGATGAGGTGGGGGGAACATGCAATAACGGTCATGCTTGACCCTGACAACAAACTCGTTGAGTTCGAGACTGGCGGATCGACCTACACCACAACAATCTTTGTCGGTGCGACCAGCTACGGTTCGACCGATGCCATGCTCGGCGTGCTTTTCGTCGCCTCAGTGGTGCTCTCTCTCATGATATACAGCAGACCGAAGAAAAGACGCATGCGCTGAGCCGGAAGCATGTCCCTTGACAGCTCGATCCTTATCGTTCGTGGGAGGGCGTCCAATTTCTCAAATTGTTAAATAGACGATGGTAGATAAGCGCTACCATGGGCGAGAATCTCATCGAGATCACCAAGGACAATTTCGAGACCATCAGAGCAAAGAACGCAAAGATTGTCATAGACTGCTGGGCCGATTGGTGCGGCCCCTGCAAGATGATCGCCCCCACCATCGTGAAGCTCGCAGGGGAATACGCCGGAAGAGTCTCCTTCGGAAAGATGGATTGTGACACGAACCCCGATCTCGTCAAGCGGTTCAGGATCATGGCGATCCCCACCCTCCTCTTCTTCAAGGACGGAGAGGTCGTCGACCAGATCGTCGGCGTTGTTCCGAGAGAAGAGATCGAAGAGATGATGAAGAAGCATTTCTGAGCCTGTGGAACCGTGTCATGTCGCAGCGCGACGATCTATAGCTTGCGGGAGAGCTCCGCGATCTTGTCTTGAAGTCGCATAGAGTTCATGGCCACAGCGACCTCGCCTCTTGTCTTCTCGAGCACCGACCTCGCTATATCCTGCTTCCTCCTTATCGCGACAAGGGCGTCAGGATAGTCGAAGCGCATTAGGACGATGAACATGTCCTCCATCATCTCCAGGTACCTGTTGGCAGATTCGACTTTGCCCGCTCTCAGTGCCTCTAGGGAGAAGCGGCGCAGTTCCCCGATCGAGTCTGCGAACCCCATGAGGTAAGAGGTCATCGGGATGTTGAGCTCATCTGGGTCGGGAAGGTCCTGGTCTTTTGCTATCGACACCAGTATCGAAGCCTCTGCCATTTCGGCCAGTGCGTCCTCGACCAGACCCGATCCCCATATGTCAGGATGGTCCTCCAGAAGGCTCCGCAACCTATGGGCCTCGTCCAGCGCTTCAAGGTAGATGTCCTCTACGATCTCCCCTCTATGGATTGCATGAATGATGCCGCTCGAGGTCCTTATTATCGCCCTCGAGGATTTGATAGCGATCTCTCTGACCGTATCTTTCTCGTCAAGGCGAGCCTGCATGCGATTTGCTATCTCATCCAGGTTCTTCATGAGAGATAAATGGGATGATTGATTATTATATGATTGCTCAGCCCGCTCCCCGGACTGTCCTCATGTGATCTATCCGCCTTTGAATTAATTCCCTCTTCCCCACGTCATGTCTGACATAGATCGCTTCTCCTGAGATATGTTTCAACCCTCTCTCGCAGACTTCCTCGGCCTTGTCGACCGTATCCTCGAGGCCAACGACGGCAATCGATCTGGACGAAGTGGTGAGTATCTTTCCGTGCTCTTCATTCACGTTCGCATAGAAGACGTGGGCGCCCTCTTTCTGTATCCCGCTCTCTTCGACCTTGATTTCGTGACCGGACTTCGATTTTATCCCATATCCTTCTGGAACGACATACTTGCAGACCGTGGCCTTCCTCTCGAAACTGACTCTCGATGGGGAGAGCTTTCCGGAGACGATGTCGGCGCATGTTTCCGCGAAATCCGATCTCAGCAACGGCAGGACGTTCATGGCTTCGGGGTCTCCGAACCTGGCATTGAACTCTATGACCTTCGGACCATGTCTCGTGAGCATGAACTGGCCATAGAGTATGCCTACGTACGCGCAGCCTTCCTTCGCCATCGCCTCGACCATCTTCTTCATGATCTCCATCGTCTGATCGAACTCATTCCTCGTCATGAATGGCAAGATATGGTCTTCCATCGAGTACGACCCCATGCCCCCAGTGTTTGGTCCCTTGTCCCCATCGAACGCCCTCTTGTGATCCTGGACGAGAGGCATCGGCACAACGGTCCTGCCATCGCAGAAGGCCTGCAGGGTCAACTCCTCTCCCTCCAGTCTCTCTTCCAGGACGACACCTCCGCCGCCGATCTTGTTGTCGAAAATCTCCCTCACGTAGTCGATCACCTCTTTCTTGTCCCGGAGGTGCTCGCCCTGGATCTTCACGCCCTTCCCTCCTGTGAGACCGATCGGCTTGACCGCCAGCTCATTCTCCGAGTCGAGGGCATACTTCTTCGCCGGTTCGAATTCGTGGAAGGTGCTGAATTCGATGTTGCCAGGGACATTGAATTTGCTCATGATTCCCCTCATGAAGGCTTTGGAAGTCTCGATTCTGGCGGCGCTCTTCGAGGGACCGACGCAACCGATGCCCTCCCTGACCAATGCATCGACCAGACCGATTTCCAGCGGCGCCTCGGGACCTATGACGGCCATCTCCACCGCCGAATCCACCGCGAACCTGACGACGTTATCGATGTCTGTCTCCTTCACGAGTTTGAAGGCACGGCTTGCTCGAGCGATGCCAGGATTCTTATTGCCCATCGCAGCATAGACCTCCGTATCGCCTTCAGCCAACGCCATAACGATTGCGTGTTCTCTGCCACCTCGCTCTACACTCAGAACCCTCATGACGAACCCCCTTAGGTCAGAAAGTGCTTTGTGATAGTAATAATTAATCCCAATCTAACTGGAACCAATGGAAGTCCACACGAGTCCGATCGCGCTAGATCTCATTCAGGACGTTTCGTTTCTCCGAAGCTCATCGCTCCATTCCAATTGACTTGAGCAGCTCCGAGATCCCTTCTCCCGTCTTTACGCTGGTCAACTGCAGAGATGCGTCCGTCCTTATCTTCGCGTAGTCCCGCTTCAGTCTCTCGACGTCCACATCGAGATGCGGTAAGAGGTCCATCTTGTTCAAAACCGTGAGGTCAGCTTGTGCGAAGATCATCGGGTGTTTTCTTATCATGTCGTCCCCTTCGGTCACTGAGATCACGACGATCCTTTTGTCCGTCCCCAGCGGAAAGTCCGCAGGGCATACGAGGTTACCAACGTTCTCGATGAATAGAAAATCGATGGAGTCGAGGTCCAGTTCGTCCAGTGCATGGTCTATCAAATGCGCGTCGAGGTGGCACTCCTTTCCAGTGTTCACGTTGAAAGATGGAAGACCGACTGATCTGAACCTCTCATAGTCATCCTGTCCCGTCACATCGCCGGCTATTGCCGCGGCGCTAATCCCCTCTTCCTTCAATCTGATCGCCAGTCTCTCGATCAATGCCGTCTTGCCAGATCCTATCGATCCCATGACGTCGACGGACCTTACCCCCTTTGATCGGAGGCGTTTCAGGTTCTCCTGCGCAATGCGGCGATTCTCCGCAAGGACATCGATTCCCAATTCGATCGCTCTCGTCTTGTGCACGGCACCGTTATGGTCAGAAGACTTCCATAACTCTTTGCCTGGTTCGATAGAACCAAGGCAATGAAAGTCGACTCGTTGAGCCAGGTCTGTTGCTTGGGAGGTCTCGACTTTGGTTGTCTGTATCCGATTTGGTCACTCCGTCAATCAGCAGGTAGTTCCCATCATTCGGCTCATCCTCTCTTGTCGTCGATTGCCGAAGACATTCGACCCTACTTGATTATCAAGCGAAAAACACAATGCCAGTATCAAGCCATATTGCAACAATCTTTAAGTAAGAATTACTTCATACTAATATGCATCCTTATTTAAGGTTCGGGAGGAAGGTTCTAGAACCTGATTTGGGGGCAAGAGCTGTGAATTCAGATTGTACGAACGAACGTGCTTCATTGAGGCACGTTCTGGGAAAGAGAGCGTTGGTATACATCGGTATACTCGTGTTCGCTTTTGTGCTGCTGCTGGTATTGAATGCCAACAGTGGCAGCGCGAGCGCCGTTGGACCAACCTACGTCCACGACGACATCTCTGGAACTGTGACGTGGACAGCGGCCGACAGCCCATACATAGTGAATGACTCAATAACGATCCTTCCTGGAGCGACCTTGACCATAGGATCGAACGTCACCGTGATGGTTGACCCTGGTGAGGGCATCACAGTCAGCGGAAGATTGGTTACGCAAGGCACAGCTGACCTGTGGATAAACTTCACCTCGAACGCCACAACACCCTATCGTGGAGACTGGGGTGGACTGTATTTCGACTCTGATGGCTCCGGTTCAGTCCTGAGCTACGTGGTGATCCAGTATGCAATGACCGCAGTTGGAATAGAGAACACCAGTGTCGCGATATCGAACGTCGAACTCATTCACAACGGGTTCGCCGGGGTGTGGTGGGTAATTGACGATGGTAGCGATTTGACCGCTACATTGTCGAACGTCAACGCAAGCGACAATTGGTATCCCGCGACCAGCTATGGTCATGGGATGTTCTTCATGGCTGACGGTGGAAATGCCACGGTCACCATAGCCGACAGCATTGCGATGGACAACTACGCTTCAGGAATTGTTGTCCAGGCTACGGGTGACGTGGACGTGACAATTAGCGACACCGAAGTGGAGCTCACGAATGATGTGAGCGTACTTCTCTATTCGACAGAGGGCAGCATAGTAGCTGATCTGTCGAATATTGCGGTTGAAGACTCGGGCAGCTTTGGCGTTCTTGTATGGGCGCCGAACGGTGACGCGACTGTTACGGTCGATCCTAGCTGGATAGGCCTTACCGATGATTCAGGCCTGCAGGTCGAGGCTCTAGGGAGCGTTGATGTAAGCGTCGTCGATACGATGTTCGTCGATTGCTATGTCGGGCTATCCGTGTACGGTGAGAATGGCGACGTGACCTTGGATCTGACAAACGTCACCTTCAACGGGTGTTATATGGGACTTGTCGCAGATGTGACATCAGCTGACCTTGTCATAACCATCGTCGATTCCGCGTTCGACGGCGAGTGGATCAGCGAAGTCTGGGGCGAGGCTGGCGGGGACGCGACCATAAACATTACAAGAACCACGATGAGCGGTGAGTCAGCAGCGCTGGAGGTCAACTACTACCCGGTCGAGATCGAGGCCGAGTATGACATAATCAACCCTGGACCGAACACGACGACCTCAAGTATGTATGTTGAACTGCCTTTTGACTTCCCATACGCTGGAGGGGTCTACGATGATGTGTGGGTCTATGCGGCCGGTATAATATCGGTCGGTGCTCCAGGTGGAGGACCATTCCCCGTTGACATATATTCGTCGTCGGCAAACTTCATCATACCTTGCCAGGACTACTTCGCTGCAGATAGCTGGCCATACGTCGGGTACAAGGTGTACGACGATAGAATCGTGTTCCAGTGGTACGTCTGGCAGTATTACGGACCTGACTACCTGAAAGACGTGTTCGAGGTCGTCCTGTATCCGAACGGCGACATCCAGTTCAACTACGCTGACATGGAGACTGTGAATGACTGGGTTCCCATCGACTACGGACTCGTTACTGGAAGCTTCATACCGATCAGACTGAACGACATGGTTGAAGCTAACGTGTACGACATGGACTACAGAAGTGTGTACTTCAGCATGGAGGAGTTCAACGGTGGCTGGGGTGTTATGGTGGAGGCCACCGGTGGCGTAACTGCCACTGTGACAGACAGCTCGATAAGCCACTACTTATACGGTGGTATCGCGTTGGTGTCGTACGACAGCTGGGTTTCCGTTGAGGTCATGAACTCGAGCCTGGAGTACTTCCTGAACCAGGGAGGCATGACTGCCGCCCTCTCAGCCATGGCATGGAATGGCACGATGACCGCGACGCTTGAGGACAGCACGATAGGGCACGCCTTATTGTTCGGCGTTATCTTGGTGTCGGACCCGTTATGGGGCGGCGAGGAAACCGTGACTGTGACCGACTGCATGTTCGAGGAGATTGGCTATGTTTCGTTGGCAGTTGAGACCATGGTCTACGACGACGACGGATTCAACGAGGTCGTCGACTACGCGTCAACGAGAACGATCACCGAGAACGTGTTCAAGAACTCTGGGCTTGTGGCCACAATCACCGACATCGAAGCCTACGACTCAGCATGGAACGTGTCCATGACCGAAACGATGACGGATAACACCTTCACCGGAAGCCCGCCATATATCTCGATCCTTGGTGAGCTAGCGGCTCCAATGCAGGTGGAGATATTAGGTCTACTGACATCCTATACCGATATTGTTTCTGGAGTTGACGGTGCAAAGATCGAGAAGACCGCCGTTGTCACCGGAAACAACATGGAAGCTCCGCTGTGGGCCTTGAGTCCGGGGGCTGCACCGTTGCAAGGTGACTTGTTTGGCATATCCGTTGAGGACACAGTAGTTGTTGTTGATGGATCTGCGACCTGGGTTGAGACCGCAACGGTGACAGACAACGTTCTGAATGCAACGGACGGTTACTTCAACGAGGCCATATACGTCGGGATGTACGGTACCGTGAACGACGGTCAGCTGAACTCAACGCTGATGGCGAACGTGTCAAACAACGAGTTGCTCGCGGAGAGCTGGCTCGGCTCGGACGGAATCGACGTTGAGATCTGGCAATGGTTGGAATATGGACTCGGCGACGGTAATGTCGTAGGAGACATAACTATAGAGAACAACGTCATCCAGAACGTCGGGTGGGCCATCTACGCCTACGTCGGCGCGGGATTGTACAACCAGTGGGGAAACCAGACCGCTGATTTCACCGTATCTGTGGTCGACAACAATGTCACAGGCACCTCGACATATGGCGGCATTGAGGTAGAGATCGAGACGGATTCCGTCTACGATGGCTACTTCCCACCGTATGAGACTGAGGTCTCTGCTTCGCAGACAACGACCTACGCGGTCGACATAACGGGCAACTACGTCGAGAAGTACAGCCAGGGTATCTATGTCTACCTCGACTCAAACGTCAGGGAGGACAACTACGGTGTGTTCGCTCATGCCATGATCGACGTGAACGGAACGGTTGACATTTCGAACAACGAGATAGTTGATACCAGCTCAAGTGGCTGGTATGGTATCTATGTTGACTGGTACGAGCACTCGGAACTCGGTCAGGCAGCCGGCGAGTGGATGACCGAACTCTTGATCGCCAACAACGTTGTCACAGGTCCTGTGGACGGTTCTCAGGGAATGGGCATCTATGTCTACAGAGAAGTCGAGGCGTGGACCTACGAACTCAGATTCGATGATTCGCCAACAGCGACCAGCGTATTCGACTCCACCATCACGGAGAACGTAGTTACGAACTCCGCAGATGGCATAACTGTCGAGCCATATGTATGGGCGTACTATGGGTCGTCCTCTGCAGTAGTCGACGATTCATTTGTCGTGTCCAAGAACGAAGTCAGCGGCTCTCAAGATGTAGGCATTCTTGGGGACCTAGAAGCTTGGACCAGCCAATACAGTGCATATGGCCTGGCATCGAATGCGAATGCCAATGTGACTTGGTCACTGCTGGTCACCGAAAACACCGTGAACTGGACTGAAGGCGATTCCGACACTGATGGCATCTATGTGGGGACCTGGTTTACACCTTCGGACATCGACGACATGTACCTGACCCTAGCGACCATGTTTGAGATATCATCCAACACCGTCAACGGAGTTGGCGGTGAGGACGGAATCGCAGTCGACTCGGACTCCGCTTGGGTAGTGACGTATGAGATACTGAGCAACACCATAGCGGGCGACATGGCCGATGGCATAGACGTGATGGACTCGAACGCGACCGTATCTCGGAACACGATTTCCGGAATGAGCGACGATGGCATCTACGTTTATTACAGCATGGGAGTGATATCCTACAACACCATCACTGGAGCAGACTATGGTATAGACGTCGACGACTGCTGGCTGCTGACGATCAATGACAATGTCATTGATATGTGCGGAGACGGCATATATGTCGAGTATCTCGATGACTCGAACATCACCGCGAATACATTGACGAACAACGGTCTGATGGCTGGTGACGAACGGGGCGGTCTCTACATATATGACTCCTATAACGTGACGGTGGCCGACAACGAGATCACTGGCAACCTGTACGGTATGTATGTGGAGTATTCGAGCTTGATATCCGTCACGAACAACATCGTCAGCGGCAGCCTGCACGAGGGTGCTGGATTCTACGATTGCGAGGATCTGACGATCGAGGGTAACACCTTCAATGAGAACGGTGGTGACGGTGCATGGTTGAGCTACTGCTACGACGTGATTTTCGGCAATAACACGGCAAATGAGAACGCCGATGACGGCGCGGATATCTACGAGACAACCGTGACGATATACAACGGCGAGTACGCCGAGAACACCTGGTATGGCCTATACGTGGAGCTCGACTACTCCGGCGCTGACTGGATCGTGGACGCTGCGGCCGAGGTCAGGAACAATGAGGTCTACATCGATGGCGATGTGAACGTCGTTAGCGGTGGCGTGCTGACGCTCGATGCGGTCTTCGACTTCGTCATGGGCTATGACGACCGAGATGGAGTGGCGGAGATCAATGTGGCAGAGGGCGGAACTCTCATCGTGATGAACTCTGTCGTCACATATTATGAAGACACCTACGAGTTCAACGTCCTGGGGACGCTGGACATGGAGAGCAGCACCGTTGAGGGGGCAGTGGAACTCTACCTCGGACCGACCTCGAGTGCCAATATAAGGACCAGCACGATCTACAACAACTATAGGAATGGCATCAACATCGAAGACTGCTCGCCTGTGATATCAGGTACGACGATCTACAGCAACGGCATGGACGGAATCTTCATTGAGGGAGCCAATGCCGCTCCGAAGATCACGGACTGCTTGATCTCAGGTAACAACCGCGGTATATATGCCTATAAGTCAAGCCTGGCAAACGTCGTAGACAACCTGATAGTCCTCAACGACATCGCTGGCATATACGCCTACGATTCGGACGGCAAGATCCACGACAACGTGCTCCTGTTCAACCAGAGGGAGATATGGATAAAGGACAGCACGGTGTCGGTCGTCAGCAACCAGATAGGTTACTCAGTACTAATCGACGTGATGGCCAAATACCTGCCGCTGCTGAGCATGGACTTCGAAGTGCCGATTATCGATGGGGTCGACATCTCGCCTGAGTTGATGGTCATGATGATGCTGAACCACATCGGCATATATGCCGAGAACAGCACGGTCAGCGCCAGCGACAACGTCTATGGTATGCTGACATATGCTGTGTATGTGGTCGATTCCCAGCTGACCTTCAACGACAGGGTCGTGGCGTCCCAACTGACGATCCCGTACTTCGACAGCACTGGCAAGCTCTGGAACATCACGGTCCCGATACATGTCTACGATGGGATATACGCATCCGGTTCATCTGTGACGGTCAATGGTGGCTACATAGAGGTACTGGATGACGCGATATTCCTCGAAGCGTCTACCGCGGACCTGAGGAACGTCGTCTTGAACGCGACGGATGTGGACCTCTACCTCATGAATGGGTCGACAGCTTCTGCGACAGAAGTGACCTTCGATGGAAAGATAATAGTTGAGGACTCGTCCGTATTGACGGTGAACTACAAGCTCACCGTGATCGCGGTCGACCAGGACGGCCAACCTGTCGGTGGAGTATGGATCGTTGTCTGGAACGCTGCCAAGGAATCAGTCGCTGAGGGCGCGACCGGCGATGACGGAAAATTCGTGACCTACGTCGTTGGATATGTCCAGACAAGCGCTGGAAGGAGTTCTGCGGTGAATCCATACCTCGTGAACGCATCCTTCGACCAGGGATCAGTCCTGAAGAGCGTCACCGTTGAGGGACCGACCGAAGTGACAGTGCAGGTACCAGTCGAGAAGGTCAAGCCGATAGAGATGGCGCCGATCATTGCCATAGTGTTGATTGGTATCGTACTGATGGCGATGCTGTTGCTGGTGGTCAGAGGCAGACTATAGAACCAAAACCCAAACCTTTTCCCTTTCCTATTCTTTTTTATTCATTGCGGCGACAGCGCACGCTTCGCCACTGTTGCCGTTCCGTGCGAGCGAGCATCAGATCGGGTTTTCAAGATTGTCGTCAATTGTCCAGGCAAAAAGAGTTAAGCGGAGAATGATATTTCTCGATGGTGGCCTTTGATGAGCTACTCTTCAAGCGTGCTCGCTTTGCTCAAGAGGATAGGTGCCGAAGAGGGGGACCTTCTGCGGGTGAGATCCACCGACAGGGAATACCTCGGAGTTCTGATGCCACACCACGATTTCAGCGGGCCTGATATCTTGGTTGTCAAATTGAAGAGCGGGTACAACGTCGGCATCGAGTTGAGAGAATGCACCGAAGTCGACGTAGTGAGAAAGGCCGCAAAGAGGGAGAAGAGGTCAGTAGCTCCGAAGATCGATCATGTCGTGAAGAAGGACGTCGCCGTCATTGGGACCGGCGGGACAATTGCCAGCTACGTCGATTACCGTACCGGCGCGGTCCATCCAGCGATGTCTGCGAGCGACCTAGTGCTAGCGGTTCCTGAAATTGCTGACCTATGTAACGTCAAAGCAGAGGCTTTATTCTCGATTTTCAGCGAGAACATGAGGGTCGAACACTGGCAGAGACTTGCCTGCAGAGTTTATGAGAGGATCGAGGAGGGCGTGGAGGGGTGCATAGTCCCGCACGGAACGGATACGATGGGCTACACTTCTGCGGCGCTCTCATTCATGCTGGAAGATCTTCCGAGACCAGTGGTCGTCGTCGGTGCCCAGAGATCCTCGGACAGGCCTTCCTCGGACGCTTATACGAACCTGCTCGCCGCGACCCGATTCGTCGTCGAGTCCGACGCCGCCGAGACGTTCCTACTCATGCACGAAAGTCCGTCCGACCTGACGGCCCTGGTCCACAGGGGGACGAGGGCGAGAAAGATGCATACGAGCAGGAGGGACGCGTTCGAAAGCATCAACGCACAACCAGTTGCGAGGATTCATTTCGAGGGCGGGATCGAATATCTCGACCAATACGAGAAGAAATCTGGTAAGAAACCCAGACTCAGGATCGAGATGGAAGACAATGTCGCTCTCGTCCATTTCTATCCCGGCATGAGGGCGGATCTGTTCAAGGAAGTGATGCTCAATCACAGGGGAGTTGTCATTGCGGGCTCAGGCCTCGGGCACGTATCGGACGACATGGTGAGATCCGTAAAAAAGGCTGTGGAATCCGGCGTCGCCGTGGTCATGACTTCGCAGTGTCTCAGCGGACATGTTAATCTCAACGTCTACGACACTGGAAGGGACTTGCAGTCCGCTGGAGTCATTCCTGGGGGCGACATGCTGCCCGAGACCGCGTACATCAAGCTGATGTGGTCGCTCGCCCAGGCAGGATCTGAGAAGGAGCTCAGCGAGATGATGCAGAAAGATCTCCGGGGAGAGCTTTCCGAAAGGAGGGAGCTCGATGGTTGAGGAGATGATCGCCGGCCTTGAGCTCCATCAACAGATAGAATCAAAGAAGTTGTTCTGCTCATGTGATTCCGAGCTTGTCGATGAGGAAGGGTCGGTTCTTCTTCGCCGTCTGAGACCGACCCAGAGCGAGCTTGGGGAGGTGGACAGGGCAGCATTGGCCGAAGCGGATAAGAACATGAGGTTCAGGTACCGGGCTCCGAAGGGCGTCTCCTGTCTGGTGGAGGCGGATGAGGAACCGCCGCACGACGCGAACGCCGACGCGATCGAAGTGGCCATGTCCATTGCCTGCCTTCTTCATGCCAAACCGGTCGATGAGATCCATTTCATGAGAAAGATCGTCATAGACGGTTCCAACACGACCGGGTTCCAGAAGACCGCGCTCATAGCACTCGACGGTCATATCGACGTAGATGGGAAGAGGATATCGATACCGACTGTCTGCCTGGAGGAGGACGCTGCGAGGAAGGTCGAGGCGAAGGGGGGCGAGGTCACCTATAAACTGGATCGCTTGGGGATCCCCCTCGTCGAGGTAGCGACAGGGCCGGACCTGCGCTCGCCTGAAGAGGTCAAGGAGGTGGCGCTGCGCCTCGGTTCTATGATGAGGGCTACGAAGAAGGTCAAGAGAGGTCTGGGGACGATAAGGGAGGATCTGAACATCTCGATCCCCGATGGAGCTAGGGTGGAAGTCAAGGGCGTGCAGGTTCTTCGCATGTTGCCTGCATATGTCAATAGAGAAATCGAGAGGCAGCGGATGCTATTGAGTGTCAAGAACGAGCTCTCGAAAAGGGGCGTCTCGAAGGTCGAGCCAAGTATCTTCGATATGACCGAGAACTTCACGAAGTCGAAGTCGAAGGTCGTTCAGTCCGCGCTGTCCAAGGGAGGAAGAGTTCTGGCATGTCCGTTGAGGGGATTCGCTGGCGTGCTCAAGAGCGAGGATGGCGTTCTGAGGCTGGGCTCTGAGCTGGCGCAGTATGCCAGGACGAAAGGAGTGGCCGGAATATTTCATACGGACGAGTTGCCCGGATATGGTATCGAGCAGGAGACAGTCGATGCCATGAAGAAGTCGATGGACATAGGTCACGGGGATGCCTTCGTGCTCTGCGCCGACGCAATGTCAAAGGCGGATCTGGCCCTGAGGACCGTCGTAGAAAGGGCGAATCAGGCGCTGATCGGGGTGCCAGAGGAGACCCGGGACCCGCTGCCCGACGGCAGTACCTCATACAGCAGACCGCTGCCGGGAGCGAACAGGATGTATCCCGAGACTGACGTCCGACCGATCACCATAACTCAGGATAGTTTGGGGACCATCCTTCAGAATCTACCAGAGCTCCCTGACCAGCGGATAGAACGACTAATGAACGAGTTCAACATCAATAGGCAGCAGGCGGGCCAGATCGTAAAGGAAGGGTTCGACGACATCTTTGAGGATGTGGCGAGGTCCTTCGGACTGGGAGCGGTCGCAGCCAAGACATTTCTTAACACGTATCCCGAACTTGAGAGAGAAGGTGTGGACCCATACGAGATCGACGAATCCTCGATCATGGATATGTTCCGATCACTATCCCAGGGAGCGTTCGCGAAAGAGGCCTTGACGGACATCTTGCGCCTTGTGGCAAAAGGCAAGAAGGTGGGAGAGGCGGTCGAGGAGCTGGGGATAAGGACCGTTGGGTCGAAGGAAGCTGGCGCGATGATCTCCCGAATCGTCAAGGAGAGGGCGTCGTTCGTAAGGGAGAAGGGAATGGACTCGGCAGGCCCGTTGATGGGCTTGGTGATGGAGGAACTGAAAGGTAAGATTGACGGGAAGACGGCCAGCGACCTCCTCAAGAAAGAGATAAAGAAGATCTTGGAATCTCAACCGACCTGAAGCGACAAGACTCTGATCCTCTCGAAAAACAGGCGCTTGTCCGCGATCTCTTGAACTCTGAACATTGACAGGGAACGTCGCAGTGGTTCTTCGTCCATTCTCGAGGATACAACGACCGTTATCTTTCCTCCATGTTCCAGAAACTTGGGGCTGTCCCTCAGAAACCTATCAAGGACCTCAACCCCTCCCTTTCCCCCTGACCAGGACAGCGCGAGAGGGTCGGTCTCGTGCCCCGGAAGATATGGCGGGTTGAAGACTATCTGGTTGTACTTGCGGAAAATGCTCGAGAAGAGGTCCGATAGAACAACATTGACACGGACCCCATTCCTTTCTGCGTTCTGCAACGTGCACCGCACCGCGTTCTCGTTGACGTCCGCCGCGGTGACCTCGGCCCCGACAGCCGCGCAATGGATGCAAATCATCCCGGACCCACAACCGATCTCCAGTATCTCCTCTCCCTTGGCGACATCTATCGATTCGAGCAGAAGCATCGTGTCCTCGCCCGGAGGATAGACGTCTTTGCACTCGTTGATCTTCAGAGCGGGGTCGTATCTCAATTCGGTTCCCGCCTTTCGAAAGACTGTCCGACTTATCAATTCTCGCTTTGTCTCGGCAATCAGCCACGGCATAGGGTTGGTCCGAAACAGACTTAATATTCGAACCGGTTACACAGTCCGGTCAAAGTGGGCACATGGACACCTTCTCGATAGTCTCGATCATGATCATCGTCTTCATATTCGCCCTTGGAGCGATCAGACGCTTCACCATGACATACCTCCTGATCATGGGAAACCTGGTCATCTACTTCCTTACCATCGTTTCTTTCAGTGGGTTTGGGTCTTACGCAAGTTCTCCGATACAACTCGACCTGGGGTTGAGACCTGTGTACCTCGCGTCGGGTGACAACATCTACACCCTTTTTACCCATATGTTCGTCCACTCCACAATAGCCCATGTGATCGTCAACATGCTCTTCTTGTTCCTCATCGGCGTGCAGCTCGAGTCCAGGATCGGAAAGGGTCGATTCACCTTGATATTCGTTATTGCTGGCCTCGCTGGCGGAGTTCTGCAGTCCCTTGTCGACTGGGGTACGGGGGTCCTCATCATCGGGGCGTCCGGGGCTATATCCGGTGTGATGGGTGCGATGATTCTCCTCTATCCGAGGGACGAGACCCCCATGTTTCTCGGCCCCTTGTTCCTTCCTCGAGTACCAGTGTGGATGTCCGTCGGAAGCTGGTTCGCGATCCAAGTGGTAATGGTGTTTCTGGACTCAGGACCCGTGGCCTATTCCGCCCACATAGGCGGTTTCTTAGCTGGAATGGTCCTCGCTCAAATAATCTCCATGAAGAAGCCGGCTGTGGAAAGAGTGAGCTTTGACGTCGGCTCCCTTGAACCTCTAGCGACGACACCCGAGATGAAGAACGCGATTCGTATGATCAAGAATGCGAAGGAAGAGGACGTTCGAAAGGCCTGGCTCGAGTATTTTGCTGAGAGAGCGAGGTGCCCGAAGTGTGGGTCCGAGATGGTTATCAAAGGGAACAAGCTCATCTGTTCCTGCGGCAATGAAGTGTTGGTCAAATGACTGAGATAGTCGTGGAAATCCTCTGCAATGGACGGATAAGAAAGGTAGAGGACGTACTGATCGAGGCGCACTCGAGCGTCTCACTGATCCGACTCGAGTCCTTGAATATCATCGTCGACACGAGCACTCGAGAGTATCGAGGGAAGATATTGGCGGCCCTCGATCACCTTGGAATCGGCTGCGATGAGGTAGACATCGTTGTCAATACGCATCTGCATCATGATCATATTGCGAATAATGATCTCTTCCCGAATGCCACGCTCATTGCTCACGTCTCAGAAGGACCGAGCAAGAAGTACAGAACAGTTGGGGGAGACCATGAACTCGGTCGCGGGGTGAGACTGATCCACACACCAGGTCACACGCCTGGAAGCTCGAGCGTATTCGTCGAATCCCCAGTTCGATACGTTATCGCGGGCGACGCTCTTCCGACTCATGAGAACTACTTGAAATGGGTGCCGCCCAGGCTCAACTATGATCCGGACTTGGCTCTTGCCAGCATGAATGAGATAGTTGCATTCGCTGACGTCGTGATCCCTGGCCACGGAGCTCCGTTCAAGATAGACCGATAAGTATAACATCGTGCGTGGTGAATTGGACTTGGAGGATGGTTATGACAGTGCCCAACGCTCTTTTTTTGGATTGCCCATCATGTGGAGAAAAATGCCTGCATGAGGTTCTCAAGGGAAGAATCAGCGGGAAGAAGGAGACAATGGAGGCCGTCATCAAGTGTCTGAAGTGCGGCACCGTTCATCCGGAAATCATCAGTGAGCCAAGGCCGATCAGAGTACCAATAATCGTCAGCGAATTTGACAAGTCCAAGAGAAAGGCTATTGAACTAGGTCCCGACGAGATGCTTTCTGTCGGGGATGAGCTCATGGTCGACGACGTGCAGGTGATCGTGACCTCCATCGAGGTCGACGACAGACGCGTTGACACCTGTCCTGTTGGTAAGATTGGAACCATATGGGCAAAGAAGTTCGACAAGGTCAGAGTGAAGATATCGATAAACAAAGTGGACAAGACGATTCCTGTCGAGGTCACCGCTCTTCCTGACGAGGAGTTCTACGTCGGGGATCTTATGGTTGTTGGGAAGCACAATGTGGCGATTCACAGCATAAAGACGACAAATGGGATCATCAGAGAGGGTTGCGCCCAGGCGAAGAACATTGTGCGGATCTACGCGAAATCCGTTCGAACCACATATGCGTGAGGTTTGTCTGGAAATGAGATTCAATGAGCAGCGGTCGAGAATGGTCAAGCGCCTTCTGGAGCAAGGGTACATCTCCACACCAGAGGCAAGCCTCGCTATGGAGAGGGTTCCCAGACATCTATTCGTGCCGGAGGAATTGCAGGACAGCTCTTATCAGGATACCCCTCTTTATATCGGCGAGGGTCAGACCATATCGGCACCACATATGGTGGGGATCATGGTCGAGAACCTCGATCTGCACAAAGGCAATAAGGTACTGGAGATCGGGAGTGGGTCAGGTTATCATGCTGCCGTCATGGCGGAGATGGTGCGACCGACCGGGCATATATTCTCCGTGGAGAGAATCGAGACTCTGGCCATGAGTGCAAGGGCCAACCTGGATAATGCTGGATACTCAGAACTCGTCACTGTGATAATAGAGGACGGATCCAATGGTCTGCCGGAGCACTCTCCATACGATAGGATATCTGTGGCTGCGGCCGCTCCGTCGATCCCGGAACCCTTGAAACTGCAGCTTGCGGAGGGAGGGAAGCTTCTCGTGCCTGTCGGCGGGAGACTATACCAGGAGTTGATGCTAGTAGTGCGGAGGGACCATCAATTCACACAAGAGAATCTCGGAGGATGCGTTTTTGTACCCCTAGTCGGGGAGCACGGGTACAATGAGTAAGATGGTTCTTCTCTTCCCGTTCTCACCTGCTGCCTAGTCCAATATGAATGGGAGGATCGACCTCAGGTCTTCCGCATTTATCACGACGTCCGCCTTCTTGGAGACTATGTCGTCGATAGGATTGTAAGCTATCTTGAGGCCGCAATCCTCGAACATGGACACGTCCACGAAGCTGTTCCCGACGCACGCCGTCCTTTCTCTTCCAATGCCCCACAACTTGAGGAACGAGTCGAGCGCTGACCGCTTGTTCATGAGCTCCACCCTCAGTATGCCTTCGCCTGTGAGTCTGCCTGCGCGATTGCATTCGAGACCGTTGGCTATCCACCCTTCGAAACCATATCGTTCGGACATACCTCTGGCCACAGAATCGAGGCCGCCGCTGACTATAGCGGTCTTGATCCCTTCACGTTTCAGCGTAGAGACCGTATCTTCGATTCCTTCTGTCACCGGGAGGTCTTCGAGGATTCGATCGATGTCCGCTTTGCACAGATCCTCTTTCCTCTGAATCCAGAGCGATATGTCTCTCCTCATGAACTCCCTGTCGTCTATCTGGCCTTGTATATAGGCATCCAAGGCGGTCTCGTTCGTCACTCCAAAGTGATGATGGACCCAGGTCCAGGAGCTGGGATACTTAACAAGAACGCCATCCATGTCGAACGCGACGAGATCGTACTTCCGAGGCCTGGATTCTCGCATCGGTTTACGCAGGAAGAAAACATTATTAAAAGCTTAGTGTCTTGAAAGAGCGATGATCACACTTGTCGGCGTCGGCCACGTATTCAACATATCCGACCGGGTCAGGGAGATAATCTTGGAGAGGACGCCTCGCGTCGTCTGCTTGGAACTGGATCCTGGCAGGTATGAGGCTCTTCTCCATCCAGGCAGCAAGCGCAATGCACCGGTCATATATCGCATCCTCGCGCAGTTCCAGAAGAGGATGGCAAGGGAGTTCGGGGGAGAGGTGGGCCAAGAGATGCTTACTGCGACAAAGGCCGCCAATGAGGTCGGAGCGGAAGTACTTCTCATCGACGCCGATGCCTCAGCCCTGTTCTCGAAGCTTTGGGGTGAAATGCCAGTGAAGGAAAAGATAAATCTGATGTTCTCATCAGTGGCCGGATTGTTCATCTCCCGGGACCGGGTCGAAAAGGAACTCGAGAAGTTTGAGGAGAACGAAGAGAAGTACATCGAGCAGATCGGAGAGCAATTCCCGACCGTCATGAGAGTGCTCATCGAAGAACGGAATCGTCTAATGGCCGCTCGAATCGAGAGCGCCTCCCAGCAGTACTCCGACGTCCTGGCGGTCGTCGGGGACGGACATATAGATGGCATATCCAGGCTGCTGTCCCATGCTGACGTATCGGTCTACCGGTTGCGCGACCTCCTGGGCAAAGAAAAGAATGAACCGGCCGAAGGCTCCGGAAGAAACGCCGTCGCGGACGTACATATTTCCTACACCTACGACGAGGCAAAATGAAAACAATTTATCCTCTCCCGCTGATTGTGGTGGAGTCTTAGAACATGAAGGTCCGCCTGCTATCGCACACAAAGAATGCCGAGGAGCTATGCGCTGCTGCCGCGCAGTCCTGCTATTCGGGTAAGTCTGCTGGAGAGCTCTTGGATGACTTTGGTGCAAAGGGGTCTGGGAAGGTCCTCGAAGTCATTGTCGGCATGGGGCATCACTCGGTCATCGAGCATGCGACTTATACTTTCAGCGTCGAAGGCGTCTCGAGAGCGCTAACGCACCAGCTCGTGAGGCATAGGATTGCATCATACTCACAGCAGAGCCAGCGATACGTTTCAATGGACCACGCGAACTACATAGTACCGCCGTGCATCAAGAAGGACGTCAAAGCGGAGAATGAGTTTCGACAGCTCATGGAACGGATCTGGGAGGTGTATCGGGGTCTGTCGAACAGCGTCGAGGTGGAGGATGCTCGATACGTTCTTCCAAACGCGTGTGCGACGAACATCACGATAACGATGAACGCAAGGGAGCTGATCCACTTCTTCTCCCTCAGATGCTGCAATAGGGCGCAGTGGGAGATAAGGGAAGTGGCCGATGAGATGCTCAGGGTCGTGAAGAAAGTATCCCCCTCCATCTTCAAGGACGCAGGACCACCGTGCGTGCGCGGGAAGTGTCCGGAAGGCAAGATGAGCTGCGGGAAGCCCAGAAAGAGGGAATTGAAAAAGTTATAAATAGCCCCCGGGGCTTAACCCGTCTTACTCCGGTGTGAATCAATGGGTAACATAAGGCCAACTTATATCAAGAGAGTCGCGATCGAACTGGTGAGGAAGTATCCTAAGGCGTTCAGTGCCGACTTTGAGAACAACAAGATCCTTGTGGAGAAGCTCACCGACGTGTATTCGACCTCTATGAGGAACATGATCGCCGGATATATCGTCCGATATTGGCAGCGGTTTGAGCACTGAGCGATAGGTTTTTGTCTGCTTTTCCGATTCCACCATGCCTATGGGAAACGCTATCGAATGCAAATCCCTTACGAGGACTTTCGGAGGGAACAAGAAGAAGGAACCGCTTCTGGCACTGGACGACGTAGACCTCGAGGTCAAGGAGGGAGAGCTCTTCGGTCTTCTCGGTCCCAATGGGGCGGGGAAGACCACATTGATCAAGATACTCGCCACGCTGCTATTGCCGACCTCGGGGAGCGTCTCGGTGTTGGGACACGACGTTCGACGGGAAGCCCAGAAGATACGACCCAGAATAAACATGGTATCTGGAGGGGAGGTTTCAGGGTACGGTCTCTTGACCGTCAGAGAGAATCTCTGGATGTTCTCGCAGTTCTATGGGATTCCAGGTGACGAAGCGAAGAAGAGAATAAAAGATCTTCTCGAGATCTTCTCGCTTTCTGACAAGACCAACTCGAAGGTCAGGACGATATCGACCGGTCAAAGGCAGAGGATGAACGTGGTCCGCGGTTTTGTGACGGATCCCGAGCTCATCTTTCTCGACGAGCCGACTCTCGGGCTCGATGTGAACTCGAGTCGCGTCATCAGAGAGTATATCAGGAACTGGGTGAAAGGCAGGAAAGGGAACACGGTGCTCCTGACGACCCACTACATGATGGAAGCGGAGGAGATGTGCGACAGGGTCGCGATCATTGACAGGGGCAGGATTCTCGCCTGCGATTCACCGCAGAACTTGAAAAGACAGGCAAAGAAGGCATCAGCCTTCACCCTGGAGATGACATCGATTGAAGGGATCGACCGTCTGAGATCTATCCCTGGCGTCAGCGGTTTGAGCACTGAGGTCATTGGAGACCGCAAGATCCTGAGAGTGGTCGTGGATGAGGAATCCGCGATATCGGACGTGGTCTCCGGGATAGTCTCCCGAGGAGCGAAGATCTTGTCCTTGGCGAAGAGCGAGCCGACACTTGAAGACGTGTTCATCCAGCTGGTCGGGAGAGGGTTGATCTGATCGATTGGAAGCTGAATGCTAGGGCGGCGATAGGGAGAGCGTATCCCAGGGTCGTCGGAGGATTCAGAGAGCCAAGCTGGCTCATCTTCGACATATTCCTTCCCTTGCTGGGAATAGCCGCATTCGTCTATTACTATAGGGCCATGAACGCCCCAGAGATATTCACCGGTTTTGTGATACTGGGCGGTACGATGACGGCGTACTGGCTAAATGTCCTATGGAGCATGGCTGCGCAGTTCTACTGGGAGAAGGAGGTGGGAAATCTGCAGTTGTATCTGATCGCTCCCATGTCAAGGATGTCGGTCCTGGCGGGAATGGCTCTTGGAGGCATGTTCTTCACGACCGTCAGGGCGGTCTCCACGCTCGTCCTGGGGATCTTCATCTTTCAAGTCAACCTTCAGGCCGCCTCCCCATTGATGCTAGTCCTCGTCTTCCTTTTCACGCTCGTCGCGCTCTATGGCATGGGGATGATGTTCTCCTCCCTCTACCTGCTCTACGGTCGTGGGGCGTGGCACATGTCGAACCTGATGCAGGAACCGATCTACTTTCTCTCAGGGTTCTACTTCCCAGTCCGAGCTCTGGGCTTCTGGGTCGCCGCGGCAGCCTCCATCGTTCCGATCACACTGGGTCTCGATGCGATGCGCCAGCTGCTTTTCGGGTCAGGCAGCGCGATGGGATTCCTTTCGGTGGAGGTGGAGCTTGCAGTGATCGTCATCTTGGCAATCGTCTTCTTGGTCGGAGCGAGGTACGCGCTGCGATATATGGAGTTCCTTGGAAAGAAAGAGGGGAGGTTGACGCTGAGATGGCAGTGAAGGATCACCTCAGGACCCTCAGATTCTCCACATGGCTCGGCTGGCAGATGGAGGCGAACTGGACCAATCCGTGGCTCTTCCTCATATACTCGGTCGCGAAACCGATAGCCGGCACCCTCGTCCTCGTCTTCATGTACCTGGTCATACTCGGAGGGATTGCGAGCGATCCAGTCTTCTTTTCGTACATGTTCGTGGGAAACGCCTTCTACATGTATGTCGCCCAGGTCCTTTTCGGGGTGACATGGGTCATACATGAGGATAGGGAACACTACCAGACGCTGAAGCAGGTCTACATCGCTCCAATCAGCTTCTACATCTATGTGATCGGAAGGGCGCTCAGCAAGATCGCCATAACAACGGTCGCCATTCTCATCACGCTAGCTTTCGGCGTGCTTGCCCTTCAGCTGCCAATAGATCTGATGGCGGTCGATTGGGGACTGCTAGCGGTCACGATGATCATCGGTCTGTTCTTGATCCTCTTTATCGGGATAGCCCTAGCGGGGATATCATTTCTGACCGCAAAGCACGGGGCCGGAATAAACGAAGGAGTGGCTGGCGTTTTCTACCTCTTCTGTGGTGTGGTTTTCCCCATCACAGCACTGCCATCCTGGGGGCAGTCGATCGCGATGCTGGTCCCCATCACCTATTGGCTGGAGGTCGTGCGAAGAGCAGTGCAGCCAAACTTGGGAATCGGCACGATAAGCGGTCTGTCTGGGTATTCGAACTTCGAGATCTTCCTCTTGCTGATCGTCTCAGGGATCATGTTCCTCGTGATATCGCTCGGGATCTTCAGATATGCAGACTATCTGGCCAGGAAGAAAGGCAAGTTGGACATGAGCACGACTTATTAAGTAGAAAGTGAATTAAACGGAACGGCTCATACCTGACCGAAGCCCGAGTGGGGTAGTTCGGATATCCTAGGAGGTTGCGGACCTCCAGACCCGGATTCGAATTCCGGCTCGGGCACTCCATTCATTCTTCGAGCCTCACACCCATGAATTCTTTGGCCTCAACATCCCCAGGCGGAAGTATCCTCGATATCTCTTCTTCCGGGACGTTGAAAGCCCTGGAAAGAAGGGCCGACATCTTGTTGCGATCCGTCCTTCCGGGAACGAGCACCACGAACTTCGTCGAGACAGGTTCGATGCTCGATCTCGGTCCGCACACGATCTTCCTTTCTCCCTGATGCTGGACCTCCCCGACGGCAAGCTCGACCGGAACATGATATTCGTAGTTGCGTTTTCCCCTGATGATGAAAGCACCTCTAGGAACGAACTCTCCCGGTTCGGGCGTCTTCGAGACCTGATCCGGCAATACCCAATATGCGCTGCCCTCCGCCACGCCCGCGTTCCACGCTTTCGAATGGGAGAGAGCGAAAACGCACGCCTCCCTGATCTCCTGTTCCGTGGCATTACTTCCGTCCTTCATCACGACGCTTGGCGCACCGTGGACGTCAGCATGCACGAAACGGTCCGTCTGGGTCATGTGCTTCTTCACGACCTTGTCGTTCGTTCTCGCGTCCCTTCCGGCGATCACCAGCTTTCCGCCAGAAGTGAAGAACCATTTGTAGCTCTCGAACCAAAATTCCTTCGTCTTCCTTGGTTTGGTCCCAGTCGGTTCGGTGGCCATCGCTCTTCCTTCCTTCTCGATCCTTTTCTCTGTCTCCTTTGCTGCCTGGAGAGCGCCTTCGAGTTTGCTTCTCAATTCCTTTGTTCTCTTGTAGATCTCGTCTGCGTTCTCCTCGACGCCCTTCGAGTAGTCGAGCCGGATGAGTTCGCTATTGACCTCGACGATAAGACGATGCGTCGCTGGGTCCACCTCTTTGACGCCAGCCAGTCCTAGTCCTATCTCTTTTGTATCGTCCCAGGTTGAGCTCTCAGACTTCTCTCTCATCACGGAGAGGATGTCATTGATCGCCCCATAGTTCGTGTATATCGTCTCGGCCTTCCTTGAAGAATTCTCGATCTCCTCATTTAGTCTATCCACCGTCTCCTTTTGTCTTTCAAGCTGCCTCTTGAGTCGTCTGCTTTCTTCGCTCTCTTTCCTGTCGTCTTCTGCCTTCTGACTTCTCAAGAAATCGTCAAAGGCCTCTGAGATCGTCGCGTAGGTCTGAAGGGACTCGTCGGAGTATTGGATAAGGGGTAGGGGAGTCACATCCTCTAGCGCACCGGCCCTTGCGACGATGTAAGGTCGTGGCGAGTCGGAGACACTGTCGATGATCTCTCTCATGGCCTTGTGCAGCTTCTCGACCTCTTCGTCCTTGAGCTGTTTCGCCTTTGTCGTTTTGTCCACTTCAGCCCGGAGACAGATTTCTTCGGCGTACTGTCCTCCCAGGTTGATCGAAGTGGCGAGTGTTCTAACAGAATCGGAAGAGGATGTCCGCAGCGCTTGGGCGAAATCATCCAAATTGGCGGTGATCGGATTGAATCGAGAAGGGGGGAAGCTGTACTCGGCCCCTGGACGAACATCGCGATACTTCCATTGTCTTGAAACGACGCAGTTGACGATCTTGCCTTCCGATACGACGATGAGGTTGCCCTCGCCGAAGATCTCGAACACGATTTGGTAAGTCTTCTCCTTCTGAACCTCGATGACCACTATCCTGTCGAAATCTTTCTGGAAGATCGACACGATCCTCCCGTTCGAGAGGTGTTTCCTCAGATGCACCACGAATTGCGTCGGCGTATCGGGCATCTCGGGCTTCTCTCCGGAGATATAGAGCCACTTCAAGTCCTGGAAAATCAACTCTTTCTTGCCTGCCCCGGGCACATTGATACGCAGAAGGATACTCTTGCGATTCCACTGGAATATCTTGTCGACATATCCCCCCACAAGCATCCGCATGTCTCTTACTACCGCAAGGACATCGAAGGTGCTCATCTCCGTCTTCATTACATCCGCTTAGGGGATTACGTCTCATAAATCAATATCTGTCCTGGTCATCACCTCAGAAAGTTTTATCAAGCACCATCGAATTGGAGGAGAGCACTGCCACTGTGGCTTAGCGGTAGTGCGTAAAACGCACCGCTAAATAGCGACGCCTTGGTAAGGCGTAGGTCGAGGGTTCGATTCCCTCCAGTGGCTCCATTTCTCCAACCAGAAATCGACCAATGATGTTCGTGTTCCGTTCGCGACCGTAGAAAGACGAAATCATCATCCTATTCTGTGCATCACGAATCCTGACCAGACCTTCGGCCAGAAGTATGTGGTTTTCTTGGGCATTCTGCGACCCGCCGCAGCGAGCTTCCATATGGTCTCAAGCCTTGGCGACCTGAGCAGGACCGCCATATCGTACGCACCCCTATCCATTTTCCTTTCGACGGAAGAGAAGTCGTGATCATAATCGATGCGCACTTCCTCCGGCCTCGCGAGAGAATACAAGATCTTGTTCAACATCACTTCTTGGAAAACGTACGAATCGATCTCCCACATCGGGTCATCACTCTCGTACTTCGCAAGCTCCACCTTGAAGACATTCCCGCTTCTGAATATGATGCCCAGTGAGGTCTTGCTCGTTCTCTTGAGGGATCGCTCGAGAGACTTAGCGGTCGAGAGTCTCGTCATCTTGAAACGGCTCTTCATCGCTCCGGTCACATCCTTCTCGCCGACTTTGGGAGCTTTGAGAACCCTGTGGGTCGGGAAAACCAAGACACCAGGGTCCTTCGAGCATGCGAGGGTCGCTAATATCCAACTTCGACCCCTCTCCTCGGGCGCTTCCCTCAAGTATCTCATTGCGGTCTCGTACCTGTGGTGTCCGTCTGCTATGAGGACCTTGTTGTTTCTCATCGTCTCGGAAATCCTCTCTTTCATGTCAATGTCCGAGATCCTAGAAATGGAATGCACGATGCCAGATGGATCCTCGCATTCGAAGAGCTGTTGGCTAGATCTATGCAGGACTTCCGGAGTCAGGTCACCTAGATCCTGAGACAATCCAAGGATGGATTCCGTGTGAGTGGAGGTCGCTCTGAGGAGGTCCAGTCTGTCTTCCTTTACCTTCGGCATGGTCTCTTCGTGCGGTATGATCCCGCCTCTTTCATAGTCCTCTAGGCCAAGCAGTCCAATCAATCCCGTTCGAGTGTATCTTCTCCTGCCCATCCTGAATGTCTGGAGATACAGGTAGTACGACTCATTTCGGTCCCTCACGAGCGCCCTTCTCGCTATCCAATCCTGAAGCTCCTTTGATGCCTTTTCATAGCTTCCCCCTACCCCTCCGAGAGTGATCCTCGCGACGTTGTAGGGTTTGTTCTGCAGTTTGGTCAATTCCGATTTCCCAATCACGTCGTAAGGGGGTGAAATTCGGTCGAGAATCGTTTCGTCACCAGCTAAGCTTGGAAGAAAACCATTGAATGGTCGAAACTTGACCATAGGCTTGTACCCCTTATTGGCGTAAGGGCATATTCGTTCAATAGCTTTGTTGTGG
>Ga0153916_10000484_pt1 | contig 26786 bp, 22 predicted proteins | sample Opewatmetagenome_FD_109642 | JGI IMG/M metagenome (GOLD analysis project Ga0153916, IMG submission 109642) | Freshwater wetland microbial communities from Ohio, USA - Open water 3 Core 3 Depth 4 metaG | ecosystem: Environmental > Aquatic > Freshwater > Wetlands | place: USA: Ohio, Lake Erie...
CATGCGCGTCCCATTGGGACGCCTGCCGGTCATCCACCAGCCCGCCGCGATGGAAGACGGCGATCCGGTCACATACCCCCAGCAGCTCGGGGAGGTAGGAGCTGACGAAGAGGACCGCCTTCCCCTGGCGGGCGAGCTCGCCGATCCACTCATAGATCTGAGCCTTGCTGACGACGTCGATGCCGCGGGTCGGCTCGTCGAGGAGCAAGACCTCGGCTTTCTGGTGGAGCAGCCGGGCCAGGGCGACCTTCTGCTGGTTCCCTCCGGACAGACTGAGGACCTTCTGGACCGGGCTCTGAGCCTTGATCTTCAACCGCGTCATCCACTCTCCGGCCGCCTGCTGCTGCCGCCGGACACGGAGCACTCCATGACGGCGGTAAGGCGAATAATCGCTCAGCGTGATATTGTCGGCCAGGGAGAGCGCTAGGGCCAGCCCCTCACCCTGCCGGTCCTCGCTCAGTAGGCCAAAGCCTTGGCTGATTCGGGCCCAGGGGGATCCTCCGGCCGTCTCGATTCCGGAGACCACCAGGCAGCCGCTTTCCAAGACATCGAGGCCGAACACCGTCCGGAGCATCTCCGTCCGGCCCGAGCCGATGAGCCCGGCGACGCCCAGGATCTCGCCCCTCGACAAGGTTAGGCTGACCGGCGCAGCCATGCGGGCCCCTTTCATTTCCTCCAGGGCGACGATCACCTCGCCTTTTTCGTGTGGGACGCGGGGGAAGAGCTCGGTGAATTTCTGGCCGACCATGAGCTGGATGATCTCCTCGAGGCCGGTCCCTTCCATGGTCCCCGAGCCCACGTTCCGGCCGTCTCTAAGGACCGTGAAAGAGTCCGCCACCTTCTGGACTTCCTCCAAAAAATGGCTGATATAGATGACGCTGACGTCCTGGGTCTTGAGCCGGCGGATGATCTCGAAGAGGCGGAGGCTGTCCTCCTGGGACAGGGAACTCGTGGGCTCGTCCATGACCAGGATCCGCGACCTGTTCAGGAGAGCCCGGGCGATCTCCACGACCTGCTTGGCGCCGACGCTCAGTTTTTTAACCTGGATGTCGGGGGAGATCTCGGGGTGGTGGACGAACTCCAGGGCTTCCCGGACTCTGGCCTTCATCGCCCGGCGGTCGAGCCAGCCCAAGGAGTGGACCTCCCGGCCCAGCATGATGTTCTCCTCGACGGTCAGGTGAGGGGCCAGGTTGAGCTCCTGGTAGATCATCGAGATCCCGCTGCGGAGCCCGTCCAGGGGGTCGGCCGGCGCGTAGGGCCTCCCTTCGATGAACATCCGGCCCGAGTCGGGCGCCACGGCGCCGCTCAGGATCTTCATCATGGTGCTCTTGCCAGCGCCGTTCTCGCCGAGGAGGGCGTGGACCTCCCGCCTGCCGAGTTCGAAACTTACGTCGTCGAGGGCGCGCGTCGCACCGTAGGTCTTGCCGACCTGGACCATACGGAGGACGGGAGCGAGGCTCGGGTCGGACATTATCTGTCCAGGTACTTGGAGAAATCCGGCTGGAGGAGCGAGTGAACCTCAGGGTCGTCCATGTTCTCCGCGGTCACCATGATGACCCCCGTGTCGATGACCTTGGGAACGCTTTCGCCCCGGAGATGGGCGACCATGGTCTTGACGCCGAGATAGCCCATCTTCATCGGGTTCTGCAGGACCAGTCCCTGGATGTCGCCGTCGCGAAGCCCCTGGACGAGCTTGGGGGAGCTGTCGAAGCCGACGAATTTCACCTTGCCCGCGAGCCGGGATTCCTGCAGGGCCCGCAGGACGCCGAACGTGCTCGACTCGTTAGGGGCAAAAATACCTTCAACGTCCGGAAACCGGCTGATCAGGTTTTCGGCGAGCTGGTAGGCGGTCTCCGTCGTCGCCCCGGCGTACTGGTCCTGGACGAGAAGCGTGAGGTCCGGGAACTCCTTCTTCACCGTGTCGAGAAAGCCCGCCTCCCTCTGCATCGTACTGGCAGAGCCCTCCTGGTAGCGGATGAGAAAAATCCGCCCCTTGCCGTTCATCAGGCCGCCGAGCCTCCGGGCGCCGAGGACGCCGCCCTGATAATTGTCGGTGGCGACGTAGCTCACGTAATCGCTGCCCTGGAGGCCGGAATCGATAACGACGACGGGGATCTTTTCGCGGACCGCGTCCTGGACCGGGCGCATGAGGGCTCGATCGTCGAGGGGGGCGAGGACGATGCCGTCCACTCCCCGGCTTATGAAATCCTCGACCACCGTGATCTGCTGGGCCCGGTCGTCTTCCTTCTGGGGCCCTTTCCATATGACCTCGACATCCAGTTCCCGGGCCGCCTGGACGGCCCCGGCGTGGATGCTTTTCCAGAACTCGTGGGTCGTCCCCTTGGGAATGACGGCGATCTGGTATTTCTTCGTGGCCTTGGCAGCAGGGGCCTCCGTAGCCTTCTTTCCACAGGCGGGAAGGAGGAGGGCCAGACTCAGGGCGACTGCCAGAAACCTGACGGTGTTCGCTTTCATGCCCAAAGTATACTCAGAAGGCCCGGCCCCGTCAAAGACCGGAGGGGCAGGAGGAGCGCGTCGCGCCCGAGACGCGCCCAAAAAAAAGGGAACCACCTCAAGGGATTCCTTTCGAGGCGGTTCCCCTTGCGCAACGGGAACCCGGGTTCCCGCTAACGGTCAGGAATGACGGGGCGCTTAGGCTTTCTTCAGGATCGGCATGCCGGTCTTGGTCGTCTCCTGGACCATGTACCCGGCGGGCACCGCATCCAGAGCGCCGGGCCGGACGTCGCGGGCGAAGTAATAGATCGTCTGCTTCCGTCCGCCCTTGAGATTCACCTCTTTGGAATGGAGATAGTAGCTGACGCCCCGGGAGTTCTTGAATTGATAAGCCATAAGTAATACCTCCTAGATTGATGATCTAAAAATTGTAGCCGAGGTTGATGCCCAAAAGGAGAGCCTGCGTCTTATAGCGGCCGGCAACGGGATTGGGGTCGACGGGGATCCCGCCCGTCAAGAAGTATCCGTGCTCGCTAGTCCGGGCGAAGAAGTGCTCAAAGTGACAGCCGACGTCGATCGTGAATTTGCCGATCTTGTATCCGACGCCCCCCGTGACGGCCCAACGGTCATTGTCCGGGAGGTTTGGGTCCATGGTTTCGACCGGCTGCGGAGTTTCATCGTAGAAGCCTCCGAGACGAAGCGTCAGCTTGTCGCTGGCCTTGTATTGGAAGCCCGTCCGCGTGCAATGGGCATCCTTCCAATTCTGAGGCGCTGTCAAAGTCTGGGCAGGATAGGGAGAGGGGAAAACGATGTCGGCGGTGTAGGAGTCGAACCGGCCCCAGAAGTAGGTGTGGAAGTCGAACGACCAGAGGAGCTTTTCTGAGATGTCGATGGCCAGTCCGACGGTTAAAATAGCTGGGAACTTAAAAGTCGTGGTCACGGTTCCTTCGGGCGGGATGTAAGGCTGGAGAGGTGCCGGGACGAACTGGTTGTCCAGGTTTACCGTGCCCGAATACTTGATGTTGAAATGGCTCCGGTAGCTCGCGCCGAGCGAGAATCCCTTGCCCTTGTAGAGAACGCCGGCGTTGAAGTTGAAGGAATCACCCGAGCCCTTCATCGCCGTCGGGACGTCGTACGGCAGCCCTACGGCGGGAGGGGGAGGAAGCACGACGCTCTGGTAGAGGTCCAGGGTCAGGTCGGAGAAGATGTAGGAGACGCCAAAACCCACCGAGAGCCGGTCCAGGAGCTTGACGGCGATCGTGGGGTTGACGAAGAACGTCTTCATGTCGTTCTTGTAGCCGAGGTAGCGCAGGGGGAACGGGGAGTTGGTGGTGTTCGGCCACTCCGTCCCGAGTCCGAACGGCGCCATGAAGCCGATGCCCGCCGTCACCCTGTCCGAGAACTTATGGGTGATGTAAACGTTCGGCGGAGTAAAGACCTGGTTGGCCTGTTTGAACGTGGTGGGTCCCAGCAGCAGAGGGGGAGGAGAGGGATTTGGAGGACTAGGCATGTTTACCGACCCGCTCGGAATGATGAATGTCGCTCCCAGCAGGACCTGGGTGCCCTCGACCCACGACAGGCCGGCGGGGTTGTGCCAGATGGCTGAAGGGTTGTTGGCCACGGCGGTGAAGGCCCCGCCCATCGCCATAGCGGCCACACCGTGCTCGTAGATGAGGAATCCCGCGCCGTGCGCCGCAGGGGCGAATGCTAGAAGGGCCGCCGCAAGAACGATCGTCAATTTTTTCTTCATGCACTCCTCCTCACTCAATCCCGTTACAGAACTCGGCTGACCGTTTCAAACGCGAACGCTCAGTCGTTTCTCCTTTCGCCCTGGTTCAACTATTATAAGAAAAAAGGGTCCATGTCAAGGCCGGACGTCGCCCCCGCGCGTGGCCCGGCTACTGGATGAAATCGACCGAGGGCGGGATATCGGCCGGAACGATGGTCCCGAAGTTGTCTTCGTACCGCTTGATATTCGCCAGGAGGGCTTCCAGGAACCTCTTGGCGTGGGCGGGGCTGAGAATGACCCGCGACACGAGCTTGCCGAAGGGGCCGTCGGGAAAGAGGAAGGCGAAGTCGAAAATGAACTCCTCGCGCGAATGGCGGATCGCCGCGAGGTTCGAGTATTGCCCAAGGGCGACGGGCTCGTCGACCTTAATCTCCATTTTTTTCTCGTCCATGGTCCCTCCTCGAATGGGGCTGCCTCTATTTTGAACGAAGAAGGGCCGCAAATGCAATGCGCGGGGAGCGGCGGAAGAAAGGTTTCCAGAGAAGCAAGATTTCTCTTTACTTTTGTGAATCAAGTGGTATAATAATAGTGGCTTTCTTGCGCGGGCTGGAGAAAGCCCCCACCTTTTTGGTTCCCATCATCAACCCCCCTTTTGCTGACAACAGCCCGCACCTCTCACATCGGGCATCTGAAATATCAAAAGGGCAGGATGGCGCTTGCTTATCTAGGGGCGGACAACGCGGCCGGCGACTTCCTTGATGACCTTGAAGGCCGCCGCGGCCGTGATCCCGGAAACATCGCGCGCAGCGTTCAGCTCGACAATGTCCAGGCCGACGATCTTGCCTTTCAGCGCCTGGATGACCTGAAGGGCCTGCCGTGTCGTCAAGCCGCCCGGCTCGTGATGGGAGACACCCGGGGCGAAGGCCGGATCCAGGGAATCCAGGTCGAATGAGATATAAACCGGGTTTGAGAATTTGAGGAAAAGAGGGTCGCTGATCTCTTTCATCTCGATCATCCGGACGCCGTGCTTGAGGGCCTTGGAGCGATGGCCTGCGGTCACGGCCCGGACGCCGACCTGAACGATGCTGGCGGCCAGCCCGTCTTCGAGGATCCGGGCCATCGGGCAGGCGTGCGACAGCCGGTCGCCGTACAGGTCGTCGTAGAGGTCGGGGTGGGCATCGAAATGGAGGACGTCCAGGGGCTTGGTGGTCCTGGAGAAGGCCTTGAGGATGGGATACGTGATCGAGTGATCGCCCCCCAGGACAAATGGAACGGCCCCTTTTTCGAGGATTTTGGCCACGGCCTTCTCCGTGAGGGAGAATGTCTTGTTCGGGTCGCCAGAAGTGTCCACGTCGCCCAGGTCAACCATGACCGTGTCCTCTTCTAGGTTGACGCCGAGCTCGGTATATCCGCAATAGCACTTCCCTGTGGAGACGGCGCGGATCGCGGCCGGTCCCCCCGCTGCCCCTCTCAGGTAGCTCGATTTCTCGTCAAAAGGAACGCCCAGGATGGCGATCTTGTAGTCAGGATTCTCCGCCAGGGGTTTGGCGGCTCCTCCGAAATCCGTCATCTCGAACCTCCTCGGGGGCCGGGCCGGCCTTCGGACGGCGCCCCCATGCGCCCCGATTATACACAATCCCGTGCCGCGAGGGAAAATTGGGGGTTAAAAAAGGGGGAGAGGGATCCTCCGCCCTCTCCCTGCGCACAACCTTGGCGCCACCTCTTGCGAGGCAGTCGCTCGAGCCATCGGGCTCCAACCGGGCGCAGAATCCCATGCGGTGTCCAGGCGGTCAATCACCCCTAGGGGTGATCTCCCGGGTGATATCCCACCCATCTTTCTCACCCCTAAGGGCTAGCTGCCTGAAACGGCCGGCCGGCCTTTCCGGACGTGCCGGCGCCTTCCTTTTCGGCAGGAAGGAGGCTATAATGAGCCTTCATTTTCGACCGCCCAGGAGGACCTGTGGAGAAGATCAAGACCGTCAAGACCCGAGACGACATCCTGAAGCTCCCCCTGGCGCTCACCCGCGAATACGTCTTCCTCCAGGAGAAGCTCCTGGCCAACGCCCTTCGCATCAAGGGAACTATTTAAAAGAGAGCCCGCAAAAAGGGAGGCCATTCATGTCCGTTAAAGCCCGCTTGGCGTCTGTTCTTGTCGTCTTCGGCCTGGGCCTCGCCGCCCTGTCCGGTCCAGCCTGGCCTCAGGCCCAGGACAAGCCCGCCCCAAAGTCCGCTCCGCCGACCGCGCCCCCGGCGGCGAAGGCGCCCATTACGAGGCTCACCATCGACCTCATCATGAAGGGCGAGGATTTTGTCGGCTCTTCGCCCTCCGACCCCGTCTGGGCGGTCGACGGAAAAACGCTCTATTTCCGCTGGAAAAGGCCGGGTGACAAAAGGCCAGAGCAGTACGCCGTAACCGCGGCCAATCCCATCCCGCGGCTCGTGAAGCCAGTGGAGATGATCAAGCTGCCTCCGCTCAGGTCCGCAGCAGGCGGTGCAAGGTTCAGGGGGTTCGGCGGCTTTGGCGGGATGGGCGGCGAGATGCAGTTCGACAAGGCCAGGAAGAGGGCCGTCTTCAGCCAAAACGGCGACATCTTCCTCCTCGACCTCCTCACGGGCAAGTCCAGGCAGCTCACCGCGACTGAGGAGCGCAAGTTTGGTGCCCGGTTCACAGCCGACCAGAAAAAGATCTCGTTCACGATGGCCGACAACCTCTTCCTTCTCTCCCTCGAGGACGGCACCGTCCGACAGATGACGGCCTTCACCAAGAAATCTCCTCCGGCCGAGAAAAAGCCCGACGAGATCGACCAGTGGTACGCCGATGAACAGAAAGACCTCATCAAGGAGCTCCAGGCTGGCTTTCCCTTCAGGGGGATGCGAGGCGGCGCGAGGGAAGCTGAGGTGAGCCAGCTACCACGGCCCAAGCCGTTCGTCATCAAGGAATCCCAAAGCGTGGGTTCTTTCGAGCTTTCCCCGGACGAGAAGTACGTCACCTTCGCGGTCAGTGATCAATCCGGAGCGTGGAAATCGACCATCGTCCCGAACTACGTCACCCGCTCCGGCTACACGGAGACGATCGAGTCACACGCCAAGGCCGCTTATTCGCGCTTCGTTGTGTCCGCCGGAGTCCTGGTGCTCGAGACCGGCGAGGTCAAATGGATCGACTGCGGTCAGGGCGAACGGAACGTCTACGCCGACACGCCTGTTTGGTCCCCGGACGGGAAGCAATGCATCCTGACCGCCCAGGCCGAAGACAGGAAAGACCACTGGCTTCTCAAGTTGGACCCGGCCACGGGGAAGACTTCGACGATTCTCCAAGTCCATGATGACGCCTGGGTCGGGCCGCTCGGGTTGACCGACGTTTTCTGGTGGCCGGACAGCCTGCACCTTTCCTTCATTTCCGAGAGGGACGGATACGCCCACCTTTACAGGACAACCCTCGACGGCAAGGACATTCAGCCTCTCACCAAGGGCTCCTTCGAAGTCAGCGAGGCCTTCCTGTCCCTAGACGGCAAGCGGATTTACCTGACGACAAGCGAGGAACACCCGGCCGAAACGCATTTCTACTGGATGCCGGCTGCCGGCGGAGAAAGGACGAAAATCACTTCGATCGCCGGGCAGAACGACGTCACGCTCTCGCCCGACGAGACCACCCTGGCCGTCATCCGCTCCTATTCTAACACCCCCCCCGAACTCTACCTCCAGGCCAACAGCCCCAAGGCTCAAGCCAAACAGATCACCGTCTCGACCACCGAGGAGTTCCGCTCCTATCCGTGGTTTGACCCGGAGGTCATCCCGATCAAAGCGCGGGACGGAGTCACGATCTACGCCCGGCTGTTCACGCCCGTGAAGCAGCACCCGTCTCGACCCGCCGTCGTCTTCATTCACGGCGCCGGCTACCTCCAGAACGCCCATCGGGGCTGGAGCACATACTTCCGCGAGTACATGTTCCACAACTTTCTTATGGAGCAGGGGTATTTCATCCTGGACGTGGACTATCGGGGAAGCTCAGGGTACGGCCGCGACTTCCGAACCGGGATCTACCGTCATATGGGTGGCAAGGATCTCGACGACATCGTGGACGCCGCCAAGTATCTGGCGGAGAAATTCCCTGTGGACCCGGCCCGCATCGGCTGCTATGGCGGAAGCTACGGCGGTTTTCTGACGCTTATGGCCCTCTTCAAGGCCGGCGACGTGATCAAGGCCGGGGCGGCGCTGAGGCCGGTCTCGGACTGGGCCCATTACCACTCGGGCTATACGGCCGACATCCTGAATCTTCCGCAGAAGGACCCCGAGGCCTTCAAGCAGAGCTCGCCGATCTACTTCGCCGAGGGGCTCAAGGGCGCCCTCCTCATCTGCCACGGCATGGTCGACACCAACGTCCATTTCCAGGACACGGTCCGGCTCGTCCAGCGGCTGGTCGAGCTCGGCAAGGAAAACTGGGACGTGGCCTTCTATCCCGTCGAGAACCACACTTTCACGACCGCCTCGGCCTGGACGGACGAATACAAACGGATCTTCAAGCTCTTCGAGCGCAACCTCAAGTGAGTAGAGCCCGGGGCGGAATTCGGCCCTATTCCTTTGGCCGTGTTGACTTTAGCGGGACTTTTGATAAAAATATCGGAGAGCGATCATGGCCGACGCGATCCGGATCGAAGACCTCAAGAAATCCTTCCGTCTCGGCTTCATCCCCAAGACCAAAGAGATTCTCAAGGGCATCTCTCTCGCCGTCAAGGAAGGGGAAATCTTCGGCTACTTGGGCCCGAACGGCGCCGGCAAGACGACGACGATCAAGTGCCTTCTGGGCTTGATCTTTCCTGACGCCGGGACAATTGAGATCTTCGGTCAACCCCACCTTTCGACGCGCGCCCGCCAAAACCTGGGGTTCCTGCCCGAGAACCCCTATTTCTACGACTACCTCACGGCCTGCGAGTTCCTCGAATTCTATGCCGACCTCTTCGGCCTCGGTCGGAGCGAGAGGGACGCGAGGATCTCGCGTCTCCTCAAGCTCGTCGGGCTCGAGCGGGCCACCTCTCTCCAGCTCCGGAAGTTCTCCCGGGGCATGCTCCAGCGGATCGGCCTGGCCCAGGCTCTCGTCAATGACCCGAAGCTCGTCATCCTGGACGAGCCGCTCGGCGGACTGGACCCTCTGGGGCGCAAGGAAATCCGGGACATCATCATCCGCTTCAAGCAGGAGGGAAAAACCGTCTTCTTCACCTCCCACATCCTCCAGGATATCGAGATGATCTGCGACCACGTGGCCATCATCGTCGGCGGCCGGGTCGTGAAACAGGGCGCCCTCCAGGAACTCGTCTCAGAGAAAGTCCTCTTCACCGAGATCACGGTCTCGGGGGTTCCCCTGGAGGCCCTCCGGGGACTGGGCGAGAGCGTCTCGGTTCAGGGCGAGCGTGTCCTCCTCAAGATCCTCGAGGAGGGTCGCGTCGACGACATCCTGGCTCTCGTCCGGGAGAAAAGGGGCAAGGTCGTCTCCCTCAGCCCTCGGACCGAAACCCTCGAAGACATCTTTGTCGGAACGGTGGCCGGCGCATGAAAATCGGGGCCATCGCGGGGATCACGTTCAAGGAAGCCAAGAGGGACCGCATCCTCTATCTCCTCTTCTTCTTCGCCGCCGTTGGCATCATCGCCTCGCGGATCCTGGCCATCCTGACCGTCGGCGACAGGGTCAAGATCATCAAAGACGTGGGGCTCGCATCGATCTCCATCTTCGGGGTCCTGATGGCCGTCCTCATCGGGACGAGCCTCGTCTATAAAGAAATCGACAAGAAAACGATCTTCACCCTCCTCTCCAAGCCCCTCCACCGGGCCCAGTTCATCCTCGGGAAATTTTTAGGGCTTGTCCTGACGCTTTTCGTCATGACCGTCGGCATGAGTCTTATTTTCCTCGTCCTCGTCTACCTCCATACCTTCCGGGTCGAGTGGACGATGCTCGTCGCCATCGCCTACATCTTCCTCGAGCTCGTCCTCATCACCGCGGTCGCCATCCTTTTCTCCTCGTTCTCGACGCCCATCCTGAGTTCGATCTTCTCCCTTGCTTTCTACCTGATCGGCCATCTCTCCTGGGGCCTCGAGCTGCTCATCAAGAAAATGAAGGCCGGCACCGGACGAGTGGTGGCCCAATTCCTCTATGTCTTCCTTCCCGACCTGGAGAACTTCAATTTCAAGACGGAGGTTGTCCACAACTTGCCCATCCCGGCCGGTATCTTTCTCTATTCTCTTCTTTACGGCCTCTTCTACACGGCCTTCATCCTCGCTCTGGCGATCCTCATCTTCAGGCGCCGGGATTTCATCTGATCGGGCGCGGAGGCCGGACGACGGACATGACCAGGAAGCCCGCCGCGGTCAAGGGATCGGCGACCCTCCTCTTTCTCGTCTTCCTCGTCGCGACCTGCGCCTCGTTTATGGCGCTCAAAGCCAAGACCGATACCATTCAGCGGAAAAAGGTCCCCGGCTCGTCCATTATCTACATCCCGTCCGGGAAATTCCTCAGGTACGCCACGTTCGGCTATTCGACGCTCGCGGCGGACCTCATCTACCTCTGGGCGATCCAGTATTACAGCACGCCGACGATCGACGACCGCTTCAACTATCTCGACCACATCTTCGCCATCATCAGCGACCTCGACCCGACCTATATCGACCCCTACGAGACCGGAGCCCTGATTGCCACGGCCGAAGCCCGGGACATCACTTTGGCCTTTAAGATCCTGGACAACGGGATCGCCAAGAACCCCGGACAGTGGCTCCTCCCCTTCGAAGCCGGCCATATCGCCATGATGAACCTCAAGGACTACGAGCTGGCCAAGCAGTATTTTGAGAAGTGCATGGACCTGCCGGGAGCGCCGGAATTCACCCGGCGTCTCTACGCCAACGCGCTCTACAGGAAAGGCGATATCGAAACCGCCTGGCAGACCTGGCTCGATATCTACAACACGGCACCGGACGAGCGGACGAAAAAGATCGCCTCAAACCACCTCTACCAAGTGAAGACGGCCATGGACACGGGCCGGCTCGCGGAGGCCGTGAAGAAATTCGAGGAGGGCTATGGCCGGCTTCCGGCCGAGCTCGGCGATCTCGTACGGGTTCGGATCCTGAAGGACCTCCCCAAGGACCTGGACGGCCAGGATTACATCTACGACCCCGAGACCGGAAACGTGAAAGCGGCCACCAGCCCATGGAAACGCTGACCGTCATCCTGACCGCCGTCTTCGGGCTCGTCTGGGGGAGTTTCCTCAACGTCGTTATCTACCGCCTCCCCCGCGAAATGAGCCTTGTCCGGCCGCCTTCGACGTGCCCCGGCTGCGGGACAAAGATCAAGCCCTACGACAACATCCCCCTGTTCTCCTATCTTTTCCTGGGCGGCAAGTGCCGGAACTGCGGCCGCAGGATCTCACCCGTCTACCCCCTGGTCGAGGGGCTCACGGCCCTGGGATTTCTCCTGGTCTACGGCCAGTCCGGCGGGGCGCTGAACCTGGAGTTCTTCGCCGGCTGCCTGTTTACGAGCGCCCTCATCGCCCTCGGCTTCATCGATTATTTCCACCAGATCCTTCCCGATGCGATCACCATGCCCGGGCTCGTCCTGGCGCTCGTCTACTCGTTTTTCCGCGATGACCTGACATTCCGAGGGGCCCTCATCGGGGCCGTAAGCGGCGGGGGCTTCCTGCTCCTTGTCTACGGCGCCTACCGGCTCATCCGGAAAAGGGAGGGGCTCGGAATGGGCGACGTGACCATGCTCCTGATGATCGGCGCCTATTTGGGCCTGGCCAGGACCCTCTTGACCCTCATCCTGGCCTCATTTGTCGGAGCCCTAGTCGGGGTTCTCTTCATCCTGCGCCGGAAAAAAACCCTACAATTCGCCCTGCCGTTCGGAACCTTCCTGGCCCCAGCGGCCTTTGTCGCGGCCCTCTGGGGCGAGAGGATCGTCAGCGCCTACTTCGGTCTTTACCGCCGCTGAGTCCGGCGGACGGTTTTCGCTTTCTCGATCAAAAAGAGGCGTCTTGTGACCGTCTCCACTTTGAACTCTTCGGCCACGGGAAGTCCCGGGACCCAGACGATCTCCCCTTGGGAAAGAAATACCGGGATCCGGTCCCTGACCTCTCGCGGAACCCCTTTGGCCCTCAGGATTTCCTTAAGCTTCTTCCGACCGGGGGCGCCGAGGGGCCTGTAGCAGTCTCCGGGCCTACGGCTGCGGACGACGAGCGGAAAGCTGAGCTTCGCCAGGTCGACGGTGGCCTGGTTCCGGTCATCACTCCGGGGCGAGGGCCCTTCCTTTTTCCTTATCTTCCGGCCGAGGAAGGTCGATCCCGCCGCCGTGATAGGTCTCCTGCCGTCCCATGCCAGTTCGAAATGTCGGGCCGCCGTCTTCCGTACGACGGGAAAAAGCCGGCCTTTTTCGCGGCGCAGGACAATCCCCTTCTTGACCGACTTCTCCTTGCCTTCGCCGAGGGCCAGGACCGAGGCGACGTCGTCGAACGAGATGGCCCGCAAGTCTCCCTTGAGCCCACGGATGAACTCCCGGACCACCCGCCTGGCCAGGGCCGGCGGCAGGAGCGAAAGTGTCCGGACGTCGAGCACGGTTTCCCTGCCGCTCCGGGTGATGAACTCCTCGGCCAGCTCGCGGACGATCCCGGCCAGAAGCGCGTCCTCTTCTCCGGCGAGGGTGGAGAGCGCCGCCAGGTGTTCGACGATCCGGGGCGAGTAGTTTCTCTCGATCTCCGGGAGCAGCCCGAGACGGATGCGGTTTCGGAGACGCCTCCTGTCGAGGTTTGACTCGTCGGTGCGGAAGTCTAGCCCCTTGTCCCGGAGGTAGGCTTCGAGGTCCTCGCGGCGAATCCCGAGGAGCGGCCGGATGACCGGGCAGCCGGCCGGTCCGGAGACGGGCTCGATGCCGGCCAGCCCCGCCAGGCCCGTCCCGCGGAAAAGCCGCATGAGGATGGTCTCGGCCTGGTCGTTCATAGTGTGGCCGGTGGCGATTTTCGTCGCGCCGGCCTTCCGGGCCGCGCCGCGAAGAAATTCGTAGCGGAGGAGGCGGGCCGCCTCCTCGAGGTTGAGGTTTCCCCGCCGGGCCACCCTCCGGACGTTCTTCGATCCGGCGATCAGAGGAAGGACCCAGCGCCTCGCGAGCTCCCGGACGAACGCCTCATCGTCCTCGGCCCCGGGCCGGAGGCGGTGGTTGAAATGGGCGATGGAGATCTCGAGGGGCATCTCCTCGCGGAGCCTGAGGAGGAGGCTCGTGAGGGCCACGGAGTCTGGTCCACCGGAGCAGGCGACCAGGATCCGGTCGCCGGGGGCGATCATCCCGTGCCTGAGGGTTGAGGCCTTGAAAGCCTCAAACACGCGGCCGTTTCTCGCTTTGGACATCGGGTCATGGAGAATGCCGGCGGAGGGATTTGAACCCCCGACACTGCGGATATGAGCCGCATGCTCTGACCAACTGAGCTACGCCGGCAGGGTGAAGGTGATTTTAGCGGAATCCCCAGGCCAAGTCAACGAAAGGGCGGGCCGGGCGACCTCACTGCAAGATGACGCCGGCGTTCTCGTTCTTGAAGCTGTAGCGGTGGTCTTTGAAGAGCTTCATGCAGGCATCGACGACGCGCATGTCGTAGCGGATCCCCCGGCCACGGCGGATCTCTTCGAGGGCCTTCTCGATGCCGATGGCGGGGCGGTAAGGACGATGAGAGGACAGGGCCTCAACGACATCAGCCACGGCCAGGATCCTGGCCTCGAGGAGGATGGCGTCCCCGAGCAGTCCCTCAGGGTATCCCGTTCCGTCCATCCGCTCGTGGTGCTGGAGGATGATGTGGGCCACGGGCCAGGGGAACTGGATGTTCTTCAAGATCTCGTAGCCGATCCTCGGGTGGTCTTTGACCAGCTGGAACTCGGTCCTGCTCAGCCTGGTCGGCTTCGTCAGGAGCTCGGCGGGCATGGCGATCTTGCCGATGTCGTGGATGATCCCCGCCAGGCGGAGCCCCTCGATCTTCTCTGAAGGCAGGTGGAGCTCCTCGGCGATGGCGACAGCCAAGCTGGCCACACGGCGCTGGTGGCCGACCGCATAGAGGTCCCGCATCTCAATGGTCAGCGACATGGCCTGGACGGTCCCTTCCAGGGCCCGTTCGAGCCGCTCGAGCGTGTTCTGGAGCTGGTCTTCTGCCCGGCGCGTTTCGATAACCCTGCCGCTGAGCTCTTCGTTGACCTTGGAAAGCTCCTCGGTTCGTATCTCGACGCGGTTCTCGAGCTCCTCCTTGGCCAGCCGGAGCTCCATTTCCACCCGGCGCCGCTCGGCGATTTCCTTTTCTTTCTCCAAGGAGCGGGCGCGCATCGTGTCCTCGAGCGACTTATTGGTCCACTCCTTCTCCCGGAGGGTCTTCTCCAGGCTATCAACCATCGTGTTGAAGGCCCGGGCGAGGAGTCCCATCTCGTCATGGGAATAGACCTTGGCCCTCTGCTCCAGGTCGCCCTTGGCGATCTTCTCGGCCGTCCGGGTCACCTGGACCAGGGGGCGCGTGATCAGACCGCTGAAAAAGAAAATAAAGACTCCGCTGACAAGGACGAGGGCCACGCAGATGAAGGTGATCATGCCTTTGTCCCTCGTCGTCTCCGCGATCAGGCTCCCGAAGGAAAATCCCAGGTAGAGGCTTCCCAGGATGCGGTCCTCGGCCATGATGGGAGTTTTCGTCCTGTAAACCGTCCGGTGGCCGGCGGGAGGCTCAACAGGGTCGGTTTCACGGTACATGTCCTGCTCCGCGACATCCCGGTTGAAGGACGCCAGGACCAGGCCGGAATCGTCCTCGAGGACGCCGTACTGGATGGCGTTGGTGCCGTCGAGGCTAGCCTTTAGAATCCGTTCCAGGGCGGCGCGGTCGTTCGTCAGGAGTTCCACGGAGAGGTCCTCGGCGGCCATTGAGGTCGTGATGCGGATCATGTCCGAGATATCGCGGGACAGGTGGCTTTCCAGGCGGCCGGGAAAATAGACAAAATAGAAAGCCGACACGGCCGTAATGAGGAGAGTGACCAGGAGGAAGAGCCTTGTCCTGAGTCTTTTCGGCCTTAGCCTGGCGGCCAGACCGGGGGAAGCGCCGAGCTTGCTGGCCGAGTTGAGGTCTGCCGGAGGGGTTGTGTTAACCAGGATGTTGTGACTCATCGAACCGCTATTCGTCCACGGGATTCTTCTCCAGCATACTGGAGCCCCCAGGCCGATCAATGCCCTTTGGGGGTGATTTCGCGGGGTGAGAATTCACCCCGAAAGGGGGGGGCATGCCCTGCCGGGGGTGAGGCGGCCCCAGGCACCTGCTTAGTCTTCCCGCAACGCCTCGGCGAGGATCTCGGCCGTGTGCCTGATCTCGACGGCCTGGCCGCTGCGCGCGCAGCCGCCGCGGATCTGAAGCAGACAGCCTGGACAGTCCAAGGCCACGATATCGGCGCCCGAGGCCGCCACGGCAGCCAGCTTGTCCTCGAGGATCGACTCGGCGACTTCAGGGTGGTCAACGGAAAAGGCGCCGCCGAAGCCGCAACAGGACGCGGGTCCCGTCATCTCTACAAGTTCCGAGCCGGGGGCCATTCGTAGGAGCGTCCGCGAATCCTCCGATGCCTCGAGAACGTACTTTTGATGGCACGAGTCGTGATACGTCACTTTCTTGCCCGGACCGCCCCTGGAGAGGAGTCGCTGGAGCGCCTCTTTTTCGTGGCGGGCCAGGAATTGGCTGAACGTCACAATCCTTTCCGCGAACCGCCGCACGTCTCGGGCCTGCCTTCCGCCTGCCCTTCGGCTGCGGCGCCGGCCAGCTTCGGCTCTCATGACGAGGTCGGGCCCGCCTTGAGCCAGCATGGTGGTGCAGGTCGGGCACAGGGTGATCACGGGCCCCTCGCCTTTGATACGCTTCAGGACGTACCGAAAAGCCCTTCGGGCCGAGGCGGAGTGGCCGGAGTTCCAGGGTGGAAACCCGCAGCAGGTCCCGGGACCGAGGACGACATCGTATCCGAGACGTGCAAGGACACGGAGCGCGGCCAATCCGACCTCAGGATAGACGTGCTGGATGAGACACCCGGCGAAAAGCGTCACCCGTCCCTTTGTGGCCGGCGTCTTTTTACGGAGGGAGCGCTTGACCTTGCCGAACCGGCCCGAAAGGGAGCGCGGGGCCGGGGCCGGGAGGGCCCGAAACCGGTCGTAGCGGGCCAACCGAGCGGGAAGGCCGCGCGCATATCCTTTTTTTCGGAGGAGCGGCCCCGCCGCCCGGCCGGCGAGGAACGTCCCCCTATTGAGGAGGGGATGGCCCATCACCCCGTCCAGGGCGACCTTCTTCCAGAATCTTTTGCCGGTCGCGCGGACGAGTCTTTCTTTCAAGGCCACGACCAAATTGGCAATGGGGATCTTGGTCGAACAGACCGCGTCGCAGCGGTGGCATCCCATGCACAGCTCCGCCAGGTCCTTGGATTCCGCGAGGCCGTGGATCCAGGCCGTGAGGAGACTCCCGATGCCGCCCATGTACACGTGGGAGAATTCCTCGCCGCCGACGACCTGGTAGACGGGGCAGACGTTGAGGCAGGCCGAGCACTTGATGCAGCGGAGGACTTCGCGGAACTTGGCGTCGGACCGAAGTTCGCTCCGGTGATTGTCGAGAAGGATGATGTATTGTTCCGTCCGGTGCGGACCGGCGATGAAGGACACATAGCTCGAGATGGGCTGCCCCGTGGCGCTTTTCGTCAGGATCTTGAGCAGGAGGAGCGCGTCGGCCGTGGAGGGCAAGACTTTTTCGGTGCTGGCGAGGACGATGTGGACAGGCGGGGCCGTGGCGACAAGCCGGCCGTTGCCCTCGTTGGTGACGACCATGACCGAGCCGTTCTCGGCGATCAGGGCGTTGGCCCCCGTCAGCCCGGCCGGCGATTCGAGGATCTCCCGGCGGAGCTCCTCCCTGGCGACGCGGACGAGGGCCGGGATTTCCGCGGAGATCTCGCGGCCAAGATGTTTCGAAAAGATTCGCGCGACGCCCTGGCGGGTCAAGTGAATGGCCGGCATGACCATATGGGTCGGCGACATGGCGGCGAGCTGGATGATCCACTCACCCAGGTCGGTCTCCCGCGGCTCGACGCCGTGGCGGAGGAGGAAGTGGTTAAGCCGAGTCTCCTCGCTGACCATAGACTTGCCCTTGACGATTTTTCTTGCCCCGTGCTTTTCCAAGATTTCGAGAACCAGGCGGTTGGCCTCGTCGCCGTCCCTCGCCCGGAGGACCCGGCTTCCATGCCTCCTGGCCTGCTCCTCGAAGCGGTCGAGCAGGACGTCCTGCCTGGCGATGGCGTCGTCCTTGATCTCGGCCAGCGTTTGACGAAGGGCTTCGAAATCGAGGCCGAGGTAACAATTCGCCCTCTTGACGGACCAACTTTCGTAAAACGCCTGGAGCGTCCCTTTGAGATGGGAATCGAGGGTCTTGATCTTCATGGACCTAGGGGCCCTGTCCTTCGATGAGGCCGATGACGAGCCGGGCCGGCCCCTGGACGCCGATCGCGAGCTGGCATTCGATATCGGCCGTCCGGCTCGGGCCCGTAACGAAAGAAACCTGGGGGCCGGGGCGTCCCGTCCGGGCGAGGTGGCCCGACAGGACGCCGGCCAGGGACTGGAGGTCGGGGACGATCGTCCGGCACTCGAGCAGGCAGACGCAGAGCGACGGCAGTGTCCAGAGGAGCTTTTCCTCATCGCCGGAATCCAGGCGGACGAGGGTTCCGGTTTCAGCCGCGCCGAAATCCGCCTGGACGATCCCGGCCTCGGCCGCGGCAATATCGGCCGTGCCCTCCGGCAGACGGACGTCGAGGCCGGCTTCTTCGGCAGCCTTCCGCAGTGAAGGCGAGGCCAGAATCGTCCGGATGCTCTCGTCTTCAATGAGGCGGGCCGCGGCGTCCAGGGCCGCGCGGAGGTCGGGCGCCCGGAAGATCTCCGCCCCTGCGGAAACGGCGCCGGCGATGAAGCGGTCGACGAGGCTGGGCGTCACCATCTCCCGGCCTTTTTGGGCTCCATCTTCCGCAGGTCAAGGCCCCGCTCGTAGGCGCCGATCCTGTAAAGGCAGATCTCGCGGACAGAGGAGGGGTGATGGAGGACCTCGGAGAGCGACTGGCCTCCGACTGCCCAGACTCCCCCTCCCCTAACGATGACGACCTTGTACTCGTGGAGGAGACGGATGAGTTCGGCCGCCGGGACGTCCGGCGGGGCGACGGGGATAACGAGGTAAAGGAACGTGCCTTCCGCGTCGACCGGGACGACCCGGTTCGAGGGCGCGGTCTCTCCGGGATAAACGAAATGGGCCGAGGCTTCGGCCTCCGGGACGAAGCAGTGCATGACAGTCTGGAAATCGCTCGCGGCGTAGATCGCCTTGTGGAGCCGGACCTCGGGATGGTCTGAATCGTCGACCCTCAACGGAATGCGGAGGAGAGCCCCGCCAATCTCGCGGGGCATGGAGGCCTTGGGCGCATAGAGAAGCGAGTCGACGCCGCGGACGGACATCGAACCCGTGTGGAACGGCGAGAGCCGGGATTCGAAGATCCTGTTCCCAGCCTTACGGAACTCCCGGAGGATCTCCTCTTCGTCGGGAAAGTCCGAACGGCCGTCTTCGCCTTCTTCGAAGGCCGGCGGGGCGTAGGCGAACGCGGCGGACGGGTTCTCCCCGATCCTGCTCCTCAGCGCCTCGACATCGACCCCAAGCCGCCACATCAGCCGGACGACGGCTCCGGCCTCATTAGCGATGCAGAGCCTGAAGAAGGCCTCCTTGAGGGTCCGCCCTTTGGCTACCGCGCCGTGGCCGAAGATGATTGTCAGCGGGTGGCCGGCCAGGCGCTGCGGCAGCGTCTTCGCCATTTCTGGGGAGCCGCTCGGCACGGCGAACCAGTCCACGGGGATGGACTTCCCGAGATGATGATACGCCAGGGGGTCCACTGGCTGGAAATCCGGCGGACGGCCGGGCTTGGGAGCGTCATCGAGCGTCGCCATAATCAGCTCTTTGACGTGGGCATGCATCGAGGCCCTGACGCCGGGCAGGGCCAGGATCCGGGCGTGGATGTCGGTCTCGGAGGAGGCCTTGTAGTAGCCGGAGTCGGTCTCGGTCGCCGAAAGGAAGCAGATCTGATTCGGCTCGAGGTCGCCCTTCTGCGAGCCGGTGGCCGTGATGACAATCTGCTCCCCGCCCCCCTCCCCGGCCCAGCGGACGGCCATGTTCCCGCTGTGGCTGTCCTGGATATCGTAGAGGAGCGAGGCCCGCCCCACAGCCTGGAACAGGCGCAGGAGCTCCTCGTTGGTCTTCCATTTTTGGGCGCTCATCGTATCCTCGCTTCGATGCGGAGGGCCCGGAGGAGCTCGGCCGTCGGCCTTCCTCCCTCGTCCCAGCGGCGGACCCGGTAATAGTCCCGTTTCATGCGCTCCTGGTCTTCCCGCGACATCCTGCGCTCCTTGCCTTCTGCGACGATGGGGATCTCGGAAAATCTCGCGGGCAGGACATCGTCCTCCGCCGTAGCACCGGCCTCGACGTTGAAGAGCCGCTCGAGTGTCGCGGCGCGATTTTCGATCTCCTCGAGCCGCGCCACCGAAAAGTCGCGCCCTGTGACGCCGCCGACCATCCGGGCCCAGGGGTCCGACGAGAAGGCGAAGCCGGTGAAGCGGCAGACGCCAAGGCTGTCCTGGAGGATACCGGTGTTTTGCATGTTTCGGATGGCGATCGGGGACTGAAGGAGGCTGAACCGGGGGATTTCCATCGTCCCGCCAAAAAACGCCAGGGAGACGGCATAGCCTCCGCGGAGGTGGCAGGCGCCTGTCGGCGAAGTCATGTAGCCGAGCGCCTGGGTATAGGAGGCGCGGGGGTCGTAGCCCGGGATCTCGAGCTTTTTCACGGTCATGGACAGGTCCGGACGGCCGCAGGCGGCTGCCAGGCGGAAGGACCCCTCGGCCAGCCGGTCCCCGATCCCCTTCCGGAAGGCCATCAGCGGGACGATCTTCTCCAGGGCCTCGCCGCTCCCGAAAGAGAGGTCGAGCCCTCCCGTGTCCTTCTTCGTGAGGAGGCCGAGCTCATAGAGCTCCATGGCGCAGGCGACCGTGCCCCCGTAGCTGATGGTGTCGATGCCGAGCTCGTTGCAGCGGTAGTTGGCCCGGGTGACGGCGGCCATGTCGTAGATGTCGCAGACGGGACCCATGAGGATCATCGTTTCATATTCGGGCCCCTCACCGGTCTCGGCCTTTCCGTCTTTCCCGGCGACCCGGGTGTGCCGCTGGCAGCCGATCGGGCACAAGTAACACGAGCCGGCCTTGTCGAGAAGAGTCTTGGCAAGGGTTTCGCCGGAGATCCGCTCGACGTCTTCCTCCCGGTGGAGACAGTCACGGAAATTCCTGTGGGGGAGCATGCTGATGAGGTTGATAAGCTCAATGAGGCCCGAGGTGCCGAGCTCGCGGAGGAGGCGCTTGGTGATCGGTGCCTGACGCATCAGATAGAGGGCCTGGTCGAGGCCCGACTGGTACTTTTCCCTGTCGGCGACGGCGATTCTCTCCTTGCCCCGGACCCGAACGGCCTTCAGCTTCTTGCTTCCCCAGACGGCGCCGGGACCGCAGCGGCCGTAGACGCGGTTGCGGTCGTTGGCCACGGCGGCTAGCCGGACGAGGTTCTCGCCCGCGGGCCCGATGCAGAGGACGCGGACGGGGTTCCCCGGCTCGGACGGAGCGGCCAGTATGTCGTTCGTCTCGTGGGTCGTCTTGCCCCAGACGTGGTCAGCCGGGAGGATCTCCACCCGGCCCGGAGCGACGTCGATTATGACGGGCTCGGCCGCGGCGCCCTTGACGACCAGGACGTCGAAGCCCGTGGCTTTGAAGGCGGCCCCCCACGTGCCGCCGGAGTTCGAGGTCCCGATGACTCCGGTGAGCGGAGATTTGAAGACCATGTGGCCCCGGCCGGCCGTCGGCGCGTTAGTCCCAATCAGGGGCGAGGAGGCAATGACGATTGCGTTCCCGGGCCCGAGGGGGTCGCAGCCCGGGTCGATGGTGTCGTAGAGAATCCTGGCGCCCAGACCGCGGCCGCCGAGGTAGTCCAGGGCGAGCTGGGGATCCAGGGACTTATGCTCGACCGTCTTCCCGGTCAGGTCGATTTCAAGAATCCGGCCGTGGTATCCGGGGATCGGGAACTCGGCCATGCGCCTAAGATACCATAGAAAAAAAATGAGGGACAGTCCCCTCCCGAAGGAACGTTTCGGGGAGGTGTGAAGATCCGCGCTCTGGAGTGAAGGCGCTCCCTGAGGCCCTACCCGCCGCCGAGGAAGGGAAAAACAGCCAGCGTGTCGCCGGCCGCGAGCTCGGTGTCGAGCCCGCGCAGGGAATGGATGTGAACGCCGTTGACCATGACGACGAGGTGGGGCTTGAGGTCGGGTCCGTCAAAAATCTCGCCTCGGAGCCCGGGTGAGTCGCAGATGAGATCGAGGGCGTCGCGGACGGTCCGTCCGTCGCCGAGGTCGACGTCCTTCTCCCGGCCGCCGAAAAGATCCCTGAAATAGGCGAAGAACTTAGCTTTGATCCTCATGAAGCTTGGCCGGCCCGAAGAGGCTCTGGTCAAGGAGCTTCTGGGCGTTGGGGTCGCAGACATCGACGATGAGGGGCACGGAAGTCCCGAGGAGCCCGAACAGATCTTCCAGGATTTCTTCGCGGGCCACGAGCAGCGTTTTCATCCCGGGCCTGAAAAGGACGTTTTGGAGGGCCGGCCAGAGGCCCCCATGGGCCAGCTCCAGGGGTCCGACCTCGTCCACGATGAGGACCTCGGCGGGGTCGGCCGAGAGGACGAGGGAGCGGGCCATCTCCAAGGTTTGGGGGACAAAAAAATATGGGCCGATCTTCTCCCAGTCGGGTTCCCCTGTCCGCCGGAGGAAGGGCAGGCGGCGGCCGTCTTTGATATCCAAAAAATCATAGTCAACACCCTCGCTGCCGTGCGATACGGCGACGCTTAGAAAGCCCCCGAACCTGAAGCCGCGCGAGGCCCAGCGGGACAAGGACTTTTGGATGAGTGTCGTCTTTCCGCCGTGAACCGGTCCGGAGAGGATGACGATCATCGAGTCCGCCGCACCTTTCTCCGAAAATCCCCCTAGCGGATGAGGATCCGCGATTCGCCCGTCCCGAGAACGACCGTCTGACCGTTGACGCCTACGGCTGAATAGCTGCCGATCGAAACAGCTGTCTCGCCCGGGTTCGCCGCTGTGAAGACAAGGACCGCCAGGATCCCCTGTCCTTTGAAGCCGCGACCCAGCGTCGGCCCTGTAAAACCGAGCGTGCAGCCCGAGGGGTTTTTGATGTTCAGGAACTGGGCCTTATCGCCCATCTGCTTGGTCACTCCGCCCTCGATGACGTCCTTAAGCCTGAGGGCTTGCGGATTAAAGCTGATGGTCAGGGACATGTTGCCGAGCTCCTTCTCGGTCGCGAGCTCGACATTAATCCTGAACTCCCTGTCCTTGGGGACTTCGAAGCCGGCCGGCGTGAGATAGATGGCGTTCGCGGCCTCTTCCTCGCCGGGCTGGGCTTCCTCAATACCGGCCTGGTTAACCATCTCCTCCTCGCCCACCCTCTGGCCGCCGGATACGTCGGTGATGCTGTTCGGGTCGACCCAGAGCGGCTGCGCGTCCGAGCTCGAAAGGGGCATGGCCCGGATGATGTGAGGTGTGATGGTCAGGATGACGTCGGTCTGATCGATCACCGTTTCCGTGCTCGAGAACAGGTTGCCGAGGATCGGGACATCCTTCAGCCCCGTGATCCCCGAGACGGACTTCCGTTCCTCGTCCCGGAGCAGCCCGGCAAGGAGGCTGGTCTCGCCGTCCTTGAGGCGGATGATGTTCTTGACCTCGCGGTTGGCGATGATCGGGATGTCGGCGACACCCGTGCCGGCGAGCGCGGAGACCTTGAGCTCGATCTCGAGCGTCACCTCCTTTTCCAGGTGGATCCGGGGTTTTATCTTGATGTCGATGCCGACGTCCTGCTGGGTGTAGCTGATGATCGGCTGGGTGTTGGCGCCGCCGGCCACGATCGGCGTGAAGGACCCCTGCGGGATCGGAACCTTCTGCCCCACGAGGTACTTCATGTCCTCGTTGGCGATGCCGCGGATCCCGGACTGGGCGATGATCTTGGTGTTGGCATCGCCTTCGAGGAATTGGATGACGGCCTGAGGCGAGGTGATCTCGTAGCTGGCCAGGTCCTTGAGCTTGATGGCATTCAGCCGGAGCCAGCCCTCGGCGCTTCCCTGAGCACCGGCCGGGTTGAGCTGGATGCCCAGGATGGTGTTGCTGAAATCGATGCCGAGCTTCCGGAGGACGCTCCGGTCGACCTCCATGATCTCGACGTTGACGACAACTTCTCCCGGCGGCTTGTCCCAGGCCTTCAGAAGTTTCTCGGCCAGGGCCACGACCTGGGGCGTGTCGCGGATCGTGATCGAGTTCAGGTTTTTGTCCACCCCGAGGGTGGGGATTTTATACTGCGTCTTGACCATCTGGACGAGGGGCGCCTGAACGTCCTGGGCGTTGATGTTGGACAGATAAAACGTCCTGATGACGAGGAGCTCGTACTTCTGCCTCATCTGGATGTTGTCCGGGGCGATGATGACCGTCTTCTCATCCACGACCCTGGAGAAGTTCTTGCTGGCGACGCAGAGATAGGTGACGGCTTGCTCGAGATCCTTGCCGGTCAGGTCGACGGCCAGGTTCATGTCCCGGAAAGTCTCGTCATAGATGAACGTCACGCCGGCGATCCGCCCCAAGGTTTCGAGGATCGACCTCAGGGAGACCGGGGTCCGGAAGCTGACGCTCAGCTTCTCCCCGGTCGTCTTGAGCTTGACCGGTGACTGGGCTACCTCCGCGGCCGGCTTTTCCGCCTTTGCGGGAGGGTTTTTTACGGCTTCAAGCTCGTCGGCAATTATCCGGTTGAGGGGGTCGTAGTAAAGGGCAATGCCGTACTCGACAATGGCATCCTTAGTCTTCCCCTGGGCCGCAAGCGTCCGGGCGCTCCGGAGATGAAGGAGACTGGAGGCCGCTTTCGCCCGGATCAGGGCCAGACGATAAACGGGTTCCTTCGGGTTTTGGGCCGCGGCTTCCTCATAGCACTTAACGGCCATGTCATACTGCTGATTCATCTCGGCGGTCGTGCCGAGACGGTAGCTGCGACTGAGGGTCGAGCACCCCGCGAGCGTCATCACCAGAGCCAGCATGAGCGCTGTTTTTTTCATGGCCGGTCTCCTTGTCGGGAAAACGTTTTTCGTTCGGAATTCGGTCCCTCGACCTCGATCTCATCGGGAGTGACGCGAACGACTTTGTATCCGGGGGCGATCTCGTCCCCCTCGGCCACAGGGGTCGTTTGGCCGTCGACCAGGACCAGGGCTATGATTTTTCCGGCGGACCTGGCCGAGCCGACATAGACCAGACTCAGGGTGAATGCCGGCTGGACCACGGCGGTTCCCGGGAGCTTCCTGGCCGGGGCCGTGACCGACGGGACCTGGGGCGCAGCCGGCCGGGGGTAAGTGCGGGGGCGGAAGATGTCGCGGCGCGAAGGGGCGATCTCGCCCTGGCCGAAGTTCAGGAGGTCCCTACGGATGAGAGGCTTGGCGTCCTTGGCCGCGGGAGTCGGTACGGGGACCGGCTTCGGCGTCTCTTTCTTGGGGGCTGGGGCCTGGATCGTCGCCGGCTGGACCGGAGTCGCCTCCGCTTCGGCCGCAGCCCCGGGCATGGTCTTATAGAAAGACACGACGAGCCCGCGAGCGTCCGCATCGACGGAATAGACGCCGGGTTCCTTGAGGTCAAACACCATGCGGGTGATCGGCCGGGGATCGGACATCTGGAACTGCGCGAGCCTGACCTTTTGGACCGGAATCTGCGGATTGTCGACCGTCCTAAGAACGTCCTTGACTGTCAGGACGGTGTCGTAAACGTCGACGACAAGGCGCGAGGGGCTTTCCAGGGAGAAGGCCTGAACCTCGGCCTGGCCGCTGAGCTGGGCCCGGAACGAGACACGGTCCGGGGCCTCGGAGAAATCCATCTTGTCAAGGAAAATTCTGCCCTTAGGCCGGCGGTCGAGCCGGGCCCGGGTTTCCGCGTCCATCTGGTACCGGGGGACCTTAGTGAATTCGACGACCGTCCGCCGGGATTCGGTCTGGATCCGGATGGGAACGCGCCTGTCGAGCCGCACCAGGAACCGAAGGCCCTGAAGGCCCGATTTTTGAACCTGAATATCCCGGATAAATAGGGTTTCGGAAGAGGGCACGACGGGAGATTCGCTGGTCTTGACATTGTTCAGGTCCAAGACGAAGGTCGGGGGGGAGCCGGCAAGGTAGTAGGCCTTCGGGGCTGGCAGCGGTCCCGCGGCTTCAAGGACAAACTGGGCGGCGAGGGAGCCCGGCTGGACCTGGATCTTGATGATTTCGACCGCAGGCTGGGGGCCTTCGGCAGGCAGGGCCAAGGCCGCCAGCAGACAGAGGGCGGACGAGAGCGGCAAGGCCAGGCGGACCTGGGCGACGTGGAGCGTCCACCGTTCAGGTCTCATAGTACCCCGCCAGCGTCATCTTGAGAGTGAGGACGCCGCTCTCGGCGTCGGCTTTCTGGAAATCTATCTTCTCCACGGCCAAGAATTTGCGGAACCGTTCCACGATAGCCAGGAACCGCTTGAGGTCGGCATACGTGCCCGAGTAGTTGAAGCTTATGACGATTTTCTTGATGGGGAGCTTTTCCAGGTCCGCATAGCGATAGCTGATCTGGGGGATGTCCATCCCGGCCTGGCCGAAAATCTGCTGCAGGTCCAGACGGACAGTCTGGAAGGCGGTCTTTTCATCATAAAACAGCGTCCCCCTGAAGGACTCCGTATCCTTGACCGCCTCCTGCCAGCGGAGCCACTCGGCCTTCGCGTCGGCCCGGGCCTTCTCGGCCCTCCTGGAGCGGTCCTGGAGCGCAGCCAATGAGTCTTTGGCGTCGAAATACCTCGACCTCTGCCACATGGTCAGGAGGAGACCCAGGGCCAGGACGATGAGGACGGCGGCCGTCAGACGCTCGAGCGTCCTCTTTTCCTTGTCGCGGAGCTGGTCAGATATTGCGCTCATAGGTCAACGAAATCTCCGAAACGAGCTGGCCCTCATCCTCCCGGGACTCGCTCTCTAAGCGGTACTTGAACTTCCTGGTGTTGAGGTTGTTGAGAAAAACCAGGAGATCGTCCAGGCCGCGGGACACGACTTTGATCTTGAGGGTGACCGTCCGGTCACCCGAGAAATTCCAGATGAGCGACGCGATATAGAGAGAATCGGGGAGGGCGGCCTCGAGCTCGGAGAGGAAACCCGTCCAGGAAAAGCTCTTCTGGAGGATGATGGAGTTGATGAGGTCGGTCTTCTGCCGTTCGGACTTTTCTTCCTTTTTGACGTCAGCGGCAAGGCGTCTTTGCTCCTGCCCGGCCCCTTCCAGGAGCCGGGTCGTCTCGGCCAGCGAGCCCTTGAGGCGAGCCGTCTGCAGGCCGTATTTCACGGCCGCGAACCCAGCCAGGCCGAGCAGGACGACGAGGCCCCCGGCGAGGACGTTCCTGGTGAGGAGATAGAAACTTCTGTTCCTCGCGGGCCGGCTGGCC
>Ga0153916_10000485_pt1 | contig 26759 bp, 23 predicted proteins | sample Opewatmetagenome_FD_109642 | JGI IMG/M metagenome (GOLD analysis project Ga0153916, IMG submission 109642) | Freshwater wetland microbial communities from Ohio, USA - Open water 3 Core 3 Depth 4 metaG | ecosystem: Environmental > Aquatic > Freshwater > Wetlands | place: USA: Ohio, Lake Erie...
CGTGCAGCTGTTGCCGGACTTCGCTCCGGCATTTGCCGCGCGGGGTGCACTCTTGGCGGAGCAGGACAAAGCTGCGGCGTTGGTGAGTCTCGATCGAGCTGTTCAACTCGACCCGAGATCGCCCGCGCTCAAGACCCGTGCTCTGCTGTACATGTCGCAGGGTCAGTACGCTGAAGCCATCTCAGACCTCGACCAGGCCATCGAGATCAACGGCTTCGACGCTGTGGCGTTTCTGAACCGGGGTTCAATGCATGCGGCACACGGTGACCTGCAGCGCGCGATTCAGGACTTCACGCGCTCCATCGAGCTCGCGCCGAGCTCCGCCGAGGCACGCTACAACCGCGGCATTTCTTATGCGAAGGCACGCCGAACGGACGAGGCGCTGCAGGACTTCGACGCTGCCATCGACCGAAATCCCCGCTACGCGGCCGCCTATCTGGCGCGCGCGCAAATCCTTCAAGGGCGCAAGCGGCTCGCATCGAGTCTCGATGACTACACGCGGGTCATTGATCTGGATCCAAAGAGTACGACCGCGTACTTCGAACGTGGCAACGTGCATTCTGATCTTCGCGAGTTCGAGGCTGCCGTCAGTGACTACTCGCAAGCGCTGAAGCTCGAGCTCAATCACAGTGCCGCCCTCTACAATCGCAGTCTCGCCGAGGAGCATCTCGGGCGCGCACGGGCTCGAGGCGGCAACGGGGGCCCGCTGCTGGGCGTCCGTATACGGTCAAGGTGACAGAGCTCGATGATCTCGGCGTCAAAGACACGCCTGCGGTAGATGGCGTCCCGGGGGATTGGCTGGGTCATCCCGGGCTCCTGTCAAGTTCCGCAATGCTACCGGCCGACCGCCGATGCACCAGAACCCGGAGGCTCCTCTTCATCAGCTCCATGGGAATCTAAGACGAAGTGCCTGGCGAGAAGTCTCGAGCGTTCTCGATCCCTAACTGCGATTCGGCTGCAGTCATCCAGTCTTCCGACCTTGACTACACAATTCTGCGGCCGGCATGGTTCACCCATGCGGACGAGATCGATTACAGGATCACACAGAAGCGCGAGCCGTTCCAGCACCCGGACCTGGAAGTCCGCCGCAGCCTTGGTGTGAGCAAACCCGAATAGAAGGATTCAGTACATGCGTGCAACTGTAATGTATGCCGCTCGGGACGTTCGCGTTGAAAACGTCCCCGACGCGCGGCTTATCGAACCCACCGACGCTCTCGTCACCGTAACGCGCGCCTGCATCTGCGGAAGCGATCTATGGCGCTATAACTCCATGGAGCGCAGCGACACGGGCAACCGCATGGGCCACGAGTTCATCGGCCGCGTCGAAGCCGTCGGTTCCGCAGTCCGTACCGTAAAGAGAGGGGAAGTCGTCGTAGCTCCATTTGCGTGGTCCGACGGGACTTGCGAGTTCTGTCTCCAGGGACTGCAAACCTCGTGTCTTCACGGCGGTTTCTGGGGTGGGACGAAGCTTGATGGAGGTCAGGGCGAAGCGGTGCGCCCCGCTCGCCGACGGCACGCTCGTTGCGCTTCCGGTAGGGCCAGACCATGCGTTGATGCCCTCGCTCCTCACGCTTTCCGACGTGATGGGAACCGGGCATCACGCTGCACGCGCCGCCAAAGTTGGTCCTGGCAAGGTTGTGGCGGTTGTTGGCGATGGAGCGGTAGGCTTGTGCGGCGTGATCGCTGCGCGCCGCCTCGGTGCGGAGCAGATCATCATGCTCGGCCGCCATGCCGATCGTGTTGCGCTGGCCCGTGACTTCGGGGCCACGAATGTCGTCAGCGAACGCGGGGACGCGGCGATCGAGCGCGTTCGGGAACTCACTGGAGGCCTCGGTGCTCACTCCGTTCTCGAATGCGTCGGACACGGCGAGGCGATCCGTACCGCCGTCAGCATTGCCCGTCCGGGCGGTGCCGTGGGTCGTGTCGGCGTCCCGCAGGAAGCTGAAATTCCCGAGTCACTACCCACGTTCTTTCGCAACATCACCATAGCCGGAGGGCCGGCGCCGGTTCGTGCCTACATCGAGGAGTTGCTCCCGGATGTGCTCGAAGGCCGGATCCAGCCCGGCCGCGTGTTGGATCGCGTGACGGATCTCGACGGAGTGCCAGATGGCTACCGTGCCATGAATGAGCGCGAGTCGATCAAGGTCATGATCACGTTCTGAGGAGAAGCAGCACAGGCCGCAGCGGCACTGTCCTGCTCTTGGAAAGGGATCTGCTCTACGCTGAGCGACAGCAGAATGTGCGCTCTATAACATGCGCACGCGCAGATTGTCGTGTTGAGATCGAGGCTTTGCGGCGCGTCAGCTTGCTTGGTGCGCGGCCGACGCGAGAAGAGATGGCTATCGAGGAGCTTGGAGTGTTATCGGGCAAGGCCATGACCACAGCGGCGAAGGGCAAGGGGCGGATTCTGTGCGGGCCGGGTCCACTTTGCGGATGTGGCCGCTCTGAATGGCACATCCAGTGAAGGGCGCCGGCGAGGCCGGGCAATCGTCGGGCTCGGGCTCAGCGACTGGCGGCGGCCGCCGCCGCGGGGGACCGACGCCTCCGAGGGGCGCGGCGATGACGTCTCCCGCATCCGTGAAGGAAGGCGCCGAGCTCCTCCAGCCTCTCGAGCTCGGTGGCATGACATTGCGCAACCGCATCGTCATGTCGGCGATGACGCGAAGTCGCACACCCGGCGGCGTTCCGAACGAGCTCAACGCTCTTTACTATCGTCAGCGAGCGAGCGCCGGGATCATCTTTGCTGAATCCACAGCCGTCTCACCCTATGGGATCGGCTTCGCCAACACCCCTGGGATTTTCACGGACGAGCAGGTCGAAGGGTGGAAGCGTGTGACCGACGGCGTGCACGCGGAGGGCGGGCGCATCTTCCTCCAGCTCTGGCATTGCGGGCACAACTCCCACCCGTCGCTGCTGCCGGGTGGCGCAACGCCAATCGGACCGTCGGCGATTGCGGTCAAGGGTACCGTGCGGACCGAGACGGGACGCGTGCCAATAGGGATTCCGCGTGCGCTCGAGCTCGAGGAGATCCCGGGAGTGATCGACGAATATCGCCAGGCGGCGGTCCGCGCGATGCGAGCGGGGTTCGACGCCGTGGAGGTTCACGCGGGCAATGGATATCTCGTGGACCAGTTCCTGCGCGACTCCACGAACCGACGTACCGATCGATATGGCGGATCGCCTGAGAACCGGATGCGACTCCTTCTCGAGATCACAGCGGCGATCTGTGAAATCTGGGGAGCGGATCGCGTGGGCGTGCGCCTGTCGCCTACCAACCCTTCAGTGTTCGGCATCACGGACTCCGATCCGCAAGCCCTGTTCGTTCCGGTCGTTGAGGCACTCGAGAGCCTCGCGCTCGGTTTCCTGGACGTTGTCGAAGGCGCGACCGGGGGCGCCACGGAACAATGCCCGTTTGACTTCGCACGGCTGCGCGCACGCTTCGGCGGTGTCTATATCGCAAACAACAGCTTCACGTTGAGATCCGGGAGCGCCGCCATCCGCGACGGTCGCGCCGACATGATCTCGTTCGGCAGGTCGTTCATCGCGAATCCGGATCTCGTCGAACGTTGTGCGCGCGGGCTCGCACTCAACGACGTGAACCCGCAGACGATCTACGGGACGGGGGAGTCGGGTTACACCGACTATCCCGTATCTAGCGACGGTCCGGGTGCGGGCTCGTGAGCAGCAGTCTCGATGATCGCGCGCCGCCCAGCGCCGCAGCAGCCCCACCTCTCGCGCCCGCGATGACGTCGCGTCGATCTTACGTGGTGCTGCTTGCCTGCTTCGCGTGCGCCATCCTGGACGGCTACGATGTTCAGGTCATCGCCTATGCCATCCCTGAAATGGCGCGTGACTGGTCCGTCCCGCTCTCGACGTTCGGCATCGTCTTTTCGGCAGGTCTCGTCGGGCTCGTTGGCGGCGCGTTGTTCCTGGCGCCGCTCGCCGACCGGCACGGGCGGCGAATAGTCATCATCCTGGCAGCGCTCGGGGCCGCGGTCTCGACCTTCGCCAATTCCCTCGCTTCCGTCGTCGAATGGTTGGTCCTGTGCCGGGTGTTCGTCGGCCTCACTATGGGCATCATGACCGCGTTGGTAGTGGCCATAGCCTTTGAGGCTGCGCCCCAGCGCCACCGCGCGCTCGCAGTCGCGGTCGTCGCAACCGGCTTCTCGCTTGGCAATATGGCCAGCGGCATGATCGCCTCCGTCGTGATACCCCGCTACGGCTGGCAGGCGCTGTTCCTCGGGGCATCGGCATTCGCACTGTTAGTTGCGCTTCTGTTCGTCGCCAGTCCGTTCGAGACGGCGCGTGCGCCGACTGGTGCGCGCGTCGAGCATCGTGGGAAGATTCGAACGCTGGTGAGCAGAGAGTACAGGTCCCTGACCCTGATCATGTGGCTCCTGCATTTCGGTGGCGTTGGCGCCATGTACGTGCTGCTCTCGTGGCTTCCATCGTTGTTGACCCGTTCCGGCTATGCGACGTCGGAAGCAGCGTTCACGACGTCGCTGGTCAGCTTCGGAGGGCTGTTCGGAGGCCTCGCGGCCGGATTCCTGCTAGCCCGCTTCGGCCTCAAGTTGCTGCTCATTTGCTACGGCATAACTTGCTCCACGATCGCTCTGCTGCCGCTCTCCTTCCACACGAACTTGTTGCCCATCATGAACGTCGTGATTGGCGTGTGCATGATTGGCGGCTACGTCTGCAACAACATCGTGGCGTCCGCGGCATATCCCGTGCACCTCCGCGCGAGCGGCGTGGGCTGGGCTCAGGGAATCGGCCGCACAGGCAGCATCATATCGCCCCTGCTGGTCTCGCTCGCGCTGCGGCTGGATGCCCCTAACGGGACCATCCTGCTGATCGCCGCTGTGTTCCCATTCCTCAGTGGGTCTGCAATATTCCTGCTGATGCGCAGGCGTCGAGCGGGATCGCTGGCGGGTTCCGAGGAGGGCGAGCTCGCTTGACCGAGCTGGCTGGCAAGCTTAGGTTGGCGCGATCAAGAGCGGAGCAAGAGCATTAATGTCTCGAACGATGCGCGAAGAGCTCGCCGAGTTCAAACGGGCCTCGGTGCTGAAAGAGGCCGCCAGGCAGTTCTACGAAAAAGGCTATGACGGGACGCGGATCGAGGAAATCGTAGCCACTCTCGGTGTCACCAAGCCGTTCATCTACTATCTTTTCAAGAACAAGACCGAGTTGCTCGACGAGATCTGCGTGGGAGCGACCGCGGTCTCGGTCGAGACGCTCCAGGCGGCGATCGCCGCCCACCACTCCACTCTCGATCAACTTCGGGACGCCATTCGCCAGCTGGCGTTGCAGGTCGTTGCCAATCAAGTGGGCATCGCGATCTGCTTTCGGGAGGAGAAGTACATCTCATCCGAGGCGCGCCGGCGGCTGGAGGCCAACCGGCGGCGCTTCGACGTGTTGATGAACGATCTGCTCTCCCGTGCGAAGAAGGAAGGCGTAATCGCGATACGCGACCCCCAGGTCGCCGCGCAGGTCCTCACCGGAGCAATTACCTGGAGCTTCGTGTGGTTTCGCGAAGGCGGCCGGCTTTCGACGGATGAGTTCGCCGATCAGATCGTCGAGCTCTCGATGTCCATGCTGAACGCCAAACCGTACTGATCGTCAAACCGCCCCTGCCAGGCCGCCTAGGGACTTGCCCCCGTCGACGAACAGCGTTTGGCCGGTGATGAATGACGCTTCCGGAGAGGCAAGGAACGCTATCGCAGGAGCGATCTCGGACGGCTTCGCCGGGCGGCCGCGAACCTCGAGCGCAGAGGCTGCGGCGATCCCTTCCTCGCCGAAGGCCCGGATCATCGGCGTATCCGTGAAGCCCGGTGCGACGGCGTTGACTGTTATGAAGCGTTCTCGCAGCTCGAGACCCATGGATCGCACCATCCCGACGACGGCCGCCTTCGAGGAGGCGTAGGCCACGTTGTTGCGGCCGCCGAGAACCCCGCGCGAGGCGAGCATGACAATGCGTCCGCCATTTGGCATCCGCACAAGTGCTTCCTGCGCCAGCATGAAGACGCCGTGCACGTTCACATCGAACGTGCGGCGGAAGTCCTCATCGGTCTGTTCGGCGATCGGCTTGGGAATGACGATTCCAGCCGCGCAGACGACGACGTCGATCACTGCGAGATCGGCGAGAGCCTGCCGGATCGCGGCCCGCTGGGTCATGTCGGCGATCCGACCCTCCACGGCCAGCCCTTGCGATCTCAGCTCTGCTGCGCGTTCGAGCACGGTGGGTTGGATATCGAGCGCGATAACCGAGTAGCCCTGCCGCCCGAGGAGCTCGACCGTCGCAAGACCAATGCCCTGCGCGCCTCCCGAAACAATCGCCGTCTGTCGCTTCATTTTCATCTCTCTTGCTCGAGTCTCCGAGCCGCCGGTTCCGCATTTTCGTTCGGTCTCGGATGGATTCTGAAACCCGGGTAGCCTTTGGCGGCTACCTCGGTGCACTTTGTCTCGTAGTTGGGTAGCCCGCCTGCATACGCGAAGAACACCCGCGGCTTGCCCGGAACGTTGGCGCCCAGATACCAGTTGTCCGCCTTGGTCATGATCGTCCGCTCGACGCATTCCCGCACATGCTCGACCCACTCGCTCTCCGCCTCGGCGGTGGCTTCGATGGTGCGGCCGTTCAGATGATCGAGGCAGCGCTCGATCCACTCGACATGGAATTCGATGGACGGCAGCACGTTGCTGAGTACCGAAGGGCTTCCGGGACCGGTGATCAGGAAGAGGTTGGGGAAGCCTGCGACCATGAGCCCGAGATGGCACCGCGGCCCTGCGGACCACTTGTCCCTCAGCGTCGCTCCGCCAGGGCCCTTGATGTCTATGCGGTTGAGCGCCCCGGTGCCGGCATCGTATCCAGTTGCGAACACCAGCGCGTCCAACGGATGAAATCTCTCGGTGGTCTCGATTCCGTCGGGCGTGACGCGCGTGATGGGCGTACGACGCAGATTCACGAGTGTCACGTTCGGCCGGTTGTACGTCTCGAAGTAATTCGTGTCGCAGACGAGGCGCTTGGCGCCGAGCGGGTAATCCTGCGGCGTCAGGTCCGCGGCCACCTGCGGATCTTTGACGATCTCCCGGATACGCGCCCGGGCGAACTCGGCTGCAGGGACGTTGGCTTCGACCGAGGTGAGCAGATCGTCGAATGCGGCGAGAAAGCTCGAACCGCCGCCTTTTTCCCCGTCCCATCGGGCGGCGAGCTCGCGCTCGATCTCATCCTTGCTGAGGTTGGCGATAGGGCCGCGGCTACGCGGCAGGATGGTGCCGGTGCGCGTCCGATGAACCAGCGCACGAATGCGCGGATAGTCAGCCTTGATACGCTTGATCTCCGCCTCGCCGAGCACCCGGTTGCACGCCGGCACGCTGTAGTTGGGAGTTCTCTGGAACACGGTCAGCTGGCGCGCCTCGCGGGCGATTTCCGGAATGCATTGTATTCCCGAGGAGCCGGTACCGATGACTCCGACCGTGCGTCCGGTGAAGTCTATTGCCCGCTGCGGCCACGCGCCGGTGTGATAACAATCGCCCGCGAAACTCTCGACTCCCGAAATCTCCGGCAGCTTCACGTCGGAAAGGTTTCCCGTGGCCATGATGCAGTATCGACCGCGGAAGACGTCGCCTTCCCGCGTGCTGACGAGCCAGGTTTCATCCTGCTCGCTGAAGTGCGCGCTGACGACGGTGCGCTCGAAGCGGATGTCTCTTCGAAGATCGAACCGATCCGCCACGTGGGAGGCATAGGCCAGGATCTCGGGCTGCGGCGCGAAGCGCTCGGTCCACGTCCATTCCTGGTCCAGCTCAGGGCTAAAGGAGAAGGAATACTGGTAGCTTTCCACGTCGCATCGCGCACCGGGGTACCGATTCCAGTACCACGTGCCGCCGACGTCATCGCCGCGCTCGATAACGATCGCCGAGCGACCGGACTTGCGCATCCGGTAGAGCATGTAGAGACCCGAGAATCCTGCGCCGACGATCACGGCATCGAATATCTGCGGAACGGGATTCGATCCTTCTGTCTTCCCCCCCATATACCAGCGCCTCGCTCTTTGACGGTATACCCATGGGTATAATATTCTTACCGTCGGTGTCAATGGACGTGCCAACGTTTGCGGCTGGAAAGCGCAAAGGAAAGGGGAAGGGCGATGGTCACGGGTGATGATGCGCTGTGGGCGGAGTTCTCGGCGAACGAGGGTGCTGTGTCGCCGGTCTGGCGTGAGCTTCGCACCACCTGCCCCGAGTTTTTCGCGGCCTACGCCAATCTCGCGGCCGTGCCGTGGAGGCGCGGAGCTCTCGATGCGAAGACGCGAGAGCTGATCATGGTCGCGATCAATGCCGCGGTCACGCATCTCAACAAGGACGAAGTCCGGCGCCACGTTCGCGCGGCGCTTCGCCACGGCGCGCGGCCCGAGGAAATTCTAGAAGTGTTCCAACTCGTCTCGGTGCTCGGGATCCATGCGATTTCCATAGGTTTTCCTGCGGTGAAGGACATCGCCACCGCAGCGGGCCGGACTCACGAGCTGCCGGGCGCTACTCTCGACGCGCACCAGTCCAGGTTGAAGGAGCAATTCCGAGCCAAGCGCGGCTATTGGAGCCCGTTCTGGGAAGAGGCGCTCAAGCTCGACCCGCAGCTCTTCGAGGCGTACTTTGAGTTTTCCAGCGTTCCGTGGACGCACGGTGTGCTCGAGCCGAAGGTGCGCGAGTTCATCTATGTGGCCATCGATGCGTCCACCACCCACATGTTCGACGAGGGAACGCGCGGCCACATGGCCAATGCGTTGAGCCATGGCGCTACGGTGGCGGAGATTCTGGAAGTGCTGGAGCACGCCGCGGCCATAGGCGTGCAGTCGATCGTCGAAGGTTTGCCGATCCTGCAGGAGGAGGTGGCGGCGCATCGCGCCGCCGGTGTTCCACCGACAGCGGGGGCAGAGTGAATGAACCGACCATTGGCATGGGTCACAGGGGCGAATCGCGGTATCGGGCGCGGAATTTCTGCCGCGCTCGCCGCGCGAGGCTTCGACGTCGTGGGCACCGATCTCAAGGAGGGGGACGATACCGAGATCACGGCCCGGATGGTCCGAGAAGCCGGTGGAAACTTTCGCTTTCTACAGGGCGACATTTCTCAAGCGGCCGAGGCCCCGCGCCTGGCAGCGGCCGCTGCGGAGGGACGTCCGCTCCACTGCCTCGTGAATAACGCGGGACTGCAGACGCGCCAGCGCGTCGACATCCTGGAGCTTCCCGAAGCCGAGTTCGATCGGCTCATGGCCGTGAACCTTCGCGGTACCTTCTTTCTGACTCAGGCCGTCGCGAAAGCGATGCTCGCGGCGCCAGCGACCCCGGGTCGCTCGATCGTTTCGATCACGTCGGTGGCCGCGCGCGCAGCCAATCCGAAATCTGCCGCTTATTGCATGACGAAGGCGGGCCTCTCGATGATGGTCCGACTGTTCGCGCTGCGCCTCGCCGATGCCGGAATCGCGACGTACGAGATTCGGCCTGGCCTCATCCGCACGCCGATGAATGCGGACGACCTTCGGCCCTATGAGGCGGCTTTCCAGAGCGGAAGGGTTCCGCTGCGGCGATGGGGCCAGATCGACGAAGTCGGCAAGGCCGTTGCGAGCCTCGCGTCGGGCGACATTCCTTATTCAACCGGGGACGTCATCAACGTGGCAGGCGGCTTTCAGATCGAGCAGATTCAGTAACATGCCGCGCGCGAGCCCCGCCGCCGCACCCTTGCGGGTGATCGCAATCCACTGGGGAAGGTGAATCGATGGCGAGCGAAGAGTTCCGGAAGCTGACCGCCTACATGGCGGCCAATCCGATGCCCAGGCTCGGCCATGCCGAGATGCGCGAGCAGATGAAGGCGTTCGGGCGTAGAGCGCGCCTTCCCGATGACGCCCAGGTGGAGATGCCCGCCGACGCGCCCGTGCCAGCCCGGATCTTCACGCCGGCAAACGCGCAGCCCGGAGTCATTCTCTTCGCGCATGGCGGCGGGTTCACGCTGGGTTCCATCGAGTCGCACGCTCATGTCGCGGCGTGGCTTGCGCAGGCGTCGCAGCGCGCGGTGTTGATCTTCGACTACCGTCTCGCGCCTGAGCATCCTTGCCCGGCTGCCCTCGAGGACTTCCGGGCTATTCATCAGTGGGCGATGGCTCAACGCTATCCGTCGCATCCGATTGTCCTTGCCGGGGATTCAGCCGGGGCGAACCTCAGTTTGTCACTGGTTGTGAGCCGAGAGGTGACTGCGCCGGCGGCAATCGTCGCGCTTTCCCCGTCTATCGATCTTGCGGCCTATCTCGCCCTCGATCCGGGCAGCATCGCCGACAAGAGCGTCGATGCCGGAGCGATCGCTGAGGGATTTCGTGCCTATATCGGAAAGATCAGCGCGACGGACTCCCGGGTGTCGCCGAACTACGGCAATCTCACGGGGCTGCCGCCAACTTTCCTCCAGCTTGCCCAGCAGGAGGTGTTCGCGCCTGGAGCGCTCGAGTTCGCCGAGAAGGCTAAGGCGGCGGGCGCGATCGTGGAGGTCGATATCTGGCCGGAGATGCCGCACGACTGGCACTGGTACGCGCCTCGGTTGCCGGAAGCACGCGAAGCACTGCAACGGGCGGGCGACTTCATCAAGCGCCGCTTGATATAAAGGCAAGGTAGAGAGGGGGGAGCTGATGTCCGATACGGTGGTGAGGCTGGGTACGCGCGATGTCCTGCTCGAAGTCTCCGCGGGCGGCGAGACAGTGCTGCGCAACCCGGATCCGCTCAAACCCTATCCGACGCGCTTCACCGAACGGCTGGAAAAATGGGCGCGTGAAGCGCCAGACCGGGTCTTCCTCGGCGAGCGCGAAGGCGCGAGCTGGCGCATCATCAGGTATCGCGAGGCGCTCGCGAGGGTGGAGTCCATCGCCCAGGCGCTGCTGGAGCGTGGATTCGATGCGCGGGCGCCAGTCATGACGCTCGCGATCAATTCCATCGATCACGCGCTCGTCGCACTGGCCTGCTTGCATGTAGGCATTCCCTCCGCGCCGGTGTCGATCGGCTATGCGACCCTTTCTACGGATTTCGAACGTCTTGCTCATGCCGTCGATCGGATTGGCCCGGCAGCCATCTACACGCACGACGCCAGCTTCTTCGCCACCGCTCTCAAAGCGGTCGTTCCGCAGTCGGTGGAGATCATAGCGACAAAGGGCAGTGTGGAAGGGCGGCAGGTCACTCCGCTCAGTGAGCTGATGAAGCGTGCGCCGGACGATAAGATGGCAAGAGCCCGCGATGCCGTTACCGGGGATACGGTCGCCCGCCTGATCTTCACCTCAGGTTCGAGCTCGCTTCCCAAGGCCGTGATCAACACTCATCGGATGCTCAGTGCCAATCAGCAGATGCACGCGCAGGTCTGGCGGTTTCTGGAAGACACGCCACCTGTGCTGGCTGACTGGGCGCCTTGGAATCACACAGCGGGCGTGAATGTGGCCCTCGGTGTCACGGTCTATTTCGGCGGGTCGCTTTACATCGACGATGGCAGGGCCACAGCGAAGGAGATTCACCGTACCGTCCAGAACGCCGCGGAGGTGCGCCCGACAATCTTCTTCGGCGTGCCGTTGGTCTATCAGTTGATTACGCCGATCCTGAAGTCCGATGCAGCGCTGCGACGTGGTTTCTTCGAGAGGCTGCAGATGCTCTTCTACGCCGGTGGCATGATCCCCGATGGGGTCTGGAACGACTTGCGCTCGATGATGATCGAGACTCGAGGAGCGCATGTCTACACCTGCGGCGGCTATGGCGCGACTGAAATGTCCCCGAGCGTTCTGCTCAGCTCATGGGACGCGGGCCGGCCGGGTATCGTCGGTTTGCCTGTGCCCGGTGTCCAAGTGAAACTCACGCCGGTCGGCGACAAGCTCGAAGTGCGGGTCAAGGGGCCTTCCGTGACTCCAGGGTATTGGAGAAACGAGGATGCGACACGCGCCGCGTTCGACGAGGACGGCTGGTATTGCACCGGCGATGCGGTTCGCTTCGTCGATCCCGACATGCCTCTCGAGGGACTCGTCTACGACGCGCGGCTTTCAGAGAACTTCAAGCTCACTACGGGAACCTGGGTTGCGGTGGCTGCTCTGCGACGCGAAGCGGTCAAGCACCTCGAGCCGCTCATTGGCGATGCCGTCGTGGTAGGGCATGGCGAGAACGACATCGGCCTCGTCCTCTTTCCCATCCTCGACGCCTGCCGGCGTTTGCCGGGTTGTGAGGACGCGGCGGATCTCTCCGCTCTCTTCGAACGGCCCGCATTTCGCGAAGCATTCCAGTCGCGACTCGACAAGCTCTGCGCCGCCGGTACCTCCGCAACGACGAGGATCAGCCGTGCCGTGCTGATCCCGGAACCACCTTCGGGCATCGAGATCACCGATAAGAACACGCTCAGCTTCAGCGCAGTCATGCAGAAGCGGAAGGCGGAGATACAAGACTTGTATGCCAACAAGATCGGCAAGCAATTCTTCTATGCACGGGCGTCTCATCCTCCGGGCTGATCTCGAAACCACGTGAGACCTGAAACCCGAGCCGCTTCGCTCATGCGGGCGAGAGCAGGGTGCATCTATTGCGAAGCGCCGTTGCGCGCAAAGCACGAAAGCCGTTCCGCTGATGGTTGCACAGCATGCTGTGCACTCTGCGACATGAAGACATTCGCGGCATGACAAACGGGTCAACGGGGTGTGCTGCTAGGATGATTTGCCGGAACGATCGCGGGCCTGCAAGACCAGAACCCATCGCTCCGTGGAACTTCGAAGTTCCCAAAATTAGTAAGGGGGGGGCGAATGAAAAGGCCTTTGGTGCGAGCAGCAAGCACCGTCAATTGTCTTTCACTGTCGATCGGATCCGCGTTGATGTTCTTCGGGCCTGCCCTCGCACACGCGCAAGATGCAGCCGCTGACAAAACCGATTCGACAGCGGCCACGGCGGACGACCGGATCGCCGAGGTGGTGGTGACGGCGCAGTTCCTGAATCAGAATGTCCGCGACGTGCCGATCGCGATCTCCGCCATCACCGGCGAGATGCTGCAAGAGAGAGGTCAAACCAGTCTGACGGACATCGGGCAGACGGCGCCGGGGTTGGCCATTCGGCCATCGGGCCAATACGGCAACGCGACGGCGGTGACCATTCGGGGCGTCGGAAACTTCAACGCTCTCTATGGTTATGAACCCGGCGTCGGAGTCTACATAGACGACGTCTACTACCCGACGCTCTATGGCTCGCAGATCGACCTGCTCGACCTCGATCGTGTCGAGGTGCTACGCGGTCCGCAAGGAACATTGGCAGGCAAGAACTCCATCGGTGGAGCGGTCAAGCTCTACAGCCGGCAACCCGTGGGAAGCGGTGATGGCTACCTCGAAGCCACTCTGGGTCAGCGAAACCAGCGTGGATTGCGCGCCGCCGCCGACTTCACGCTCGTTCCCGACCGATTGTTCGTCCGGGTGTCGGGCGTCAAGAAGTCGATCGACGGATATGTCGACCGCCTCGACTACAAATGCCTCAACCCGTCCGCCAACGTGCCGACGATTGCCCCGCAATATTCTCTCGGCAAGTCCGGGTGCAAGATCGGCACCGAGGGCGGCGTCGACTATGACGGCCTCCGCGGCGCTATCCGATACGTCGGTGAGGACCATCGGCTGGATACGACGCTCCAGTTCGATGTTTATAGCGACAATGACGACGCGCAGCCTGATCGACTCATCATCGTCAATCCGAATAGCCGGAATGCGCCGCTTCTCACGCCGTTCCTGAACTCCGGCAAATACGAAAGCTACTCGACATTTCAGACGCAGACCGGCCGTGGCTTTGCGGGCGTCAACAACCTGCACGGCTATGGCGTGTCCGACAAGATCGGCTACGACTTTGCGGATAACCTGAACCTGACTTCCATTGCCGCCTATCGCGAATACACCGCCGGCTATCAGGTCGATCTCGACGGATCCTCATATGGGATCACGACCGAAGATCTGCACTTGAGGTTTCAATGGTTCACTGAAGAACTGAGGCTCGGCGGATCGATCCTGGACGACCTGATCGAGTACACCGTGGGTGGATACTATTACAAAGCCACCGGCCACCAGGCCGGCCTGCTGCAGATCAGCGGGGTCGCGGTACCGCCGCCCACGACGCCAACCGCGTTTGCTCTCAACTCCCTGCAAGGCGACATCATCAAATCCGAGAGCAGGGCGGCTTTTCTCAACACGATCATCCATCCCTTGCCGAAGTTCGACATCACGGCGGGCGTGAGATGGACGCATGATGAAAAGCGCTATTTCTACCACCGTCGGAATGCCGAGACGCTTGCGACAATCAGCCCTCCGGACGGGTTGGGCGGTGAGTTTGCCGGCAACCGCTTCGACTATCGTGTCGCGCTTGCCTACCACTGGACGCCCGCCATCATGACCTACGCCTCCATGGCGACGGGTTTCAAGGGAGGTGGCGTCAATCCGGCGATTTATCGCGCGGAGCAGATCGTGCCGTTCGGACCGGAGAAGCTGACGGCCTATGAGATTGGCTCGAAGCTCTCACTCTTCGACCGTCACGTCACCCTGGATTTCTCCGGGTATTACAATAAGTACAAGGATATCCAGCTGATCATCACGTCGGGAACCGGGATATTCGCTTCGCCGGCGTCGGTCCCGGTGAATGGCGCTGCCGCCACGATCAAGGGTGTGGAGCTGGAGGCCAACGCATCGTTCGGTCGTTTCAAGGCGGACGGATCGGTCAGCGTGCTGGATTTCGAATACAAGGACATCCGGCCCGGCACCGGCATCCAGCCGGGGTTCATCACGCCCTATACACCGAAGACGAAGTGGTCTTTCGGGGTTCAGTACAAATTCCCCGTCGTTGGCGACGACGTGACACTGACGCCACGTTTCGATATCAGTCACCAGTCCGATATCTACTCTCTCGCCATCAATGCTCCGACGAACCAATCGTCCGGATTCACGGTGGCGAATGCCCACCTGGTGCTGCAGAACGAAAACCAGAAATGGTCGTTCGATCTTGCCGCAAGCAACCTGTTCGACAAGTATTACTACACCAGCATCTATGCCAACCTGTACGGGCTGATGGGAACCATCTCGGGGCAGATTGCGCCGCCACGCCAGATCAGCGGAACGGTGCGCTACAAGTTCTGATGCTGCGCGAAGGGTCTTGAGTGCCGCACCGGAGGCTGCTCCGGTGCGGTTTTTCAGTCAGTGTCGGAGAGTAATCAGCCGCAGTTGACGGCTTGATCCAGAGGCATGCCCATTGGCGAGCGGTGAGATTCCATCTGCCTGCGGTAAAGAGAGGGTGGGGTGCCGTAGCGGTCACGGAAACGCCGGGAGAAGCCGCTCGAGTCGCGGAATCCGCAGCGCAAAGCAATTTCCATGATATCTATGCCGTTGAAGCGGCGGTCTTCGAGCAGGCGCTTCGCGCGCTCCAGGCGGATCTTCTCGAGCTCTCTGCAGAAGCTGGTGCCTGCCTTGGCAAAGATCATGTGCACATAGCGCTTCGAAAGCCCATGTTCTTCCGCGAGGCTCGAGGGGTCGAGATCCGGCTCGCAGAAGCGGTCCGACAAGGTATTGGCGAGCCGGTTGAGCAATGTCCGGTGATGTCGAGTCGTCGAGGCCTCGTTGGCGCCGGCGGCGATCGCCAGGTGTGCCAATATCTGGTCGACGACCACCGAGGTCGAAAGCGCCAGATCCGACGGTGCACCTTCTTGGAAATTCGTGAGCGTCGCTGCCAGTGAGTGACCCCAACCCTTGCCGCCGTGAAGTGTGCGGGCGGTGATCAGATCCGGTTCCGGAAGCCATCCGAGCAGGAGGTCCGCAGGTATGGCGATGCTCATTCCCTCCATCCGTTCCTTGTTCTGGATGCGATAGGGAGAACGTCCGGAAACGAGCACGCAGTCGCCGGGCTCGACGGTCGCCACGCGCCCATGCTGTTCGACTACAACCTGCGCCTTCCGGTGATGAATCAAATAGTAGCGGTCGCTCCTGTTCCGGGAGACACAAACGCTGGTGCGGCGAATTTCGGAGGGGCTCGACTGAGCAAAGTGGAGAGTCGTCAAGCCGAACGAAGAGCTTCTCAGGGATGCGGTGAACCGGTCGGCTTCATTCGACTCGATGATGCAGCTGATCATGTCCTCGGCAACCACTTCGCACCAGTAGCGCAGCGCCTGCCTTCCCACGACGTGGTCTGTGGACCAGTACCTCTCGCCTTGCTGCATCGCTCTCTCCACGATCCTCCGGACCAAAGTACAGTCGTTTCGCCGAGAAGAACAAAATTATACCCACGAGTATAACTTGCTTACTCAACGAGTCAATTTACGGCCGCCCTGGGGCGAGCCGCACATTGCGTTCCAACAATATAGGCCTTTGAAAAATGTTCGCAATAGCGGAGAATGCAACGCCCTGGCGAATTTATGGCGCTGCGAAGTCGATGGCGCCAATCATCCCGGCATCTTTATCGATGATGCCGTTGCGTCCCAAGGTGAATGCACAGTGTCGAAGATCGTTGATCGGACGTTAGACTTCTTCGAAATGTTCGCCGAGCAGCGGCGGCCGCTGGCACTGTCCGAGATGGCTCGAATTCTGGAGATACCGATCTCGAGCTGCCATGACGTCGTCCAGGCTTTGATCCGTCGCGGCTACGTGTATGAGACCGCGGCGCGCGCCGGCTTCTATCCCACCGTTCGCTTCATGAGATTGGGCGAGACCATCGTCGAGCACGACCCGATCCTCCTCCGCGCGGAGGTGGTGATCGAAGAGTTGAGCTCCCAGCTGCGCGAGACAGTTGCGCTCGCGAAAGCGTCCAAGCTCGAGCTCACCTATGTGCTGGTCCGAGAGTCCGACCACCAGCTGCGCTTTTCAGTGAAAGAGGGCGCGCCCGTGCGCAGCTTGTATGCCACCTCGGCGGGCAAGTGCCTCCTGGGCACTCTGTCGCCGGCTGAGCTGGACGAATTTCTCGAAGATCTGGACCTGGTGCCGCTCACACCCAAAACGATCACGGACAAGGCTGTCCTGCGTCGGGACATTGCCCTCGGCAACAAACGCGGATGGTTCATCAACAACGAGGAAAGCTCGCTCGATGCGCAAACGCTGTCGGCGCGGTTCCTCTGGCTTGGCTCGGTCTATGTGCTGACCATCGCCGGGCCGGTTTCGCGCATCGCCAGCAAGAGGGAAGAGGCGGTGAAGCTGTTGCTGGAAGCCTGTCGAAAGCTCGACTTCTCGAAATAGCGCTGCGTTCCTGATTGCTCACGCGCTCGTGAGCCGGGCTGTCTTGCTCGGCGGTCCTGTGGGACCGCTTTCGTCATTGTTTCGATCGCTCGTCGCCAACTCTTCCGCGTTCAGGCCGTGCTAGACACGTCAGTTCGGAGGATGCTAATTCCGCGCGTACGAAATATACTTCGGCACGGCGAAATGACGGCGGCCGACCTCTGGAGAGTTATGACTCTGAACTTCGAGCTGAGCGATGAGCAGCGGACGCTGCAAGACACGGTCGATCAGATCTGCGCCCCGTTCGATGACGAGTACTGGACTCGCTGCGATCGCGAAGCGACGTTCCCTCACGAGTTCTTCGAGGCATTGGCGGAGGGCGGCTGGATCGGTATCGCGATGCCTGAGGAATATGGAGGGGCTGGCCTGGGCATCACCGAGGCCGCCATCCTGATGCATCGTATCGGCCGCTGTGGGGGTGCGATGGCGGCGTGCTCGGCCGTGCACATCAATATCTTCGGGCCTCATCCGATCGTCGTTCATGGCACCGGCGAGCAGAAGCGTCGCTGGCTGCCGAAACTCGCGAGCGGCGAAGAGAAGACCTGTTTCGGCGTGACCGAGCCCAACGCGGGCCTCGACACCGGTCGGCTTCAGACTCGCGCCGACAAAGTCGACGGCGGCTACGTCATCACGGGCCAGAAGATCTGGACGTCGACCGCGCAAGTAGCAGACAACATCCTGCTGATCACCCGCACGACGCCCCGCGAGGAGTGCGCGAAGTCCACTGACGGCCTCACTCTCTTCTATACAAAGCTCGACCGGAAAAAGATCGAGATCCGCCGCATCGAGAAGATGGGACGCGCCGCAGTGGATTCGAATCAGATCTACATCGACGGGCTGTTCGTGTCCGACGACGAGCGCATCGGCGAGGAAGGGAAGGGTTTCCGATATCTGCTCCACGGCCTCAATCCCGAACGGATCGTCAACGCCATGGAGTCCGTGGGGATCGGCCAGGATGCGCTTGCTCGTGGAACTCGCTATGCCAGCGAGCGCGTCGTGTTCGATCGGCCGATCGGCCAGAACCAGTCGGTCGCACATCCTCTCGCGCAAAGCTGGGTCGAGCTCGAGGCGGCCTATTTGATGGCGCTCAAGGCGGCAACGCTCTACGACCAGGGAAAGCCGTGCGGGTTGGAGGCCAATACAGCAAAGCTGCTGGCCTCCGAGGCCGGCTACAACGCCGCCCACCGCGCGTTCCTCACCCTCGGCGGCATGGGCTACGCAAAGGAATTCCAGGTCGAGCGGCTGCTGCGCGAGGTGATCGTCAACCGTACCGCGCCGGTCAGCTCGAACATGATCCTGAACTTCATTGCGGAGCGGGCCCTTGGGCTCCCCAAGTCTTACTGAAGCCGTGGGCTCGGAGGACTCGCCGCGCCCGCTCGAAGGAGTTCGCGTGCTGGATCTGTCGCGCGTGCTCGCGGGGCCGATGTGCACCCAGTACCTAGGCGATCTCGGGGCGGAGGTCGTGAAGGTCGAGCCGCTCGGCCTGGGTGACGAAACGCGCGGCTGGCCGCCGTTCCGCGCTGGAGAGAGTGCTGTCTTCAACTCGTTCAACCGCAACAAGTCCGACATCGCGCTCGATCTCAAGGCTGAAGAGGGGCGCGCGATCGTCCTTGCGCTGGCGCGCGACGCTGACGTTGTAGTGGAGAACTACTCTGCCGGCGTGCCCGCGAGGCTCGGCGTTGACTACGAGTCGCTGCGGGCGGTGAACCCCCGCATCATCTACTGCAGCATCTCGGGCTTCGGGAAGGAAGGGCCGCTAGCCTCGATGCAGGCATACGATGTTGTCATGCAGGCCTTCACTGGCCTCATGACTTTGACCGGGGAGCCCGGCAGCGGCCCTATTCGCAGTCCCATCTCACCGATCGACTACGTAACCGGCATGCACGCGATTGCGGCCATTCTTGCCGCACTCCTGCGTGTGCGCACGACAGGGAAAGGGACGCACATCGAAGTGTCACTCTTCGATACCGCCGTCGGTCTGCTCGGCTACCAGATTCAAACCTATTGGGTGACCGGCAAGGTGCCGGAGAAGAACGGCTCGCGCCATCTTTCGATGTGCCCCTATCAGGCGTTTCACGCTAAGGATGGGCCGTTCCTGCTTGCCATCACCAACGATTCGCAATGGCAGAGATTCTGCCGGGCGGCGGGCCACTCGGAGCTTGCGGAGAACGATCGGTATCGCACCAACGCGCTTCGTGTGGCGAATTACGCGGAGGTTGTTGCGAGCGTCGGCGAGATTCTGGCGGGCCGCACTTGCGATGAATGGCTTCGCATTCTCGGGGCCGCCAGAGTTCCGGCCTCGCCGATCCAATCCATCGCGGAACTGCTCGAGCATCCGCACACGCGCGCCCGGGACATTGTCGGCGAATTCGACGGTTCGGGACCGAGCCGCCAGGCGATAGCCGTGCCGGTCGTCCTCGATAGCCAGCCCCGCAGCCTCGGGCGCAGGCCCCCGAGGCACGGCGAGAACACTGAAAGCGTCTTGCGCGGCCTTGGTTATTCGCAAGAGCACATCAATGCGTTGTTCGAACGTGGAATCGTGGAGGGCAAGCGGTGAGCGAAGTGGTACTGATAGAACGCCGCGGTAGCGTCCAGTGGATCACGTTGAATCGTCCGGATCGCCGCAACGCGCTCAATGACGAGGTCGTGGACCGAATTGCAGACGGCGTTCGCGAGGCCTCTGCCGATCCGGGATGCCGTGCGATCGTGTTGACCGGCGCAGGCGACAAGGCCTTCTGCGCCGGCGGCGATCTGAAGCCAGACAGCGCCGCCTTCGAGCAGGATTGGTCGAAGCCGAGCACGCACGCGGGCGAGATGCTGCGTATCGTGCGCGCTTCGACGCTTCCGATGGTCGCGCGCATCAACGGCTACTGTCTGGCCGGAGGCATGTTTCTGCTGGGCATGTGCGATCTCGCTGTCGCCCTCGACACCGCCCGATTCGGACTGCCTGAAGTAAAGGTGGGCGTCTTTCCGATGCAGGTACTGGCGGTGCTACATGACGTGGTTCCTGCACGGAAGCTCGCGGAGTGGTGTCTCACGGGCGAGCCGTTCGACGCCGGCGAGGCCAGGGAGGCGGGTCTGCTGAACTACGTTGTTCCGCCGGACCAGCTGGACACCAAGGTCCAGTGGCTGCTCGGGCGGCTGCTCGACAAGTCGCCGACAGGGCAGCGGCGAGGCAAATTTGCGATGCGCGCCGTCGCAGACATGACCGCCGAGCAGTCGATCGCGTATCTCGAGACACAGATCGCAACACTCGCGCTGACCGAGGATGCTCGGGAAGGTCGCGCCGCCTTCGCCGAAAAGCGCGCGCCGGTCTGGCCCGGCCGATGACGCGGGTCCTGCGGATCGGCGGCGCATCCGGCGCCTGGGGCGACAGTATCGAAGGACCGATCCAGCTCGCCCGATCGGGCGAGGTGGACGTGTTGTCCTTCGACTATCTGGCCGAAGTGACGATGTCGTTGCTCGCCCGGGCGCGGGCGAAGGACCCCAACGCCGGATGGGCAACCGACTTCGTCGACGGCGCCATGCGCGCGATCCTCCCGGAGATCGCAAGACAGGGCCTGCGCGTGGTGAGCAACGCCGGCGGCCTCAACCCGGCGGGCTGTGCCGAGGCGCTGCGGCGGCTGTGCGAAGAATTGAACGTGCCCTTGCGCATCGCCATTGTCGAAGGCGATGACGTACTCGAACGCATCGACGCAATCGCGACCACTCCGCCCGCTCCCTCTTTGGTGAGCGCCAATGCCTACCTCGGCGCCTTCCCGATCGCGCAGGCGCTCAACAATGGTGCACAAGTGGTGATCACCGGCCGCTGTGTCGACAGCGCGTTGCCGCTTGGCGCGTGCATTCATGCGTTCGGCTGGGGACCCGAGGATTGGGACCGGCTCGCGGCTGGAAGCCTCGCAGGCCACCTTATTGAATGCGGGCCGCAGGGTTCCGGTGGGTTGCACACTGACTGGGAGAAAGTCGAGCGGTGGCAGGATATCGGCTATCCGATCGCGGAGTGCCGCGATGACGGTAGCTTCGTGATGACCAAGCCCGAAGGGACCGGCGGCTTGGTGACGCCCGCCGTCATCGCCGAGCAGATGCTCTACGAGATCGGAGATCCCTCCGCGTATGTGCTGCCCGATGTCGTGTGCGACTTCACCAACGTCACGCTCGAGCAGGACGGTCCTCATCGGGTGCAAGTAAGCAATGTGCGCGGTCGACCGCGCACATCGACTTACAAAGTGTCGGCGACGTACCAGCAAGGGTGGCGCGGCGTGGCCTCCCTGACGATCATAGGCATCGACGCGGCGCCCAAGGCCGAGCGCACCGCCGCCGCGATCGTTGCTCGCGCCCGGCGCCGGTTACAGGAGGCGAGGCTCCCCAACTTCGATCGTGTGCATGTAGAGCCGCTTGGCGCCGAAGCCGTTTATGGTCCGCACAGCCGCGCACGCACCGGTCGCGAAGTCGTCATGCGGCTGGTGGTCGACCATGCCCGCCGTGAGGCGATCGAGCTGTTCGCTCGGGAAATCGGGGCCGCCGGGATCTCCTGGGCACCGGGCACCACCGGCATGGCCGGACGGCCGAAGCCGATGCCTATCGTGCGACTGCAATCGCTGCTCGTCCCGAAATCGGCTGTACCCGTCACGATCAGCTATGGCGGCGAGCGGTTGGCCGCAGACGTGGCCATCTCCGGCACCGATGCTCCACCGCCGCCACTCACGCGAACGTCAGGCAGTAAGTTCCACGCAGGCGATGCGACGTCGGTCCCGTTGATCAAGCTCGCCTACGCCCGAAGTGGCGACAAAGGTGACACTGCGAATATCGGCATCATTGCGCGCGACCCGAGTTTTCTTCCATACATCGATGCCGCGCTCGGCGAAGAGCGAGTGGCCAACTATTTCGCGCATCTCGTCAAAGGGGACGTCATGCGCTTCGCGGTGCCGGGTATCCACGGCTTCAACTTTTTGATGACCGGAGCGCTCGATGGCGGTGGCGCGGCCTCGCCGCGCATCGACCCATTGGCCAAGGGAATGGCGCAAATGCTGCTCGATCTGGAAGTCCCGGTTCCCGCCGATCTGGCACGCGCACTCGGATCGCAGAGTGCCCACCGCTGACAGGAGACATTGTCGATGAAACGTATTCTGGTCTGCATCAAGCGCGTCGTGGACTACAACGTCCGCGTGCGCGTGAAGCCAGACAATTCCGGCGTGGCCACCGAGGGTCTCAAGATGAGCATCAATCCGTTCGACGAGATTGCGCTCGAAGAGGCACTGCGGATCAAGGAGAGAGGCGAGGCCGAGGACGTGGTCGTTGCCAGCATCGGTCCGGCAGACACGCAGCAGCAGCTGCGTACGGCGCTCGCGATGGGTGCCGACCGCGCTGTGCTGGTGGAGAGTGATGCGACCCTCGAGCCGCTCGATGCCGCGAAAGTGTTCGTGAAGCTGATCGAGCGTGAACAGCCTTTGCTCGTGGTGCTCGGCAAGCAGGCCATCGATGACGACAACAATCAGACCGGTCAGATGCTGGCGGCGCTGTGGGAACGGCCGCAGGCGACGTTCGCCTCGAAACTGGAGCTCATGGGGGGGCAAGGCCAGAGTGACGCGGGAAGTGGATGCCGGCCTCGAGACGCTCGAAGTGGATCTGCCTGCGGTCGTCACCACGGACCTGCGCCTTAACGAACCGCGCTACGTGAAGCTGCCGGAGATCATGAAGGCCAAGAAGAAGCCGCTTGAAACGTTCAAGCTCACCTCACTCGGTGTTTCGCCACGTGAGCGCGTGAAGCCCGTGCGCTATGAGCCCCCGGTGCAGCGGCAGAACGGCATCGTGCTGAAGACTCCGCAGGAGCTGGTGGAAGCACTGAAGAAGAAGGGGCTCGTAGCATGAGCAGGGTTCTCATCATCGCCGAGCATGATGGCAAGACTCTCAATCCCGCAACGGCGAAGTGCATCACCTGCGCGCATCTCATCCCTGCTGCGGAAATCACGATTGCGGTGTTTGCGGCCGACGCTTCAGCTATCGCGGCGCAGGCCGCGAAGCTGCAGCACGTGGCCCGCGTACTGAAGGTCGAGAACCCAGCGAATAAGCACCCTTTGGCTGCGGTTCTTGCTCCGCAGATCGCCGCTCTGGCGCGGCGTTTCAGTCATGTGTTCGGACCCTCCACGACTTTTGGCAAAGACCTGATGCCCCGCGTCGCCGCCCTGCTCGACACGGCGCAGGTAAGTGACATCATGACGGTCGAGAGCGCGACTCGCTTCGGTCGTCCTATTTACGCCGGCAACGTGCTGGTCACAGTAGACGTTGTCGATTGCGAACCGATCGTTGGCACAGTCCGCACGGCTTCGTTCGAGGCAGCCGCGGAAGGCGGCTCTGCGAGCGTCGAAGTCTCGCCCACGAGAGCTGATCTGCCAGCCGGCACGCGTTTGGTCGCGGTCTCCGGCGGGAAAACCGACCGGCCGGATCTGCAGACTGCGCGGCGTGTGGTATCCGGCGGGCGCGCGCTCGGCAGCGCCGATAATTTCAAGATCCTGTACTCGCTTGCCGACAAGCTGGGCGCCGCTGTGGGCGCCTCGCGAGCGGCCGTGGATGCGGGGTACGCGGCGAACGAGCTTCAGGTGGGGCAGACCGGCAAGATCATCGCGCCCGAACTCTACGTTGCCATCGGCATTTCCGGCGCGATCCAACATCTCACTGGCATCAAGGACGCCCGCACCATCGTGGCCATCAACAAAGACCCGGGAGCCCCGATCTTCGAGGTCGCCGACTATGGGCTGGTAGGAGATCTCTTCACTATTGTTCCGGAGCTCGAGAGACTTTTTTGATCCGAGAAGACCGCCGATGCACCAGAGCCCGGCACGCATTCGCTCCCCATTCTCGATTCGACGCGAAAGGCGTCTTCGACGCGGCGACGCCGGTAAGGCCGATCCAGACGCGCAGGGCCAGTCACCTGGAAAGAGATCGTTGCCCTCGCAGCGCCACGGAATCTTGCTCGTGCTGCCATCCATATGCTGGTCCCACAGATCCTCATTGCAGACGTATTCGCCAACCTCCCCGCGCGCCCATTTGTAGACCATCCTGATCGTGATCGGCCGACAAGTGAAGCTCGTTCCCGTCGTGAATGACGACTATGACGTCATCAGTGCCATCCGCAGCTATTTCTGATGTCGTTCAAATCCCAAACAGGAGCGGCCGTACTCGATATTGATTGCACCTCCACGCTGGGTCTCCTCGGTCGGGTTTCTCGCTGTCCAGCGCGCTGATTGTCGGTCCAGTACTTGACTGGACGGACAATCGCGAAAAAGATGCGCTGGATGAAGCAGATAGACAGGCGCATCTGCTGTGCGCCCATGATGGACTGGACGGACTCCACCAATCTCGCGCGTTAGTTCAATTAGTTACGCCTATCCAGCCACCCCCGTAGCCTTTACGTAGCCTCCAATTCTGGGGCCGCTCGCGTACTCACTCGTCGAATAACGCGCCTGGGCGAAACGAATACCAGTAGCAACGCGCCACCGGCGCGGTTGTCGGGCTACAGCTGGGGGACCTTCAGATCGACTTCGAGGGTCGTAATCAGATCATCGCGGCCCACGAAGCGACCGACATAGCGACCTTCCGCCTGTCCCGCGAGGAGATCCAGTCGATCAACAAGACCATCCTGACGGGTCACCAGAGCACCTGGCCCCCGTTTCCGCCACAGCAGGGGCGTGTACTTCGCGGGCTTCCCGGGCTGCGATATCGATGTGTCGAGCCAGATTGAGCGGGAATACCTGATCCCGGTGCTCGGGGAGGGATTGCCCCCTGAGAACTTCAATTTCGGCGGCATCAGCGGCGGCCCAATGCTCTCACGGTGACGGAGCGCCACGGCTTACGCGGCTGGTCGCTCGCCGGTGTGATCTACCAGGGGCCCAGCACCTCGGCTGATCCAAATGAGGCGATCGCGGGCGTGGAAGTCATCCGCGCGCGGCGGGCACATTTCATTCTGCCGGACGGTATGCTCGACATCACCCGCTTGGAGGCCCTGCAGCCCTTCCGGCCTCGGTGATCACATGACGAAGCCACCGCTCTCTCACTACTCGCCACGATTTGCCAACCGCCCATGGGCGAACGAAAAGAGCGAACTGCTCTGCTATTACAAGGACGTCCACCGGGGTGACGTCCAGAAAAAACCGGAGGGCGCGAAGCAATGGGGACGCCAGCGGGGCCTGTACACCTGGAAAGTCGAGCGCGCGCTCACCGAGGATCTCGAGAATGCGGTGGCGCCGATTTACGCGGGTTTTTGCGAGTATCGTGAGCCCGATGCGTCAGGACGGCGTATCTGGGCGCAGCATCTCATGTCGCAGCTCATCAGAACGCCGACGTTCATGCGCTACGAGAAGGCGATACGCCGCAAGCTGAACATCACGGAAGAGCCCGTGCATGATCGCGTCGGCTGCGAGCACTGCATGGATCTTGCCTGCGTGACATCGCGCGATTGGGCGGTACTTCAGGCGCATCCCGATGACCACTTCGTCCGCGGCGACAACCCGGTCTTTCTCACTGGTTTCATCGAGCGGCCGGAAACCTCTCTGTACTATCCGATTTCGCCGCGGCTGTGTTTTGTCGCCTGCTCGATGGGAGAGGACTGGATCCCGCGTTATCCTGAGGGCACACCACCGATTCGTGGTTATCGGCTGCATAAGGGAGGCGCGCACATGATCAATTTCTATCTGGCGCGCTCGGCGGAGGAGTCACTGGTGCTGTCCTCAGAGGACGACGGGAACATCGCCGAGACGATGTTCGGAGATGTGCTCGGGGTTTATCCGCAGCCGCCGTTTCCACTGCACACGCCTCGGCCGGACGAAATGCCGCAGGCTTACACGAGCATCCGCAAGAGCATGAGCTTCACGGACCAGATCGACTACCCGGATTGGCGGCCCGGCGAACTCGAGCCCTTTCGCGGGAGCGCTAGCAGCACACGCACGGTACCCAGTAGCGCGTGAGCGCACGTCCTCTTTGTGGTACATCGGGCAGAGGATCGAAGCTTCGGAGAAAGTGTGACGCCAGAGGAACGGCGAGCTGCGTTTCACGCGCGTTTCAAGGCCAGCCTCGAAGGGCTGCCAGAGGATGTATGAGCGAGTCTGCACTAAAGACCCGGAACGTTTTTCTCGATACCCAGGCCTACGATGACAACAAGCTGCACTTTGCTGGACCGTCGCTCAAAAAGATCAGAGAGCTCGGTGCCGGTCGGTTCCTAACGATTCTGACGACCGAAGTTGTCGATCGCGAAGTCCGTAGTCACATTAAGCGCGCCCTCAGTGGCGCGGTGACGTCGCACGAGCGGCTGAAGGGGCACCTTGCCATACTGCAGGCGCTGCCGTCGGGTACGCCCAGCGTCCTGTCGAGCGAGCTCGATCTCGCGCAGCTCCTGCCGCTCGGCCTGAAGGTCTGGGAGGAGTTCCTGACGGGCGGGAAGGTTGAAATGGTCAGCGTGGAGAAGGTCGGCGCGCGGCAGCTGCTGGCGCTGTACTTCGA
>Ga0153916_10000486_pt1 | contig 26733 bp, 27 predicted proteins | sample Opewatmetagenome_FD_109642 | JGI IMG/M metagenome (GOLD analysis project Ga0153916, IMG submission 109642) | Freshwater wetland microbial communities from Ohio, USA - Open water 3 Core 3 Depth 4 metaG | ecosystem: Environmental > Aquatic > Freshwater > Wetlands | place: USA: Ohio, Lake Erie...
AGGATGAACCGGTCCTGGGCTGAGCTTATATCCCCGGCCACAACCATCTTGCTGCCGTAGTCCCGGCACAGGTCCTGCATCCATGACTTGAGAGAGCTGGCCACCGTTTCCTGATAGATGACCAGATTGTCTTCCTTAGCAATATCAGGAGTATCCGGCTCCAGGAAACTCATGGTCTTCAATAAATAGGCGTCCCTGGGCAATATGGCCAGCTTCCTACCTGTCTCTTTGGCAATATCCAGGAAAGTGCGGAGCCGGTCGACATCCCTGGGGGCAAAATCGGCAATGACCAGCCCGGCAGCGCCCCTGATAACCTTCAATCCATTTTCGTAGACTTCACGTTCGGCCACATTACTGTCGCGGGTCACGTTAGTGCCCTCCAGGATAAGCGCCCGGGGACGCAACCTGCCGGCCTCTTCGATGAAGGCTCTGGTCAACGGCTCCCGCTTGCCGTGAAGCCGCAAATCGCCGGAGTAGATAATCCAGCCGGAACTCGTCTCGATGCCCCAGGCGCAGGCGCCGGGGATGGAATGGTCAACCGGGAAATGACGCAGATTAAAGCTGCAGCCGCTGTGGCCCTTCAGGGAACAGGAGCTGAGAGATGTCTGCCCCGGAGATTTGAGCCAGAAGTTAACGGCTTCCGGGCTCAATGCCTTCAGCTCGGCATCGGCCAGGCAAAACTGCCGCTGCTGCTTCTTGCCCCTGGTGGTAATCAAGGCTTCCTGTTTCCAATCTGAAGAAGGCGCCCTTTTCTCCTTGCCGTCGAAGTAGCATACCTGCTGGTCGAACTCGGCCTTGCCCGAGTCCTGAATGGCCTTGGCGATAAAGGCGGTAACCGCTGTGGAATATACTGGTATGCTGTCCTTGAAAAAGGCGATGTGCCCGGAATGGTCGAGATGGGCGTGGGACAGAAGCACGCCGTCGACGCTGTCCAGCTTCCGGTAGTGCTCTGCCTTGCGGAACTGCTGCCACAGGCCGGGCGTTATCAGGTCGTCGCGGTAAAGGCCTTCCAGCGGCGGCAGCAGGCCCATGGCCAGCGGGTCGAGCAGGCCGGCGCCGGGGCGGGGCTTCAGATATTCTTCGTAGAACAGCTTGTGCCGCTTGTAGGGGAAGCCGAAATCCAGGAACAGCCGGCGCTCGCCATCCTCCAGGAGTATCTTGTTACCGCCGATTTCGTTGATGCCGCCGTAGAAAGTTAACCGCACCCCGCCCATGACGATACTAGTCTAGCGCAGTAAAGCAGCTTAGGCAAGATGACGAGATTCTTCGCTGCGCTCAGAATGACAGAATAAATTAATACTTTGAAAATTGACAGTGTCACCCGAATTGAAGTAGGATAATTGCCGATGAAAAAAGAGCTGATGGATATACTGGCCTGCCCGGTGTGTAAGGGTGAGCTTAAACTGAAGGTTACCGAGGAAAAAGAGGGCGAGGTGATTACCGGCTCGCTGTTCTGTAAGAAGTGCAACCACAGCTACCCCATCACCGAGAGCATACCTAACCTGCTGCCGCCGGAATTAGCGAACAGTTAGCCCATGTCATTCTGAGGAAGCAGCGCGACCGAAGAATCTAATTGTTTCCCCCTCCCTCTAACTCCCTCCCTCCAGGGGAGGGAGAAAAAGCCCGCTCACTCTGAGCCTGTCGAAGGGTCACCCTAAGCCTGTCGAAGGATTGAACTTCTCCCTTTCGTAAAGGGAGATTGAGAGGGATTTTAAATCCCCCTATTCCCCCTTTTTCTAAGGGGGAGATACTTGCCGCCGGAATTAGCGAACAGTTAGCCCTGTGTCATTCTGAGGGAGTCTTTCCTTGGAAGGACGACCGAAGAATCTCGTAAATATATACCTGCAAATAATATCGAGACCCTTCGCTGGCGCTCAGGGTGACAACCTAAGTCTCGGGGCTATAGGTCACCCGGCTTTCGGGTGATTCCCAGACCTCGACGCTAGACAGAGATACGCCCCCGGAGAAACGTCCCTTTAGCTGCTCGTATATTTCAGCCGCAATATTTTCGGAAGATGGATTTATTTTATCGAACGGTGGCACATCATTAAGCGAGGTGTGGTCGAATCGCGCCAGCACTTCACCCAGATGACGCTTCAGCTCCGTGAAATCGTAAGCCAGGCCGATTTTGTTCAGCTTTTTAGCCTTCAAGTTGACCACCACCTTGAAGCGATGGCCATGCAGGTTCTCACACTTGCCGCCATAGTCCCTGAGATAATGGGCGGCATCGAAATGACCTTCAACGGATACTTGATACATCTTGCCTCCTAATCTCTTCAGCTTCAGACCACTTACGGACTCCCGTTATATTCCCCAAATCATTCAGCAGCTCTTTAATCGTCCTGCCAATAGCCGGATGGACCACGTCGGGCGCGATTTCAGCCAGCGGCACCAGCACGAACGCCCGCTCCACCAGTTGAAGATGGGGCACCGTTAGTTCCTTACTGCATATTATTTTATCGCCATACAAAAGTATATCTATATCGATGGGCCTGGGAGCATTGGCAAAGCTGGCCGTCCTGCCCAGTCTGGCTTCTATTTTCTTAGCCAGACGCAGCAGCTGCCCCGGCTTCATCTCAGTAGAAATGCAGCATACCGCATTCAGGAACAGCGGCTGCTCCTTATAGCCCACAGGCTCGGTCTCATAGACGGACGACACTTTCTCAATCATGACATGTGTCGACAGCAATCCCAGCGCCCGCGAAAGGTTCTGCTTCCTGTCGCCCAGATTAGAGCCGAGACCGAGATAGACAATCGCCATCTTATTTGCCCCTGACAATGGCGTCACTCATTTTGCTAACTCTCATCATCTGTTTCACGTCATGCACCCGGACGATGTCGGCACCACCGGCGATACCGATGGCAATGCTGGCAGCGGTGCCCTCCAGACGCTGCTCCGGCGGCAGGTCCAAAACCAATCCGATCATGGATTTACGCGAGGTACCGAGCAATATAGGCCTGCCCAGAACTTTAAGCTCATCAAGCCGGCGCACCAGCTCCAGGTTCTGCTCCAGCGTCTTGCCGAAGCCGACGCCCGGGTCGACGATGATATTCTCCCAGGGTACGCCGGCATCCAGCGATAGGTCTATAGCCCGTTTCAGGTCGGATAGTACCGCCGGGACGATATCCTTAACAGGCCTATCCCGCTGATTGCTCATCAATATTATGGGCACGACTTTCTCTGCCGCCAGCTTGGCCAGCCGCGGCTCCTGTTTCAAACCCCAGATGTCATTCAACATTTCAGCACCGGCCTCCAGTGCCCGGCGAGCCACCTCGTACTTATAGGTGTCAACGCTCAGCGGTACTTCGACCTTGCCGGCCAGTCTCTCCACTACCGGTATCACCCGCCGCAGTTCTTCGTCAACGGTTATCGGACTCGCATTCGGGCGCGTAGATTCACCGCCGACGTCAAGCATGTCGACGCCTTCGTCGACAAAGCGCTGCGCCTGAGCTACGGCGGCATCGACGGTACTCAGGCCGTCACCGGAGAAGGAGTCGGGGGAGACATTGAGAATACCCATGACATACGTCCGCTTGCCCCAGTGAAAGGTCGTTTTCCCGCACTTAGTAACACCTAAGGAGGACCCACTCCTGGCCTTCCGCCAGGCTGCCAGTGAAGCTTTATTGATTCTGTCTGCCATCAGGTTTTTATTCTATCACGCTATATGATTATTGGCTATTCAATACTCAAGGAAATATGTTACAATGCTATCTGCCGCTAATCGTATAGGGGAAGGTGAAATAATGGGAATCGAGGAGAAGATAAATCAACTAAATAAACTCAGAGAGCAGTCGCTGGCAGGCGGCGGCGCCAAACGCATCGAGGACCAGCATAAGAAAGGCAAGCTTACCGCCAGAGAACGCATCCAGATTCTCTTCGACCCCGGCACCTTCGAAGAACTCGACCCTTTTGCACTCCATCGCTGCACCGATTTCGGCGCCGATGAGCAGAGAGTCCTCGGTGACGCCGCGGTCACCGGCTACGGTAAAATCAACGGCCGGACCACCTTCGTCTTTTCTCAGGATTTCACCGTTTTCGGCGGCTCGCTGTCAAAAGTGGCCTCGGAAAAAATCTGCAAAGCCATGGACCTGGCGGCTAAAAACGGCGCGCCTGTCATCGGCCTGCTCGATTCGGGAGGCGCCCGTATTCAGGAGGGCGTGGAAAGCCTGGCGGGTTATGGGGAGATTTTTACGCGTAATACGCTCTACTCGGGCGTCATACCGCAGATCTCGGTGGTCATGGGGCCTTGTGCCGGCGGCGCCGTTTATTCGCCGGCTATAACCGACTTTATCTTCATGGTAAATAAAACAGGCCAGATGTACATCACCGGGCCGGCGGTCATCAAAGCAGTGACCAGCGAACAGATCAGCCTCGAGGAGCTAGGCGGCGCCATGACACACGCTGTTAAAAGCGGCAACTGCCATTTCATCGCCGACAGCGACAAACAATGCCTAGAGGATGTGCGGCGGCTGCTGAGCTTCCTGCCTCAAAACAATCTGGAAGACGCTCCGTTCATGGACACCGGCGATGACCCGAGCCGAACGGAAGAGGAGCTGCTTCACCTGATACCTGATGACCCGAACAAAACGTACGACATGAAAAAAATCGTATTCCAGATAATAGATAACGGCGATTTCATGGAAGTACACGAGAATTTTGCCAAGAACCTCATCGTCGGCTTCGCCAGAATGGGCGGGCACAGCGTGGGCATTGTCGGCCAACAGCCGCTGGTCTACGCCGGCGCCATAGACGTCGACGCCGCCGATAAGGGCGCCAGGTTCGTCCGGTTCTGCGACTGCTTTAATATTCCGCTAATTACCTTCGTCGACGTGCCCGGATATATGCCCGGCAGCGAACAGGAATACAAAGGCATTATTAGGCACGGCGCCAAGTTTCTTTATGCCTACGCCGAAGCCACCGTGCCCAAGATAAGCGTTATCACCCGCAAGGCTTACGGCGGAGCCTTCATCGTTATGAGCAGCAAAAGCCTGCGCGGCGACATAAACTATGCCTGGCCGACAGCTGAAATCGCGGTAATGGGACCTGACGGCGCCGTGAACATCGTCTTCAAAGACGCTATCGATAAATCGGCCAAGCCGGAGGAGACGCGAAAGAAGCTGATAGAAGAATATAGAGACAAGTTCGCCAATCCCTACGTCGCCGCCAGCAGAGGCTACATCGACGACGTTATCGACCCCAGAAGCACGCGGCCTAAACTTATTAAGGCGCTGGAAATGCTCCAGCACAAAACCGATACCAATCCGCCCAAGAAGCACGGCAACATACCGCTTTAGAAAGATATGAACAAAGATGTTGTAGCCGCGGTAATTGCGGCAGTGAACGCCTATATGGAGCAGGAGGAGCCAGCCAGGGTTTTGCCTTCCAGAGCCTTGCCGCTGCCTGAAATCAGCTCCTGGCGCCATTTCGGACGGCATGAACGGATTAGAAGCCGGAGCCACTGGCAGGCGACCAGGCGTCATCGATAGCATATGGCATCAACGCTTATTGAGAGGAGACACAACTATGAGCCCAACCAAGGCAAGCGGCAAGAATCCGTTGAAAATTACCGACCTCACCCTGCGTGACGGGCACCAGTCACTTTTTGCCACCAGGATGCGAACTGCCGATATGGAGCCAATTGCCCCGGAGATGAATAGAACTGGGTTCTGGTCCATGGAGGTCTGGGGCGGCGCCACCTTCGACGTCATGACCCGGTTCCTGAATGAAGACCCGTGGGAAAGAATACGCATCTTGAAAAAGCTGATGCCGGATACCAGACTTCAAATGCTGCTCCGCGGTCAGAACCTGGTCGGTTATCGAAACTACGCCGATGATGTAGTCACTGCCTTCGTCCATCATGCCGCCGACTGCGGCATCGACGTCTTCCGCGTCTTCGACGCCGTCAACGACGAACGCAACTTCATAACCGCCTTTAAGGCTATAAAAGATAAAAAGAAGCATATCCAGGGCACTGTTTGCTACTCTCTTACCCAGCCCAAGCTGGGCGGCCCGGTTTATAATATCGATTATTTCGTCAAAAAAGCGCTCATCATTCAGGAAATGGGAGCCGACAGCCTGTGCATTAAGGACATGGCCGGGCTTATCTCGCCTGATGATGCTTTTGAGCTGGTAAAAGCGCTGAAGCAGGCATTGAAGATACCGGTCAACCTGCACAGCCATTTCACCAGCGGCATGGCCTATCTGAGCTATCAGAAAGCTATCGAGGCCGGCGTCGACTTCATCGATACTTGCGTCGCCCCCTTTGCTCTGCGCACGGCCCATCCGGCCGTGGAACCGATTGTGGTCGCCCTCAGCGGCGGCCCCAGAGATACGGGCATCGATTTGCAGGGTCTGCTTAAGCTGGGAGAATACTTCGAATCTATCGCCCCCAAATACCGGGACTTCATGGACACCACCAAGATATCGGTTATCGATACCGGCGTACTGTGGCATCAAATCCCCGGCGGCATGTTCAGTAACATGGTCGCCCAGTTAAGAGAAGCCAATGCGCTCAACCGACTTCAAGAAGTTTATGCAGAGTTGCCCCGAACCAGAAAAGAGCTGGGCTATCCGCCTCTGGTCACTCCCACCAGCCAGATCGTGGGCGTTCAGGCCGTCCACAACGTCCTCTTCGGCAGATATAAAATGATATCCAAAGAGGTCAAGGACTATGTCTACGGCCTGTACGGTAAGCCGCCGGCGCCAATCGACAAAGAAATACAAAAAATCGTGCTTAAAGGCTACGAGCGTGGTGAGAAACCCATAACCTCGCGCCCAGCGGACATTCTGGAGCCGGAGCTGGAGAAAGCCAAAGCAGCTACCAAGGATATCGCCACGGGCATCGGCGATGTGCTCATTTATGCCCTGTATCCTCAGACCGGCATGCGATTCCTGAAGTGGAAATACGGGCTGGAAACGCCGCCGGCGGAGACCAAACCCAAGACTCTGGAAGACGTGAAGAGAGAAGATGAGCTTGTTGCCAAGGCTAAAGCCGGTAAGCTCACTGAAAAGGCGGAGCTCAAAATACCGGCTAAGGGCCCGGCCGCCAGGACATTCAATGTCTTCGTCGGCGATGAATACTTTAAAGTTGAGGTCGAGCCGAAGGGTGCTCCGGTCTCATCGGCTCCATCTCCGGTGTATGCTGCGCCACCTTCCTCAGCGCCGCCACCACTGCCTAAAGTTGAAGCGCCTCCGGCACGAGTCGAGAAAAAAGAGGCCCCAACACCTCCTAAGGCAGCAGTGGCTGCTGGCGAGAAGCCGGTGCTGGCTCCCATACCGGGCACGATTATCCGCTATCTGGTTAAAGAAGGTGACGAGGTAAAGGCAAACGCCGGCATAGCTATACTCGAAGCCATGAAGATGGAAAATGAAATAGTAGCCCCGACCGCGGGCAAGATTAAATCGATAAATTTCAAGCCTGGTGATAAAGTAAGCGGCGGTGCTGTGCTCGCCATAATCGGTTAGGCTCCAATGGGGAAAACCCTAAGTGAGAAGATACTAAGTGACAAATCAGGGGCTGACGCCAGGGCCGGCGATGTAGTAATTGCACGGATAGATTTAGCTTTCGTCCAGGACACCACCGGTCCCCTAACCATCCGCCAGTTTAAAGAAATCAAACACGGCACATTGGCCAATCCTCAGCAAACTGCCGTCTTTCTCGACCATGCCATCCCCAGCCCCAACCGGCAGCTATCGAACGACCATCAATTATTGCGCCGCTTCGCTGAGGAGACGGGCTGCCAGATATTTGAAGGCGGCAGCGGTGTTTGTCACCAAATAGTAGCCGAAAAGTTCGCCAATCCAGGGGATATCATCGTTGGCGCTGACTCCCATACGGTTACCGCCGGCGGTTTGGGTGCCTTCGCCACCGGCATGGGCTCCAGTGACATCGCCGTGGCTATGGCACTGGGCAAAATCTGGTTCCGGGTGCCAGAGGCCTTTAAAATCAGCATCAACGGTAAATTTCAGAAATGGGTGGGCGCTAAGGACCTCGTCCTCCATCTTATCGGAGTGCTCGGAGCCGACGGCGCCACGTATAAGGCACTCGAATTCAACGGCAACGCGGTAGCCAATATGACCGTACCTCAGCGCTTGACCGTAGCTAATATGGCGGTAGAAGCCGGCGCTAAGGTGGGCATTTTCCCCAGCGATAACGTAACCAGGAGATACCTGTCAGCTCAGGGTAGAGGTGGCAAGTACCGGGCGCTGCAACCCGACGCCGATGCCGAGTACGAGAGGGCTATGGTGCTGGATGCCTCGGAGCTGGAACCAATGATAGCCATGCCTCATGCCGTAAACAACGTTACTACAGTAAAGATGCTGGCCGGCACCAAGATCGACCAGGTTTTTATCGGCACCTGCACCAACGGCCGATTGGAAGACCTGGCCGCAGCCGCAGCCATACTTAGAAATAAAAAACTCAATCCGAGGATCAGATTAATCGTAGCCCCGGCATCGCAGCAGGTGCTCAGCAAAGCTATGAGAATCGGATATATTCAGATTTTAGTCAATGCCGGTGCCATGGTACTGCCGCCGGGATGCGCCGCCTGCCTCGGCGTACATCAGGGTGTCCTCGGAGATAACGAGGTCTGTATATCAACAGCCAATCGTAATTTCAAAGGCCGCATGGGCAACCCTGAATCATCGATATACCTGGCCAGTCCGGCCACGGCGGCAGCCTCGGCGTTGACCGGCGAAATCACCGACCCCAGAGAGGTAGCATAATGCCAGAACCTGTTCTTAGAGGCAAATCTTTCAAGTTCGGCGACAACATTTCGACCGACCATATCATACCGGGTAAGTACGCCAGCCTCAGAAGCGATCTGCCGGAACTGGCTAAGCACGTTATGGAAGACGCCGACCCTGATTTCGTTAACAAAGTGAAGCCCGGGGACTTCATCGTGGCCGGCAAGAACTTCGGGCTTGGCTCCAGCCGGGAACATGCGGCGCTGGTCATTAAAATGGCCGGAGTAAGCGCTGTGCTGGCAAAATCGGTGGCCCGCATCTTCTTCCGAAATGCCATAAATCAGGGGCTGCCGGTGCTTATTTGCGACACCGATAAAATTGACGCCGGCGACGAAATAGAAGTGAATTTGATCGAAAGCACCGTCACCGACCTGACCAAGAACACGAAACTTACCTTTGGCAAAATACCGAAGGTTATGGTAGACATACTCAACGAAGGCGGCCTTATCCCTTACGTAACCAGGCACGGCAACTTCGAACTGTAAATTTTAGCGCATAATAAAAAAAGGGGTGCATTTTGTCTCCCCCTTTAGAAAAGGGAGAGGTTTGAGCATATTATGCCTTATAAAGTGACGTTAATTCCCGGCGATGGCATCGGCCCTGAGATTATCGAGGCGACTAAAAGGGTACTGGGTGCCACCGGCATTAAATTCGAGTGGGATATCCGAATTGTCGGCCAGGCAGCCCAGGACAAATTCGGTACGCCCTTACCTGATGAAGTTATCGAATCTATTAAAAAGAACAAGGTAGCTCTGAAGGGTCCGGTGACCACGCCCATAGGCACCGGCTTCAGAAGCGTAAACGTGGCTCTACGCCAGAGCCTGGACCTCTATGCCTGCCTCCGTCCCTGCAAAACCTACCCGGGAGCGCCTACGCCCTTTAAAAACGTGGATATCGTCATCGTCCGGGAAAATACAGAAGACCTTTACAGCGGCATTGAATTCGCCAGGGATACTCTAGGTAGCGCTAGCCTGTCAAGGCTGATTCTCGAGACTACAAAGATAAAAGTAAAGGCAGATTCCGGCTTCAGCATAAAGGTTATTTCAGAAACAGCCTCCAGGCGCATCATCAAGTTTGCCTTTGAATATGCCCGGGCTAACGATAGAAAAAAGGTCACTGCTGCCCACAAAGCTAATATACTGAAGTTTTCCGACGGCATTTTTTTAGCCACCGCCCGCGAGGTGGCTAAGGAGTATCCATCTATAGAGTTCGAAGATGTGGTTATCGATGCACTGTGCATGCGCCTTGCCCGAAACCCCGGGCAATATGATGTCATCGTGCTGCCAAATCTCTATGGCGATATCGTATCCGACCTTTGTGCCGGATTGATTGGCGGATTGGGGCTTGCGCCCGGGGCTAATTTGGGCGATAATATAGCGATTTTTGAGCCTACGCACGGTAGTGCTCCAAAATACGCTAGCCTGAATAAAGTAAATCCTATGGCCATGATGCTGTCTGCTACTATGATGCTGCGGCACCTCGGTGAAATTAAAACCTCAAACAATCTGGAAAAAGCTATATCTGATGTCATTTCTGAAGGTAAGAGCGTGACCTACGACTTGAAAACTGACCGTAATCAACCGGCGGCAACCACCTCGGAGGTCGCTGATGTTGTAATTAAAAAATTTAAAAGGCAAGGAGGCTGAAATGCGGAGCAAGGTTAGTGTTATCGGTGCAGGTAATGTTGGAGCCACGCTGGCTCAACGTATCGCGGAAAAGGGGTATGCTGATGTCGTTCTGGTAGACATCGTCGAAGGCTTGCCTCAGGGCAAAGGGCTGGACATGCTCCAGACCGGGCCGATTATAGGCTCAGATGCTAGAGTTATCGGTACCAACTCCTTTGAGGAAACCGCCAACTCCGACATCGTAGCTATCACCTCGGGAGTGCCCAGAAAGCCTGGCATGAGCCGCGATGACCTGGTGCTGACCAATATGAACATCGTGAAATCGGTCACCGAGCAGGTGGTCAAATATTCACCCAAGAGCATACTTATCATGGTAGCCAACCCACTGGATGCCATGACACAACTGGCTCTCCATATCAGTAAATTTCCCCGAAATCGTGTTATCGGACAGTCAGGCATTTTGGACAGCGCCAGATTTAGAACCTTTATCGCCCAGGAACTCGACGTATCGGTCGCAGACGTCCACGCCTGCATTCTAGGTGGTCACGGAGATACCATGGTGGCCATTCCGAGGTTGACTACCGTAGGTGGCATTCCGATAACCGAGCTATTGCCCCAGGAGACCTTGAATAAGATCGTGGACCGGACGGTAAAGGGCGGCGGGGAAATAGTTGCCCTGCTCAAAACGGGAAGCGCTTTTTACGCGCCGGCGGCAGCTACGGCACAGATGATTAAATCTATAATACTGGACAAGAAGAGAATACTTCCCTGCGCCGTCCGGCTCGAGGGCGAGTACGGCATAAAGGGCGTAGTTGTCGGAGTTCCGGCTAAGATAGGTAAAAACGGCATGGAGAAGGTAATCGAGCTCAAACTCACCCCGGAGGAAAGCGCTGCGCTCAAGAAATCAGCTGAAGCCGTACGAGAACTGAACAAAATAATGAAACTGGAGTAAATACCGAGTGCGGGACATCGACTGCAAACAAATAACCGAAACCGTATCCAGTCTCTTTCAGGAAGGTTGCCTTTTTCTACCCGAAGATGTGCTGGCTGCTTTAAAGAAGGCCAGAGACAAGGAAGAATCTCCGGTGGCTAAAGATGTGCTGGACAAGATTATCGAAAACACAGAAGTATCTAAGCGGGAGAAAATCCCTCTGTGTCAGGACACCGGCGCCGCGGTGGTCATGCTGGAGTTAGGGCAGGAAGTCCATATAAAAGGCGGCAATCTCGACGATTGTATAAATGAAGGAGTCCGCCAGGGATACGAGAAAGGCTACCTGCGGAAATCCATGGTCCGCCAGCCATTCTCCGCCCGCGTTAATACCAAAGACAATACGCCGGCAATCGTCCATACCGATATCGTTCCCGGAGATAAACTTAAAATTAGCGTGCTGCCCAAAGGAGGCGGCTCGGAGAACTGCTCCCGCCTGACGGTTATGCCCCCGGCAAAAGGACGGCAGGGAATCATAGATTTCGTAGTCAATCTTGTCGAAGAGTCGGGCAGCAACCCGTGCCCGCCTATCATTATCGGCCTGGGCATAGGCGGCACCACGGATAAGACCATGGCTATGGCTAAAAAGGCGCTGCTGCGCAAAGTCGGGGAGCCGAATCCCGACCCGGAGGTTGCCGAGCTGGAGAAAGAAATCCTAAAACGCGTAAATAATCTGGGCATAGGGCCAATGGGTTACGGGGGCCGGACCACGGCATTGGCTGTCCACGCTGAAGTATTCCCGGCACATATCGCCAGCATGCCGGTAGCCGTCAACATTCAATGCTGGTGCACCCGTCACCAGGAGTCGATACTGTGACGGGTAGAAAACACGATGTCATAGTTCTGGGCTCGGGGCTTGCCGGATTACGTGCCGCCATCGAGGCTGCCCGAAATCCGGACCTCGACGTGGCTATCGTCTCCAAGGTCCAGTTGATGCGCTCGCATTCAGTCTGCGCCGAGGGCGGTACGGCAGCCGTTATGCAGCCCGAAGAAGGTGACAGCTTCGAGCTCCACGCCTGGGATACTGTCCGGGGCGCCGACTTCCTCTGCGACCAGGATGTGGTTAAGCGCTTCGTCGAGGAAGCGCCCAAAGAAATACTGCTTTTGGAGCACTGGGGTATACCCTGGTCCCGTCGGCCAGACGGGCGGATCGCGCAAAGACCGTTCGGCGGCCATTCCTATGACCGAGCCGTGTTCGCCGCCGATAAGACCGGCTTTGCCGAGATGCAGACTTTGTATGACACTCTGCAGAAGTACGACAATATAAGAAGATATGATGAATGCTACATCAGCTCGATACTGACCAAAGATAACGTTCTCTGCGGCTTAACCGCCTGGGACCTGGCCAGCGGTGAGTTCTTTTTGATACAGGGCAAGGCTTTAATCATTGCCACCGGCGGCGCCTGCCGCATGTTCGGTTTCACCACCTATTCCCTCACTGCTACAGGTGATGGGCTGGCGATGGCTTACCGCGCCGGCTTGCCCATCAAGGACCTGGAATTCGTCCAGTTCCATCCTACGGGACTGGTGCCCTCGGGCATACTGATTACGGAGGCGGCGCGGGGCGAGGGCGGCTACCTGCTAAATAACAAGGGCGAAAGATTTATGGAGAAATATGCTCCATCCAAAATGGAGGTGGCACCTCGTGATATCGTGTCACGCTCCGAGATGACTGAAATCGAGGAAGGGAGGGGATTCCCGGGACCCGAAGGCCTCGACTACGTTCACATCGACCTGCGCCATCTGGGTGCCGACAAAATCAATGAACGGCTGCCTATGATTCGAGAGGTCGCCATTAAATTTAACTTCATCGACCCTATTTTCGAGCCGATACCAGTACGGGCCGCTGCTCATTACTTTATGGGCGGGGTCCATACCGATATTAACGGAGCCACGCCCGTCGAAGGCATCTGGGCAGCCGGAGAGGCCGCCTGCGTCTCGTTACACGGCGCCAATCGCCTCGGCTCGAACTCCACCGCCGAATGCCTCGTCTGGGGCAGGATAACCGGAGATGAGGCGGCTAAATATGCTTCCAGGTTAAAAGCCATGCCGCCGTCGCCAAAAGAAACAACGTTAAAAGACGAGGAAGCTAGAGTTTTTCACAGGTTCAGCTCTAAAGGCAAAGAAAGCGCCTATGCCTTGCGCAAAGAGCTGCAGAAGACAATGGACAGCCAGGTAGGCGTCTTCCGCACCGGGCCGGATTTAAAAACGGCGCTTGATAAGATTCAGGAGATAAAGCAGCGCCTGCCAGGAGCAAAGGTTAAAGACCGTGGCCACATATACAATACAGACCTGCTCAGCTGTCTGGAAGTCGATAACCTGCTCGACCTGGCTGAGATAATCGTCGCCGGAGCTATAGCCCGTAAGGAATCCCGTGGAGCACACTCCCGACGAGATTTTCCCAAGCGCGACGATGTCGACTGGCTCAAACACACGCTGGCCCATCACACCATAAAGGGGCCGCGTCTGGACTACATTCCGGTAAATATCACCATGTGGCAACCGGTAGAAAGGAAATATTAGAGAGTAAGCCATGAGACAGATACGGCCACGACCGAACTACCTGGGAGCCGGCGGCTGGCTATGGGCGGGCAATTATAAGCTGGAACGCTATCTCTATATACTACACCGCGTCACCGGCCTGGGCATCCTGCTATTCTTGCTGTTCCATCTGATTGTGACCACCTTTTTCCGGATTCAAGGTCAGGCAGTTTGGGATAGCGCCATGGCATTTCTCAGCAATCCGTTGTTCAAAACCGGTGAATATCTGGTAGCCGTAGCCTTCGCCTTCCACATGTTAAACGGCCTGCGCCTTATATTGCAGGAACTCGGTTTTATAATGACCAAGCCGATTCCGCCAATTTATCCCTACAGTGATTCGCTGCGTCGAAAGCGCCCCTGGACGATGCTAATTATAGGCATAATCATTATCCTCTGCCTGGTGTTTTTCTACGACTTCATCGTGGGGGGCTGGTAATGCGACGCTATACCTACCTGTGGTTGATGCAACTAGTTTCCGGCGTTCTCATAGCAGTTTTGCTGGGCATACACATGGTTATACAGCACCTGGAAGATATCTTGCGATTCTTGGGTTTCAACTTAAATAACCCGGCTTCATGGAATTCAATGATAGAAAGGTCTCGCCAAGTTACATGGGCCGGCATATACATAGCTTTGCTGGCTGTCCTCCTGTACCACGCCCTCAACGGGTTGCGTAATGTCATACTCGAGCTGACACCATCGGCCAGAACTGAACGCGTGGTAACTTGGGCTATCCTGGCTTTCGGCATCGTCGTTTTTATCTGGGCCAGCTATGTGCCTATAGCTCTGCTGTCACGATAGGAGACATAATGGGTAATGGAAAAACCGAACAGATAACATTCAGAATCCAGCGATACGACCCAGAAAAGGGCACCAAACCACACTCTCAAGAATTCATCGTGCCATCCACTAAAGGCATGACGGTTCTCGACGGCCTCATCTATATAAAAGAAAATCTGGACAGCACCATTGCCTTCCGCACCTCCTGTCGTATGGCGATATGCGGCTCATGCGGCATGCTCGTCAACAACTACCCTCACCTTGCCTGCCACACTCAGATAGAAGAGTTCCATTCCAGCAGGTTAACCATAAAGCCGTTACCGAACTTTCCTATAATAAAAGACCTGGTGGTTGATCTAATGCCATTCTTTGAGGTACACAAGTCGATAAAACCTTACATCCTACGTGGAGATTCGGAGGAAATGGAAGACCCGACGTCTGAATTTAGCCAGTCGCACCAGGCAATGGAAAGCTTCCTGCAATTTACTTACTGCATTAAGTGCGGCATATGTGTTTCAGCCTGCCCGACTTCGGCCAGTGATAAGCTGTTTCATGGCCCGCAAGCTCTAGCCCAATGTTATCGATACTGCGCAGACGACCGTGACGCCGGTGAACCCGAAAGATTCCCAGTAGTAAGCACCGACCACGGCGTGTGGCACTGCCACCTTGCCGGTGCCTGCTCAGAATCCTGCCCCAAGGGAGTAGACCCGGCTCTGGCAATTCAACTGCTGAAAAGGCGTCTAGCGTCACGTACTTTAGGGCTTGGCAAAAAGAAGCCGCCCGCTTCTACGATGCCGCCGCCTCAGCAGAATAAACCTAAACTTCCTTTTCCTGATTTCACCGTGAAACAGGGCTAAGCGAACATGGCTATGGAGGAATAATAATGGCAACCATAAATATAAAAACGCCGCTAGATGAAGAGACTGTTAAGAAATTGAACGCCGGCGACCAAGTATTCATTACCGGCGTGATCTATACCGCTCGAGACGCCGCCCACAAACGCCTGGTTCAAACTCTGGATGAAGGTAAAAAGTTGCCCTTCGACCTCACCAATCAAACTGTCTACTATATGGGCCCGTCCCCAGCCAAGCCAGGCCAGGTCATCGGCTCGGCAGGGCCGACAACCAGCGGCCGGATGGACAGCTACGCACCTCGTCTTATGGCTGCCGGCCTTAAAGGAATGATAGGCAAAGGCAACAGGTCTCAGGCTGTTAAAGATGCCATTAAAAAATATAAAGCAGTTTACTTCGCTGCCATCGGTGGTGCCGGAGCCCTTATATCCAAAAGCATCAAGAAGGCAGAGGTAATAGCTTACGAAGAGCTAGGTGCCGAAGCCATCCGCCGCCTTGAAGTTGAAAATTTTCCCGCCACTGTTATTAACGACATTCATGGCGGTGACTTGTACGAACAGGGCAAGGCTAAGTACCGGATCAAAGAATAATTTAGAGGCTAGCCGCCCTTCATCCCCAGTGAAATAACCCTAAGCAAGCCGGCAATGCTCTTAGCATCGGCGATTTCACCGGAAGCTATAAGGTCTGGTATCTTGGTCAATGGTACTCGAACCACCTCAATCTCATCGGTGTCCTCAGCTTCAAGCCGGCTGGGTATAAGGTATGTGGCCAGGTACAGGTGCAGATATTCTGTGCAATATCCGGGAGCTGCGTAGAAACCTCCCAACTTGTCTATCTTATTGGGCAAATAACCTATCTCTTCCTGTAATTCACGCCGAACCGTGTTTATCGGTTGCTCACCAAGGTCAACGCTGCCGGCTGGTATTTCTAAGAGCGTCTTGCCTACAGCTTTGCGATACTGACGGACTAAAATTACTTTGTCCTTGGAATCCAGAACTACCACGGCTACAACATCGCTATGCTCCACAATTTCCCGGGTAGTTATCTTGCCGCTGGGTTTCCTTACGGTATCGACCCTCAATTTCACCGCCCGACCCTCATAAATCCGCTGGCTTGATAAAGTCTTCTCCATCAGTAACTCCCTCCCCATTTGTATGGGTCTATGCCGAATCCAAAATCCAGATATCTAAATCACAAACATATTTCGAACTTCTATTTCGGATTACTTGAATTTGTTTGGGATTTCGAGTTTGAAGCTCAGGATATTTAGCCATTTATACCAAATGCATTACATTTAAACTTTGGCTGGTTTAAAGTGATATACTAGAGCTACCTCGTCGCAATCGGGAAACTTGGGACAGCGATAGCATTCCGACCATACCTTGCGCGGCAGTTCCATTTTATCAACCCGGCGAAAACTGTATTTCTCGAAGAAAGCCGGCTTATAACTAAGACAAAATACCGTGGGAATCCCCAATTCTTCGGCTTCGTCAAGACACGCTTTAATAAGCACTGAGCCTAGGCCCTTAGCCTGCTTATCTTCACTTACGGCTAAAGACTTAACCTCAGCTAAATCAGCCCAATTAATGTGAAGCGCCACACAGCCGATTAGCTGATCATTTTTATCTCTGACGACAAAAAAATCGCGCAGGTTCTCATATATCTCGCTCAGTGCCCGCGGCAGCATCTCGCCTTTGTCGGCAAAACTGTTGACCAGCTCATGTATCCGCTGAGCGTCATTTATTTTAGCTTTCTCTACCTTCATGATTTCTTCCCTTCAAGTCTCGACTCCAAATAACTGTAAAAATAATTCCGGGGACGAATTCTCAGGAAGCGACCCACGTAAGGGCTGAGCCTAACTCTAACTTCGTCTCCGCTAGCCAGCTGCAATTCTACCTGTGCATCCATACTAACCATAGCTTCATGAGTTGTAATCACCTTCAATTGAATTTTAGCCTCCGGCGGCAAAACAACAGCCTTGTCCGTGCTCAAATGAGGACAAATCGGCTTAAATACCATTTGCCTGGCTTCCGGATACAGAATGGGACCGCCAGCAGCCAGTAAATAGCCGGTGCTGCCGGTAGCCGTGGACACTATAACTCCATCGGCCCGATGGGTGGCCAGAATTTCACCATCAACCCTGGTCTCAATTTGAACGAGCCGGGAAAAGCTCCGCCGGCCAACAAAAACGTCATTCAATGCCTGGAAAACCTTGCCAGACGGCAATTCGGCTTCAAGCATAGCTCTGTCTTCAATCCAGCCTTTGCCGCCTAGCAACCGCGGCAGCTTATCGAAAGCTTCATCGGCTGTAAGCTCAGTCATAAACCCCAGATTACCCAGGTTTATGCCCACCACCGGCACTTTACCTGGCACAACGGCGCGTACAGCCCTAAGAATGGTGCCGTCGCCACCAACGCTTAAAATGAGGTCAGACCCGGCTATCTGCGGTTTGGCCTTGTCCTCCTCCCAGGCCGAGCACGTCCAGAAGGAGATACCTTGAGCGCCTAAGAACTTCTCCAGTTCGCCGCTGAAAGCCTTGGCCTTCCCGATCTTGGGATGGTACAAAATGCCGACCCGTTTCACAGCAAACGGAGTCTATCACCCGTAGTGAGAAAGTGTCAAATTGGTGCATGGGGCGGCTAAGAGCCTAAAATCCGGGCCGCGGCTTGAGCGATACCAACAAAACCACTGGGGATGATTCCAAGAAGTACTACAAACAGGCAGCACAGACCTAAAGCGGTGCGAAGCGCCCAGGACGATGGCACCTTCTCTTCTGAAGCTGGAGCACCTGCCCACATGACTTTAACTACCCTTAAATAATAAAATGCCGAAATGGCACTGTTAATAACCGCCACGATAACCAGCCACAGCAAGCCATTTTGCACCGCTCCACTGAAGATGTAAATCTTGGCAATAAGCCCCGCCGTCGGAGGTAGGCCAATTAGGGAAATCAAGCATAAAGTTAAAGCCGCGGCCAGAAGCGGTGCCCGTTTGCCCATACCGGTATATTTATTAATCTCGTCGCTATTTATTTTGTTAGAGATGGCAATAACGGCGATAAAGGCACCTAAATTAGTGACAGCATAGCTCATGAGAAAGAAAATCAAGCCGCTTTGCCCCAGGGTATCGCTCCCCAACGCCATTCCCACCGTAGCCAGCCCTACCATAAGATAGCCGGCCTGAGCGATGCTGGAGTAACCGAGCATGCGCTTGATATTGGTTTGAAGTAACGCCACAACGTTGCCGACAGTCATGGTAATTGCGCTCAAAACGGCAAACATCATTCCCCAGTTAAGGCTTAGCCATTCAGGAGAGCCGAGCGCCACGAAGAAAATGCGAAGAATAACGGCGAAGCCGGCCGCCTTGCTGGCAACAGACAGATACGCGGTAACCGGCGTTGGCGCACCTTCGTAGACATCCGGCACCCACATCTGGAAGGGAAAACAGGCAATCTTAAAGCCGAAGCCGGCAGCCAGAAGCACCATGGCCAAAAGCAATGCCGGATTACTCAGCAAGCCGGTGCCGGGCATGCCCTGAACATACTCAGCGATACACATCAGGCAGGTCCTACCAGTAAAGCCGAATACCAGTGCCATTCCGTACAGAAGCACTGCCGACGCCACGGCGCCCAGCAGCAAGTACTTCAGTCCAGCCTCGGAAGACTTTTTATCCTTCAGGAAGGCGGTCAGTACATACAGAGAGATGCCGGTTAACTCCAAAGAGACATATATGGAAATCAGGTCAGATGCCGCCGCCAGTAGCATCATACCAGCAGCCGATATAAGCACCAGCGCATAATACTCGCCTTGAAATCTCTGGAATTTACGCACATAGTCTTGAGACGCCAGTATAATTAGACCTGCAGCAGCTAGCATAAGGAGCTTGAAGAATAAGGCGAAGTTGTCAACCGCCAGCATCTGGCCGAAAATGGCTATAGCCGGTTCACCCCAGATGGCTACCGTAAAGCCCGCAGAAACCACTACGCCGGCTATGCTGATTCCAGCTAGAACCCGTTTTTGCTTGATGAACAGGTCAAGCAATATAACTAGTATGGCAAAACCCAGCAGGCAGAGTTCGGGAGTTAAAAATCGAAACTCGCTTAACATATTAAATCACCCGTATCATGAGCCTAACAATCTGGCTATCGGCTCAACCCCTATCTTGATGATATTGGTCAGTATTGACGGATAGATGCCGACCAGCATAATGGCAGCCACAAACGAAAAGATACAAATCTTATCGACAGTATTGGCATCAGGTACTTTGTTGAATTTCTCCAACGGCGGGCCATAAAATACCCGCTGCAGCATCCACAAAATGTAGCCGGCGGTCAAGACAATACCGAAGACGCCAAGAATAGTATAGAGCTGAATGAAGTTAACCGCTGTACTCGAGTAGCTACCTACGAAGGTGATAAATTCAGCCGCAAAACCGCTTGTGCCTGGCAATCCCAAAGATGCCAGGCCGGCTATGCTGAAGACCACAACGATAACCGGCATCTGCCGGGCTAGCCCGCCGAGGTTATCCAGATTGCGCTCGTGAGACTTATCATAAACCAGTCCGACCATGGCAAACAGAAGTCCGGTGATAATGCCATGGCTGAACATCTGCAAAACGGCGCCGGTCAGGCTTATCTGGCTTAAAGCGAAGACGCCAAGAAGCACATAGCCCATGTGGCTGACGCTGCTGTACGCAATCAGCCGCTTTAAATCCTTCTGCCTTAAGGTTACCGCAGCTCCGTAGAGCACGCTGATAACCGCCAGTATCACCAGTAACGGTGCAAATTGTCTGGCGACTTGAGGGAATATAGAGACGCAAAGGCGGATCATCCCGTAACCGCCCATTTTAAGCAAGGCACCAGCCAGAATCACACTGGCCGCTGTCGGTGCGTCGGTATGAGCATCTGGCAACCAGGTGTGCAGTGGAAACACGGGCAGCTTGATGGCGAAACCGGTTAAAAGCAAGAAGAACATGGCCGCTAGGGGGATGACTGCCTTGGCAGCGGACATGTTAGCCAGCTCCATCATATTCAAGCTTCCTGTCGTAAAGTAGATGCTTAAAATACCAGCCAGCATTAATGCGCTGCCGACTAGCGTATATATCATGTACTTGATAGCCGAGTATTCCTTTCTGCCGCTGCCCCAGACGGAGATGAGGAAATACATAGGAACCAGCTCCAGTTCCCAGAACAGGAAGAACAGCACCAAGTCGAGAGACATAAAGACGCCCAGTATACTCGTCTCTAAAAGCAGCAACCAGATGAAATACTCTTTAGGCCGTAGTTGCACATTCCATGACACCAGCACTGCTAACACACCGAGGAACGTCATCAGGATAACCAGCGGCAAGCTCAAGCCATCGACGCCGACATGGTAGAAAGCATTGATTGCCGGAATCCAGGAAAGCTGCTCCTCGAATTGAATCTGTCCGATGGCGCTGCTGGAACGGCTGAAAAAGTAAAAGACAGCCAGTGATAAAACAAACGAAGCCAGTGTGAATATCAGGGCGGTAATCTTTACGGTTTTTTGCTGCGGCTTAGGCCACAAAGCAATAACTATCAGCCCGATGACCGGCAGAAAGAGTATGGTTGATAGATAAGGAAAACTCAAATCATATTACCTCAGCCGAATATATAAAAGCAGACGGCGATGGCTATTATGCCTATGGCTATAGCCACTCCGTAAGCCTGTAACTGACCTGTCTGTGTCCGCCGTATGGCTGCACCAGCCTCAGCAGTTCCCGTGGCTACACCATTGACCGCGCCATCGACGACACGGGAATCAAAGATGCTGAGTGCCTTAAAAACTCCATCAACCAGAAAACGGACCACAATTACCTTCTCATAAAGCTCGTCGAACCAATATTTATGATAAAAGAGGTTATAGAGGGGTTTGAAAATCCTGCCCACAGCTTCGGCCGAAATCCATTTGACGCTGTACATAGCGTAGGCCAAGAAAATGCCGAGACCGGCTACCAACAGTGATATTAAGGGCAGCGGATGTGCAAGGATACCGAAGAAGCCCTGGAAAAAGCCGGTAGATTCACCACTTACTTCGTGGCCTAAAAATTGTCCGAAGGCGCCGGTAACATTAAGCCAGCCGGAGACGATAGATAAAAACGCCAGTATAGCCATGGGAATAACCATTACTATCGGTGATTCGTGAAGTTTTTTACTGCCATGCCCGCCATGGCTTGTTGTGGCTCCACCACGGTACTCACCGCCGAAGGTAAGGAACACAGCACGGAACATGTAAAAAGCGGTCATGAAGACGGTAATCATGGCCAGATAAAACAATATCGGATTGTTAGCCAGAGAATAGGCCAGTATTTCGTCCTTGCTCCAGAAACCGGCCAGCGGCCAGATGCCGGCTATGCTGATTGAAGCGATGAGGAAGGTGATAAAAGTCCAGGGCATGGCCTTGCGCAAGCCGCCCATCTCCCGCATGTCGAAGGTTCCGGTGCTGTGGTTCACGCTGCCGGCCCCAAGAAACAGCAAGGCCTTAAAGAAAGCGTGGTTGAACAGGTGAAAGATGCCGATGGCCACACCGCCGACGCCTAATCCCAGCATCATGTAGCCCAGCTGGCTGATGGTGGAATAAGCCAGTACCCGCTTGATGTCGGTCATTACCAGGCCCATGGTGGCAGCGAAAATTGCCGTGAAACCGCCGATAACAGCCACTGTAGTCAGAGCTGTATGGGAATGCTCAAACAAGGGGAAGAAACGGGCTACCAGGAAGACGCCTGCCGCCACCATAGTCGCCGCATGAATCAGGGCGCTGACCGGTGTGGGGCCTTCCATAGCATCGGGCAGCCAGACGTGCAAGGGGAACTGCGCCGATTTACCCACGGCGCCGGAGAAAATGCCGATGGCCGCCCATGTTAAAACTGACCCGGCTAGTAGCCCAGTGGCTGCCAGGCTGTGCAACTGCCCGATATCAAAAGTCCCGGTGTTGTAGAAAAGCAAGAGTATTGCCGCCAGAAAACCGAAATCGCCGAAACGCGTGACAATAAACGCCTTCTTAGCAGCATTGGCGGCTGATGGCCGGTGGAACCAGAAGCCGATTAGCAGATAAGATCCAAGACCGACGCCCTCCCAGAACAGGAACAAAAAAACCAGATTATCGGCCATAACCAGGCCTAACATGCAGGCGGTGAAAAGGGACATAAAAGCGAAATAGCGATGATAGCCCGGGTCACCATGCATGTAACCCTGAGAATAGATTTGGACCATCAGGCTGACAAAGCTGACCACCACCACCATCACTGCTGTCAGAGAATCGACCAGCAGCCCGACATGAATACTGAGATTACCAATAAGCATCCATTGTATATCAGGTATTTGCAGTTGGTGACCGGGTGTAGCCAGTACTTCCACCAGCACCCACAAGGAGAGCAGGAATGAAATGCCAATGGCGCCGATGGTTACATAACCGCCCAACCTGGGGCGATTATTAAAGAAAGGGCGGAGAATAAAAGAAATGATGATAAGCGAGAAAAAGGGCAACAGAAATATAAGCCAGGGAACCTGATGCGGCATTACAGTTTCCTCAAGACCTCCTCGACAACGTGTACCTTTTCCTGAGACACATAGATGCGGTAGCTGGCCAATTCGCCGCTGTCCGGCTTCTTATCCTTGTCCGGCAGTATACGCGTCGGTATGCCCTCGCCTTCAAAGTACTCCTTCCACATCTCGGCCATTATTAAATTGGGGGCGCTTTTAACCTGAACCCACATATTTCAACTCACTACCACTTCATTAAATCGAATTTATCGACATCAACGGATTGGCGATTGCGATAAATAGTGATTATTATAGCTATGCCCACTGCTGCCTCAGCCGCAGCCACAACTATGACGAATATGGCAAATATCTGACCGGTAAGGAATAAGGGCACCACGTAACGGGAGAAGGCAACCAGTGCGATATTCGCCGCATTGAGCATAATCTCAATGCACATCAAAATAACCACCGCATTTCGCTTGGCCAGAACCCCGTATAACCCGATGCAGAAAAGCACTGCTGATAAAACGAGGTAATGATGTAGTCCAACTTCCATTTCTATTTCTCTCTCATCAGCACGATGGCGCCGAGTATGGCCGCCAAAAGTAAAACGGCGCTAATTTCCACCGGTAGTATAAAACCGCCCTGACTGAATAGATTGGTGCCTATGGCTGCCGTTGTCGGCTGTTGAGGTGGCTCACCACTTGTCTCCCATTTGGTACTAATCACGGTGAATATCATCGTGCCTAAAAGCAACACGCTGACCACCAGTGCTGGAATACGCAACTTACCCGGCGGACTGCCGTGCCAGACCTCGCGCGTAAGCATGACCGCCACGATGATCAATATCGAGATGGCTCCAACATAAATAAGTATCTGCACCACCGCCAGAAAGTCGGCGTACAGGGTTATATACAATATGGCTATGGTCAGGAAAAGCAGAACCAAAGACAGTGCTGCCCGGAAGACGTCTCTAAGAACGACAACTGCTAGGGCTGCGCCGACCATGATGATAGCTAATAGCCAGAAGACAATACTAGACACCGCGACCTCTCTTCTTGCTCAGCCCCAGCCAGCTCAACTTTTGTCCGCCTTCTTTCTTATTCCAGTTAACCAGCAAGCTCTGTTTAGGTAAAGTTGCCTCAATCAGGGGACGGGCATAGCCGCTCGGCTGCCTGATGTCAGATGGTTGAAGCTGTTCCTTACTCAGGATAACATCTTGCCGTCGATACTGGGAGCGCTCATAGCTGCGACCCATTGCCAGCGCATCGTAGGGGCAAGCCTCAACACACAGGCCGCAGAACATGCAGCGCCCGCAATCTACTTCGAATTTATCGACTACGTAGTTATTCTTTGGGCCTACATGCGTGACAATTTCTATATTTCCCTGTGGGCAAGCCTTGGCGCAGGTGGCGCAGCCGGTACACCTATTCAGGTACCAGACCAGCTCATTGCCTCTTATGCGCCGTGAGACATTTAGTTTTTCTTCAGGATACTGCACCGTAATCGGCGCGCGAAACAGATGCTTGAAGGTTAAAGCCATCCCCTTGGCTATGCCGATTCCGTATCTCTCAAACTTCAACCCGGCCGCCTCCTAAGCTAAACAGTCTTGACCATAACAGGACCAGAACGCCGGCAGCAGTAACATTGACAACGACTAATATCCAGAGATTAATTTCGGGGAGCCAGAGCATCTCAGCAGCAACCATAAAAAGGTTTACTATGGCCATGGGCAATAGCCCTTTCCAGGCAAAACTCATCAACTGGTCTACACGTAATCTAGGTAAGGTGGCTCTCATCCAGACGATAAAGCCAAATACTGCCAAGACCTTAATTAAAAACCAGATAATCGGCGGTAAAAACGGGCCCTGCCATCCGGCCAGGAACAACGTGGTGATAATACAGGCATAAGCCAGAGCATGCCCGTATTCGCCTATATAAAACATGGCGAATTTAAATCCGGAGTATTCAATGTGGTAACCGGCAACAATTTCAGAGTCGGCCTCAAGAAGGTCGAACGGACTGCGGTTCATCTCGGCTACTGTGCCCAGGAAAAAGATAACAAAACCGAGAGGCTGCAGCATTATATACGGAATACTCTGCGATTCCACAATTTTCGTCATCGATAGCGATCCCGTCATCAATACCACACCTATAATCGCCAGCACTATCGGCAGCTCATAGCTTACCATTTGGGCTACCGTTCTAAAGGCAGCTATCAAGGCGTATTTGTTATTGGATGCCCAGCCGGCGGCATATATACCGATTGCCGATACTGCGCTGATAGCCACCACGTACACGATACCCACATTCAGGTCGGTCAAAATAGCGCCCCGTTCAATCGGTACAACAGCAAAAATCATCAATACCGGTACAAAGACGATAACGGGAGCCAGCCAGTGAAGCACTTTATCTGCTTTGGCTGGAACTATGTCTTCTTTCATTAATAGTTTGGCGCCGGTAGCCAGCGGCTGGAAAATACCTTCGGGGCCGAGCCGATTCGGACCCAGTCGTATCTGAAAACGGCCCAGCAATCGCCGCTCAACCCAGATGAAGACGATAACCAGAACCAACACGAATGCCAGTACCAGCACAATGCCTACAATGCCCGCCACTAGGTAGGCCGCCCAGTCCGGCCAGGAGCCGCCTAGAAAGAGTCGAAATTGATCCAGTAAAGTCATTATCTGTCTATCTCCCCCATCACAATGTCTATGCTGCCAAACGTTACTATCAAGTCAGCTATCTTCCAGCCTACGACCATGTCTTTCAAAGCCGTCAGATTAATAAGCGTTGGTGGATGTATATGAAATCTATAAGGGGCGATGGAGTTATCACTAACCAGATAGAAGCCTAGCTCTCCCTTGGGTGCTTCTATATATCCATACACTTCACCAACCGGCGGACGTATTAACTGGGGTACGTCGGCTATAACTTCCCCCGAGGGTAACTGGGCTATGGCCTGCTCCAGAATGCGAAGGCTCTGCCTCATCTCCTGCATCCTCACCCAGTATCGGTCATAGTTATCCCCGGCAGCGCCTACCGGCACTTCGAAATCAAACCTGTCGTATATGGAATAGGGGGCGGCTTTACGTGTGTCCCATTTGACGCCGCTGGCCCGGAGCACCGGCCCGCTGGCAGCGATATTTATGGCGGTCTCCTTAGGTAGAATACCCACACCCTTAGTCCTAACCAGTACGATCTCGTTCTGAGCTATAAGCTGATCGTATTCATCGAGAAACCGGGGCATCTCAGCCACAAACTTTTTCATTGCCTGCAGGAATTCCTCAGGTATATCATGGCTGACACCACCGATTCGCATATAATTGTAGGTAAGCCGTTGGCCACACACCATCTCAAAAAGGTCCAGGAGCTTCTCCCTTTCCCGCCACATATACAACACTGGCGTCATCATGGCTCCAAGGTCGTTAAGGAGAAAGCCAACTGCCATAAGATGGCTGGAAATACGCATGGCTTCGGCCATGATTATCCTGAGATACTCAGCTCTCTCTGGAACTTTTATCCCGGCCAGCTTCTCTACTGCCAGCACATAGGCCAGGTTATTTGTCATCGACGCCAGCCAGTCAAGTCTGTCAGTTAAAGGAATTATCTGCGTGTACGTTCTATTTTCCCCCATCTTCTCTATTCCGCGATGCATGTAACCGATTACAGGCTCAACATTCACCACCACTTCCCCGTCGAGA
>Ga0153916_10000487_pt1 | contig 26678 bp, 22 predicted proteins | sample Opewatmetagenome_FD_109642 | JGI IMG/M metagenome (GOLD analysis project Ga0153916, IMG submission 109642) | Freshwater wetland microbial communities from Ohio, USA - Open water 3 Core 3 Depth 4 metaG | ecosystem: Environmental > Aquatic > Freshwater > Wetlands | place: USA: Ohio, Lake Erie...
CCATGACCAAGTCCTCCTGCAGACTTCCATGAACCGTCGAACCGGCCAGCTCGATCAACCACCCCTCCTATATGCCTCGACAACCGGAAATCTCCAATACCAAAGTGATGCTGTAGAACTAGCTTCGAGCGACTGGGTATAGGCAAACGCCTCTGGGCAGCACGTGCAAAGCACCATTTTCATGTAGTCGAAGAAGACCGTCGGACAGGACGTGGCCTCTTCGGGCTTTCCTTTCAGCAGTGATCGGTGATTCCTGATCCGTTTGAGGTTCTCCAAGAGATCCGTCCAGTAAGGGAAGTCGGCCTGGATTCTGAACGTGCTCGGGCGGGGGCGTTTCCACCAAATGCAAATACGCTCGATGCGAGTGACTGAGATTGCCCGCACGACGGTACCGACGATATACGATCCCAGAAGGACGAAAGCCGACAAGAACCAGGTTTCGGGACCAGTAAGCTCTTTCAGCCAACTCCGGGTTTCTGTGAGCGACTGGACGCCGACGAGCCACGTGACAAAGAGTGTGACCGACAAGACGATGTAGAATCCAGGCACAAGCACCGAAAAGAAATCGACTACGCCGATCCGCGAGGTGTAAGGCTCAGACATTGCCATTCTCCACTCCCGGAGTCCAGTTTCTTCGCCATGCAGCAAGAAGCATGTTCTGGTGACCGAAGGCCAATTCCACGGGTATATCCTCTGGCGAGAATAATGCGGCCTCAATGGCATCGCTGCCCGACTTGAGCGTTGCCCAGTCTTGAGGAATCGCCGAATAGCAGAGGTTCAGGGTCACAATCTTACGGACCTCGTTGCCCCCAATTGTTGGTAGTTCGTAAACATCCGGGATCGACATGCGATAGATCATGCTGTCCGTTGCGGCGCGAAGCCCGGTCTCTTCCTGGAGTTCTCTAGCGGCGGCTTTCTCGGCTGTTTCCCCGGGATGAACGAACCCTCCGGGGACATCCCAGGCCCCCCTACGCGGCTCGATTCCCCGGCGCACCAAGAGCACTTTGCCCTCCCGCTCCGCCAAGACCGCAACGCACGGTCTGGGGTTCCCGTAGTCAATAAAACCGCAACGGTCACAAGTTGGTCTGCGGACGCCTTCCGCGTCACTACGGTCCCTCAACGAGTTTCCGTCGTAAGGGCAATACCGGTATTTGGCCGGAGTTCTCAGCAATCGCGCGCCGTAGTCAGTCGTCATGGACATCTCCTGCTGACACGTCCTTACTCAGATTCTAATGGAGGAACGGAGGGGTCGCAATTCCCCTGTAATGGTAGCAAAGAACTAGGTGGGGCGTGAGTTAGCCGGGTCGCCGGCCCAGGGTGCGGCGCTGTCGGAGACCGCTGGCTCCATCAAGACGACAGAGCATGATGGCAGCCGCGCCGCACTTTCCACCCCGACTGCCGGTCGCGTTACCGGTAGCCGAAGCCTTTGTTTTGGCTCTTCCTCGCGTGCCTCTTCCAAGCGTCAAGTCTGTTCTGTTGTAGGGATTCGGCCAGGGTGGTAGACTGCCAGAATGCCGAGATTTCTTCCTCCCCATATCGCCGCGTCAGCACTCCTTGCAGCACGTTTATACGCCCTTCATAGACGGGAACAGGCCCCGGACCTCCTGCTAACAATGACGCGGCATTCCCCCTAAACCGGGCGGTATGAATGGTGGGCGGCAGAGATCACAGCCCAGTCGGGGAGCCACTCAACCCTGGGCACGCCTGCCTCGCGGTCACATCGCTCACGGCCAATGGTTCGCCGGGCGAAGGCGGAGGAGAACTCCGGGTGGGTGAGGCGATCCCGAATGGTGCGGGCGGCCATCCACCAGACGCTTCTGGCGAAGCCGCCGTCGGCGGCGCGGGAGTACCGCCTGTCTTGTTGGGGACGTACAATCGCGGGCTGGGAGGACGCAAAGCCTCCTCGTAGCAGCCGAATCGGCTTGACGGTGGTGGACGCATGAGCGGCGGGCCAGTGGCAATCCGGGGATACCTTATCCAGACCCTAGTGGCGCTGCTGGAGGCGCTCGACGAGAAGGATTGGATCAGCGTCACATTGGAACCGGACCACGTATCCGAGAAGATCGACATCCTCTGGCAGTACCCAGGGAAGATCAAGGCGATGCAGGTCAAATCGTCCATCAACCCGTTCCAGGATGCCGAGGTCAAGCAGTGGGCAGCCTCTTCGAGCCGCACACGGAGTTGGTCAAGCGTGGCAAGCGCAACAAGCCGGTGGAGTTCGGCCACAAAGTGCTGTTGTGCGAGACGCAGCAGAAATTCATCACCGACTACGATGTCTACGAGGAGCAGCCGGCGGACTGCGACTTGACCGGGCCGGTGATCGAGCGTCACGAGAAGCTCTTCGGAAAGCGGCCCCGGGTGTTGGCGGCGGACAAGGGCTTCTGCCCGAAGAAGGGCAAGTTCGAGGAGCTGGCGAAGCTCGTGTTGAACCTGGCGATCCCGCGACGGATGCAGGACTTCATGGACAAGCTGTTGACCAGTTGCCAGGCGTTCCGCGCCGGGATCGAAGGGACTATTTCCGGGCTGAAACGCGCGTTTCGCCTGTTTCGCTGCTTTTTCCGAGGGTTTAAGGGATTTGCCCGAAGCGTGGGGCTGGGCGTGTTTTGCCACAACCTGATCGTGCTGGCGGAACACGAGTCTGGCTGAAGACACGAACGGACCACAATCAGGTGCCAAGATGATCCAGGCGGCAAAACTCCGCGCCGAAACAAGTCCTTTTCGCGGCGTCGCGCGACGAAAGCCGCCAAACCGAGCCGGTCTGCCCGCGGAATCGGCCCTCAGCGTGGTACCTCCGCCCCCGCCGCCGCGTCACGTCGCACAAAACCGACCTTCAGCAACAGAAACTAAGTAGGCGGCGTCAAGGTGCTTGTGTTGCAGATCCAGTTCGACCGCGGCCTTCGGCGCGGCGAACGGATTGCACGAGAGGAGGTTCGCATGCCCCGCGTGGCACACTGCTTCCCATTGGCCATCGGGCCTTCGTATGATCCATCTGCTACAGACAGTAAACTCACGGCCGCATCCCGGCGCAGAACACGTCAGAACAACGCACTCCATGGCAAAACCCTCCTAACAGGTGGTGCATTCATGTCCCTGCTAAAGGAAACGCTGGATACGTTCCTGCTCTTTGCCGCCAGGCTAAGAGCGACCTCCGGTGCCAATTCCGCGAGCACGCACTTAAGGTATGCGCACGGAACGAGGCAATTTAACTCGATAGCGAATCAAGAGTTATGCACGCCGTCAATCGGAGCGTGCCTACACACTCCGGGCAAGTTACTCCCTGCTTGCCGCGGCGAGTAAAGGCCATACTTGCCCCATTCTTAGCCTAATGAGCAAGACCCTCCCGGTCAACCAGATCCCCGCCATCTTTTGGAAGAAACATCCTAAGGGGGGGATCTAAAGGCAGCACCAGTGAACCCGTGGTATCATCGCGCCGTATGGTCTCTTGACCCCGTCCAGGTCGGCCCCTGAAACTTGAGAGCGTTTGCTCGGCGACCACAACCGACGCATCCACGGACACTCTGGGGTCGGCCGGCCCGCCGTGCCCCCCCCTTCCTGATCATTGCCATCGGCCCTCTTGGCGAATCGCCGGGGGTTTTCAGAAAACAGCATCGATGGAGTGGCGGCAAGAAGACGGCCGAACCGGCGGGCGGCTACCTGGGTCACGGGCCGGTCAACTTGGCGTCGATCGGGACGTTATGGGACCGGCTGTCACGTCCTTTCCCGACCTTAGCCGGCTGTCGTGCGGCCCTTCTGGAGCGACTGAAGCTGGTCGCTCTTGCGCCCCGGCCACCGTTCTAACTCTTGCCCGCGTGCCTCTTCCATGCGTCAAGCCGGCTCGGTTGTGGCAATTCGGCCGGGACGGTAAACTGCTGGAATGAGGCGATTTCCTGCCGTCCATACTGCCGCGTTAGTGCTGCTTGCAGCACGTTTATACGTCCTTCATAAACGGGAACAGGCCCCGGACCTCCTGCTGACAATGACGCGGCAATCCCCCTAATCCGGGCGGCATGGATGGTGGGCGGCAAACATCACAGTCCAGTCGGGGGAGCCACACAACCCTTGGCACGGCTGCATCGCGGTCACACCGCTCACGGCCAAGGCCACCATCAAGGCCGCGAACCTGTCTACCGCATCGCCCCAGCCTTCCCAGCTTGTCGGGGATAGTCTCCTCAGAATTGCCGTTGACCGGCCCAAGGCCAGAGGCTACAAGACGCCGTTCTGCCGCGCTCTTGGCGTCCCAATAGAGCCAAACATCAAGGAGCAAAGAGATGCCCACGGAAGGGCCGAACAATGTAAAGTCTCCCAAGAGGCCCACAGTCCTAGGAGTTCTGGCGTGTCCGGTTGAGGATCGGCGGTTGGCCGCACCCGACGTGCTTGGTCACTTGGCCGACTGCCTGATTCAACGCTGTCATCTGGCGTTGATAGCCGAGCACGTGAAAGAACAGTGGCCCAAGGTGACTGCGATCCGCGTAGGCGTGTACGGCGAGCAACGGCCGTACTTCGCGATCCACATTCATCCGTTCTCGGAAGCCGCCCAGCGTGAACACTGGCCCCTGGCGGACTGGATTGAAATCGCATTGAAGGCGGACGGCCTCAAGTTCTTCTTCCTTCCGCCGATGGAGCAGGCCCCCTTTTCCTCCGAGGTCTCGGTATATGAGACGGCGGCCAGCGAAACCGTCCACGGGGTGCCCAGGGCTGCGTAGGTTAGTGACTTGAAGACGAGCCCTCGTTCGCCGTCGAATTCGGCCAGCGCGCGGCTGGTCGCCGAAACACTTCAGAGCGGGCCCTTACGTTTGGCTTCGCGCCGCGGCAGGTTGGGTAGACGCGGCGGGCCTGCGCTGAAGGAAAATCGCCGCCTTCAAGCGGAACGCCGCCAATTCCAGCAAGACGCTCAGGCATCCTTTGCCGGGCAGTACCGAACTGTTGTCTTCAGCCACGTCAGCCCGATCCTGCGCACCTTCGTCCCACTGGGCCAAAGATGCTTCAAGGCTTTCAAGCTTCTTTTTGCCTTCGCTGAACTCCTTCGGCGTTCCTGTCGCGATCAAGAAAAGCACCTCGACAAGACCCTTGAGCACACGAGTGGCCTGACTGAGCGGCGGCCATTTCTGAATTTCGTCCATCATCTCCTTGACGCGCGCAAGATCGTTGCCCTCATTTCGCACAAGGAGTATGAGGGCCAACATCGCGCAGCAGTACTGCTCCAGCAGAGAATCAAACGTCTCTGCGGCAAGCTGCCTCGCGCGACCGAAATCGACGATGGCCCGGCCCAAGTTTTCACGCTTACTTTGGTCGAGCAAGAACCCTTCAAAGTGCGTGGCCGCGGCAAGCGCCCATACGACGGGCCGTGCCGGGTCGGATTCCTTGGCAAGGTTCCAGTGCCGTTCGGCATCCTGCACCTGCCCCAAGCTCCGGTAATGCTGCGCCAGCCGAGTGTTGGCGCGGAAATCACGGCTATCCCTCTCCAAGACCTGTTGGTAGAGGCTCACCGACTCGTCGATCCTGCCCAGGCGGTAAGCCGCCTCGGCCCTATCCAGCAGAGCCTTGATCTCCTCCGAACTCGGCGACCTGTGAGGCAGTTGATGAACAGGCGCCTCCCGCACATCCAGCGACACTGCAATCGCCTCCACTGGTTGCGCGAACCCCGCCACGTTGCATTTGATCGGCGCGGACGCAAAGAAAACCTCCTTGCCTTTCTGACTCGCTTGGTCCTGGGCCTGTTTCTGGAACCTGGCGCGTTGGGCTTGCTCTTCCCTTGGTTCGAGCGCGAAGAATCCGATTCCCCTCTCCTCGGACGAGAAAGCACCCACATGCGGCTTATATGTCGTTGTTCGTTCACCTTCGAGCATCAACTTGCAGTAGGCGATGTCCTGGGGCAGCGTCAGGGAGATCGGGGTGATGCCCGCCGCGCGGCCGACGCCGAAGAACGTGTCCTTGTCGATCACAATCGCGTTCGAGGTCGCAGCCTGCTGCAACCGCGCAGCCAAGTCAACACTTCCGCCAATTGGATCGCTGAAAGTGAGGGGTCTCTGCTGCTGGCCACTCTCGTTGTGACCTCCGCTAGCTGAACTCGCAGCATCCGCGCCAACGGTAACGAAATGGACCTGACCCGCGCTAAGGGCCGCCTTTGTGTGGATCTCCTCTTCCCATTCGCGTGTGGCACCGTAGCGATTCTGGTTGTATTCGCGCAGATTGCGGATCGCCTCCAAGGCAGCCCGCAGCGCCCGATAGGGATGCGGCCTCCCCTCGGCTTCACCGTAGAACACGCCCATGACGCCATCGCCGATCCATTTCACAACCTCTCCACCGTTACGCATGATGGATTGGCTCACCACCAAGTTGTGGCGATGCGCCTTGGCGAGCCCTTTTGGTGCTCCGTGCTTCTGGCGATACCCGGTCGATCCTTCCAGATCGAGGAAAAGCACGGTTGCGGGAGTCTTCTCCCCGTCGAGTTGTTGGGTCGCGGCGTCCAATCGCCCTATGTCCTGATAAAGCCTGTCCTGCGCCTTGAGCAACCCATCAAGCCGCGTCATGGCATTGTCTGGGAGTCCGTTTGCAGCCATCTGACCCTCCTTCCATTGCTGGGACTGCGAGAAGGGCGCCGCGCGCCGGCGACCCGAGCGTCCATGTTCGGACAACATCCTGGTCCTTTGTCGCATTGGACCAATCTTGCCGCGGGAAGTCAAGTAGGGGCGCAGGGGTAGTCCACATTGCGTTAGACCGGCCTGGAAATCTGGGCAGACTTCGCGGGCAGAGGAGACTGGGGAAGCGAGCCTCAGTCCCTGGCAGCGTCCGCGGGAACGCCGGGTTCCGAGGCACCCAACCGGCCCAGGAAGGTAGGCCCGTATCGTCCAACTCCCGACAAATGGGCGAGATCTATGTGCGGCGGTCTCGCGGGGGCCGGGGTCTCGCTGGGGATTTCTCGGACCACTGACTGTCTTGGGCGGCAGCAGCGGCGGGTCTGCTTAGAAGGAACATCCCCGCCTTCAACCGGAATGCTGCCAGTTCTAGCAAGACGCTCAGGCGTCCTCTGCTCAGCAGAACCGAGTTGTTGTCTTCAGCAACGTCAGGCCGATCCTGCGCACCTCCGTCCCACGGGACCAAAGACGCTTCAAGGATTTCAAGCTTCTTCTGACCTTCGCTCAACTCCTTCGGCGTTCCTGTCGCGATCAAGAAAAGCACCTCGACAAGACCCTTGAGCACACGAGTGGCCTGACTGAGCGGCGGCCACCCCTGAATCGCGTCCATCATCGCCTTGGCACGCGGAAGATCGTTGCCTTGGTTGCGCAGAAGGAGGCTCAGGACCAGCATCATGGAGCAGTGCTGCTCCAGTAGGGAATCAAATGCCTCTGCGGCGAGCAGCCTTGCCCGACCGAAATCAACAACGGCTCGGTCTAAGCCTTCGCGGCGGCTCTGGTCGAGCAAGTACCCCTCAAAGTACGTGGCCCCAGCGGCCGCCCATACGATGGCCCGCGTCGCGTCGGATTCCATGGCCACGTTCCAGTGCCGTTCCGCATCCTGCACCTGCCCCAGACTTCGATAATGCTGCGCCAGCCGAGCGTTGGCGCGGAAATCACGGCGGTCCTTCTCGAAGACCTCTTGGTAGAGCCTTACCGACTCGTCGATCTTACCCAGACGATGAGCCATCTCGGCACTATCCAGCAAAGCCTTGATCTCCTCCGAACTGGGCGAGGTGTAAGCCAGATGACGAACAGGAGCGTCCCGCGCGTCCAAAGACACCGCAACCACTTCCACTGGTTGCGCGAACCCTCCCACATTACACTTCACGGGCGCGCACAGGAATACAATCTCCTTGCCTTTCTGAATGGCTTGCTCTTGGGCCCCCTTCTGGAACGTGCCCAGTTCCGCCTTGTCCCCCGCCGGCTCGACCGCGAAGAACTCGATTCCGCGTTCCGCGTGCGAGAAAGCGGCCACATACGGTTTGTACATCGTCGTCCGCTCCCCTTCGAGCATCAACGCGCAGTAGGCGATGTCCTGGGCCGGCGTGAGCGAGATCGGAGCGATGCCGGCTGCGCGGCCGATCCCGAAGAATGTATCCGTGTCGATCACAATCGCGTCCGAGGTCGCAGCCTGCTGCAAACGCGCAGCCAAGTCAACACTTCCGCCAATTGGATCGCTGAAAGTGAGGGGGCTCTGCTGCTGGCCACTGTCGTTCTGACCTGCGGTGGGTGAAGTCGCAGCATCCGCGCCCAGGCGGATGAAATGGACTTGACCCGCGCTAAGGGCCGCCCTTGTGTGGATCTCCTCTTCCCATTCGCGGGTGGCGCCGTGGCGCCTCTGGTTGTATTGGTGCAGATCGCGGATGGCCTCCAAGGCAGCCCGCAGCGCCCGATAGGGATGTGGCCTCTCATCGGCCTCGCCGCAGAACACGCCCATGACGCCATCGCCGATCCATTTCACTACTTCTCCCCTGTTTCGGGTGATGGACTGACTGACCATTAAGTTGTGGCGATGCGCCTTGGCGAGTCCTTTTGGTGCTCCGTGTTTCTGACGATAACCAGTCGATCCCTCCAGGTCCAGGAAAAGCACAGTTGCGGAAGTCTTATCCCCGTCGAGCTGTTGAGTCGCGGCGTCCAATCGCCCCATGTCCTCGTATAGCCTGTTCTGCACGTTGATGAACTCAGCGAGGTCGCTTGTGACCAGTCCCAGCCTGTCGAGGGTCTGGTCCGAAACGGGCGCGCCCGCCAGGATGCGCGAGATGGAAGCCTGCGAGACACCCGTTGTTTGGGCGATCCTCTGCTGGGACCAGCCGTGCTCTGCCAGCGTCCTGATCCTTGCCTCAACCTCACTTCTTGAATCCATGTCTGCTTCCTCTGGGCGGGCGCGCGACAAACGGCCCTGCGAAAGGGTCGTCCGGCAATTGGTACCGAAAAGCCTTGCTCCTATCTGCGGACTGGAAAACCACCCACATCCCGGCCAAACGGCGCTCGAAATGGAAGTGCATGTTGTTTGACTGGGGATTCACCGGCGTTCCGTAAGGGTCAGTGGCAACCGGTGTCGCTCCGTTTCTGCCCGGCTTCCACCGCTCAAGTATCACAACTATCTTTTTCTCGTCGTCGGACGGCGCGCGGCGGTTCGCGTCGGTCTCGGCATTGGCAGTGTCCTTCGTCGCCTCCTGTTTGCGCTTGTGGGTTCGTCGCCAGAGCCACGCAATCGCGCCTACGAGCCATGAGGCGACTGCCGACCGAGCAATCGCTTTCCAGGTTTCGGCCCAGAAGCCGCCCTCAGCACCAACCCCACATGAAGCGTCCATTGGGAGTGCCCTCCTCGACAGCGGAGTTCTCCCATTCAGTGTACCGAATTCATCCAGACTTGCAAGCGGATCGGCTGTGAATGCCGTCTATTCAGGCCATTGTTGTGTAGAATCTGTCCTATTCACGCCATGATTACTGCTCACTCATCTCCTGTAACTACTTGCTACAAAAGTGTTTATAGCGTATTCCTCGCGAACCTGTATCGAACTCGCCCATTCTGGGGGCTTGGCCGAAAGAACCGATCTGGGAGCGCGTTGCGGCTTGGCAACAGCGTGGTCGTAACGTATTGGCTCTGGCTTTGCCGTGACTTCCCTCCCACAGGGTGGCAAGGCCAGTCGGCGGACTTGCGATCAAGGCAAATCGCCCCAGCCCAAGTCGGCATGATTTTGGCGCGGTCGCCGGCTGCCGGCCCGTCACTCCCGGCCCGTGGTCCCCGTCACTCGGGAGCACTCTCGGCGGCCCGCGCTTGCCGTGCCGGCAGCCGGGATTCTGGTCTAGCGTCTTCCCGCCCGGGCCTCCCACATTTCAAGCCTGCGCTGTTGCGGGGATTCGGCCGGGCCCGTAGACTGGCGAAATACCCCGATTTCCTCCGACCCATATCGTCTTGCCAGTGCTGCTTGCAGCACGTTTATACGTCCTTCATAAACGGGAACAGGCCCCGGACCTCCTGCTGACAATGACGCGGCGTTCCCCTGAATCCGGGTGGTATGGAATGCGGGCGGCAGAGCAACCCTAGGCACGAATGCCTCGCGGTCACATCGCCCACGGCCAACGGTTCGCCTGGCAATGGTGGAGGAGAACTCTGGACGGGCGAGGTGCTCTTGGGCCGCCAGAGCATCGGCAGCCATCCGCATACCGGACCACTTCTTCGGCATGACGCGGCAACCCCGGAATCCGGGCGCCCATAAGACGGGGGGGGCAGGCCCGAGCACAGTCGATGCCGGCCAGTTAAAGGCTGTTCGCCCTTCTTGACGGCCGACCATGGCCGCTATAGGGTAGGAATTCAGGTCCTGCAACCGGTTTGGCACCTTCAATCGGTCCTTCTGTCCCGAAAGGGGTCGCCGTGAAGAGACGCGGGATTCTGGGCATCGTCTTCGCAGGGCTCTCGCCCGAGCCTGCATTGGTTTCATGCATGTAGGAGTTCTGCTGTGGGGCCGCTCTGTCCGGCGACAACTACGTGATCTGCGATGCGGGTACCCGCATGTATTGGCTTCGGCTAACAGCGATCCTCTTTTAATGTCTCACTTTCCAGGAGGTTACGACATGACGCGAACCGTTGGTGCCAATGGCGGGGCTGAAGAGATTCAGGCCGCAATAGAACGATTTGCAGAGTTGCTCGACGCCGTAAAGCAGCGCGGAGGTCTGTCTGTGTCGAAAAGCGGCGTAAGCGCTGACTTCACTATCGGTGACATTTGCGGAAAGACCTTTACATCGGCCCAGATGCTTACCAGTGGTGCCCCGATCGTCGTCAACGGCAGTTGCAGCGTGAGCGACCCAGCGGAGGATGGTGAATACGATTTCTACCTGTACATCAAGGTGACCGATGACGGCGGTAACGTGATTCGAGAAGTTTCCTCGACCACCAAGGTCAAGAAAGGCGGCAGCAGTGATCTCGGGTTCTTTGAGAACGTGCAGCGGTGCTACTGTGAAGCGGCGGTTCTGAAGATCGTTGTTGCCATCGCTTCGGTCAGCCCAACTAAGAAATTCGTTCTGCACAAGGCTGACGACAAATGTCAGTTCTTTGTCAAACCATAGGTCCTGGCTGCGTCGTCGCGCTTTTGCTCCCGCGTGCGCAGTCTCGATGGGCACATCGGGAGGCACAAGAGTAAGCTAGACTCCTCGGTGCCCTCGCTGAACCGACTCCCTACCGGCAAACGCTGGACTGGGGCTTGCTTTGCGGTGCTCGCACAGCGTCCAGGCCGTACTTGGAGCAAGGACTGAGGGGTCCCGTTTGGCCTGCAAGCTCTGGGGAGCGGGCGCCCTGCGCGTTTCGTGACGAAGGTTGGTACAATGAAGCGTGGGCTTGCCGGTGCTCCTGCCGCGTCGGGGTCCATCCCACCTACCGGATCGGCGATCCAGGGTTTCGGGTGGTGTTGAATGCGGCCAGGACTCTTTAAGCGAAAACCGTGCCCCCTTCATCAGACTGACGGAATGGCTGCAATTCGTCGGCAGAATACCGCCTTGTCAGCGCGTTTTGTAGGACGTTTATACGCGCTTTCCCGTTGTGATAAACGGGAACAGGCCCCGGACCTCCTGCTGACAATGACGCGGCGTTCCCCTTAATCCGGGTGGTCTGGATGGTGGGCGTCGGAGACTGCAACCGTGTTGGGGAACTACATGACTTTGGGCGCCGGCTGTCAAGAACCGCTCGCAATCCAGCAGGGCCCCCGCGACGCTCGACACTACTTCCAACCTCTTGCCCCGTCGGTCTGAAAACCCCATCTGATCTCTCAAGATCCCGAAGACTCGTGAACCGAGACGCACCTTGGATGCTTTGGGCCCCTCGTGCGGTATGGGGGAGGGGACGTTGGCTCAAGGCATCCGCAGGCGACCTCGCTGCTCCGAGAACACACAATCACTTACAGAAGTCCAAGTGCCATACAGGCCGGCCACCTTAGCATGCCCCGCTCCTAAGAACTCCTATGCCGTTCATCGCTTGGGCCAGTCGAATCGCGCTTGCACCTGCTGCCACTGCTCGTGACACCGGGGCACCCAGAAACTCGGCGTCCGCAGCCCCAACTCTATGTCCTCTTCCTCGCACGCCTGACGCAACTTGGTCTCCTGCTTCCCGGTCAGTTCCACGTTCGTGCAAATCACGTACTGTCGCCAACCGGTCTGGTGCCGGCAGGCGACGGCCACGTTCATCGACTCCACTGCTTTGGTGACGTCGAAGTCGCCGGTGCGGCCGCTTTCGACCGATTTACACTGGTACGCTATCTTCTTCTCCCGCCAAAGCAAATCGACGCCCCCCTCCGGCGCGTGCCGACGGCGGATCTGCGTTGTTTTCTCATGGCGGTTCAACACGTCACAGCAGAAGACCTCCCAAGCATCGGCGAAGGAGTTCTCAGGTTCGACGCCGAAGAAGGGCGGATACAGGTGCGGCCCCGTGCGTCCCCACGGTGCCTCGACACCATCAAGCAGGAACCGCACAGCGTAGCGTTTGCTCGTGCCCTGCGGGATGAAATCGACCACCTTCTGAAGTTCCAGCGTGAGCAGGTGTTCGTAGGACACCACGATGGACGGATTGTCAGGCAGCGGCACCATCTCCTTGGGCAGCAGCTTGGGGATAGTGCGGTGGATGCCGGCGAACTCATCACGGATAACCGCCAGGGCGCCTCGGCGGCCGTTCTCGGGTCCGCCCACCGAGATGTAGATCCTGCCCTTATCTGTGTCGCTTCGGACCAGGGCCGTGCAGCGGTCGAAGTACAACACCACGCCGCTGCGCCAGTACACCGGCTTTGTTCCCAGGTTGCGGTATCGGCGCACGATGAACCGGCAGATGATCCCCGGTGGCAGCACGTCGTAGTGGTACTCGAAGTTCAGCGTTTTGGCCGGGTCCCAAGGCAGCTTCTTCGGCTCCTGCGCCGGGAGCAGCTCGGCCACGAGCCAACCTCGCCCATCGCCGATGGCGAACGACAACTCGAACTTGCCCATCATGTCGGTGATATAGCGATGACACTGCGGCGGGTGCTTCCGGCCACGAAGAATCTCCGCTAAGTCAGCTCTGTGCAGCACGCCCTGGCGCTGCTTCACTGCCTTGGAGTTGAGTATCCTGTAAACGCCCGTCGTGATCCACTCCGGCCGCAGCACGCTCATCTCGCGAAGAGCGTACGGGCTCTCGGGATCGTTGAAACTGAGCACACTGCCCAGATCGTGCAGGAAGCGCAACAGCAGGTCCTGCTCTTCGCGCGCAGTGATACCATGCTGATGGCACATGGCGTAGTATCTACGGATGTCAATATAGCTCTCCTTGCTGGCCAATTCCTCCAACTCCGCCTTGATGTCAAAGTACGCGTTGGGGAGGGGGTCAAAGACGTGGCGCATACCTCGAACGAGTCTGCCGATAGCCGCCTTCAGCGCCTCGATGCCCGTACCCTTTGGGCAGGAGGTGCGGAGGAACCCTTTGATGTTTGAGTAGTCCTTCTTGAGACGCGTCTCATTGAGGTCCAGGGGATGGGCGTCGCACTTGTTGGTCACAACCAGCACGGGCGAGTCGCCGGCGTAGGAGCGGATCATCTTCAGCCAGTAGTGGATGTTGCTTTCATTCTCGCCTTTACGGGCATCGAGCACGAGCAAGTAGACGGTTCGCTTGGTAAAGAAGAACTGGTGGGTGGCATGCATGATCTCCTGGCCACCGAAATCCCAGAAGTTCACCTGCACGCGCTGGCCGGTCTTCTTGCCGTCCACTCCCCATTCCTTATTGATGTAAACACCCGGCGTCTTCGCCTCACGTTTGTTGAAGGTGCCGTAGACAATCCTCTTCACAAGGGAGGTCTTCCCAACGCTCCCCTGACCGACGAGGACGACCTTCGCCTCGCTCAACGTCCGCCTTCCGGACGCGGCTTGCTTCCGCGTGCGGAAGTAGAACGCAAGGATGTGGGCAGGAATAGTGGGGGTGGCATTCTTCTGGCCGACCTCCTCGAACATCGGCCCCAAGACCTCTGGGGGAAGGCCAAGCAGCGGATTGCCGTGCAGATACAACCGCTCCAGATGCGCCAGCCGTTGAAGCTCGGGCGGCAGCGAGGAAAGCTGGTTGTCGAAGAGGAACAGGTCTGTCAGGGCGGTGAGCTGGCCGATCTCGGGCGGGAGCGAGGAAAGCCGGTTGTCGAAGAGGTGCAGCTTCGTCAGGGCGGTGAGTTGGCCGATCTCGGGTGGGAGAGACGAAAGCTGGTTGAATGAGACATACAGTTCCGTCAATGCCGTGAGCCGCCCAATCTCGGGTGGGAGGGAGCGAAGTTGGTTACCGACGAGGACCAATTCCGTCAGGGCGGTGAGCTGGCCGATGTCCGGCGGCAGCGACGAAAGCCGGTGCCCCACTAGGTACAACCGCTTGAGAGCGGTGAGCTGGCCAATCTCATGTGGAAGACGCACTAGGTCGAGGCCCTTCATGTCCAATTGCTCGGCCATCGTACGAGCCGCTTCGGCGATGCGATTCCGCGCTTCGGCGAGGGCTTCGTCATGAGTGCGTTGGACGGAGTGCATGCTTGTTCTTCGCTTCCTGGAGATGCCGGTTCTCCAGATAGACCGGAATCAAGACATCAATCTACCTCTTATGGGCCATGCCGGCAACCATGGGGCGAACTCCGCGGGCAACAGGCTGGTCGTGGGTCTCTACGCTAGCGGGGCCAGCCCTGAACGTGTATTGAATATGGCGGGCAGGGCAAGTGCTGCCGGCCGAAGGTTGCGTGCCGGGACCCTGCAATCGGTCTCGCCCCGGGAGCCCCCGATCTTCTTCCGGGCTTCTGGGGTACGAGCATCGCGAGCAGGCATAGTCGCACGTTGCGGAGATGGACGAACGCAACGTGGTTGTGAGCGTTGAACGGAGGCTGAGAAACTGAAGCAGACGGCCGCTCCCCGCCCCCGGCGGTAGACTGCCGGAATGGGCGCAATTCGTCGGCAGAATACCGCCTTGTCAGCGCGTTTTGTAGGACGTTTATACGCCCTTTCGCGTTGTTATAAACGGGAACAGGCCCCGGACCTCCTGGTCACAACGACGCGGCGTTCCCCCTAATTCGGGTGACATGGATGGTGGGCGGCGGAAATCGCAGCCCAGTGGGCGAAGCCAGATAAGCCTGGGCGCGCCTGTCTCACAGTCCCACCCGCTCGCCGCCAACGGTGCCCTTATCGGACCGCGCCCTACCCAACATGCTGTCCAAAGCGCCGCGACACGAGTCGATTGCCCTCACGCTTCCTTGGCTTCATGCCGAAGCACTAGACCGCATTTTTCTCCATCTACGACCGCCACTTCGATCGCGTAAACGGACATGAGCCGCTTCGCCAAGTCCTCTAGGAAGCCAGCGGGCGTGCAACAATGCAGAATATCGAACCAGGAATCCAAGCCGTCTTCGTTCGGCGCGCAGTCTACAAGGGAATCTGAAAGCTCGACGAACGTGAGATCGTTCTTTCCCATACTCTTGACGGACGCTTTGCCTTCGATGAATTCGCACATCAGGTTGGTGAGCATCTCCATCAAGACCTGCTCCAAGTGGGGCGTCGAGTTGTTGACGTTGAGGATACGAGTTCCGAATCCATCCACGCCTTGGCTCGTGGGAGCACTTGAGAGGATGATTTTTGTCAGGGGGCGTGAACGATGCGGTGCAATGAATGAGCCATGAAGGGAACCGCCGAACTTCCCGCTGGCCGTCAACTCCTTCATCACTGCGTCAACCGTCGTGTGTTCTACGTCCTCCACATCGAATTCCCCCACGAACTCGCCGAAGTCCATGTCGTTGAATTCAGCATCTGGGTAGACCTCATGGGGCAGATAGACTGGCGGATCGCCATCTTTGAGCGGCTGGCCATGGCCATCAAGAAGAACTCCGTCACGAGTCTGATCGATCACCATTGCGGTCCAGCCATCATACTTGGTGTTTCCAACGTAGGTGATATACCCTTTCGGACGGTATGTCACCTCGATGTCGATTATCACAGGACTGCTGTCGCCAACCGAATGAGGACGGCTTTTCACACCAGTCACAGCGCACGACCTGGGCTCTTTTCCCCACCATTCAGTTCGGTTTAACGCATGTTGCTCATTGGGCATAAAACGCGCCCAAAGCTCGTGCATTTCTTGGACGCCTCCGCGCGATTTCAAGAGAAAGCACAGACGTTTGCTCACGCTCATCGTTCCACCCTTTCTTCATATGCCCAGTTCTTGTCCCGATGCCAGCTAGCAATCGGGGCGAGCTTCGGCAGATTTTCGCCGGACCTCCTGTTGACAATCACGCGGCGTTCCCCATAATCCGGATGGCGTGGACGGTGGGCAGCAGAGGAACCTTGAGCGCGGTTGCCTCGCGGTCATAGCGCTCACGGGCAACATGTTGAGCGATGCATCGCTGATCAGGTCGGGGGGTGGAAGCCTCTCGGACACGAGCGAAGTCCTAGTGGTTCATTTACATCGGTCGTTAAAGCATCACCCCTTCGCCATCGCCTGCTTCAAGTCCGCCACCCGTTCCGTCAGCACCTCGCCTTGCTTCTCCAGCTTCTCCCGCGAGATGCGGAGCCGGTCGAGGATCTTCTGCCCGTTGCTGCGGATGGTGTCAGTCCAGGTGCGGATCTCGTCCAACTCCTTGACCTGCCTGGCGATCTCCAACAAAGCCTGGTCGATGGCGGTGAAGTCCACGTCGAGGCTGCTCCGCTCCAATGCCTTCCGGGTGCAGAGCGCCCTCGCCACGCTCAGCCCGAGCCGCAGTTGGGAATCGGTCGCCACGTCGTCGGCATCCCACACGACGAACACGTCATCGCCGTAGCGGGCGAGCGGCTCCAGACCCGCGGGGGCGGTCTTCTTCGAGAACACAAACAGACCGCTCTCGGCATCGCGGTTCTGTCTGGCAGTCTCCATTTCCGCCCGTGCCGCAGCCAGGTCGTAGGAGGCATCCTCCTTGGCTTCGACCACGACTTTTGAGCCGGGGGCCGCACTTTCCGGGCCGAGTTCCGTGACGGCATCACCTTTCTTGCAGTTTTTGATGCGCCCGGTCGAGCTGCCGACCGCCGAGGCGACATCCCGCAGCCGCTGCGCTTCGGACTGTACGACCTCGAATACCGCCACCTCGAAAACGCCGCCGTGCCGGGTTGAGGCGGCTGCCTCCTCGCGGCGAGCCTGCATCCTCTCCAGCGTCACCCGCACCTCCTCCTGGAACTTCTGGTAGGTCTCGGCATGTTTGCCGAGTACCTCCAGCAGCTCCCGGCGCAGCCGGTAGAGGGCGGACTTCTCGTCGTCGAGCGTCAGATGCCTGGAAATCGCCTCGTTGGTGGTGGCGACCGTGCGGGACATCCGGGAGAGCGCCGATTGCTCATCGTCGAAGGAGAACTGCTTGACCAATCCGTCAATCTTGTCTTGCAGATCCGCTCGGAGTTGCCCGTTCTTGTCGGTCAGCTCCCCCACCAGCCGCGAAAGCGCGCCCTCCTTGTTGTCCAGGGAGAACTCCCGCAGCACCTGCTTCCGCTGGCACTCCAGTTCCGCCGATACTGCAACATGCAGCGCCATCAGAAACTCGTTGGACTCGCCGGGCGACAGGAGACGAACCAGCGGGCTGTCCCTGCCCACGAGCATCGCCAGCGCTTGGCACATCTCCGAGTCAGCCGCCGTGACCTTCCGGGAGAGCAGGGTCTCCAACTCCCCGTCCTTCTTCAGCAGTCGCTGCACCCGTTCGCTGAACCGCCCGCTCTCCGGGTCGAAGTACTCCCTCAGCGTCCCGACCAGGGTGCGGTCGAGATGGGTGCGGTGTTCCGTCAGCGCCGCCTGCACGTCGCCGAGCAGCCGTTCCCCCTCGTGCCGGAGGGTGTTGGCGTCGATCTGCCCCCGGGCCTGCCTCAGCGCCAGCACGCCCAGGCGCAGGGCTCCGAGGGCGTACTCATCCCGCACCCGCCCCTCCTGCCTGGCGCAGAGTTCGGCAACGACCTCCGGGTCCGTGACCGTCAACTCAAGGGGGAGCGAGTAGGGGAGGCTTTCGTCGGATGGCTTCTGTGCCGCGACGGAGTGCATGGTTGTTCATCCTTTCCCGGAGATGCCCGTTCCCCAGAATCGACCGGAACGAGGACATTAGTCTACCTCTTGTGGGCCGTGCCGGCAACCACGGGGCGGCCTCGGCGGGCGAGAGGCAGATCGTGAGCGTCTACGCCTGCGGGGCCAGCCCGGAAGGTGTCTTGGATATGGCTGGCAACGTCTGGCCGTGGTTTCAGGACTGGTGGGGGCCATACTTGGAGAAAGAACTGAACGGTCCCGTTGGGTCCGCAACCTCTAGGAAGCGGGCGCGCTGCGCGTTTCGTGGCGGGCGTTGGTACGATGAGGCGTGGGCTTGCCGTCGCCCAGTAGGCGATGGTGGTCCTGAGTCTGCAGGCGTTGGGCTTTGGGGCGGCTCTTGCCTGGCCCCCCCCGAATGCGGCTCGACAGTGTTGAAAAGCTCGTTTCCGACGGCTTTCCGGCACTTTGTTTTCCGAGATGGCGATCTCGGAGTGGCGGGATGGCGAAATAGCCGTTCCGGCAAGAGCGGACTGGCCTTGCCAGAAAATCAAGGTATTTCGAGACGGCTGGGCGACCCGCCTCGCGTGCGGCAGCCCTCCTCTTCCGGCAAGGAATGCATCGGGATTGTGCTAGCCAGCCGTTGCTAGTGCCCCGACCGCGCTGATCTGACAGGCCGGAAACCCTGGAAAACGGCTCCCGGAACGCACTTGGTTCCTGTCATTTCACGTCGGTCGGGGCACTAGCACAGCCTGTGGCCTAACCGGCGAGCTTCGGTTGGTAGGGGTGGGTTGCACCTCTACGGAGGGATGCTCAAATAGGCCGATATTCTCAAACAGACTGCCCAGCGCCCCGTAGCAGACAGTCACCAGACCACTATACTAAATGCTGGATTCTGCCTCTTCGCTGCGTGCTATCGGTCGGTGGGTTTGCTCGCCTGACTTCAGTGCTTCAGGGAGGGCAGTGCAATGACGGCTCCTCATAGCGAACGGCCATACCGCGATCAAATCATCGAGAGTTCCAAGCTGTATGGCCTGATACCGAAGGAGGCCGCGGCCGGGCTTTGCTGGCTCGATCATGAAGGAAGAATCCTTGACTTCACCTGCTCCATGACGGGGCTCCTAGGAACTCATAACCTCATCGGTACCTTGCTTGCCGATCATTGTCATTCGGATGATCGTCCTTCGATCATGTCCGCGATCGGACACGGGCATGCTTTCACGACGCAATTGCGGGTTCCCCGACCGGACGGCAGCGCGGTGGATATGTATGTCAGTATTCAGCCGCTATCGACCCCAGGAAATCCGAACGGCTTCTTCGCAACTTTCGTCGATATCACGCCCATCCGCAGGACGCAAGACCTCTTTTTCGATAAGCTGCCCCTCGCCGTGATGCAGCTCGACCAAAGCCAACGATTCGTATACGCGAATCGGCCTGCGCAGGACTGGCTGGGAACGAGCCTGCGCGGCAGGTCCCTCCGCGCCATTGTTCCAGACGACGCCTGGCCCGCCATGCAGAGAGAACAGGCTAAAAGAAGGGAAGGCACAGGAGGGTTCTACGAGACTGAATTTATCCAGCAAGACGGACGCAGAGTGCCTGTGCAGATCACGGGCATTCCGATCATGGATGCGAATAATCAGCATGCCGGGTCGATCGGGATCATCCGCAACCTTCAGCTCGACCGATCCGTCGAGGCACTTCGCGAGGCTATGAGCCGGCCCATGAGCCGAACGCAGCTACTCGATCTGGTCGCGGAACATGTCAGGAAGATTGTCCCGTTTGACTACTTCGCCGTGACTCGCTACAGCGCCGATCTAAGCGAAATGACTAGCGTCTATAGTAAGGCGATAGGAACCCCGTCCGCAAGCAGGGAAGTTCGCTGGTGGAAAACTCCGGCTCCATTCGCTAACAACCTTCACGAACCCTACTTGGAAGGCGATCTGGCCGCGATTGTCGAAGAACCGGCCTTGGTAGAATTCAGGAAGCACCCGGTCGCGAAGCGGTTTCTGGCCGACGGCTATCGGTCCGTCGTGCGCATTCCCGTGTCTGATTTGGACAGACTGGACAAGATCGTCGCGGCGGTGGCCCTGTACAGCCGGGAAAAGGCTAGGTACGGCTCACGGGACATCGAGATGCTGACAAGAGAGCTGCCGCTCGAGAAGGCCGTCCAAATGGCCCTGTACTACGACAAGTGTGAAGAACACGACTTCCGCCACAGTTTGCTGCGAAAGATGGCCCAGTGCGATGAGCCGACGAAGGTCGCTGTCCTGCTCGTCTCCGAGCTTGCCAAGCACTACCGGTGGAAGCATGTCTCCATCTTCCGTGTGGACGAGGCCCTTGAACAGTTCTGCCTGGTCGAGCAGGGCTCGTGTTCCGGGTTCGCGATCCGCGAAGGGCTTACTCAAGACATCCATAGCGGGATACTCGGTGAAGTTCTGCAGAGGGGAGAAGGACGCAACGTTCGGGACACCCGGCTAGCGCCAGGATACGTGCCAATCCACGAGGACATTCGCTCCGAGCTATGCATGCCGCTGGCATGGGACCGCGACCGGCGACTGCGGCTGCTCTTGAATGTTGAGGACACGGAAGAGAACGCTTTCTCCGCGGATGACGAAGCCACCCTGAAGGAAATCATCACTGAACTTACGCCGATGTTGGAGAAGCTATGTCGGCAGTTTGTCCGAGAAGCGGCCTTCAACCTGTCGTCTGATGCGATCCTGGTCGTCGATCCCTTGGGCCGAATCCTAGAGGCAAACCTAGAGGCTCGCTGGCTGCTCACAGGATCGCCAGGCGGGGACGTGCCGGAACACTTCCGCGATTTATTCGCGGACGCGAACGACGCGCCGACCGAGTACTCATTGTCCGTCCGAGCAGACCGGCCGACGCGCCTCCTGGATAGTGAACGCAACGCGTTTGAGGCTCTTGTGCAGATTTCTGCCCTGCCTAAGGATATCGGCGGCGGGTGTTACGTTACGGTAACCGATTACCGTCCTATCCGGCACCTGCAGCAGCTCGAAGCCATCGGCGAGTTCTACTATGAACTGGCCACGCAGGCGATGACGCCGCTTAATCTGGTGAGACTCTGGCTGCGGCAGCTTGCGGACACGTGTGAGAACGGCGACGAGCGCGATCTGGCAAAAAAGGCGCTCTGCCAGTTGCAGCACGTCGCGATCACCTACAACCGGATGGCGCTGTACGACGAGGATAGGCAACGCCGCGTTCCAACCGATCGGGTGCCCATCGAGTTACGGGACGAGATCCTCCTGCTCCTGAGCGAATTCCCGGCCTGCGAGGCCGAACGCGTCTGCGTGGAGAACGCCGATGGCCCCGCGGAGGTCCAGGCCGATCCGATCCAGGTTGGGTTTATTCTCAAAACCATACTGGCGTATCTCTTGCGATACTTGCCTCCCGGCAAACGTGTCAACGTCCGATTGGCGGGCGATCGCAAAACCGTGTGTGCGACGATCTCGGGCTACGAGCCTGAGGAGGCGAAATCGGAAGACTTCCGAGATTCACTCCGCTGGACGAGGTTCTCCATGGCTCTCGGCGAGCCGATTATTCGAACCTTTGCACAGAACAACAACGCGACGTACGAGAAGCTGGGACAGCAGGGGCCCGAGGTCACGTTCCGGATCGCTTTTCCACGTTATCCGTCATGATGGAGGTGTGGAGATGGCGCGTTATCTCATTGCGCACTGCAACGCGGAAGTCCTTAGGGTGCTTAATGGGGCCTTGTGGAAGGCGTGCTGCGAAGGTGGCCAGTCCCCGGATATCCAGAGGGCGGACAATGTGGCTCAAGTCGTCCAGTATTGCGGCGAGGCGCCGTTCGACTTCGTCGTTACCTCGCTTGATCTGGCGGCGGACCCGACCAAGTCGGTAGAATCCAATCGGGGACTGGAAGTCGTGAAGTGGGTGCGCGATCACATGGCGAACGCCCTGATTCTTCTCATCGCGCCGACGTACCGCGAGGAGACTTGGAGGTTCGCACGCAAGTGCGGAGCGCAGGTCGTTTATGAAGACGACCTTCGAGGAGGCTCGTTGGTAGAGGATGTGGTTTCTCATGGTACGACTATTCCCGATCGTCCCCCACCTCAGAATTGGATCCAGGTCGAGATCGATGTTCAAATGGGGACTTTTCAGGTAAGCGATGATCTGAACCGGGCGAAGCGGACTAGGGGTGAGCTCAAGGTGGATAAGACGAGCAAGGCCAGGATGGCTCAACTGACGGAAGAACTCACTTGCATGGTTCAGAGACGCGAGCCCGCCTGGAACAGGCAACTGCGCCGACTCGGGCGAGCGATTAGGCGGGACCTCTTTGTCCGGCGACCGCAGGGACTGCGCGACGCATATATTAGCGCGCTAACCGCGACCGACTGTCACGAAGAGACGACAAGAGTCCGCTTCGTGGTGGGCAAGAGGGCCTATGAAGTGCCCTTCGAGGCAATCCTATGCCCGATCCGACCAAACGAGCACTGGATGCTGCAAGCGCCTCTATACCGGGCAGTGCGGGATAGTCGCCAGCCGCCGGGCTTGACGGCAGACCCCCTCTTCGAGGATGAAGAAGACTTGCGTCGGCCTATCAACTGCCTGATCATCGATGCCAACACCTCTGGAACATTCACGGATCCGCCTTGTGAGTTGGGTCCTTTGGGCAATACAAGGACCGAATGCGAGCGTCTTGACGAGATGCTCAAGAGGAATCGGGACGCGCTGAACGGGGGCATCGTCAAGACGCTGTCTGCGGACGGACTGGATGAGGACGCCTGGCCCTGCAAAGAGCGGGTGCGGGAACTGGCGGAGGACACGGAGTGGCACGTCGTACACTACGTGGGGCATTCTTACTACGATAGTGCGCACAAGTGGGGCTACCTGTTTTTCCCGGAGTTGTTTTCCCGCCAGCCTCAACCGGTGAGAGTTCGAGAGTTCGCGAGATGGTTCCAGGCGGGAAAACCCCGGTTTTTCTACCTTAGTAGCTGCGAGAGCGCCGCGCAAGACTTCGTGTTCGAACTGGCGGTTTGGGCAGGACTTCCCGCCGTTGCCGGTTTTCGCTGGCGTGTCGACGAGGAGGCCGCCCTTCACTATGCCCTGTCGTTCTACAGGCACCTTCTTGAGATACGCTGCCTCGAACTGGCATTCACGGAGGCCCGAAAGGACGCGCGAAAGGCGGGGGAACAGGACCTCACATGGGCCTCTGCCACGCTCGTGATACAGAGCAGTCGATAGGCCCGGGCTGTAACGCCCGTGGAGCGGCAGCGCCGACGCGCGCAGCGGTTCTAAGGCGACGGAATGCGAAGGCGCGCTGCGGGGTCGCCGAGAATCAGGTAGTTCTGTGAGTCCCCCCGCACAATCCAGTTGTCCAAGAACCGCGTTTTGAGCTCTGCGCTCCATTGTAGTGCCCCACGCTCGACGCGGTCGTAGGTGTTGGTGATCAGCGTGTTGCTGATGCTGTAACGCTTGCTCATGAACTCCATGGCAAGGGCGCACGGCTGTACTTCGAGCAGACGGCGGACGGCGCTGACAAAGGGGGCGACGCGAGTATGCCATCGTTCCAGGATATGCGGCTCTTCGGCGTTGGCGAATCCATGGAGGAAAGCGGTGTCGAGGTGGCCGACGAAGGCAATCGGACCGCGAGGGTGGGCAAGAAGCGCCTTGGGCAACGCAGCGACAAAACCCGCGGGGGCATAATCCTTCGGCACGCCATCCAGCCAGTGGGCGAAATCGCTTTGTGCCGGCGTCCCATAGCCGAAGCACGCGAACTGAAAGAAGACGGCGCCTTCGAGGAACGGCCGATCCTTCGGAACATCGTCTGCCGTAAATAGCGCATCGAACGAGAGCGCTCCTTCATGCTGGCAGCAGACGGCCCCGTTGTAGCGCTTCTGGAAGTCAACAGGCCGATCAATGGCCCCGAGTCCATGACTGGCGGAGTAGACCAGGGCGGGATTGGCCGCAAAGCCCTGCATTAGTATTTTCTTGGTCGCGTCTGGCCCCGTAATCGCCCGAGTCTTCGCGCGCAATTCGACCTCAATGTACTCGCGCAGCGGCGCGACCATGTATTCCCGGCTGAAGTATGTCGGATCCGGCAAACCGTGGTCCGGCGCAAATAGGAGAGTCTTTGCGGAAACCAGAGGCTCGGACGCTGTTTCGACACGGATCAGCTTGTCGATGTAGGTCCCCAAGTCTCCCAAGTCGTCAAAGTCAACGCGGCCGACGTTGGCCACAGTCCCGAGCAGAGACTGGAACAGGAAGGGAACCTGTGATGGATCACCAACGACCAGGATGTAACGCGGGACTCGCTGGTGATCCAGTTCGAGACTATAGTAATTGTCGTTGAGCCAATTCAGCCACTCATCCGCGGGCTGGGTGGCGTATAAGAGCGGCTTTTTGGGATCGGACATGCCGCGGTGACGAGCAAGCGGCTCGAGGATCTCCTCGATGCGCGCACGAGAGGGGTCGTCCCTGTTGACGAGAAAGGTCCAACCTGCCGAGCGCGGGTCGGCCAGGTCTTCGGCTGCCCGATCAAGCTCTCTGCCGAAGGAGACGCCCTCCAGACTCGCGCGAGCGAGCGCTCTGGTGCGTGCAACGTTGCGATCGAGCGCACAAATAATCGACTGCGTAAAGGCGTCTTCCTCCATTGGCGGAAAAAGGAGTTGGCCGCAAGAGTTAACCCCCATACCCATGATCTTCATGGCACTTCCTCCGGACCAAGTGATCTCTTTTATGAACGAAGCCCGTCATTCTCTCAGATCCACCCGGAGGCGGCCGGCCGCGAACTCGCCGAGCCCAACGCGGCTAGGTCCGTCGTCTTTTTCGGCGACCACGACCGAGAGGCATGGGGTGTGCCGGCCGGTCCAGCATCCGGAGTTGACGTACCACGCCCCATTGGAAAGGCGGCTTTTCCCAGCCTGGTGCGTGTGTCCGAAGACAATGTGACGGTACGTCTGCGGGTCCAGCGGAGATGTCTTTCCGGTCGGATTCTGCGTAAACAGCTTTTCTGCACCCTCTTGCCCATCCAGCTTCGAGCTCCGAAGGGCGAAAGCCGGTGCTTCCGCGCCAACGGGAGCATCAGGGTGCGGCACGGGGAATGCTTTCGCAGGTCGGACCTCGTCAATTGCCTTCCGCACCTCCGGTTCCGCGTGGTACGCCTCACGCAGCGCGCGTTCGACCTCCGCATCTATGGAGAATACGTGCCCCCCAAACCCGCGAGGGGTCATCAAGAGGTCGGGTCCGCACGCATCACCGAGCGCGCCGGCACCCGCTGGCGCAAACACGGCAATTGGGTGCGGCACTCGCTCGTCGCGCCGATACTGTGCCCAGAAGCGTATCGCCTGCCCTAGGATCTTCGGGCTGCGGCGAATGATGGGCAGAATGTATGGCCAGACCCTATTCCACGTGTGAGGAAGCTCATCCACGTCGGGCGCCAACGTCTCCAAGCGATTCCAGAACAGGCGGACAAAGAAGTAGCCATCGCACTCCTCCTTCCACCCAAAGTGCTGAAAGCTCGCGTAACCGTTGTTCTGGTCCCATTGGTTCCCGTGTTCCGCATAGAGGGCCAAGGCCGGCTCGTCAAAATGGGGCACAATGCGGACCGCATCGCCGAACAGGCCCCGCACCTTCTTCTGGACAACGCCTGCCTCCACCAGCGAATGGTCGTGATTTCCTTCCACGAGCGTTAGCCGGCAGCCGGGCCGCTTGACGAAACGTGCCAGGGCGCGGAACACTCCCCGGTGGGCCTCTTCCACGCGCTCCAGCCGGAGCGCCTCGCTCTCCGGCGTGTAGTCCAGTGATACCTGCCTCGAGTCGTCCGCCGTGTACTCCACGTCCTGGAGCGCGGTCTGCCACAGGTCGAAGGCATCTCCCAGCAGCACGAGATCGACCCGGCTGCCGCCCTCGGCGTGAAGAAGCGGATCGTCGAGAAGAGCGACCAGTGATTCATCGGCGAAGAAGTCCTCCACGTTGCACGTCGGCCCGAGACTCATGTGAAGATCGCTGATGAGAATTGCTCGGTACATGGTTGCAGTCCGAACGGTTGAGATCACGATTCTACTGGCATCGTCCACCCCATCACGTCCATGCCGTTCTCGAGCCGCCCGCGCGGTAGCCGGCGCCAGTGTTATCGAGTTACGAAAGACGACGATTTGTGTAACCTAGCGCGATTGCCGTGTCAACGACCCCTGGAATGCGGGGGCGATTCTATTAGTTCACCTGTGGATTGACACCTCCATTTCAGGGTACCTTGTATCGAGAGCCCGTGGCCCCCGGCCAGAGGCATCGCCCGAGCACGAAGCAGCAGGAGATGGGCGGCGGCCGCAACCGTCTGACCCCCGCGGATGAAGGCGACCTTCCGCTGGGTGATCAGATGGTGGATGAAATCGCGCACCTCTTCGATGGAGATTAGATCGGGGGACCGTCGGTAGTACCGGGCCAGCTCGGCCACGGCAGACACGTATTGCTTAATCGTGCCGGGGGCCTTGCGGTGCAGCTCCAACTCGCGGATCATCTTGTTGCGCAGGGGAGTCATGTCGGGGTTCCTTATGAAGGAGGAAACGGGAAGTAACAACGCATCCCTCCAGTCCCCCCCCACCCCCCCCACCCCACCCACCCCACCGGGGGGGGGGGGGGGGGGCCCCCCCCCGCCCCCCCCGGGAAAAAAAAGGCCCGGCCTTCGCCGGCGGGCCACCACCCCCCAAAGGCCTCCCCTCCCCCGCGGCGCGGCTTTCCTCAACACA
>Ga0153916_10000488_pt1 | contig 26661 bp, 27 predicted proteins | sample Opewatmetagenome_FD_109642 | JGI IMG/M metagenome (GOLD analysis project Ga0153916, IMG submission 109642) | Freshwater wetland microbial communities from Ohio, USA - Open water 3 Core 3 Depth 4 metaG | ecosystem: Environmental > Aquatic > Freshwater > Wetlands | place: USA: Ohio, Lake Erie...
CAACCCGCTGACTCCGGAGAACGAGGCGCTCGAGCAGTATTTCCGCCGGGTTCAGGAGGCGAACATGCGCTTCCGGGAGGCCGGCGAGCCGGGCTGGCTGAGCGACCGGGGTGAGGTGTTCATCACGCTCGGCGAGCCGGACGAGATCTTCGATCAGAGCTCCGCTCTGCAAGGGCCCCGTCAGATCATCCGCTGGAACTATCTCGGCCTGCGGCTCCAGCTCGACTTCACCGACGACACCGGGTTCGGCCGGTTCCGTCTCATCCCCGCCGCCCGTGCCGAATACCAGCGCGTGCTGAACAACCTTCGGAGTCGCGGCTGATCGGCCGCCTGACGGTCCTCCTCGCGGTCCTGGTTGCGGCATCGGGCGGCGCGCTGCAGGGACAGGACATCGCGAAGCGACCGTGGGACCCACCGGCAGATCCCTGGCATGTGGTCGTGTCTTGGGCTGCCGCGCCGGACACGCAGCAGGTGCTGCGCGCGGTCGCGGCAGAATTGGCGATTGGACGGCCGGCGCGGGCCCAGCGCCTGCTCGACCGGTACGGCCCCGGCGTCGTGGATTCCGTCGGGCTCTTCGCGCTCCGTGCGGCGGTGGCTGCGAGCGACGGCAGGGTGGCTGATGCCGCGACGCTCTACATCGCAGCGGCCCGGCGGGCGGGCCGGGAGGACGCGGGCCTGCTCTTCGCGCTGGCGGGCACCGCGCTGGAGCGGGCCGAGCTGGCCGATTCCGCGGCCTCGGCGTATCGAGCCGCGCGGCTCGCGCTCCCCGAGATCGCCGGATGGCTTGCGCTGCGTGAGGCTCGGCTCACTCGCGACTCGAGCGTGGCAGAGGCGCTGTTGGCGCTCGCGCCGCCCGCTGCCCAGGGCGAAGTTCTCGCGGTGCGAGCCCACTTGCGGCTCCTCATGGGCGACATGTTGGGAGCCGAGCGGCTGCTCACGGAGGCCGGGCAGACCGGACAGGCCGCGGATCTCGCGCTCGCGCGCGGTGATACGCTGGCGGCCCGCGCGCTCCTGTCGCAGACGCTGGCCACCGGCGATATGGCCACGACGCGACAGGGACTGGCCCTGGTGACCGGCTCGCTTGCTCCCCGCACCCCGGGAGACTGGATGGCTGCCGCTCGCGCTGCCGCCCGGCTCGGAGACGTGGGAGCGGCCGGGCGGTTCGCCCAGGGTGCGGCGGCCGCGGGGGATAGCACCACGCCCACCATGCTCGCACTCGGCGACTGGCTCGAGCGGGCCGGGCGTCGTCGGGAAGCGCTGCGCGCTTACGAGGAAGCCGGGGACGCCGGCGCATTCCAGCGCGCGCGCGCGCTGGCGCGCCTCGGCGAGCGCACGGCCGCGGCGCAGGCGCTCCGCGAGTTCGCCACGCGCAACCCCAACGACCCTTCCGCACCGGCGGCGATCTATCTCCTGGCGGACCTCACGAACGGCGACAGCCTGCTCGATCAGGTGGCGCGGCGCTGGCCGACCAGCGAATACGCGTCGCGTGCGCGCACGCGCCTGGCGGAAGCGCGCCTGGCGCGCCGTGATACCGCGGCGGCGCTGCGCTACTACGCCGCCGAGATCGCGGCGCGCGGTCCGGAGATCACGCGGTCCCGCTATCGCGTGGCGCGCCTGCGGCTTTCCCGGGCCGCGGATTCCGCCCGTGCCGCGCTCGCCAGCCTCGCGCGGGAAGACTCGCTCGGATACTACGGGCTGCTCGCGCGGCGGTGGCTCCGACTGGAACCGCCGCACATCTCCGCGCCGCAGGGCCATGCGCCCGCCAGCGCCGTGCAGGCCGCGCTCGGCGAGCTGTCGCTCCTCGATGCTGCAGGGTTCACCGACGAGGCGCGGCTGCTGCTCGAGCATCTTACGAACAACGCCCTCCCGGATCCCGACGATCAGCTCGACCTCGCGGAGGGGTTGTTCGCGAGCGGGCGGGCGGCGGAGGCGATTCGCCTGGGATGGCGGGTGGCCGTGCGCCTGACGCTCAACCACCCACGCGTGCTGCGGGTCGTGTTCCCGTGGCCTACCCGCGCCCTGGTCGAGGCGGAGGCGCGGAAGTTCCGGCTGGACCCCTACCTCGTCGCCGGACTGATCCGACAGGAATCCGGATTCGCCCCGGCAGCGCGCTCCCGTGCCGGTGCCAGGGGATACATGCAGATCATGCCGGCGACCGCCGCAGTGTTGGCCCGGCAGATGAAGCTCCCGTGGAGCGACCAGATGGCGGTCGTGGTGGACGCCAACGTGCACATCGGTGCGGCCCACCTCGCGGGGCTGCTCGCTCGCTACCACGGGGAGGTGGCGCCCGCCGTTGCGGCGTACAACGCCGGCGGCATCCCCGTGGATCGCTGGCTCCGCTGGGCCGGGTCGAAGGACCCGGCGGCGTTCGTCGAGCGGATCGAGTTTCCCGAAACCCAGGGCTACGTCCGCGCCGTGCTGCGCAACGAGGCGCTGTACAAGCTCCTGTACCCCGGCTCTGCCGATCCGTGAGTCCGGTCGGGCTGCGTCGCGCGCTGCACGTCGCATCGGCCGCCGTGCTGTTGCCCGCACTGCGCTCGGACACTGCGCTCCGGCTTGCCCTTCTCTGGGTCGCGGTGTTTGCCGCCCTCGTCGAGTTCGCCCGGCTCGCCAGCCCCCGCGTGGAGCGGTGGCTGGGGGCGCATCTGCCGGCCTACCGGCTCCGTGAAACGCGGCGCGCGAGCGGAGCCCTGTGGCTCGCGTTCGGGTATGCGGCTGCGGGGTGGCTTCCCCTGCCGGCACCGGTCGCGGGAATCCTGGCCGGGGCCTTGGCCGATCCCGCAGCCTCCTGGGTCGGCGCGCGTTGCGGCAGCGGAGCGCGCAAGAGCTGGGCGGGCAGCGGCGCCGCCTTCCTCGTCACGGTCGCCACGACCGTGGCGGTGGGCGCGGCCCCCGCAACGGCCCTCGCCGCCGGGCTGGTCGGGGCGGCGCTCGAGCGGTGGTCCGGCCCGATCGACGACAACCTGCTGGTGGCGCCAGGGGTCGCGGCCACGGTCGCGTTACTCGCTTGACAGGCCGCGGCCGCGCGACGCAGAATAGCCCGACCGACTCCCCAAGACCCGCCGAGGAGGCTTGGCATGCGCGGAAAGGTGAAGTGGTTCAACGACTCCAAGGGATACGGGTTCATCGCCCCGGAATCCGGAGCCGACGTGTTCGTCCATTTCTCGGCAATCCAGATGGATGGCTTCAAGACCCTCCGCGAAGGACAGGACGTGGAGTTCGACGTGGAGTCCCGTGAGCGCGGCCAGCAGGCGAAGAACGTGACCTGCGTCTGACGGGGCCCGCCACACTCGTCGGTGCGCCCCGCCGGTACGCCACCGGCGGGGCGCTTCGTTCCCGGTTAAGTTGATCCGGTCATGTCGTCGGCTTCCGCCCCCCGCCTGTTTCTGATCGATGGCTACGCGCTGATCTACCGCGCGTTCTTCGCGATGATCGGACGCCCGCTCACCACCACCAAGGGCGAAAACACATCGGCCGCCTGGGGCGTCGCGAACTTCCTGCTGCGATTGTTTCGGCAGCACGCCCCCGAGCACGTCGCCTGGGTCCATGACGCCGGTACCTCGTTCCGCCATGAGGTCTATCCCGCCTACAAAGCCACCCGGGAGAAGCTCGAGCCGGCCCTGCAGGAAGCGTTCGATCGGTCGGTGGAGCGGGTCGTGCAGCTCCTGGCGGCGTTTCGTGTGCCGCTCATCGCGCTGGAGGGCTACGAGGCTGATGACGTGATCGGCACCCTCGCCCGGCGGGCGGCCGAGCGCGGGTGGCGGGTGGTCATCGTATCCGGGGACAAGGACTTCTACCAGCTCGTCGCCCCCGGTATCGCCCTGCTGAACCCGGGGCGCGGGGGCCCCGCGGCCGTGGACGAGCTGTGGGTGGATGAGACCAACGCGGCCGAGCGGCTGGGAGTGCCGCCGGATCGCGTCGTGGACTATCTCGCTCTCGTGGGTGACGCGTCGGACAACGTGCCGGGCGTGCGCGGGGTCGGCGACAAGACGGCGCGACAGTTGATCGAGCGGTTCGAGAGCCTGGATGCCATCCTCGCGCGCGCTGGCGAGCTGTCACTCAAGCGGGCGCGCGAGGCGCTGCTGGCACACGCCGCCGAGGCTCGGCTGTCACGGGACCTCGTCACGATCCGGCGGGATGTGCCGCTCGACGTCAGCCTCGACGCGCTGGTCGCGGCCGCGCCGGACCGCGAGGCGCTGGCCGCGCTCCTCTCTGAGCTGGAGTTCCACTCGCTGATTCCCCAGATCGCGGCGCCCCCCCCACCGTCTCCGCCACCCCCGTCGGCCGTGGGGCGCGGCGGTGTGGTGATCGACGCCGTGGCCGACCTCGAGCTGCTGGCCCGGCAGCTGCGCGCCGGCGCTCCGCTCGCCGTCGTGACGGTCGTGGAAGGCGCGGACCGCCTGCGCGGTGCGCTCGTCGGGATCGCGCTGGCGGTGCGGGACGGCGGCTGGTACCTGCCGTTTGGCCACCGCGCGCCCGCGGAGCTCGGCGCTGCGGAGCCCTTGAACCTGCCGGCGCTCGATACTGCGGCTCTGGCCCCGGTGGCGCATCTGCTGCGCGACGCTGCCGTCCCGAAAGTGGGGCACGACGTCAAGCCGGAGCTGTTGACCCTGCGCGGCGCCGGGATCGAGCTGAGCGGAGTTGTCGACGACACGATGCTGTCGAGCTTCGTGCTCGAGCCGGGTCGGCGCAGCTACGCGCTGGACCAGCTCGTGTTCGAGCGTCTCAGCGAGCAGGTGGCCTCGCTGGCGAGCCTCCAGGGAGCCGGCCGGAACCTGCGACCGCTCGCGGAGGTGGCGCCCATCGAGGTGGGGGGCGTCGCGGTCGCGCTCGCGCGGGCGACCCTCCGGCTGCGCGAGGCGCTCGCGCGGGAGGTCGAGGCGCTCGCGCTCGGGCCACTCGTGCGGGACGTCGAGTTGCCGCTCGTGCGGGTGCTGGCGGACATGGAGTGGCGCGGCATCGCCGTGGACACCGAGCGCCTCGCGGCGCTGTCCCGGCTGTTCGCCGACGAGCTGGCGGATCTCGAGCGCCGGATCTACGCCGACGCGGGAACGGACTTCAACATCAACAGCACGCCGCAGTTGCGGCACGTCTTGTACGAGAAGCTCCAGCTCCCCGTGCTCAAGAAGACCAAGACCGGCCCATCCACCGACGCCGACGTACTGGCGGCGTTGGCCGAGATGGGATTCTCCACGCCCACGCTGCTGCTCGAATACCGGGAGCTCACCAAGCTGCGCTCGACGTACGTCGACGTCCTGCCGACGCGCGTCAACCCCGCGACCGGTCGGATTCACACGACGTTCAACCAGGCCGGTGCCGCGACGGGCCGGCTGTCGTCGCTCGAGCCCAATCTGCAGAACATCCCGGTCCGCACGCGGCGCGGGGAAGAGATCCGCCGCTGCTTCGTGGCGCCCTCGGGCTCTCGGCTGATCGTCGCGGACTACTCGCAGATCGAGCTCCGGGTCCTGGCGCACCTGTCGGGAGACGAGGCGTTCATTGCCGCGTTTCGCCGCGGCGGAGACATTCACCGCGAGACTGCGGCGGTGATCTTCGACGCGCGGCCCGCGGACGTGACGCCGGAGATGCGAGCACGCGCGAAGACGATCAACTTCGCCACCATCTACGGGCAGGGCGCCTTCTCCCTGAGCCGGCAGCTCGGCATCTCACAGGACGAGGCCCGCGAGTTCATCACCACGTACTTCACGCGGTTCGCCGGCGTCCGGCAGTTCCTCGACGAAACCGTGGCGCGGGCGCGGGTGGCGGGCTATGTCGAGACGATCTTCGGCCGGCGGCGGTACATTCCCGAACTGCAGGACCGCAACCGCAGCGTGCAGGCGTTCGGCGAGCGGACCGCCATGAACTCGCCGATGCAGGGCTCCGCGGCCGACATCATCAAGGTGGCCATGATCGGCCTGGCGGGGGCCCTGCGGGACGGCGGGTACCGCGGGGGGATGCTGTTGCAGGTGCATGACGAGCTGGTGCTCGAAGCACCGCTGCAGGAAGTCGCCGCCATCAGCGAGCTCGTGCGGCGGCACATGGAAGGCGCCGCCGCGCTGGCGGTTCCCCTCGTGGCCGACCTCGGCGTGGGGGACAACTGGCTGGACGCCAAGCGGTGATCACCTGGCGTGAGTTCGCGTTGTGGCGCGACGGGTTGGTGCACGCGCTCGAGGGTGGTCTGTGGCTCCACCGGTTCACGCTGCACGGCGAGCCGTGGGCACACCTGGTGTCGGCCGATCGATGCGCGCTGCTGGAGGCGGGGAAGCGGCTGGCCCTGTCGCCGTACTGGCTGCAGTATCGGCCGCTCAAGGACCCCCGGTTCGCGGAACGGGTACGGGTAGATGCATGGCACTGGGACCTGCGCCGCGAGCGCCTGGCGCGGGCGCTCACGCTCGCCGACCCCAAGGTCCCCTATCGTCGCACGTGATCTCGCACGACGCAGAACGCCGGAGCCCATCATGTGTCTTCGTCATCGATCGCCGGTCGTCGCGGCCACGGCCCTCTGGGTGGTGCTCGCGATCGTCGCCTGCAGCAACTCCCCCTTTGGTGACGTCGGCGACGCCACCTCGGCCGAGATCGTCGGCGGTGACACGACGCTGTTCACGGGCGAGAGCGCGCAGTATACCGTAGTGGCGGTCTATCCCATCGGGTCCGGAGCCCCGCGCTCGGTGGCGTGGAGTGTCTCCGACACCACCAGGCTCGGCTTGGCGGCGCTGCCGGATTGGAGCGCGATCGTGACCGCGCGCGACACCGGACCGGCGACGGTCTACGGCTTCATCAACGAGGAGTTTCACGACAGCGTCCGGTTTACCATCGTGGCCCGCGGCGGAGTCCGCTGGCGCCGAGCCCTCGCCGCAAACCCGACGCTGTACGCGGCGCTCGATTCTGCTCAGGTGTACGCCACCACGACCGACAACCAGCTCGTCGTGGTGTCGGCGGTGGACGGGGCGCCGGTGCGTGGCACGGCGCTCTGCGCCGGCGCCCTCGGCCCCAGCATCGGGGGTGGGGGGGTGACGTCGATTGGCCAGGACTGTGTGGCGCGCATCACGCGCACGGGCGGGCCGGTCTGGAGCGAGGCGTTCGGCCAGGCGGAGAGCGGCGCCGCGATTGGGCTGGACGACGCGAGCCTCGTCGTGTCCGCCGAAGGCTCCGGCGGGAGCGCGGCCGTGGTGCTCAGCCGGATCAGCGCGCTGGGCGCGATCGTTTGGCGCGACACCTTGGTCACGGCCCTGCAGCCCACCGGGGCGGCCCTGGCGATCGGCAGCGGTGGCAGCATCTACGTTCCGTGGCGCACGGCGACCGACTCGAGTCGGCTGAGCGAGTTCACGTCGGCGGGGGCGCCCGCGTGGACGCTCGAGCTGCCGGGTAGGGTGCGGCTCGCGAGCCCGGCGGTGGCCGGGACCAGGGTGGTCGTCACCTACGACGGCGGCGTGCTCGCCGCGCTCACGACCGGCGACACGGTCTGGAGTCGCGCCTTCGCGGATGCCAGTCCCGCGTTCTCCTCGACGGAAGCGGCATCATCGCCCACCGTCGACGGGTCCGGCAACATCTACGTCCAGACGCCACACGGACTCCTCAGCTACACCAACGCGGGGGTGGTTCGTTGGGTGGCGGACTCGTTGGGTGGGGGTGACGCGACGCTGGGGGTCGGGGCTCCGACGTTCCTGCGGGACGCCACGCTGGTCGTCCCGTGCGGCGGCGACGTGTGCGGCGTGGCCTCCGCAACCGGGGCGCGTGTGTGGCGGACCGCGCTGGGTGGGGTGATCGGGGGGGCGACGGTCGGTCCCGATGGCACCATCATCGTGCCCCGTCGCGTGGGTGGGGCCGGGGAGCTCGTTGGCCTGTGGAACCGCTCAGGCCTGCACGTCTCGGGCTGGCCCACGGAGGGGTTCGACGCGGCCCGCTCGCGCCGCGTCCACTAGGGCTCGCGCGGAGGGTTCTCGGTGGCCGATCGGTCGCGCCGCCGCCCCCCCCGCACGCCCGGCCACCAGTTCCAGTCTCCGGCGATGTGCATGAACGCCGGGACGAGCACCATCCGCACCAGGGTCGCGTCGAGCAGGACGGCGGCGGCCAGCCCGAAGCCGAACAGCTGCACCGCCAGAACCCGTGAGAACGCAAAGGTGCCGAACACGATGATCATGATCGCCGCGGCGCTGGTGATCACCGAGGCGGTGGCGCTCAGGCCCTCCATGGTCGCCTGACTGTTCTGTCCCGACCGGTCGAACGCCTCCTTGATCCGCGCGAGCAGGAACACCTCGTAGTCCATGCTCAGGCCGAACACCACGGCGAAGACGAGCACTGGGACGAGGACGTAGATCGCCCCCGTCGCACCCTCCAGGCCGAACAGCCGTCCCCCGACGCCGTGCTGGAACACGAGCACGATGAGCCCGAACGCCCCGGCGACCGAGAGACAGTTCATCACGACGGCCTTGATCGGCACGAACACCGAGGCGAACGCCAGGAACATCGCGATCGCCGTGATCACCAGGACCAGCGTGATCAGCAGGGGAAACCGGCTCAACAGCGTGTCCTGCAGATCCACGCTCGACGCCTGGAACCCGCCGACCAGCACGCGGGCGGAGTCGAGGCCGGGGATCCCGGCGCTGCGCACCGCGCGAATACGCCGCACGACGTCCATCGAGCCGGTGATCGACGTCGAATCCGCGAGGATCACGGTCATCCGGGTGGTTTGACCGTCTCGGGAGAGATAGGTCCCGAGGAGCTCGGGATACCGCTCGCGGGCCCGAGTGAGGTCGCTGTAGAGAATGGAGTATTGCAGCAGCGACATCCCCCGTTGGAGCGTGATGGCGCTGCGGACGTCGTTCACCCGTGGATCGCTGGCGACCGAGTCCGCCAGACGCTGGAGCCCGCGGAGATAGCGGGTTCCCACGATCTTGGCGGCGTTGGGCGCCTGCACCACGACGTTGATCGGTTGCAGCACTCCCCGGGTCCCGACCCGGTCGAGGGTGTGGGCGCCCGCGGCCGATTCGGTCCGCTCGGGGAACCAGCCGGCCCTCGGCAACCCGATCCGGATGTTGACGAGCGGCCAGGTGACGATTGCGGCGATGGCGAGTCCGATCAACAGGGCGCGCCACGGATGCTTGCCCAGCGTCCGGGCCCAGCGCTCCCATCCGGTAGGTGCGTGGTACCAGGCGAGCTTGCGCGCCAGCCCACGCGGGGCGTCGATCGCGCGACCGAGCAGCGCGAGCACCGCCGGCAACAGCGTCACCGCCAGCAGAACGCTGACGCTCACGACGATCACCCCGCCGACCGCCACCGACCGTGTCTCCATCACCGGCGCCACGAACAGGCTGGCGAAGCCGACGACCACCGTGAGCCCGCTGGTGACCACCGCACGGCCCGCCGTCTGAATCGTGCGCTGGGCGGCGTCGCGGCGCCGCAGCCCGCGGTTCAACTCCTCGCGGAACCGCGTGACGATCAGCAGCGAGTAATCGATTCCGACGCCCAGGCCGATCATCGTCACGATGTTGAGCACGAACACCGACATCGGCAGAAACGCGGCGGACAGGTGGACAAGGGCGAGGCCACACGTGATCGCGAACAGCCCCACCACGATCGGCAGCGTCGCGGCGACCAGTGCGCCGAACGCCACCACGAGGACGAGCGCGGCGAGCGGGAGGGCGCGCCACTCGCCCCAGTCCGCGTCTTCCTTGCTGACCGTGCGGATGTCAAAGTCCAGCGCCGGTCCGCCGGTCACGTTGATCGTGTAATCGGCCCGTGCGGGCAGGCGGTCGGCGGCGCGGTGCACGGCCTCACGCAGGGTCGGCGTCAGATCGGTGGCCGTATCGGCATCGGCCTTGTCGACCGCCGCCACGATGAAGGTGGCCTTGCGGTCGGGACTCACCAGCGACGGGTCGTCGGTCGTCTGGCTGGAGAAGACCTGCGCGATGTATGGCTGCGCCCGCAGGACCGCCGACAGGGTGGAGAGGACCTGCTGGTAGGGCGGACTGTCCACCGGCATCGGCCCGTCGATGGCGACGGCGAAGAAGTGCGTGAATGGCTGCGGGAAGTCGTCGCGGAGCAACTCCGCCGCTTCGCGCGACTCGGTGTGGAACAGTGGGCGCCCCTCGACGTCGAGCACGCTGTGAACGCGGGACGCCCGGGGAATGGCAAACGCCGCCACCGCGACCCAGAACGCGATGACCAGAACGCGGAAGCGAACGATGGCGCGAGCCGCGGAGCCGATCACGCAGCTACCTCTGCCGACGGAGCAGCCACTTCGGGCAGCCGCGCGGTGCCGCCGGCACCGCGGTCCGAAAGCGGCCAACTGATTGCTGGGCCGAATGATAGAGGTCCGTGAGGCGGCACGCCAGCGCGGGTTACCCCGTGGCGGCGCGCCCGGCGCAGGACGATATTGAGAACCATGCGGAGTCCGGGTTCCCTGCTCAAGCTCTCGGTGGCCGTCGTCGCGGGCGGAGCGCTGGTCCTGCTGGGTCGGTACCTAGGGGCGCCAGCGGCCCCGCCTCACCCCGCCGGCCTGCAGCAAAGCCAGTCGCTCGGCGGCAGCGTGCGGGCCGATTCGGCACGAGCGGTGCGTGCCGCCATCCTGCGCCACATTGCCGGTCCCGACTCCTACGTCCCCGCGATGCTCGTAGAGGGCGATTCCGTGCTGAAACGCTGGTCCGACCGCTCGGTACAGGGGATCAGGGTGCTCCTGGAGGCCGCACCGGCCGTGGCTGGCTATACCGCCGAGATGCGCGAGGAGGCACGGCGGGCGCTCGTGCGCTGGGAGCGCGTCGCCGCGATCCCCGTGCGCTTTGAGTTCGTGAACGATTCGGCGACCGCCGAGGTGCGGGTCCGGTGGATCGAGCGGTTCCCGATTCGGCGAGCCGGTCAGGCCGACATCACGTGGAATCGGGGCGGGTGGATCGTGCGCGGAACTCTCACGCTCGCGACCCGCACGCGGGACGGGACCCCGCTCTCCGACGACGCCGTGTACACGGTGGCGCTCCATGAAATCGGCCACCTGCTCGGCCTGGGGCACTCCGACGATCCCCACGATGTGATGTACCCCTCGACCGAGGTCCACGACATCACGCCCCGCGACCGACACACGGCCCGACTGCTGTACTCCGTGCCGCCCGGGCCGCTGCGATTGGGCTTCAAGAGCAACTGAGCCCGCCGCGCCTACCGGGGACCGCCTGGCACTCCGCCGATGTCGATCGCCTGCGCCAGCAGGTACGCGTACTGCGCGTACCGTTCCAGCCCGACGAACGGGAATGCTTCGTCGTACTCATCGGAGGCCTGGTGGTAGTGGTCCCAGCGGAGCCGCAGCGCCTGGGAGGAATCGGCCGAGAGTCCCTCGTACGGCGCCGCACCCGGCACGATGAACACGGCCGGAACGCCGTGCCGTGCAAACGGGAAATAGTCCGAGTTGGGCGTGGCGGGCGACACGGTGGCGCTCCAGCCCTGTGCCAGCGCGACATCCTGGCCGAGGGCGCCCAGCGGTGATCCCTCCCCGCCTGCCAGGCGCCAGTTCCAGGGCCGGGCTGGCGGCGCGCCGGCGTCGAGGTTGATCACGGCCCGGATCTGCGCGAGCGGATAGAGCGGGTGCGCGACGAAGTAGTCCGAGCCCAGCAGCCCGCGCTCCTCCGCGGTGAAGAACAGGAACAGCACCGCGTGGCGCAGGCCTCCCGGCGGGCTCGTGCGCAACGCCTTCGCGATCGTCAGCAGCATCGCCACGCCGGCGGCGTTGTCCGAGAAGCCGTTGTAGATCGAATCGCCGGTTTCATCGGCGACGCTGATGCCCAGATGATCGTAGTGCGCGGTGAGGGCGACGGCCGTATCCCGGACCCTCGCATTCGTTCCGGGGAGCAGGCACGCGATGTTTCGCGCGGGGATCGGCTGGCGGTCGAACGCGGGCCGGAGGTCGATCACGCTTCCCCGGTCGGCCTGCAGCGCCGCCACCACCGCGCGAGCGACGCCCGGACCCACGAGCAGGGCCGGCACGGACGGGTAGAACGACGACGCGATGCCCGGGTCGCGCAGGATCGTCATGGCGTGCCCATGCTGGTGGCATACGCGCGGTAGGCCGCCGTGTCCGGAATCAGATGCACCAGCCCGATCGCGCCGCGGGCGGTCAGCAGTTCCGCAGCGGTCACCCGCAGCGGGCCGATCGTGACCGCGACCTTTCCCTTGAGCGGCGGCAACGAGTCGGCTGCCCGCCGGATGTCGTCCCCGGTGCCGACGAAAGCCATCTGGCCCGCGAATCCCGCCAGAGCCGCCTCGGTCCCTCCCACTGGGAAGAACCCGTCGGCCGGTGTGAGCGTCGTGGTATCCGCGCCGTGCCGGATTGTCAGCCGGGTATCGGCCTCCCGCACCGCCGCCTGGTCGAGTGGAACGTCCTGGATGTAGCCGCCCTCGAGCGGCCGCAGGCCGAGTGCGCGGCACTGCGCCGTGATGTAGAGCGCGGCCACGTCGGCCCCCCGACTCCCCGTCCCGCGCCCCTCGAGCAGATCACCGGAGAGGAAGAAGGTGTGGCCCCGCAAGGCGAGGGTGTCGATCAAGGCGGGCGCGAACCGACGCTGCGGCCCGGCACCTGGAGGCCCCCCCGGCTCCGGGAGCCCGCCGGCCCGGGGCACGCATGCCTCCACAATCAGTGCAAGCAGGACCGGACGGAGGCGCTGCGCGGACATGGGGTCTGCTCCGATGGCGATTCGTGAACGTACCTAGCTAAGATAGTGACGTGCCCCTGCTCCTCGTGCTGCTCCTCGCCCTCCAGGGCCGGAACGCGATTGACCACGCGGTGTCCGCGGGGATCGCCGCTGGCGCGTACCCCGGAGCGGTTGTGGTAATCGGAACGCGCGACACCGTACTGTACGCGCGGGGCTACGGTCACTATACGTGGAACCCCGCAAGCGAGGTCCCGGATCCGGAGCGCAGCATGTTCGACCTCGCCTCGCTCACCAAGGTGGTGGCCACCACGACGGCTGCCATGCTGCTGGCCGACCGTGGCGTGCTCGCGCTCCAGCGTCCGGTGTCCGACTACCTGCCGGGGTTCGCTGGCCCGGGCAAGGACCAGGTGAGCGTTCGCCGCCTGCTCGAGCACCGCTCCGGCCTCCCGGCCTTCATCCGGCTCGACACGCTCGCGCGCGACCCCGCCGACGCCCGCCGCCTGGTGCTGGCCGAGCCGCTCAGGTGGCGGCCGGGAACGCGTGTCGAGTACAGCGACCTGAACGCGATGCTCCTGGGTTGGGTAGTGGAGGCCGCGGCCGGGACGACGCTTGACAGCTTCGTGACAGCGCAGGTATTCCGGCCGCTTGGGATGAGCTCGACGATGTACCGCCCGCCCAGGGCGCTCCGACCGCGCATCGTCCCCGTCGGTCTCTGGCACGGGCACGCCATCGCCGGAGAGGTGCACGACCAGAACGCGGCCGCGCTCGGGGGAGTCTCCGGCCACGCCGGGCTGTACGCCAGCGGCCTCGACCTCGCCCGGTTCGCCCAGTTCCTGCTCCGTCGCGGCACGACGCCGGACGGAACGCGGCTGGTGCGCGCCGGCGCCGTCGATGCCTTCGTCCGCCGCGGCCCGGGGAACCGGGCGCTGGGCTGGGAGATGCGGGACACGACGACGAGCGATAACACGGGCGAGCTGCTGTCCCCGGCGGCCTATGGGCACACGGGATTCACCGGCACGTCGCTGTGGATCGATCCCGAACGGGATCTGTTCGTCGTGGTGCTCACCAACCGCGTGTTCGCGCCGCGCGCGCGGCGCTCGATCACGGAGCTCAAACGCGTCCGCGGCGAGGTCGCCGACGCGGCCGCACGGCTCCGGCAGGCGTGTCGGGCGGACCAGCGACCCGGATGCTGATCACGCGTGGACCCTGAGCGCCCCGCGGGTCCCGTCGTCATCTACAACGACGCGTGCAGCTTCTGTCGCCGCTGGGTAGAGTACCTGCGCCGCTGGGATCGCGCCGGACATGTCGCGCTGGTCCCCCTGCAGGACGATCGCGCGCCAGCGCTCGCGGGCAGACCGCGCAGTGCGCTCGAGCAGGCCGTGCATGTGGTCCTCCCGACGGGGGAAGTCGCCGCCGGGGCCGCGGCGTTCCGCGCCATCTGCCGGTTCCTGCCGGGCGGATGGCTGGTGCGCGTCGTGCTCTCCCTTCCCGGGGCGCTGCCCATCGCGGAACGGCTGTACTACTACGTGGCGCGGCGCTGGGGACCGGTTGGCTCCTGATCGATTCCGTCGGTAGCTTCCGGGCAGGAGCCGCCCGCCCGGGGCGGCCATGACTGCCTCGTTTGCCGAGGTGATCCCATGCCCGTCACCGAAGAGACCGTGCGCAAGGCGTTGCGCGTGGTCAAGGATCCCGAGCTCAACCTCAACATCATCGACCTCGGCCTGGTCTACGATGTCGAGATCAAGAACCAATCCGAGGTGGTCGTGCGGATGACGTTGACCTCTCCGGGCTGCCCGGCCGGGGCGGAGATCATGACCGACGCGGAACAGGTCGTCCGCGGCATGGATGGTGTGACCGACGCCGAGATCGAGCTCGTCTGGGAGCCCTACTGGACCCCGGAGCGGATCGACCCGCGCGTGCGCGCGTTTCTCGGCCTCTAGGCGCCGGGTCGGCCGATGCCCCGCGGGCGGATCTCGGTTCGTCCGCGCGGGACGGTTCAGACCAGGCGCACCGCCCGCAGGATGCCCTCGTCCTCCAGCACCTCGCGCTGCCAGCGGCGCAGCTCCGGAATCGCATCGAGATCGGCGGGGACCCGCGGTGCCGCACGGGCGATCTCCTGCAGCACGCCGTTGGCGCAGACCAGCCCGGGATCGAGGCCGACGGCGGGCGCGCGCACGGCCCGCAGATTCCGCAATCGCTGAAACCGGGCGTCGGCTTCCGGATTGGGGCGGGTGCGGGGTCGGCGGTCCACCCGCGGCCACTCCGCCTCGGGCGTCGCAAGCCCCTGCGTGATCACCGCGAGCAGCTGGTCTCCGTAGCGGCGCGCGATGCTCGCGGGCATGCCCGGGACCGCCGTCAGCGCCGCGGCGGTCGGCGGGGCGAGCCGGGCGAGCGCGACGAGCAGCTCGTTGGCCAGGATCCTGAACGGCGCACGGTCCAGCGCTTGCGCCATCCGCGTGCGCCACGACCAGACCGCGCGCAGCACGGCCAGCTGCGGCGGCTTCAGCAGCTTGGCGCCCTTGAGGTCGAGAAACGCGTCTTGCCCGTTGGCCCGGTCGTTCCACCGCACCTGCTCGAGACGCAGGAACTCCTCCTCCGCCCAGTGCAGCCGCCCCACCGCGCGGAGCCGGTCCGCGAGCAGATCCCTGAGGGGCGGCAAATGCGCGGTGTCCGCGGCCGCATAGGCGATCATCTCGTCCGTCAGGGGCCGCACCGACCAGTCGGCGCGCTGCAGCTTCTTGCTCAGCCGCATGCCGAAGAACCGCTCGAGCAGGGCGCTCAGGCCGACTGCCTGCTCCCCGGCGAGCTGCGCCGCGATGCGTGTATCCCAGATCCGCCGGGCGCGGAATCCGTAGTCGCGGTCGAGCATGCGGAGATCGTAGTCGGCGTCGTGGAAGATCACCTCGATTCCGGCATCGGCGAGCAGGCGCCCGATCGGTCCCAGGTCGGCGATCGCCAGCGGATCCACCAGGGCCGTTTCCCGGTCGGAGCTGAGCTGGATCAGGTAGACCCGATCGACGTACCGATGGAACGACGCGGCCTCGGTGTCGAGGGCCACGCGGGGGCCAGCGCCCAGCCGCGCGACCAGCTGTTCAAGATCCTGTGGTTCCGTGATCAGGAGGGGCGGAGTCGGCGAGCGGGGGTGATCGGTCATGCCTGATGGAATCATCGCCAGGCGGGGGGCGATTCGGTAGCGAGGCGGGTTCCTCGACGGGAGCGCCCCGGTCGCGGTTGCGGGGCGCGCCGCACCGACAAGTTGAAGCCGCTTGGCCGGCAGGTAACTTTCCTGCCTCTACCACGCACTCACGGGGGCAAGGGTGGCGGTTTCGCCAGTCGAGCTGTCGGTGTACCCGGACGACTGCGACGCGTTCGGGCACCTGAACCAGGCCAGCCTCCTGACGCTGTTCGAGCGCGCGCGGTGGGAGGCTTTGAGCGCGGGCCCCGGGGCGGACGCGTTCCAGAAGAACGGCGTCTGGCCGGCGCTGCGCAAAGCCACCGTGGAGTATCTCCAGCAGGTCTTCCCCGGCGAGCGGCTGCGGTTCGACCTCGTGCTCACCCACCATGGGCACACCAGCTTCGCCGTGCGCCAGTCCGCCCGGAAGATCGACAGCGACACGCTGGCCGCAACGGCGGACTTCGTGTTCGTGTGCGTGGGGCGCGAGGGCAGGCCGGTACAGGTACCGCCGGAGGTGAGCCGCTTCCTCGGCGCGCGTCCCTGGCACCGCAGCGGGGCCACGCAGCAGGTCTCCGTGCGCGGGCTGGCGCTGGCGGTGGATGTCACCGGGGACGGACCGCCGGTCCTGTTCGTGCACGGATTCCCCCTGGACCGGACGCTCTGGCGACCGCTGATGGCCACGCTGACCGGATGGCGGCGCATCGCGCCGGACCTGCGTGGGATGGGGCTGTCCGACGCGCCGGAGACCGGCTACACGATTGCCGCATACGCCGACGACCTGGTTGCTCTGCTGGATGCGCTGCACGTCGACCGGGCCATCGTCTGCGGGCTCTCGATGGGTGGATACATCGCGTTCGACCTGCTGCGGCGCCACTCGAACCGGATTCAGGGTCTGATCCTCGCCAACACGCGGGCCGGGGCCGACGACGCGGAGGGGCGAGCGCGACGCGACGCCATGATCGCCCGCGTCCGGCGGGACGGAACGGGATTCCTCAAGGAGGACATGGTGCCGAAGCTCCTGGCGGCGACCTCGGTGCAGACCATGCCCGACGTCGTCCGGCAAGTGTCGGCCATGGTGACCGGAAGCCCGCCCGACGGCATCGCGGGCGCGCTCGCGGCGATGCGTGATCGTCCGGACTCGATCGACCTGCTTCCGCAGATCGCGGTGCCCACCCTCGTGGTGGCGGGGAGTGATGACCAGTTGATCCCGCTCGCCGAGTCCCGCGCCATGGCGAGCGCCATCCCCCATGCCCATTTTGCAGTGATTCCCGCGGCCGGGCACCTCGCACCGCTGGAGCAACCGGTGAACATGAGCCGCGTGGTTCGCGAGTTTCTCGAGTCCCTCCTGTGACGACCATGATGCCGCGGGCCCCGTCCCTGCTCTGGCATGCCGCGCTCGGGCTGGCCGTCCTGGCCGCCGCGCGGCCCGCCGCCGCCCAAGCGCCGGAGCAGGCGGCGCAGCACGCCGCCGAACGGTGGCTCGCGCTCGTTGATTCGGCGCAGTACGCGAAGAGCTGGACGGAGGCCGCCACCGCGTTCCGGACGGCCGTGTCGCAAGCCGGGTGGGACAGCACCATGATGCGGCTACGGAGCCCGCTCGGCGCCACCCGCTCCCGCGAGCTGCTGGGCGCGCAGTACTCGACCAGCCTGCCGGGCGCTCCACCGGGCGAGTACGTCGTCCTGCAGTTCCGCACGGTGTTCGCCGGGCGCGAAGCGCCGGCCGTCGAGACCGTTGTGCCGATGAAGCAGCCGGACGGCACGTGGCGGGTGTCCGGCTACTTCATCCGATAGTCGAATAGTCGAGCCACCGGTACCACCTCACACCTCCAGAGGACGCCATGCAGCCCCGATCGATCCTGCCGTTCCTGCTGCTCGGTGCTCTGCTCGCGTGTCCGTCGCGTGACAAGGCCCAGCCAAACGAGGAGCAGCCGGCGGTCGCCGCCGCCCCGCAACGGGCGGCAACCCGCGACACGGTCATCCTGGAGACTGGCAAAGGACGCATCGTCATCGAGCTGAATCGGGAGAAGGCGCCCCAGACCGTCACGAACTTCGAGCGACATGTGGGTGCCGGCTTCTACGACGGGCTGGTGTTTCACCGGATCGCGCCGGGATTCGTGATCCAGACCGGCCGCGTCACGGAGTCCTTCGGCGAGCGGAAGAGCGCGGTGATGGGGGTCGAGAACGAGGCGCAGAACGGGCTGCACAATCTGCGCGGGACCGTGGGCATGGCGCGGACGGCGGACCCGCACAGCGGCACCAGCGAGTTCTTCATCAACCTGGCGGACAACTCCGAGAAGCTCGACTTCAGGGCGCCGACGATCCAGGGGTGGGGGTACGCGGTGTTCGGCCGGGTGATCGATGGCATGGACGTGGTGGACGCCATCGCGGCGACGAAGCCGGTCCGACGTGGGGCGTTTGGCGAGTATCCCACGGATCCGACGGTGATCCGGCGCGCCTACATGCAGGGAGCGGCTCCGGCGAGCGAGTGAGCGGGATGCGCCAGCCCGAGATCCACGTCACGCTCCCCTCATGGGCCGCGTCGTTCGTGCCGTGGACCCGGGCTCACGAAACCGACGCCGACCGCATGCAGCTCGCGGTGGCGCTCGCAGACGAGAACCTCACACGCCGAACCGGCGGGCCGTTCGGTGCCGCCGTCTTCGACCTCGCGAGCGGCCTCCCGATCTCGGTCGGCGTCAACCTCGTTGAGCGGGCACGCAACGCGATTCTCCACGCCGAGATCGTCGCGCTCATGCTGGCAGAGCGGCGGCTCGACCGGTACTCGCTTGGCGATCCCGATCTGCCGCCCCACGCGCTCGTGACCTCCTGTGAGCCGTGCGCCATGTGCCTCGGTGCCACTCTGTGGAGCGGGGTGCGACGGCTGGTGTGCGGCGCGACGCGGGACGACGCTCGGCGCGTTGGGTTCGATGAGGGGCCGGTGTTCCCCGAATCGTATCGCTATCTCGAGCGCCACGGCATGACGATCGTGCGCGAAGTCCACCGCGCGGAAGCCGCCGCCGTGCTCGAGCGGTACCGGACGGAGGGTGGCACGATCTACAATGGATAGGTCCGAGCCCCAACCCACGCTGGAGACGCCTCGCCTGCTGCTCCGCCCGCTGACGCTCGCGGACGCGGCGGAGGTACAGCACCTGGCCGGGGTGTGGGAAGTCGCGGATACCACTCTCAGTATTCCGCATCCCTACGAGGCCGGGCTCGCGGAAGCCTGGATCGCCACGCTGGCCGACCTGTACGCGCGCAGCGAGCAGGTGGTGTTCGCGATCACCGCCCGCCCCGACGGCCAGCTGCTCGGAGCGATCGGTCTCGTGCTGCGCCGCACGTACAGTCGCGCCGAGCTCGGCTACTGGGTCGGGAAGCCGTTCTGGGGTCGGGGCTACGCCACGGAGGCGGCGACGGCCGTGTTGCGCTACGGGTTCGCGTCGCTTGCGCTGCACCGCATCCACGCCTGCCACTTCGCGCGGAACCCGGCGTCGGGACGGGTGCTGCAGAAGATCGGCATGCGGCAGGAGGGCGTGGCGCGGCAGCACGTCAGGCGCTGGAACCGGTATGAGGATCTCGTGCAGTACGGCATCCTGCGAGAGGAACACGACGCCCAATGAGATGGCTCGCTTGGCTGCTCGCGACGATCGCCGCCGCGCCCGCCGTGCACCGGGCGGCGGGCCAGAGCGTGACCCACGTGACCGGCATGATGGGGGAATTCCGAGGCATGTCGGCCATCGGGTCGGTGGTGTGGGCGAGTGGACGGGGCGGGACATACGCCCGCTCGACCGACGGCGGGGTGACCTGGACGGCCGGCACCGTGCCCGGTGCCGAGGGCATGGTCCTGGTAGATGTCGCGGCACTCGACGACCGCTCCGCCTGCGTCCTCGCCACGAACTTCGACGGGGGTCTGGGCAGGATCTACCGTACCGCGGACGGCGGCGCAACCTGGACCCTGTCCTACGAGCGCGAACGTCCCGGCGTCTTCTTCGATGGGATGGCGTTCTGGGACGCGCGGCGCGGGCTCGCGTTCGGCGATCCCGTAGACGGTGTGTTCTTCATCGTGCGCACCACCGATGGCGGCGCGTCGTGGTCCGAGGTCCGGCGCGCAAAGATCCCGGTGCCGCTCGACGGCGAAGCCGGCTTTGCCGCCAGCGGGACGGCGATCGCGGTCGCGGGGATCCGGCACGCCTGGATCGGCACCGGCGGCGGGCCCGTGGCGCGCGTCCTCCGCACCACCGACGGCGGCCTCTCGTGGTCGGCCGAGTCCACGCCGCTCCCCGGCGGGGTCGCGACGGGGATCTTCGGGGTCGCGTTCCGGGATACCGTCCACGGCATGGCCGTGGGTGGGAACTACCAGCAACCTGCGGACGACGGTCCCAACGTGGTTCGGACCACGGACGGCGGCCGCACCTGGGTGCTCGCCGGCGCCGCAGCGCCTGCCGGTGTTCGCTACGGTCTCGCCTATGTGCCGGGGGCGGCGGGGGCCGCAGTGGCGGTGGGGCCCACCGGGTACGGACTGACGCACGATGACGGGCGCACATGGGTTGCGGTCGACACGCTCTACGCGTTCACGCTCGCCCTCGCCCCCGGGCGGGGCTGGCTCGCCGGCCCCGCAGGGCGCATTGTTCGCCTCGACCCCGCGCTGCTGCGTCCTGAATGAAGCGGCGGACGTTTGGCACATCTTGTGCACCGGAGGGTTCCGATGACGATGCGCTACAAGCTGCTTGGGCGAAGCGGGCTCCGCGTTTCGGAGCTGGCCCTGGGCGCGATGGGCTTCGGTGAGGAATGGGGCTGGGGCGCCGGACGGGACGAGTGTCGCGGCATGTTCGATGCCTTCGCGGAAGCTGGTGGGAACTTCATCGACACCGCGAACCGCTACACCGAAGGCACCAGCAAGCGGCTGGTCGGCGAGTTCGTCGCCCCGGATCGTCAACATTCGTCGTTGCCACGAAGTACACGCTGTTCATGCGGCGCGGCGATCCGAACTTCGCGGGCAATCATCGGAAGAACATGGTGCAGTCGCTGGAAGCGAGCCTGTCGCGCCTCGGTACGGACTATGTGGACCTCTACCGGGTCCACGCGTGGGGCGACTTTCTCGGCCAGGACTCCATCAAGGACCTGGTCTACGGCCAGACCGAGGACCTGATCGACGCCCATCGCCGCATGGGTTGAGCAGCGCGGGGCGACTCCCAGTCAGGGTGTATCGGTGGCCTGGCGCAGCAGCTTTGCGAGGTACGTGAACTCCCTGCTGTGCGTTCGGTCCCTGCCGCCCGTCGTGTCGCGGGCGATGAGTGTCACCCTGACGCTGTCCACCACCTGCCCCTCCCACCGGCGCTCTTGGAGGAGACGGGCGATTCCCAGCGTGAGCTCGGCCAGGTCGTCCGCCGAACGCCGATCCAGGATCGTGTCGGCCACGTCCAGCTCGAGGAACGTCGAGTCATGGAACCGCATCTCGATCGGCTGCACGCCAAACCGCTCGGCCACCGGCACGCCGATATCGGCGCCTGCGGTGGTCTCCATCCTCGAGGTCGTCGTCCGGTAGCTCGTGCAGGCGTGCAGCAGCACCGCGAGCGGCAGCACCGTCCGGTAGCCAAGGCACAGACCGTTCTGTCTCATCCTCGCCTCACACTCTCGTCGTGGATGCCGCGCTCAGTCGTGATGCTCCGCGGGCTTCAGCCGCTCGGCACCGGGCAGCTTCCCCACCAGACGCGCCGGATCGTGAATCAGGATCGGCAGGTCCTGCGGGCAGATCCAATAGGTCCTCCCCCGATAGTCGAGCGGAATCAGGGGCGTGTCGGAGGGCCCGCGGTGACAGGCGAGGCACGACTTGTCCGGCATGGGGCGCTCCTCGGCTCAGTTGGTGGGGAGCTTCCCGGTGACGCCGAGGAACCAGCGCATGCACCGATGGCCCACGTCCAATGGCTCGCAGAACATCATCGGGCACCCGCCCGCGATCACCGTCACACCGCGCTCGCGCCCGACCTTCACCGCGCCGTCGGAGACGCTGCCGGTACCAAACGAGCGGTGCATCCACACCCGCCGGATCCCCAGCCTGGCGCACTCCTCGACCACGCTGTCGCTGACCTCTGGCGTGGTCGCGAGCACGGCGCCGTCCACGGCGTGCGGCAACGCACCGAGCGAGGGATAGCACGCGTCCCCCTCCAGCGACTCCGCGTTCGGGTTCACCGCGTACACGCTGTAGCCGGCCTTCCTCAGCGTGCGGTAGATCAGGTTGGCCGGCTGCCGCGTGTCGCGCGACACCCCGACCACGGCGAGATGTTTTTGCCGCAGGAACTCCGCGATCGATGGTGGGACTTTGGCCATGTCGAGCCTCCGTGCCAAGTGTGTCTCTCATTGCTGCGGCGCGCGTCCCAGGAGCGCGCCACGCTGGGCTGGGGTGGAGCGAAGCCGGGGCGCGTCACGCGGAGCCGGCCCCGGACGAATGATCCCGACTCGGCCCACACGACGTAGCGGAACCCCAGCCCGAGGGCGCGCCGGACCCGACTCTAGTTGAACATCCAGCGCCGCCCACCCCGTGCCGCCGCGTGAACGGCGTCCCCGAAGCGGCGGACCTCCTCGAGTCGCGCCTCGTCGAGCGGTCCGTCGAGCGCGGCGGCAACGTCCTCGCCCAGCTCCGCTGGCGTCCGTGCCGCGCACAGCGCCGTGTCCACGGCGGGATGCGACAGGGCGAACCGGTAGCAGTCGCCGGCGGGCATGCCCTGTGGGAAGCCGGCGCGCGGCACCGGCTGCAGCAGCATGCCCCAGCGCGTCGCGGTGTAGGAGATGATGGCCGGCTTGCGCGTCCCCAGCGCGCCGAATACCTCCTGCTCGGCACCGCGATGCGCGGCGTTGTAGCGGATCATCAGCGTGTCCACGTCGAATTCGCGCGCGAGCGCCGCGGCGAGCCGCCGCTTGTGACACGAGAACCCGATCGCCCGCACCTTGCCCTGGTCCCGCAGCCGTCGCATCGCCGCCCACGTCTTCCCGGTGAGGTACCACCGGCCCTGGACCCATCCGAGCAGGTAGATGTCCAGCGTGTCCACGCCGAGTGCCCTGGCGTGCCGCTCCCACCCGCGTCGCACGAACCCTCCCGTGGGGAGCCCCATCTCGGCGAGCAGCACGAGGTCGTCGCGGTGGCCGGCGCGGATCAGCCGCCGCAGGCCCTCCACCATGGAGGGCATCAGCAGCCAGTGAAACAGGAACGTGTTGATCCCGTGCTCGTAGAATGCCCGTTCGACGTCGTCGGCGGTGAGCTTGAGCCCGCGCGGGCCCGCCGCCCGCACGGGAGCGGCGCCGAGCGCGAGCGGCGTTACGTGGAGACCGGTTTGCCCGAACGGACGTCGCTGCAGGCGAGGCATGATCACCTCCGGGTGTCGCGTGGGCGGGACTAGAAGCGCTCTCCCCGCGCTTCGCGTGCCTGACTGCCAACCGCGCGGATCCGCGCGCGGATGGCCCAGATGAAGAGCGCCAGACCGACGACTTGTCCCAGGCCGCAGCACAGGATGACCCAGCGAAGCCACCCGGAGCCACCCGCGTCTCGCGCCACTTCGCCGACGATCCGCCCCGCGGTGCCGAGCGTGAGCACCCAGTAGACCGCCTCGACCTGCGCCGGACGGTAGCGGGTGTCCTCCCGCGCGGGGCGCGGGAACAGCCAGAGCGCGACCCCCAGGATCATGAACATCATGAAGCCCACGAGCAGCGCGTGCGTGTGGGCCGAAACGAGGTATAGCCCCGGCCAGGCTCCCGATACCTCCCGTTGCACGAGCGCGTGCACCCCGAGGAGCAGCCCGACGATCAGGAATCCGAATGCGGTCCAGATGAACCGCCGCGCCACGCTGTGCATCGTCCCCTCAGACGCGGATCATCGCGAGCAGCATGCGGAATCGGCTGATCGCCCGCAAGGCGTGGGGCGTGTTCGCCGGCATGAAGATCGCCTCGCCCGCGCATACGCGGTGCGGCGTTCCGGCGATCGCGACCTCCGCCTCGCCGTCGAGGACGGACACCACGGCGTCGAACGGCGCCGTGTGCTCGCTCAGCTCCTGCCCCGCATCGAACGCGAACATGGTGATCGATCCGGCCGGGCGCTTCACCAGCACCCGGCTCACGATTGCCTCCGGCTGGTACTGCACGAGGTCGGCGAGCGGCCGGGGGCGATCGAGTCCTGGCCCGTCCTGCCTCATCGGGAGATCCCCGCTGGCATCACCAGCACCTCGAGCCGAGTGGGTCGTTCCGGGCTGCGGTACACGCGCACCGTGGCCGCGCGATAGTCGCTCGCCCGGGCTTCGAAGATGTTCGGCACGAATGTCTGCGGGTTCCGGTCGATGTAGGGGAACCACGAGCTCTGGATCTGCACCATGATGCGATGCCCCTTGCGGAACGTGAAGTAGATGTCGGGCATCGTGAACCGCAGCGAGTCGGGCCGGTTCGGTGTGAACGCGACCGGTCGCTCGAAGCCGCGGCGGAAGCGCCCGCGGAACGGCTCACCACGCACCAGCTCCTGGTAGCCGCCCATCACCAGGCTGGAGTCGTCGGGATCGGGCGGGGAGTCGTCGGGAAGGACGTCGATCAGCTTCACCACGAAGTCCGCGTCCGTGCCGCTGGTCGCCACGTGGAGCACGGGAGTCACGGGGCCCGCCATGGTGACGTCCTGGGTCAGGGGGTCCGTTTCGTAGACGAGCACGTCGGGACGCTGCGCCGCGAAGCGCTGGTCGGCCGTCATGTACTCTCGCGGCATCCGCGACGCGATCCAGCCGATGAACGGGGCCGGCTTCGCCGGATCGCTGACGTACTGGTCGTACTCCGATGACCCCGCCCGGGGCGGCGGTATCTCGAAGGAAAGATGCCCCCCGGGGTGCAGGTACAGGGCGCGGGGTGTGGCGGCGGCCGGCGGCCAGGCGTGTTCCCGGCGCCACGCGTTGGTGCCCCCCTCGAACACCAGCGCCTCGGGGAGGCTGGCCGGCGGGGCGTCTTTCAGGTACTGCATGAAGAACGGGAACTGCACACTGTCCTGGAAGAATCGGCTCGTCGGTGCTCCGAACCGCGCATGGCCGAGCCGCTCGCCGGCGTCGCGGTTCCACTGACCGTGGTACCAGGGACCCATGACCAGCATGTTGGTGGCACCGGGACTCTGGCGCTCGATTGCCCGGTACGTGGCGAGCGCACCAAACAGATCCTCGGCGTCGTACCACCCGCCCACCACGAGCATGGCTGGCCGCATGTTGCTGAGGTGCGGCCGCAGGTCCCGCTCCCTCCAGAACCCGTCGTAGTTCGGGTGCTGCGTGAGCTCGACGAACAGCGGCGCCGTGCCCCGGAAGTAGCGGTCCTCAATGCTCGCCACCGGCACGAGATCGAGGAAGAAGCCGTAGCTGTCCTCCATCCCGTCCGGCATCGGGTACTGCGGGTCAGGGCCGGGCTCGGTGCGCGGCCCGCGCCCGAACCGCAGGTGGAAACCGAGGAAATGCACCAGCAGAAAGGCGCCGTTGTGGAACGCGTCGTCGCCGCGTGCGACGTCCGTCATCGGCGCCTGGGGCGAGCACGCTACCAGCGCCGGGTGCGCGTCGATGCAGCTCTCGGACGTGTAGAACCCCGGGTACGAGGTCCCCGTGATCCCCACCCGCCCATTGTTGCCCGGCACGTGCCTGACCAGCCAGTCGATCGTGTCGTACGCGTCGCTGCTCTCATCCACGTCCTGCGGACCTCGCTTGACGGCGCGAAACGGCGTCATGTGGGTGAAGGTCCCCCCGGACATCCAGCGTCCCCGGACGTCCTGGTAGACGAATATGAATCCCTCCTGCTGGAACTGCGGGGACGGGCCGAGCGAGGCCCGATAGGCGTCTGTACCGTACGGCCCGACCCCGTACGGCGTCCGGGTCATGAGGATCGGGTAGATCCGCGTCGTGTCACGCGGCACGTACACCGCGGTGAACAGCTGCACCCCATCCCGCATGGGGATCCGGTATTCGAGCTTCGTGTAAGCCGCCTGCACGGCTTCCGCGCCCGACGCTGGCGGAGGAGCCTGAGCCGCCAGGGTCGACGCCGGTACGACGATTGCCAGCATCGCTCTCGCCACCGGGTTCATACGGGGCTCCCCTCTCCCAGGCGCTGCTCGCACGCATTCAGGTCGCAGCACACGTGACACACGCGCTTGTGTGCGTCGAAGCTCGTGAGCTCGACATCGGGAGCCAGGTACCCGTCGCGCACCGGCTCGTCCCGCAGGAGATCCGTGCTCAGGTACTTCTTGTTGCTGTCGGAAAACACGGTGACGACCGTGCCGTCGGCGCCGAGCTCGTCCTGCACCATCAGCGCGCCCAGGAAATTCGCGCCGGACGAGATCCCCACCGCGAGCCCCAGCTGGCAGGCGAGCTTCTGCGCCATCAGGATCGCGTCGCCATCATGCACGGTCACGACATGATCCAGCTCGTCGAGCTGCACGATCGCGGGAATGAACTCGTCCGAGATCCCCTGGATCCGGTGCGTTCCCACCTTGTGTCCGGTGCTGAGCGTGGGTGACTCGGCCGGTTCCAGCGGGTGGATCTTCGCGGCCCGGTTTTGGGCACGCAGATACCGCCCCACGCCCATCACTGTCCCGCCGGTGCCGACGCCGGCGACGAACGCATCCGGCGTCAGGCCGCGGAATTGCAGCTGCCACCAGATCTCCGGCCCGGTCGTCTCCTCGTGCGCCCGCACGTTCGCCTGGTTGGAGAACTGACGTGGCAGAAACACGCGGGGATCTCGATCCGCCAGCTCCTCGGTCAGCCGGATGCTCCCCAGGAACCCCCCGGCTTCGCGCGACACCGGGTGAATCGTCGCCCCCAGGCTGCGGATCAGCTCGATCCGCTCCCAGCTCATCCAGTCCGG
>Ga0153916_10000489_pt1 | contig 26618 bp, 25 predicted proteins | sample Opewatmetagenome_FD_109642 | JGI IMG/M metagenome (GOLD analysis project Ga0153916, IMG submission 109642) | Freshwater wetland microbial communities from Ohio, USA - Open water 3 Core 3 Depth 4 metaG | ecosystem: Environmental > Aquatic > Freshwater > Wetlands | place: USA: Ohio, Lake Erie...
CGACATGGGCGCCTTTCAGACTAAGAGTGTGAAGGTGCCACTGATGAAGGTAGCACTGGCTGGCATGACTCTGGCAGGTACTTACTGGAGCTGGATGCAGATCATTGCAGGGGCAACTCCCTCTCTTTTGGATATCCTGTTATTGACCTGCGCCGGCCTGATCGTATCAGTGCTCGTGGCCTATTTGATGAGCTGGCTTGCAAGGGTCCCGAAGCTGGGTTATGAAGAATAGTGCGAGGTGGACCTTTGTGGTCCCCTCCTGCACCCTTTTCGGGTTTCTGCCGTCAGGTTGCTAGTTTTCTAACAAGCAGATCGACAGATTAGCAACAAGTACAGTGAAGGGACAGTACAGAAGTCGCGACGACCAACATTTCTCAAGGTAAAATCGTCAACGCAATATGCAGAAAGGTCTGTTCTAGCCAGAGAATCGTGGAAGCGGTCGTGACCTCCAATAAAGAGAGAATCGATCCGATTTTCAGGTATTCCTTGAGGCCTATCTCTAGGCCTTTTCTTTTCATTGTGCCAAGCCACATGAGAATCGCCAATGACCCAAGTGGGAAGAAGTGGGGCCCCAAGTTGTTCCCGATGATGTTAGCGAATATTAGACTTGTACTCGCCTGTGGGCCCAAACCCGCCAGGACCATTGCCTTGTCAACAGACAGAAGACCCAGCATTGTCATAGGCCAATTGTTCATTGCACTCGCACCGATCGTTACAATCAAGCTCGGGACAAGAATCGAGAGTACTGATGGTAGAGACACTGAGCCTATGAAGAGAGCTGCAAAGAAATCGACAGCTCCCGCATGTCTCAAGCCCTGTACCACGAGAAAGATGGCCACCATGAAAAACAGGATATCCCAGTTGACTCTCCTCAGGACTTGCAGAGGGCCATTCGACTGGGTTCCCAAGCTTGGGTCCGTCTTGTACTTCATTGCGTATAGTGTAAGGAGAAAGATTGCACCTGAAAAGATGACAAATGAAACTGGAATGCGGTTCAGTGACGTAACAACATATCCAATGTCTATGGCAATCAGGGTGATTATGCTCGTTCTTAGCATAAGAGGGGGCGAGCTGTTCTTAATAAGATCCTCAACCGCCGAGTTTGAGTACGTGGGTGGGATTCTTTTCCTGAAGAACAAATACACGACAAGAATGGTTTGCACTGCCGTGACAATTCCGACCAAGCCCATGAAGATCGCATGCTCTATGAACGTGTACCCGAAGTAGTCCGCGCTTACTATATTCACAGGGTTACTCGTAATCAGCGGCATTGCCGCAGTGTCAGCAATGAGCCCTGCCCCAAAGAGGTATGCAAGGCTGCTCTCTTTGCTGGTCTTCAGCTCCTTAACCATCTCCATGACAATCGGGGTGAGAATGAGAACTGCACTATCGTTCGCGAATAGAATGCTCACAGCAGCAGTAAAGAGCGAGATGTAGAAGAACAACCTTACACCGTGACCGTGAGCGAGTCTGGCTACCCTCAGGGCCGCCCACCTGAAGAAACCCATCGCATCTAGAGTCACAGACAACATGACTATGCCTACAAACGCAAGAGCCGCATCCCATATGTTTCCGAAGGCAACAATGGCGTCTGCAGCAGTAACAGTACCAAGCAGTAGAGATGCAACTGCTCCAATTCCCGCCGCTATGCCCAAGTTGATGTGCCTCGGACGTTTCACCATGAGAAACAGAGTCACGAGGAATACGGCCACTGATGTAATAGCTGCATAGTCCACGGTTTCACCACGTTTTCTTTGAAGTCCATGTTACGTCCGTACAGTCAAACGCGTTCCAGATGCCGCATACCAAATCGTACACAGGTCATGCTTCATCAAGGACAGCTCTGATTCTCATGAGTCCAGCCCCGATGCTATCCTGCTTCGTGATCTTGAAGTGCTTTAGGACTCCCGTGTGCTCGACGTGCGGCCCAGCGCAGACCTCCTTACTGAAATCACCGACAGAGTAGACTGAGACCTCATCACCATATGTATCCTTGAAGAATGCTAGGGCTCCCTTCTGCATCGCCTGATCCAGCTTCATGACCTCGCGTGTCACCTTCAGGTCTCGTCTTATGACATCGTTCACAAGGTCCTCTACTTCCTGTAATTCCTCAGCCGTTAGCTTCCTAGAGAAAGTGAAGTCGAATCGAAGACGTTCTTCTGTTATATTACTCCCATTCTGACGAACAGAGTCCCCAAGCACTTTCCTGAGCGCGGCCTGCAGCAGATGAGTTGCCGTGTGAAGCTTCGTGACCTCTTCCGTATGGTCTGCGAGTCCGCTCTTGAACTTGCCTTCCGTCGCAGTCCTTGATATGTCTCGGTGCTGTTCGAACTCTCTCCGGAACTCGTCAATGTCAATCTTGATTCCCTTCTCGGAAGCGAGTTCAGCAGTCATCTCGAGTGGTAGGCCGAAACTTGTGAACAGAACGAAGGCATCTTTGCCTGTGATTGTACCAGTCTCTTGGATTGTCTGTTCGAACTTCTTGAGTGCTTTGCCAAGAGTGCCTCTGAATTTGCGTTCCTCAGCATCTAGGCTCTGCATCACAAAGTCCCTATTCCTCTGGACTTCGTCATAGACATCCTTGTACATGCCTATCACAACGTCTGCCAAGTCTGTGAGGAAGCCTTGTGGGATACCAAGTTCGTCTCCGCATCTGATTGCCTTCCTGAGGAGCCGGCGCACAATGTAACCATGTTCAACATTAGAGGGTGAGATTCTCCTGTCATCTGCCATTATCATGACCGCAGCCTTCACATGGTCGCTTATGATTCGCATCAGTTTCTCGTTAGACTTCTCCACCCTCGCCTTGCCTGAAAGCTCCTTTATTCTTCTCATTAGGGGGATGAAGGCTTCCGTGTCGTAGACGCTCTGGGCTCCGCTCAAGGTAGCTACCGTCCGTTCGAGTCCCATGCCCGTGTCAACATTCTTCTGTCTCAGAACCTCATACGTGCCATCCTCCATCTTGTTATACTGCATGAAGACATCATTCCATATCTCAAGAAAGTGTCCGCACGAACAACCGGGTTTGCAGTCAGGACCACACTTTGGTATCTTGCTCACTTCCATGAACATCTCGGTGCAAGGCCCGCACGGTCCTGTTTTCCCGGCAGGTCCCCACCAATTATCGCCCTTTGGCAGGAAGTAAACACGCTCTGCCGGTACACCAAGGCTCAGCCAGATTCTGGCTGACTCGTCGTCCTTTGGTGCATCAGGATCACCTGCGAATACTGTGACCGAAAGCTGCTTCGGGTCCAAGGCTAGCCACTTCTTGGAGGTAAGGAACTGGTAACTCCACGTTATCGCTTCCTTCTTCCAATAGTCGCCCAGGCTCCAGTTTCCGAGCATCTCAAAGAAGGTGAGATGGCTAGTATCGCCCACGCTATCAATGTCTGTCGTGCGTATACATTTCTGACAATCTGCGAGACGCTTGCCCTTCGGGTGCGGTTGCCCCAGCAAGTGGGGAACTAACGGATGCATTCCTGCGGTCGTGAAGAGCACGGTGGGGTCATGTTCTGGAATCAATGACGCTGATGCAATTATCGCATGTTTTTGCTGCCTGAAGAACTCGAGGTACTTCTGACGCAGCTCCTCTAATCGCATTACTGTCACCAAGTTCCGATTGTGCTAAGTCGCCGGGCCCTTCTGCTGTTCTATTTTAACGCTTTTGATGAGTCTTGGCATGGTCCGTTCATTCGAGGAATTCCTTATACAAGGATCAACCCTGACGGTGACATTCTGTATTTCCTGAGCCTCGAAGGCAACCAAGGGTGCTTGTCTAACCAGTCAAGAAACCTGTCGTTGCTGACAATATCCGCGTTGTTCTTCTTAGCTGTTCTTATGATTTCGAGGTCGTCATCGACACCCTTTGGTGCCTGTATGACGCGTTTGGATGCAATCATCTTGAGCAACTGTTCGTCCTCATCGACTTGATGGAGCAAGGCTGCCGAGACCACGATTATTGGCACGAACCCGGCACTGGCAAGACTGTTGTTGGCCATGACAATATTCTCAAGTCTTGGTTTTCCGTCCTGAGTGAAGTAGAAAGCAACGTTACTGCCGTCAACAACAATAATCTTCCTTTCAGCGAGTCGGTCCATTTGCCCCCCTTGGCGTTTTGCCCTACATTGTCTGACATGGCCGTCTAGATCGTCCCGACTGAACAGCTTCTCACAATACGGACATCGTGCTCGCTTAGACAATTCCTCCAGCCTCTGGACATGCATGCATTGCTTGGAATCGGGTACCAGTATGGACGCAATAGTGATCTGAAAGTCTTCTCCTTCATGTTACTTTGGCCGTTGTTCAGATTCGCTCGCCATATGGCAAATCGGCACATACGTCACCCTCGACAAAGTTGGGTATGTCTATTCGTCCATCGTCAATTATGATTTCAGCGATCGCTGACTGCACCATGCTGGTCAACTGGTCATCTGGCGGTCGACCGTATCCCAGAGGAACAGTGACAGCGACCAAGTTACCAATCTTGGCTATTTTCCTTACATGGCTGTGTCCTGAGATTGAGAGGACGACTCTTTTGTCTTGCTGAAGGATGGAGCCCGTGCTTTCTGCTCCCATGAATGCAGAGAAGAAATCCCAGGGCAACCGGCCTTTGTAATATGACAATTCCCGGAACGGTATATGGTGGGACACGTATACGACTCGCTCAACTTCATGCGGCAAGTTAGCAAGGTCGTACTGCAGTTTACGATTGAAGAGGTCTGTGGCTTCACGATCTGTGAATTCCCAGTCGATGCTGAACAAGTCGAACCACACCTCTCCCTTGAATTCCTTCTTCTCATAAGCGTCTTCAGGAATTCGTAAATCCTGCCGTCTCAGTGAATAGTCGTACCAACCTATGGTCCCTACGAATGCGGTCTTGTCAATGATATGCGGATTCTCCGGAAGATGCAAGAACCGGTTCTTCTCACAGACCTCGCCAATTCGAGTCGAGTACTTCTCAAGAGAGCCTAGCCCTCTCCCTTCCTCAAAGAAGATGTCATGATTGCCGCAGACGAAGAGGTTCGTGCAGTTGGGCTGAGAAAGAACCTCTAGCGAATCTGATAGAATCTGAAGTTCGCTACTAATGTCGCCTGCAACAATGAATATGTCTGGTGCTAGAGTCTCAACGCGTGCTCGGATTGTATTTAGGAGCTGATGATCGCTTCCGTCATTGCGCACGTGTATGTCCGATATCGCCGCTATCCTCATTCATATCACTCCGGTGGTCTTCCTTGAACACAGGGGCGATTGCCGACCTCTTCATACGGCATCATTGAGCTACAGGTAATGACATAGTCGAGCCTATACGAGTTAGTAATAGCCGAGTCCACACCATAGTTTTGATATTCTGTCAAGGGCAGAGCTCTCACTAAGAAGATCTTGGTGAGCTCAGTGACCAACGAGATTAAGGCAATTAGACCCCGACCAGCTGACCTATCGAAGATGAAGGTCGTCTCGGACCCTAAGGAGATCGTTGACGCCTATGGCCCCTACTTGGACGATGAGTCACATTCCATCGACGGCCGAGCTGACATGATTTTCTTCCCGAAAAATGAAGATGACATCGGAGCTGTTCTTAGGATGGCCTACGAGAAAGGTCAGCCTGTGACTGTTCAGGGGGGCAGAACAGGACTGACAGGCGGCGCAGTGCCTGAAGGCGGCATAGTGCTCAGCCTTGAGAAGATGAACCAGATTCTCCATGTTCGCTACGTTCCTGAGGAAGACACCTATACAGTAACGGCGCAGTCAGGTGTGCTTCTCGAAGACCTAGTGAAGGCAGTCACATCGAAGAATCTCGGAGCTCTGAGGGGGAAGGGAACGAAGGAAGAGCAAACAGCAGTTGAGAAGCTTCTCAATGACAAGAGAGCTTTCTACTTCCCAGTGGATCCGACGGAGACCAGTGCGTGGTTGGGTGGAATAGTCGCCTGCAACGCGTCAGGAGCTCGGACCTTCAGATATGGTGCAGTGAGGGACTGGGTGAGAAGAATAAGGGTAACTTTGCCCAACGGAGAAACGTTAGACATCGAGCGGGGCAAGGTCATCGCAGTAAACCGGAAGTTCAGGATTGTATTCAGCGACGGTTCGAAGCTAGATTTCTCCGTGCCTAGCTACAAGATGCCGAATGTGAAGAATGCAGCAGGATTGTACGCAAAGCCTGACATGGATTTGATTGACCTGTTCATAGGCTCTGAGGGCATCCTAGGTGTAATCAACGAAGTGGAACTGAAGCTCGCCAAGATGCCCGAGAACATTATGACAGTAATGGCGTTCTTTCCAACTGAGACTGATGCAGTCGATTTCGTTATTGATGCTAGATCCTCCAACTCGAAAGTGAAGATGGACTTCCTTGAGTATTTCGGGTCAACCGCTGTCAGAATGATTCGCGAGAAAGCTGGGTCGGCGGGAATCAAGGTCCCAGCGTTGACCGACGTGACCCATGCCATCGTGTTCTTTGAGTTCCCCTATAGCGAACAGGAAATGGAAGAAAAGGTGACTGCCCTGGAAGAAATGATGAATAAACACGGATCCTCTTCTGAATCGAGCTGGGCTGGCTTAGATCGCGCAGAGCTCGAGAAGATGAAAACTGTCCGGCACTTTGTTCCAGAGACGATCAACTCGATCATTGCGCAACGTAAGAAAGAGTATCACGATGTACACAAGATTGGCACTGACATGGCTGTTCCAGACGACGCACTGAAGGAGTATCTCAGATTCTACGAGGAAACACTTGACAGCCAAGGTATGGAGTACGTCATATTTGGTCACATAGGCAATAACCACTTGCATGTCAATATGATTCCACGCAGCAATGAAGAAGTAAAGGAGGGAATGGACAACTATCTTCTCTTCGCGAGGAAGGCCGTTGAGCTAGGTGGTACCATCTCTGCAGAACATGGTTGTGGGAAGCTAAAACGAGCGTTCCTAGAGGTCATGTATGGTCACCAAGGGATTTCGGAAATGCAGGCGGTCAAGAAAGCGCTCGATCCAAAGTGGATTCTCAACAGAGGCGACATGGTCCCTGTTCCGCCACAGTTCAACTAGATGATGAATTCAACTTTGAATGTACTTTAGCTTCGACCTGTTTCATTTTAGAATACAGACCGGGCTCCTCTCGGCGAATTGCTTCCATGTCCTTTATACCAATATCACCCCAGTAGCTATCGAGCGCCCCTTCGATATCTGCGATACTGGTGTCGGCGCAAGGGGTCATGCTGCTTAGGATTTCGCCAACAATCTCATCTACTGTCTGCTTCCTTAGTTTCACTCTGGCCCAGAAATCGCATTTTTCCCCTAGGCAGGGCCCCTTGACCATGACGCACCAACCCATTTCGGTTCACGCACATCCGAATCCGAGCCATCTCCACATTTCTTAAGGCTTGCCTGCTGCGTGCCATGCTCCCAGCAGATTCCCAGAGTCTTACATTCTGACGACGAACCTGCGATTAGTAAATCATTCTCGGTTTTCTTGGTATCATCTCTCTGGAATGCCCCTGCTTTCATATACTTCTATCCAGATAGGAATCCCGGTACCGATACATCAGCTTAAGTAAGCAAAGTGAAAGATTGACATGAATCGACGTTGAGCGAAGTCTCTCACATGGACATCACAGAGGCCAAAAGGCTTCTCTTGGCGGCCAAAGAGAAGGGCGTCATTCTTCGCTTGGCTGGGGGACTGGCGTTCCAAGTTCACTGCAAGAAAATGGCCTTCTGTGAGCGAAGTCACGTTGACATAGACTTGGCTGGACTATCAAAGCAATCGGCGCAGATTGCTGGCATCATCAAAGGCCTCGGGTATGTGGAGAACACTGGCATGACCATGGCAACGGGCGGGAAACGGATGCTTTTCGGGAAACTGGGGTCCAAAGATCATGTAGATGTCTTTCTTGATAATCTGGATTTCGAACACGTCATTAAGCTGCAGGAGCGACTAGAGATAGAAGAGTCAACGCTGTCGGTCAGCGACCTACTTCTCTCCAAGTTATCGATTTCAAGACTGAACGACAAGGACATCCGGGATATCATCACCTTTCTGAACGATTTGCCGCTTGGCGACCAAGACTTGCCTGACACCATCAATATCGATTACATCGCACGTCTATGTTCCAGATCGTGGGGTCTGTATCACGATGTGTTGGAATCTGTGGCCAAGTGTTTCGATATTCTTGGTTCCTACGGATTGAATCTAGTTGACAACGAACACGTTCTGCAGACTCTGAGTGCTCTAAGGAATGCTATGGTCGAGAGTAAGAAGACGACACGCTGGAAGATTAGATCCTTGGTGGGAGAACGGATACCTTGGCGAAGAACTGTAGACAATCAGATTGGTTAGACCATAGTCTTTGGCAGTATCCTGAACCTGACCTGACAAGCAGAGAAAGCGAAAACAGTGCAGAAGGATTGAAATGCGGTTTGTAGAGAGGGCAGCCGCATTGCATGTCCTAGTTGGCCGGATGCGCCTCTTACGGATGCGGACTACGTGGCGAGCTTTCTCCTACGCCGTGTAGCTCTGGTTCCTTGAATTCGCCTCGGCTCTTGAGATACTCTGCCTTCTCAGCGGCAGGATGCAGCTCTGCTACGGCACCCATGTAATTGCCGTCCCGGTCCAGAAGAGGATAGATGTACTCATAGAGAATACTGCCACGGAAGTTCACCCAGCCTTGGTACTTCTTCAGTTCTCCGCTCTTCATCTGACCTATCATTTTCAATACACCCGGCTCAGCCCTCTCAGGGTGACAACGAAGAATGGAGCTGTCAATTCTGTCTTGTGCGTCCTGTCCAAACAACTGGCCAGCAGTCCGATTGAACATGACTATGCGCTCCTTGTCATCTATTACAACCACTGCTACATTCAGGGAATCCATTGCCGTTCGCAAGATATCGGGCTTAGTCTTCATTTGAAGCCACCAGACCTGTCTGTTGCACAATGTGTCCGGCTATTGGCCTTTCCTATGGTGACTCATTGGATTTCGACAGGCTGACCCATTGTTGTGTCTGGTTGGTGATACCAAGTAATCGGATAGAATTTCTTTCCTGCTTTCTGATTCGAGGATTCTCTTGGGCGAAATTAGACACAGAGGCAGGAGAGAACAGGTTGAGTATCGATTGAGAACTGCTCTACAATCTCGACAACCGGTATGTGACTGTAGCTTGGCAGTCACACATGGTTAAATCGGTTTTTGGTCAGCCGATCATCTATAGGTTAGGTGTCAGATATGATGAGTGACAGAAGCCTAGGGGAGGAACTAGACGTCGTTCGGCTGACAAAAAGCCAGACGATTGTACTAGATCTTCTCCGGAAGAACGGAATGAACGGAGCTACCCCGAAGCAGCTCTTGGACAAAGTCTCTTTTGCGCCAAGAACCGTAAGGTATGCCCTGAGAAAGCTTCTGAAGAAGAAGCTGATCAAGAGAGTACCCTGCCTGCAAGATATGCGACAGTGGATTTACGTGCCGGCATAGATGGGCTTTCTAGAGACCGAGGTCTTACTTGCCCCTATGCTCTGGCATCAGACTCTAACAATGTGCTTTTGTCAATGAGGCTATCGGGCCTTTCGGAGTTCCATTCTCTCTGAGGTCCTAGTGTCGCTTCCAGCAAATAGAAGCTTACCGTGTGCTTTTACCAATTCGGAGTAGACATCTATCGGATTGTCGATTCTACCCAATGCTTGGGAGTTGTAGGCACATATCGCAGTAATAGGGATATCAAGAGTCGTGTGTAGTGCCTGTTCATACTCAAGCAGCTCTCGGACCAGTTTGTGCTCAATAAAGCAGCTCATTTCACCTGTGACTCTAAGCCCTTTGAAGCCCATGGCTATTGCTTCTCTGTAGTAATTATCCCACGAATTCATCACATCCGGGATAGTGAATTTTCCATCCCTGATGTATATGCTTGTGTAGTGAAGCACGTCCAAGGCTCCTGTCTTTTCGTACTCCTCAACGTTGACTCCAAAGCTTCTCATAGCTTTCCGGATCTCGCTCGGGGTTTCTTCTGAACAGACGTATTTAGCTGCTTCTCCTCTCTCTAAACCGTACCTAATGTAGGTGAAAAGGGCTTCCCGCTTTACCTCCGGGGAATTGTAGACTAGTATTGCGTGGTCCCTTGGTTTGAGGCCTTTGAGAACCCGTGCCAGCTTGTCAGAAGCTGAGAAGTGGAAATCCTTGCAGTCGGTTGCAGAGCGAAACTGATCCTCAAAGCCTCTCTGCATAAGCATCACGAGGCTGGCATCATCTGTCCAAAGTGTATTGCTCTCCGCCAGCCCTCCTCCTGGAGATGTAGTAATCATAGACTCTTTGCCATCGAAGATGACATATCGGCTGGGAATCTCCTCATGGTAGCGCAAGTTGAATGAGTTTCTCGGCATGAAGCTCTCTAACGCTCTTGGGACAGCGTTCTCATCATCAGGGCAGTCCGTCAGGATGCGGAATCTCACTCCTCTTCCGCTGGCTTTCTTGAGTGCTTCAGCGTAACTGAAGATGAAGCGGATCACATAGTCACTGGAGTCTGCCAGATCAATACTCTCTCTTGCCTTGCCGGCTAGGACTGCCGTTCTCCTTGTAATCGCTTCCTTCTCCGATATCAGAACGAAGTGGGAACCATTCTCTCGAGAATCTGTACTTTGGATTTCGGACTTGAAGCTGAGGAGGAATCTGTCCTTCTTGGCACTCAGCTCCGAGACTGATTTCTGCAGTTCTTCCTTCTTGTGTTCAATGAGGAGCGAGAGTGCATCCTCTACTGGTAATGCTTTGACCTTCACTGGTCTGCCCAATACTCTATCGACTATTCCCGCCTTTTCGAGTCGGGGCAGGGTTCTGTATACCTCCTCTCGACGGACACCAGCCAACTTCGAAATCCTGCTTGCCGACGTCGGTCCGAGTCTGACCACAGCCAGATACACTTTGGCTTCACATGGCGTGAGGCCGAAATCAGACAACATCTTGGCACCGTCTTCCAAGTGTGACATGGCTGTGACTCTCCTCCCACTGAGGTTGTCAGGGTCAAGACGTGCGCAAGCGTATATGAGAGTATTGGACCAAGTTGTTGGAGCAGACCTTTGCATTTCGATTGTCCGATGAAGGCACAGGGCAGGCAGACGGCTTACGGCTAATACTTATTTCGGGGGGTAGACCCGGCAAATCAGGAGGAACGAACTTGGCAAGGGAACCAAGGTACCTAGCACTGTTCATTCTTTCGGTGATCATTGCATCGTCAACCTACATGGTTTGGTCCGCTGAGAGAGGACTGGGGGAAGTCACCGTCGTGAACATACAAATAACGCGAACAAATGGCCGGGTGGTTGATTTCTCCGTCTACAAGCCTCGCATCCTAACCTATGGCGCACCCCTACCGGCAGTCCTTACGATTCACGGTATTTCTGCATCAAGGGCGGAGATGCTGCCGGTCAATATCGAGTTGGCTCGGAGGAATTTCACAGTCGTCTCCGTCGACTTGGCCGGGCATGGAGTGTCGTCAGAGACATTCAGTTTCGGGACATTCATGGAAGTTGTGAGTGATGCTTACGAAGCAGTCCGCTATGTTCAAAGTAACGACCCTGACACAAGCAACTCAACTTGGGGTGTTCTCGGACATTCATTGGGTGCAGGTGTGGCTATGCTCATGCAGAACATGTCAGTTCAGCCCAATGCGACTGTAATCATCGGCGGAGGAATGGGCGAGAACTTCGGTGGCCTTTCTCTCTCCTTAAACCAGACCCACCCCCATAACCTGATGATAGCTTGCGGGTTCTATGACGAGCTGGTCTCGCCTGAGCTTGCATATACGACTCTAAGGATTGCAACAGGGCTTTCCGACGTTTCATCGGGCACAATCTATGGCAGCTTCTCGGACGGGAGTGCAAGAAAGCTTGTGTTAAGCTTCACAAATCATCTCTTCGAGATTTCCGATGTCACAATAGTCATGCAGTCGGTCGATTGGCTTGGTCGTTCTCTGCAAGGTGTGTCCCAGTTTGAGCAGCACACACTTCCTATCTCAAATCAAGTCTACCAGTATGCAGACATAGGAGGTCTGCTACAAGCTTCGGCAATGCTGCTGTCTTTATTTCCGTTGTACCTAATCACGTATACCAAGTTGCCTCCTAGGCTGAGGCCGCGTGCTAGCACGGATATGTGGACTCCGATGGGCCGGTCTAAGGCTCTGAGATTCAGCCTCTTGTTGGGTTCTCTGAGTGCAGTGATGTTTCTTTCATTGATGTTCATAGGCCTCATAATGGAGTTTGCAGGGATTGTCCTCGTTCCTGTATCATTCGGCACAGCATTCACGATTTTCTCTCTGGTTATATTCCCGGTTGCCATCTACTTCTTTCGAAGAAACTTCGGTCGACCCCAGACTCAATCCGAGATTGGCCACGGTTTTCAGATGCAAGTCAAACGAGCACTTGACAACTTCGCAAGGTCATTCATTCCTGTTGTTCCAATAATCGTCTGGCTGTGCGCCTGGTCTTACCTCTCCTCTTCCTTGGCCGGTATTAAGATCAGTGCCACACCACAGGTGATTAGCGGCGCTCTCCTGCTCAGAGCACTGTCTACAGTTGTCCTGACCATGACACTCTTCCCACTGTTCTACGTAGACGTTCTTTGGCTAGACAGAGTCGTTGGCGTCGTCTCTGGATGGACTTCGTTCTTATCACTATCAAAGAAGTCTGTGGGAGCAATCGTTCACAAGTTGGCTGGCTTCGGAATCGTGATAGCGGCTCTGTATCTGCCGTTCTTGGCGGGAGCACAGCTCGGGTTCGTGATGTTTGTGGCCCTGCTGATGCTGCCGTTCGCCGTCCTGTTTGGCCTCACTGCTCTAATCACCCTGTGGGTAGGTGGTCTGTCGAAGAGCTACATGTCTACAGCGCTGCTCAACGCATTTCTCCTCGCCGTGATTATTGCGAGCACATTCCAGATTGTCTGAGATGGCGAGAAAGACTGAGGAGCAATGCTCTCCTCAGTCCCCGTTCAAGTCCCTTCGGCGTATGCCTTAGCATATGCAGTCTGTTCTGTTGTCCACTTGTCAATCTTGATGCCCATTGTCTCAAGTTTCGCCATGGCAGTCTGTTTGTCGAGCTCCTCTGGGAACGTGTAGACCGCAGGCTTCAATGTCTTGCCATGCAAAGTCAACCAGAGCATTGCGTTCATTTGGGCGGCGAACGAAAGATCCATGACCTCTGATGGATGGCCTTCTGCTGCCACAAGGTTGACAAGTCTCCCTTCACCCAGAAGATACAATCGTCTGCCGTCTCTGAGTAAGTATTCGTCAAGCGCAGGACGCACCCTCTTCTTTCCTGTACTAAGTGAGTCAAGGTCACTGCCGTTGATTTCTACGTTGTAATGGCCGGCGTTCCCCAGAATCGCCCCGTCTTTCATGACCTTCATATGCTCGGCGTTTATTATGTCCTTCATGCCCGTTGAAGTTATGAATAGGTCTCCTTCCCTTGCCGCCTGCTTCATTGGCATGACCCTATAGCCATCCATGCGTGCCTGCAGGGCCTTAACCGGGTCGACTTCCGTTACTATGACATCAGCACCGAATCCTCTGGCTCTCGCTGCTAGTCCGCGTCCACAGAAGCCATAACCAGATATGACCACAGTCTTCCCTGCAATCAGTATTGCTGAAGCTCGCAAGACACCATCAAATGTACTCTGCCCTGTGCCATACACATTGTCGAACATGTGCTTGGTGGCTGCATCATTGACTGCAACGATAGGGTATTTCAGCGCACCGTCTTCAGACATGGCCCTCACCCTGATCACTCCTGTTGTTGTCTCTTCCGAACCTCCGTACAGGTTGGAAATCAAGTCTTCGTGCTTCCTGTGGAGTGTGAATATTAGGTCTGCACCATCATCAAGAGTGAGGTTCGGCCGATATTGCAGCGTCTTCTCTATGCACCAGTAGTACTCCTCCTTGTTCAGTCCATTCCATGCGAATACCGGGACGTTGTTAGCGGCAAGAGCTGCTGCAACCTTGTCATTTGTTGAAAGTGGATTACAGCCACACCAAGCGACTTCGGCTCCCATAGCTCTTAGGCTCTCTATCAGCACGGCGGTCTCCTTGGTCACATGGAGACAGCCCGATATCCTCATGTTCTTGAGAGGTTTCTTGTCAGAATGCTGTTTCCTCAGGTGCATGAGCACCGGCATATGCTTCTCTGCATAGTCGATCAGCAATCTGCCTTCTTGTGCAAGACCAATATCCTTTACCTTGTAGTCCGTCATCTCACAGTCACGAACCCAGAAATGCAAAGCTCCCTTATGAATACTACATTAGGGCAGAGCAGTTTGGGCAATCTCTATTATCCGTATGATCATCCTCACATGTACCTATAGCTGCTTCGCTACTTCACGAGCTTCCAACAGGATGCTACTTTCGGGTTTCATCAAGCCACAGGCTGCTCCACAGCACATGTCTATGTTTGATAACGATCGCGAGTAATGGTACTAGCATTACAACACTGACGAGTTGATTCGCAGCTGCGAAACCGCTTTCGATGTTTCCTCCTTGGGCAAAGAGGATAACAAGAATGCCAACAATGGCATTAGGATTCACCCATGGCCAAAGCAGTGGATTGTAGGGGTGCATCGGAAGATCGAGAAGAAGATGACCGAACAGACCGAGGAGACACGACCCAATTAGGACGTAGCTCGTTGCGCAGGCTGACTCCAGCTTGGCTCGTTCGATTCCAAAGAGGGCAGATATGGCGGGCGCGTAAAGGAAGCGTGTCACCAGGACCGAGACCAATACACCAATTGTGAGCACGCCTATGATGCTGTGTAGGATTAAGTGATCTGGAAGGCCACCACCGAACAGCCATAGCACCGGGACCTCAATGTCAGGCACGAAAGAACCCACGATTAGGCCGGGCATGGAGAGTCTCCTCCCAAGCCTATGAAGCGCATACGCAATAGGATAGTGGAGCGGGGTGAACGGCATGGAGGTTCACAAGCTGCGAGCAATATGGTCGTCTGATTATATGTGGTGATCCGAGGACTTAACTACCTCACCACCACCCGGGTGCACGTTATAGCCTTGCCTTCAAGCAGGCCGTGAAGATTCCCCGGTTTCATCATTGAAAGTAGAGTGACTTCCAGACCTGCTTCGACTAGGTCTCTGGCCTGTGCAATCGACATCAGCTTTCCCTTCATTGCTCCGCTTGCATCGGCAGTTCCCGAGGAGCCCATTTGCGCAAGAACCTTATCGATTTCATTGAGATTGACCTGTTCAATGATAGATGCCCTGGGGTCTGTCTTTGGATTGCCTGTGTAGATTCCTGGTACGTCCATCGCGAAGATGAGACGTTTGGCATCGAGCTCACGAGCCAGCATCACTGCGAGTTGGTCGCCGCTCCCTACACTAAATCCCATTGTAGTGTCATACAGCATGTCGCCGCCAAGTAATGGCACCATTCCTAGGGATAGATATCCCTTCAGCGGGTCCAGGAAATACTTGAGAATCCGCATCTTCTCTGCCGTAATCATCGAGGATGGGTGAAGTAGGTTCACTGGCAATCCGGCCAGATGGAACTCCGCTGCAACCATTTCCCGGAACTCATTCACTTTGCGTTGCGTCTTTGACAGCGGAAGGAGTTGTTCGGGTCCTTTGAAACCCTTGTGGAGACCGTGCTCAAGAATTGGTGGGTGACCGTACGACCCGACTCCTTGTACTACAACCAACGACTTGATGAGCCCATCATCAATACACGTCTTGAGTTCCCGTGTGACCGACCTGATCACTGGTTTGCGTGCCTCATATGGCTTTGACTTGTCTGTAAGGAGCGATCCTCCTAGTTTGATGACCGTGAGGTCCTTTGCCATTATCCCGCCACCGCCTGAGAACCTAGAAGCTTAGCAATGCAAATGGCCACCATGTCGGCATGAAATAGATGAACAGGACGACCATGACAATCACTGCCAATGGCACTGTCCAGTTGTCCACGTTCTTGGGCGAGAGGGCTTCAACTAACGTGGCCACCAAGCTAATCACGAGAATTGGAAGAAACAGGTTAACGAGATTGAACGCCGCGACTTCTAGGGAGAATATGGCAATCAGGATATAGCTGAACAGAAAGGAACCAAAGAACATGCCAGCGGACCCGGCCATAGTCTTCTCTGCACCACCGATGCCGAACTTCCTGTTGCCGCCATACTTGCGGCCGATGATGTCTGCAAGTCCGTCACCGCCAGCAAGGCAGCCAAAGATGACAAGCCCCATGGGAGTCGCAGGATAATAGAACCAGAAGAATGTCACTATGACTATCATCATTGCATAGTATAGAGTTCCTCTGAGTAATTCTTTTGGATCTCCCGAGCGCGACATCGATGCAACAAAGGCCTCGTTCTTCACCTTTCCCATTCCTATTCCAGCGAATAGAAGCACAAACAAGATGGGCACAATCATTGCGAAATAGCGACTGTAGGCATCGCCAGGGTATAGATACCAGGTCAAGGCGAATACGGGCGCCGCAAAGATGTGGACGACCTTGCGTGTCACGTTAGAGGATAGCTTACCAGTCTTTCGGATGGTTCCGTTGATTTGCACGACCATCATGACTGCAATAATAGAGAGCACCATCGCAACTAGGTCCCAAGCAATTTCCAAGCCCGGACCCAAGGGATTCAGAATCAACCACTTCTTTCCTCCTTATGGTAATGTGCCATGCGGCTTGGCTAAGCTACCCTATAAGTAGTACTGCAGTTCGGGTCGTGCACAGTTAATGCAATAGCCCCGCGGAAAGCCATCCAAGCGGTCGGTTTGGCAAGCAAGATCGAACTGAACCCATGAGCGATGCAGCCTTCCGGAATGATATACATGGACTTTCTCAACACTCTTATAGACCTCCGACCAGTGGTGGATCTTGGTGTCAGAACGATGGGCTTGTACAAGTTTGAAGGTAAGATGCCGAAGATTCACCCGGGTGCTTACGTCTCTCCGCGCGCATCTCTAATCGGAGATATTGAGATTGGAGACGGAACGAGCGTCTGGGAGTTCGCAGTGGTTCGAGCTGATATGAACAAGATACGAATCGGCAAGAACACATCCATACAGGACAATTGCACAGTACACTGCACGTTTCTCAATCCGACCATAATTGGTGACCTTGTCACTGCAGGTCACAATTCAGTGATTCACGCATGTGAGATAGGCAATCAAGTCGTTGTCGGCATCGGTGCGATAGTTCTCACTGGTGTCAAAGTCGGAGATGGAAGTGTCATCGGGGCAGGGGCAGTCGTCACAGAGAACACTCAAATCCCGCCAAATTCACTAGTGCTGGGAATTCCTGGAAAGGTCATCAAGGAAGTACCTCCGGACATGCACGAGTCCTTCAAGACCGATGCAGAATTGTATGTTGAGCTCGGAAAGAGGCACAAGCGGGAATCGGACCGTTCTAAGCCCACCAAGTAGGACTTGCTTCGATTGCGAGCAGCCACAGTTCTAGTCAGCCTCTGACACCTCTATTACCGGCAGTTTCGGTTCACGTGCAGTCACATCATGTGACTCTCATCAGTGGCCTCGAAACGTGGCTTTCCATTATATACTGAACTTGAGAGGCATTACTCGTGAAGTAACATGGCTCACGAAAGCAATTCCCGAAAAATGTCTGTGATGATGAACAGAAAGAACGCGAATGTACAGTCTGCTGCTGCACTGGCTTACGCCTTCGTACCAGTTGTGAAGTGAAGAACGTGGCTCAGACCAAGAACACGCGCAGGACGACTGCTCTTAGGCCAAGGTTTTCGACGGAGGCAATTGCCTTCGTCCACTTCTCTAGATAAGAAAAAGCCGGCCTCGTGTAGTGCAACGACCACACGAGGCTACGCTAGCGAAGAACTAAACCATTCCTTTCTTCTGCAATTCCTTCATTCGGAGTTCTCGTCTCAGTACCTTACCCACTTGACTGAGGGGTAGCGTCTCCACGATTTCGACTTCCTTCGGTCTCTTGTAGCCCGCCAACTTCTCTTTGGCCCACTCGAGTATTTCCTCAGGTGTTGCCTTCTCTCCCTTCTTCAGGACTACAAAGGCCTTGACGTATTCGTTGCCCATGTCCTCCTTGCTACGGGGTATACCAACGACGGCTGCCATTGCGATCTTGGGATGTTCGTACAGGGTGTCCTCAATCTCACGCGGATACGCCTTGAGCCCGCCAACATTGATCATTTCCTTCTTCCTGTCGCTGATTATGGTGAAACCCTCTTCATCCATGTGCCCTATGTCACCAGTAAGGAAGAAGCGCTTGCCATCGATGGTGCGAAAGACGTCCTCTGTCTCCTTCGGCTTGTTCCAGTAGCCCTTCATCACCTGTGGACCGCAAATCGCTATTTCACCTGTTTGACCGACGGGCAGTTCTTTCTTGCCAGTTTCAATGTCGACAATCTTGCAGATTGTGTCCGAAATAGGCAGACCAATAGAGCCGAACTTCCGATCTTTCCTGGTTGTGGGGTTCAAATGCGTGACAGGCGACGTTTCGGTGAGACCGTAGCCCTCGAACAACACCGCGCCGGTGACTGCTTCGAACTGTTTTGCGAGTTGTGGCGGAAGAGGCGCTGCTCCAGAACCACATACCTTGATAGACCTCAGGTCGTAGTTCTTCACGTTCGGATGGTTAACTACGCCGGCATACAATGCGGGCACACAGCAGAAAATGGTGCCCTTGTAATCTTGCAAATCCTTGAGAAGAGCTGTCATGGGTGGTTTTCCAGCTCTCGGGTCAGGGATGCAGACCAGCTTCCCAGCGAGGTGTGTGCACATCAGCATGGTCAAAGTGAGCCCGTAGCTATGATACCACGGAAGGGCTCCGATAAACACCTCCCTTTCCGGTTGTATTTTTGATGGTGCGTCCTTGATGTCCTCTGGGGAGAGGTTGACCCATTCGTAGACTTGAAGAACATTGGAAACTAGGTTGCTGTGCTTCAATGCTGCACCTTTCGGTGTACCAGTCGTACCGCCTGTATATAGAATCAAGGCAACCTCCTCGGGGTCATGGGGAATCTTCGGCGGTTTAGGCTCATACTTCTTTATTATGTCGTCATAGAAGAAGGTGATTCCGGGTTCATATGAGGGGCTCTTCGGTATCTTGCCGAGCGCCGATCCCAACTTCGCTTTTGCTCCGGGCAGGAAAGACTTCACGCTGCATACGACGACCGTGTTCACTTCGGTCCCCTTTATGGCTTCGTAGCAGGTCGGCGTGAAGGTTGGGTGGTCGAGTACAAAGACGACTTTGGCACCCGAATCTTTCAGCTGAAAGTTCAGTTCTCCGGCCTTATACATGGGATTGCACGTTACAACCGTGGCTCCAGCCTTGAGTGCGCCGAAGAAGATGGGTGGGAAATGCGGCACGTTCGGCAGAAAGAGTGCCACCCTTGTGTCCTTCTTGATACCCCTAGTGACCAAGAAGTTGGCAATTCTGTCAGCATGATCACGTATCTGTGCATAGGTCTTCGAGGCACCTTCGAAAAGTGTGTATGGGTTGTTACCATGCTGTTCTGCCGCTCGGTCAAGCATGGCATACAATGGTTCCTTGGGATAGTCTAGTTTCTTTCTAGCTTCTTTTGGCCACTTATGTTTGTACCAGATGTATGTCTCATCCAATCCAGTCCACTCGCTACTCTCTTTTTGTGATTCTTGAGTTTGGTGGGATTCAAGAATAGGTGGCTGATGGAATCCGTGACTGATATCTCTTCTGTCAGAAGAGAGACCGGCCTTTTGCCTCAGTAAGGCCTCTTGTCCTTGGCACCCAGAACGACGGCGCCAGCACAATGATTAAGATACGGCGTGATGAATCTCAGTTGCATTCAATTGCTCGACACGAAAGCAAACAACCGAGGGTCGCCAGATTGAGTTATGAACAAGCAACAATACAATCGAATAGTCAGGGGTTCAGACTTGGCGTTGCCGAGAAGCTCACTCTAGGATACATCTATCCGCATGCACCTGTGGAAATCATCATGGCTCACGGCTTCGTACCATCACTGGTCCGTGCCAGACCCGGTGTTGTCGGTGCTTTCGAGGCGAGTCTGCAGACGTTTGCCTGTTCCTACACTAGAAACCTATTCAGTCAACGCGCGAATGATCAGCTGCCTCCCCTGGCCGCGCTCTTGTTCCCGGGCAACACCTGCGACTCACTTCTCAATGTGGGTGACATATGGCGTGTTCGCTTTCCTGACGACACAGTGTTCCGGCTTACTTATCCTGCTGCAAATCAGGGCGAAGCGGGTGTACACTTCCTTGCAGAAGAAATCAGAAGTCTGAGCAATATGCTCGAGAAGGCTTTCGGACTTCCATTTTCCTTGTCTGAGTTTGAAGAGGCTGCAAGTCTGACTCGACAATTCCGAGAATCAATACAGTTCTTGTACGCATCTAGGGCTATTCTTCCCCAAGTTCTTCCATATTCGAAACTGGCTGCCTTAATCCACACGTTTCTAATGTCCCCTGACCAGAAGTCAGTTACTGAGGTTGTACGTGCAGCTTCGCAGGCCCAGCGTTCACTCGCTAAGTCGAAATCATTGGAGCCTATCAATAGAATCCGGCAACAGTTGCTGAAAGGGCATCTTACACGATTGACTTTCGCACATGATACGGACTCACCCAGAATAGCCGTTGCTGGTGGCATGATTGATCCAGGAGCTCTTGTTGCTCTCCTGTCTGCTGCAGGCATTTCGGAGAACGCACTTGTCATCGATCTTCTCACATTCGGCTTCAAGACAGCATTCACACGGCCGTGTGACATGGAGGGCGATCCATTCGAGTCTGTCGCAAGATCCATTTTGTCCTCTCCTTTAGAGCCGACCCAAGAAGGTCTTGAGATGCGTCTTTCGTTTGTCAGGGATATTCTAACAAACTTGGCTATCGACGGCCTAGTCATATGCGAGCAATCGTTCTGTGACCCTGATGAGTTTGAGGCACCGAGTCTTGAAGCAGCAGCATCGAAGTCGGGAGTTGTTGTCCTCCGTCTCCCTATTGATCCCGAGCTTTCGGATCGGGAGCGGCTTGGTGTTCGCCTCCAGAGCTTCCTTGAAACTATCAAGTCCAGAAACCAGAGGTGACGACATTGGCGGAGCAAGAAAAAAGAACAGAAGAAAAGGTCTACAGACAGTTGCGCACCAATTCACTCCTGCAGCAAATCATGTTTCGGTATATGCTGGAGGGCCATGCTGCCAGTGAAAATGGAAGGCTGGCATGGATCACATCGGGCTTCCCCGTTGAGATACCTGTGGCCATGGGCGTGGGCGTCAATTATCCTGAGCAGTACGGAGCAGTCATCGGATCCCAGAAGGTCGGTCCTCAGATTTGCGGCTTTGCAGAGGAGATGGGTTACTCCCAAGAGCTTTGTTCATACGCTCGGTCCAGCATAGGTGCGGCACGCTATCCTGAGAAGAGCCCGCTGGAGGGACTGCCGAAGCCTCAGGCGTTGCTGGCATGCAACAACATCTGTGGAACTGTCTTGAGATGGTATGATGCCATATCTGAGATGACCGGAGCACCTGTCTTTCTCTTCGATACCCCTCCAACACAGGGCAAACAGACGCCTCACCATAGGGAGTACGTTCGCCAGAGTGTCATGAGGCTTATCGATTTTCTGTCTACTACATTTCACACCACATTCTCAGAAGAGCGCCTTCGAGAAGTGGGGAATCTCTCAGGCAAAGGCATTGACCTGTGGACACGATGCTTGAAGGCCTGTCGGAACAGACCAAGCCCATTGAATTGCGCCGACAGATTCCTTGCAATGGCGCCTATTGTCTCTTTGCGTGGGACAGAACTTGCGGTTGAATTCTATCAAGCACTTCTTGAGGAGGTGGAGGGACGAGTTGCGCAAGGTCTGGGCGCAATCCGGGACGAGAAGATACGACTTCTCTGGGACGACATTCCTCCTTGGTTCACAATCTTTCGTTTCTTCAATGGGCTGGCTGCCAGGGGCGTGGTATTTCCTGCGGACACGTACACTCATGCATGGTCGGGCTCGCTCAGTGGTGCAGACCTAGTGGACAGCGTTGTGTCTGTGTATTCCAACGTCTATCTCAACAAGGGCTTAGAGGCCAAGGTCGACAAGATGTGTGAGCTAATCAAGGAATACTCACTTGATGGCTTCATTATGTTCTCTGTCCGATCCTGCAAACGATACTCGCTGGGACAGCTTGTGTCGAAGGAACTCGTTATGGAACGGACAGGAGTGCCGGGTGTAGTCATAGAGGGCGACATGGTAGATAGCCGTCTCTTCAATGATGCACAAATCCAGACGAGAATTGATGCACTACTTGAGATGTTCATCTAGGTGGCAGTGATTTGACAAAGCGCGCAACCATGGGGATTGGTCTAGATGTGGGGTCGACTACAACCAAGGGCGTGCTTGTCGACTTGTCGCGCACCATTCTTGCTAGTGCGCTGATACCCACTGGCTCGTCAGCACCTGTCGCTGTACGGAGAGTCTTGGAGGAGCTCTCGCAAGCTTCAGGAAAGGACTTGGCAGGTCTCCCAATCGTCAGTACGGGATACGGACGGACGTCTGTTGAGTTCACTCACGAGGCCGTGACCGAGATAACTTGCCATAGCGTGGGCGTTCACTCGTTGAATGCGGACATTCGGCTGTTGATAGATGTGGGCGGCCAAGACTCGAAAGTAATCAAGATTGGGCCGAACGGACGGCCGACCGACTTCGAGCTGAATGACAAATGCAGCGCGGGCACGGGCAGATTCCTTGAGGTGATGGCTCGGGTCCTCGAAGTATCGATTGACGACCTAGGCCCGCTCGCCCTTCAATCAACTTCTCCCTGCACAATCAGCAGCACATGTACAGTCTTTGCCGAGAGCGAAGTCGTGGGCAAGATTGGGACGGGTGTCGCACCTGCCGACATCGCTGCGGGGGCACATTCAGCCATGGCAGCGAAGGTTGGCGCTCTTGCGAGGAGAGTCGGACTCACGACTCCTATCGGCGTAACAGGTGGTGTCGCTCTCAATTCTGCGTTTCGTCATTACCTATCGAAGCAGCTTGACAGTCCTCTTTGGATACCAGAAAAGCCTCAGCTAACTGGTGCTCTTGGTGCAGCGATTCTAGCCACCAAGTAAACCGAGAACCTTACGACTCACCTGCGAGAGCCTTCTCACCTGCCTTGATTCCCAGTTCAAGGGCTAGGTGGTTGATCTTAACAAACTTGGGCCAGCGCTCCTCCATCTGGTGTCTTAGACCGTCGATAGAGATAGCTTTTGTTATGGCTGCGAATGCTCCCATCATTACAACATTCGTCGTCTGTTTGCTTCTGACCTCTTGATCTGCAATACGCGTGGCCGGTACCCTGTATACTCTGACGCCTTGAGGCAACTCGCTTTCCACATTCACTAAATCGCTGTCGATTATCAGTACGCCGTTCTCTTTCAGACCATGAACGTATTCTAGATACGCGGCCCTACTCATCGCAATGAAGACATCAGGAGCTATTACCTTGGGATAGTCGATCTCCTCGTCGCTGATGACTATCTCGCTTTTGCTCGCCCCACCTCGGGCTTCAGGACCGTAGGACTGAGTCTGTACAACATACTTCTTGTCAAAGAGCGAAGAAGACTCTCCTATCACCACGGCCATCGTCACGATACCCTGACCGCCGAAGCCCCCGATTCTTATTTCGTAACGGCTCATGCAAATCACTTCCTGACCTTTGCATGCATCTGCTTGAGAACGTCCGTATACTCAGGCTTTTCGATGTCAACAAACTCCCCGCATACTATCCTCTTATCGTATTCAATCTCCGCTTCGTGTGGTGGCAACCCATTCTGAATGTCTGTAACCTCGAGAAGGTGCTTGTGCATGTCAACGCCTTCGCCCAGCTTGTTCATTCTTCCATACGCGGTGGGGCAGGCACCGACAATCTCGATGAATGAGAAGCCTTTCTTCTTGATTCCTTTCTCTATCGACGTTATACCTCGGCGGACCTGGACGGCAGTCCAGCGTGCAACAAAGGTCGCACCTGACGACGCAGCGAGCTTGATGAGATTGAAAGGATGCTCCATGTTTCCTATTGGCGGAGGGCTTGTTTGAGTCAGCTTCTCATGTTCTGTAGTGGGCCCAAACTGCCCGCCTGTCATGCCGTAGTTCCAGTTGTTTATGCAGACCACGGTCATGTCTATGTTACGCCTGCAAGCGTGTATGAGATGATTTCCCCCGATGGCGGCCAAATCGCCATCGCCCGCAACCACTATGACTTCCAAGTCAGGATTCGCGATTTTTACACCAGTTGCGAATGGAATAGCTCTTCCGTGAGTCGTGTGGAAAGTTCCTGTCTTGAAGTAGCCGGACGTGCGACCGCTGCAACCAATCCCCGACACAAATACAACCTTCGAGAAGTCAAGGCCGATGTTGTCAATGGCCCGCACTATCATGCCAGTCGCTATCCCGATGGAACACCCGGGGCAATAGATCCAAGGCAGCCTATCTTCTCTGATGTATTTGGACATCGGATGCACGAGTGTGGCTGGCGCCGTCGTCATAGGGAGTGTACCTCCTTGATCTTCTGAAGTATCTCGTCGGGTAGTTGTGGTGTGCCAGCGGGCTTGGTCATCAGGTGAATGGGCGTTGGCGCTGCAAATGCCCTGACCATGTAGTAGATCTGCCCCATGTTCTGCTCCGGGACTATGATATGCCTGACCTGTGAACCGAGTTCAGACACGATTTTCTCCGGAAATGGCCATACGCTCTTCAGTCTCAGCATGCCCACATTGATGCCCTCGGCGCGTGCATCTTTGATCGCCTTTCTCGCACTTCTTGAAGGCGTGCCATACGCCACTATTGCAATATCCGCATCATCAAGCATGTACTTCTCCACGTCGATTATATCATACACATGACGGAGCACTTTTTCACTGAGCCGTGTTATCAGCTCGATTTGGACTTCGTCGCTGTCGGTAGGATATCCTCTTTCATCATGCGTCAAACCAGTAGCATAGAACTGGTACTTAGTGCCAAGCAATGCCATAGGCGGTACAAGATCATCGCCTGGCTTGAATGGAAGATAGTCCGAGGGGTCAACAGTTGGCATCTTCCTGTCTACGAGTTTCAGGTCTTTTTCGTCAGGAATCACAAGCTTTTCTCTCATATGCCCAACGACTTCGTCCGCCAATACAAAAACAGGCACCCTATACCTCTCAGAGAGATTGAAAGCCCTAACCGTCAAATCGAACATCTCTTGGACTGAAGCCGGTGTCAGTCCGATTATCTGATAGTCACCGTGACTGCCCCACTTGGCTTGGAATACATCACCCTGCTGTCCGCGCGTGGGCTGACCTGTGCTCGGACCGCCTCTCATTATGTTGACAATAACAACTGGGGTTTCCGTCATGACTGCAAGACCAACTGATTCCATCATGAGACTTGCACCGGGGCCGGATGTAGCAGTCATCGCCTTTGTCCCGGCCCACGAAGCACCCAGCGCGCTTGTTATCGAGGCAATCTCATCTTCGTACTGAACAAACGCGCCGCCGACCTCCGGCATTCTGACAGCCATCCACTCAGCGATTTCCGTTGCGGGCGTTATGGGATAGCCACCAAAGTATCGGCATCCTGCACTAATCGCGCCTTCCGCGCAGGCAATGTCTCCCATAGTAAAAATCTCACGCCGAGGCAATCAGTCGGTCCCCCCTTCCTTTGCAGCATCATTCTCGAGTTCTGGAATCTTGGTGCCCTCCTCCAGCCCGTGGCTCTTGAAAACCTTCTCAGCTTCATCCCTGTCAGCGAGATATATCGCCATGTCCGGACAGATTAGTTCACAGAACTGGCAATTCGTGCATGCATCGATGTCGCAAGCTGTGACTGGATGGTACCCCTTTCGGTTGTACTTGTCAGTCAGACAGAGGACGTTCTTAGGGCAGAAACTGACGCACAGCTGGCACTGATCACCTTTGCACCTCTCCTCCAGCATAACGAGAACCTTGTCTCGCATTCTGACAGGTTTTGGTGTAATGGGTTTTCTCACGGAAGCCATTGACTACTCACCGACTCCGTCTCGTTCAGACTGGTCGTCAAGTCGCGGGTATAAGAGGCTTACCTTGTGATTCTGATGAGTGTGTTCAGAAAGATATTAGTTAAGAGTCAGCGCGACGATTGGTTCGGCAACATGATGGGGCGGTGCTAGGTAATGCCCGACGAGGAGCCTGACGAGGAAGAGCTGGTCAAGTCGCTAAAGGGCAGGACTCTTCGTGTATACTGGTATATGCTTCGGCATCCCGTGCCAATGACCGCCAGAGAGATTCAGAGAGGGGCTGCGCTTTCCAGTCCTTCTCTCTCAATGCATCACCTAGAACATCTGAGGCAGCTGGGTCTTGTTGACAAGGATGTCCATGGGCAGTACACAGTTAGGCGCGACGTCAGGGTTGGCGTGCTGAGAATGTTCATTGGTAAAGGTCGACTGATGGTTCCTCGGTTTCTTTTCTATGCCACCTTCTACACATCAGTCACAGCTGCACTGACCACCATGCTGCTTTCCTACATTGAATGGTACTCAGCCGTTCTGGTTGGTCTTCTGGTGTCAGTCTGCGTTGTCCTTTGGTACGAATCTTTTAGGATATGGAGGGAACAACCATTTCCGGAGCAAGAGGATTGAGTTCTAACAATAGAACTAACTGGAGCAAAAGAGGACTTC
>Ga0153916_10000490_pt1 | contig 26592 bp, 19 predicted proteins | sample Opewatmetagenome_FD_109642 | JGI IMG/M metagenome (GOLD analysis project Ga0153916, IMG submission 109642) | Freshwater wetland microbial communities from Ohio, USA - Open water 3 Core 3 Depth 4 metaG | ecosystem: Environmental > Aquatic > Freshwater > Wetlands | place: USA: Ohio, Lake Erie...
ACCAGCTGATGTCCATGGGCAGATGCGTCCCCGTCGGCCACTCAACGAAGGGATCGGACGGCGTCACGAGGGCAATCATCGTCGTCAGGTGGGGCGGCTGGAGAACGGCCGTGAGCCACTGGATCCGGCCGTTGTAGGACCCGCCGATAGTCCCGATCTTGCCCGTCGACCACGGCTGGGCGGCGCACCACTCGACGGCATCGTAGCCGTCCTGGCCGTCATTGCGGTAGGGGACAAACTTCCCGTCCGAGTCGCCCCGGCCGCGGACATCCATGGCTACAAAAACATAGCCGTGCTCGGCGAAATAGCGGCCGCTCTTCACGGAGCCCGGCTTGGTGTAGGGTGTCCGGTTGAGGATTACCGGGAACCTTCCCTCCGCATCGGGCCGGTACAGGTCGGCCGAGAGCTCGACGCCATCGCGCATCTTGACCCGGACATCGAAATCGATTTTGACAGCGTAGGCAGGTTCCGCCGGAGCGGCAGCAGTCTGGGCCTGCGTCCGCCCGTCCAACGGCAGGCAGGCGACGATTAAGAGGATAAGCAGAGCCTTGATAAAAGTTCCTTTTTGCATTTTTTCCCTCCCAGCGGGCTTATATCACAACCCTCTGCGGGAGGTCAAAAATATCAACGAAACGTGTGATTGACGTTGCGGCCGCGGACAAGGAATCAACGGGATTGACTTAGACAGTTTTCAGTTATATAAGCGAAAAAGACAATGATGGAGGTAAGAACAATGAACATCACCAAAAGATTTCTGCCGGTCATTTGCGTCCTGCTTCTCTTTTCGGCGATGTCCATGCCTCAAGAACCGGTTAAGGCTCAGGCCGGTCTTTCGGTGCACTACGAGGAGCTCACAGCGCCGGAGTTTGTCCAGGCCGTGGTCCAATCGGGAGGCACCTGTGTCCTCCCCATCGGCATCCTCGAGAAACACGGTCCCCATCTTCCTCTGGGAACCGACCTGATCGATTGCCGGGAAGTGGCCATGCGGGCTGCCAAGCAGGAGTACACGATCATTTTCCCGGCCTACTATGTCGGGCAGATATTCGAAGCCAAGCATCAGCCGGGGACGATCGCCTACAGCACCCGCATGATGCTCGACCTTCTCCAGGAGACCTGCGACGAGCTCGGCCGAAACGGGATTACCAAGATCATCCTGGTCAACGGGCACGGTGGAAACGAGCATTTCCTCCGGTTTTTCTGCCAGTCCCAGCTCGCCTCTAAAAAAGACTATGCGGTCTACCTGTTCGACCCTGCCGAGGATGACTCCAGGGAAGCGGCCATAAACAAGCTGCGCAAGACGACCATCGATGGCCATGCCGGGGAGGAAGAGACCTCGGTCATGCTGGCCCACCACCCGGACCTGGCCCACTTGGACAGGACCGGCCAGCAGAGCGGCGAGGACCAGAAGCGGCTTACCCGCCTCAAACATGCCTACACCGGCATCTGGTGGTACGCCGGCCAGCCGAACCACTATCGCGGAGACGGGAGATTCGGGAACAAGGAGCTGGGGGAGATGGTCCTTAACTCAGAGGCGGGCCTCCTGGCGGAGATGATCCGTTCGGTCAAAGAAGATACCGTTACGCTGGAGCTTCAGAAGCAGTTCTTTGATGATTCGGCAAAACCGCTGAAGACCAAGCAGTAGACGAAAGCGGTTACTTAGTCAAGCGGACGTCCCAGAGCTGTTTGGGAGGCGAGTTGTAGCCGTCCATCACGAAGGTTCTCTGGGGGGTCAGCTGAATGCTGGCCTGTTCGTAGATCTTGCCGGTTCCCCTTCCTTTGCTGTCGATATTGAGCTCGACGACCATGAAGCCGAACCGGGAGTCGATGCGCTGGGTCATCTCTACGTCCCAGCTCTGTCTCGTCGTGAAAAGTAGGATTTGCCTTCCTTTTTCCGTAGGATTGCTGTGGGCCCCGTGGATGGTGATTTTGATGCCGCGGCCGCCGATGGGGAAAAAGATTCCCTTATTCATGGCCCGGAAGCCATCCATGAACGCTTCATAACCCTGCTGGCTCATCAAGTTCATGAGGTTTAGGACTTCCTCATCGCTTGTATAGCTTTCGATCGTGATCTTGATCTTTTTCACGCTTTCCGTGTACTGCTGGCCTCCCTGAAGTACCCGGGCCTCAAATTCCTCTTTCTCCATGGGCGCGGCACTCGAGCTCAGCAAAAGCGTCAGGATAGCCCCAACCGATAAGCCGACGATGATCCGTTGTGTCATATTCTTCCCCTCCAAGGTTGTCCCATTTTCCCAAACCACGGCTTCCACTGAGGCAAAAGATCCTCATGCTTTGGCAATCGTGATTTCTCTCCCTGCGTTTTTTAGCAACGCTTCACCTAAAATATATCTCCGGAGGACCAGGAGTGTCAAGGAGGAAGCGCAAGAAAACAAAGGTGTGGACGCAGTCTCCCCGGCTAATCCTGTTTGGAGAGTTCGAGGGCGCGCTTCATCTTGGAAAGGAAGATGTCCTTGGACTCGAACCCGGTACCGCGCAATTCCTCGATCTCGGCGCCGTCGGGCCTTAAAAAAATGAGCGTGGGAACGCCCTTGATGCCGTACTTCTTATAGAAGGCCTTGACTCCGGTGTCCTTATTTGAGGTGAGGTCTGCTTTGAGCATCACAAATCCTCGCGAGGCGGCGATCACCTCGGGACGGCTGAAAGTCAGCTTGTCCATCTCCTTGCAGGGGATGCACCAGTCGGCAAAGCTGTCGATGAAGACGGGGCGGCCGGCTGCCGCGGCCAGCCTCTCCTCGGAGTAGGACGACCAGGCGATGGCGTTCAAAGGAGCCTCACCTTTGCCCGCAGTCAACGCCGCACCGAGATACCCTTGGATGCCGGAGTGGGCGGCGAGGAGTGCGACGCCGAAAAAGATAAGGCCGACGACGGTTCGGGCATAGCGAAACGCTTTTCCGGGGCTCTGCGTCGGCTCCAGCCAGGCCATGTAAAGACCGGCGATGAGCATCGTCAGGGCCAAAGAGAGATGATAGAGGAGCGTCGTCGGAAACAGTGTCTTGAGAAAATAGATGGCCATGGCGATCAGGATAAACCCGAAGACTTTGCGGACCCAGACCATCCAGGCGCCGGAACGAGGCAGCCTGTTCAGGCTGCCGGAGAAGATGCCGAGGAAGAGGAACGGAATACCAAGGCCGAGGGCCAGGACGAAGAAGAGTGAGAAACCAAGAATGACCGAGCCCCGGTTTCCCACATAGGTCAGAAGGCCGAGAACAAAGGGGCCGATGCAGGGAGCGGCCACAATCCCGACCGTCAGCCCCATGAAGAGCGTCCCGAAGTAGCCTTTTTGCGATCCACCCGCAAGCCTGTTGAGGAAGGCCGGCATCCGCAGCTCGTAGACGTCGAACATGCTCAGGGAAAGAAGGATCATGATCAAAGCGATGAAGATGAGCACAGGGGGATACTGCAGCGCGGCGCCGAAGAGACTGCCGGTGAAAGCGGCGATACTTCCCAGGACGGAGTAGGTGATCGCCATGCCGATGATGTAGAGGACGGCGTGGAGGACGAGGCCGCCCTTTTTGCCCCCGGACTGGCCGCCGAAATAGCTGACGGTGATGGGGATGAGGGGATAGACGCACGGGGTGAGGTTCAGGGCGAGACCGCCGAGAAAGACAAGGAGGAAGAGCGGCAGCAGGCCTCTTCCTTCGAAGCGAGAGGCCGGCCCTTCGGCGGCTTGACCGGCTGTGGGCGCATCCGGGGCTCTCATCTCCGCCTGCCCAGGCACGGCCTGGATTTCTTCCGGCTTGTTTTGAGCCGAGGCGAGGGGCTTCTCCTTTGGCGCGATGGCTTCGTTCTCGGTCCGAGGCCCCGGCTGGCCTTCCTTTTCGGTCAGCGCCGACTCGGCAGGCGGCAGGGATTTGGGAGCACCTTCCACCGGCACTGCTGTGCCGAACGCCCCTTCGGCCGGAGGCAAGCAGGACTGGTCGTTACAGGCCTGGTAGCCGACCGTGCCCTCGATCGCAACCTCGTCTCCTTCGAAATCAACGGCCAGGGCAATCTCGGCCGTGACTTTGATTGTTCCTTCATAGACCGCCAGAGGGTTTTGGGAGAAGCTGAAACGCCTCATCTCGGCGGGAGGGAAAGCGAGCTTGCCGAAAGTCAGCCCCGGCAGGCTCTTGAAGTCCACGGTCGTCCCGATGAGATAATCCTCGCTCGGAATGTCGGCGTTGATATGGTAGGGAGAACGGATCGTGATTTCGAGGGTGAAGGGATAAGCCTGACCAGGCCTGAAAACCTTCGCCGAAGGGATGACTTTGACTGTAAGAATGGGCTCTTCCGTCTGGGCGAAGGCCGCCCAGGCGCAGGCCGCTATAAGGACGAACGCCAAGCTCGTTCTCTTCATAAGAAAATCTCCTTAAACACCTCATTATACAACAGAAATCCGCAGGCTGGAATTGACAGGGATCCGGCCTGAGTGATAGGGTTGGAAAAGGCGATGATTGATGTCCAAAGGAGACTCTGCCATGCGGCGATGGAACCGAATATTCATCCTGCTCGTGCTCTTGAGCATGGGCCTTGCTTCAACGAATGCCGTCCCCAATTCCGGTCCTGCCCGATTCCGCTTTGAGATATCTTTTACGGAGAGCCTCCAGAAGGGCCCGCTGGACGGCCGCATCCTCCTCCTCTTTTCCCACGATTTTATGAACGAGCCGAGGTTCACGGCCGTTAGCTGGCGTTCTCCGCAGCCTTTCTTCGGCGTGGACGTCGAAGAGCTGAAGCCCGGCCAACCCGCCGTGATCGACGAGCAGACGCTCGGCTTCCCGCTCGACAGCGTCAAGGACATACCGGCCGGCGAATATAATGTCCAGGCGGTCCTCAACGTCTATACGACGTTTCGCCGGTCCGACGGCCACGTTGTGAAGATGCACATGGACCAGTGGGAAGGACAGCAGTGGAACACCTCGCCCGGGAATCTCTACAGCCTCCCCGCGAAGATGAAGATCGACCCCGCGGCGGGGGAGACCGTCCGTATCACCCTGACCAAGCGCATCCCTCCGCTCTTTCCGCCCAAGGATACGCGGTACATCAAGAACATCAAAATCAGGAGTGAACGGGTCAGCCGCTTTTGGGGAACGGACATGTCCATCGGGGCTTTGGTTCTCCTCCCGGAAGGGTTCGACACCCATACGAACACCCGCTATCCGGTCGCCTATCTCCAAAGCCATTTCACCCCGGCCTTCCGGAACTTCGTGGAGAATCCCGACAACGCGTTCTTCAAGGAGTGGACGTCGCCGAATTTCCCTCGCTTCCTGCTCGTCGTCCCTCAGGACCCCAACCCATTCTACGATGACTCGTATGCCGTGAACTCGGCCAACGTCGGTCCCTATGGAGACGCGTTGACGCAGGAGCTCATGCCCTATGTGGAGCAAAAATTCCGCGCCATCGGGGAACCCTGGGCGAGGACTCTCTTCGGCGGATCGACGGGCGGCTGGCGGGCTTTTGCCGTGCAGGTTTTCTATCCTGATATGTTTAACGGCGCCTGGATCTTCTGCCCTGACCCGGTGGATTTTAAGTACTTCCAGCTGGTCAATATCTATGAAGACGAAAACGCCTACTATCCCAACGGCGCCTGGAAAAAGGAACCCAGCCGGCCTTGGATGAGAGGTCTTGATGATCAGGTGATGGCCACCCAAAAGCACGCCAGCATCTACGAACTGGTCCAGGGGACCAAGGGCCGGTCAGGCCAGCAATTGGATATCTTCCAGGCCGTCTTTGGCCCGGTGGGAAAAGACGGCTATCCCCGGCCGCTTTATGACCCGCTGACCGGCGCGATCGACAAGGAGGTGGCGGCCTACTGGCGGGAGCATTATGACTTGAGCTACATCATGCAGAGGGATTGGGCGACGCTCGGACCGAAACTCAACGGCAAACTCCATATCTACATGGGCGACACCGACACTTTTTATCTGGAAGAAGCGACCATGCTTCTCGAGAAATTCCTCCGCAGCGCCAACAACCCGGCTTTTGAAGGGACGATCGAGTACGGCAAGCGGGCTCCCCACTGCTGGTCCGGTTGCGCTCCCGGCCGAAACCCCACGATCTGCTATTTTTCCGCCATGGCCGAGCATATCCGGAAAACAGCCCCGGCGGGCGCCGACCTCAAAAGCTGGCAGTATTGAGAATGAGCACCAGGATCTTCCCGTTTTTCACTCGGCTTTACGCATAAAGCCGTAGTCAAACACATAGCCTCTGTCCGGATCGACGCTCGCAACCAAACCTCGCTGGCTGGTGAGCAGTTCAATAAGTTGGAGAGCCTCCAGCTTGTTGTAGTCGACGAACGCGAGCTTCGAAACACCGTTGATTTCTCTCTGCAACTCCACGGTGACCGTCTTGATACTCACTTTGTAGATGACTTCCTTAATATCCTCCGGACCCAGCCGAACAACGGAAACGGTGCCCTCTGCCGACCTCGGGTGAATCAGCAGCGCCGCAGTCGCCGAAATCACAAGGACGGCGAGCAAAGCTTTCGGCATATTTTTCATTTTTCCCTCCTTAGAACGCCTCGCTTTCTGAGATTCTCCAGGACAAAAGGATAGGTTTCCAGACACTCGAGCTCCAACTCGGCCCGGTTCCCATTCTCCCGGAGAGCCTTTTTCAGTTTATCGACTTCTGCCTCAGTGAAGAGATCCTTCATCAGCGCCGGCCAGGCTCTTACGCCCAGGCTCTCCAGATTTTTGACGGCCAGCAGAGGATACGTGAAAAACTCTTTTCGAGCGCCGGTTATTCTCTCGAATGAAGCAGGATCAACGCCCTTGATAGCAATCCTGGCCAAAAGATTCCGGAATATCAGCTTTTCTGCCAGGCCCTCTTTGTATCCCAGCATTAGGCCGTTTGTTTCGAGGATGAACCTGGCCTGAGGACTTTTCTGGAGCACGATTTCAATAACTTTGGTGAGATGCTCAAAGGAGGATTCCCCCAAAACGGGCTCGGAGCCGGTAACCCGGAAGAGGTGGAAATCGCGGCGACGGGAGATCTCCAGCAGATTGTCGGCGACTTCCTCCGGCGAATAGAATTTTCCAGCTCGTCCCGGGTCTTCATTCCGCCCGTAATTCCAGCAGTAAGCGCAGAGAAAAGAGCAGCCAATGGCATCGGCGGTGGCGATTCCTCCGTAGTAAGGAGCCGCGCGGAATTTATGATACAGCCTCCGTTCCCCACGCATCACCAGCTTTTCAGTGTCCTCTGAACGCCGCAATGGATCAAACGGAAGGGCCAAGGCCATGGCTCTTTCTCCAATCCCTGATGTTCGTATAAAGCGAAGCGGCGAGCACTCCGACGAGCAGGATTAGCGTGGATATATCCACGGCCTTTTGGCTGACGTCCCAACCTGTAAAGGACTCGATTAAGAATTTTGTGTAAGAGGTGGGCATGTCGGAGATGCCCAGTCTGGCCCTCACCTGCCAGTGCCAATCCGTGGACGGGCAATAGCCGTAGCCATACCAGATGCCGAGGATGAACCAGGAGAAAGCAGTCAGCAGAATGACCACCAGGTTGGCCCGCCGCGTCTTCTTGTGAGCCCAGCCGGAGAGAATGAATAGTATTAAGAAGGAGTGGAAAACAAAGAAAAACTTATCCAAAAAAGCATACATGAATGGTATTTGAAGTTATTCTTTAGCGAAAGTTTTGTTTTGTCAAATGAGTGACGCGGGCCGGCCGATTGAACTTTGTTCAGACCTGTATTCCCAGCAGATGTAGCCGCGGGCCGGCACGGTGACCGCGAGGGCTCCGTCGGCCTCCCGGCCCGGTTTCCGAACCCCTGTCACGAGGTCCGTCCAAGCGCCGCCTGCGCCGGCCCCCACACCGAGCGGAACGATCATAACCTCGAGCGGCGCGCTTCCATGGTTGACGACGGCGGCCCGACAGCCTCCCGGGACGAAGGTTGAAGCGAGGTCGACATTGTCCGTCGTCCCCAGCACATCGACGGTCCGCTTCCCTCCGGAAACGGCCAGGGCCTCGTCGAGGACGTCGCGGACGACGTCAGGGAGGTCGCGGGCGGCCGTCGCTGCGTCCATGGCGAACGAAGCGACCACGCCTTTTCCGACTCGATTGATAAAGACGGCCGCCGTCTCGTCCTCGAATTCGGCGACGACCTTGGCCCCTCTTGGAGTCCAACCGGGCCAAGGCCGGCCTTCCTGGAGTCCGAATCTCGCCCCGGCCCGAGCTCGATCCCCCGCCGGCTTTCTGACGATGACCTCCTGCCGGGGCGCCTTCGTCTCTTCAGAAGCGCCGAAAAGCCGGTCCCGCTCGTAGGTGTTCCCCATGGGAAGCTGAGGACCGAAGGCCACGACCGCTCCCCCCCGCTTGAGGAAGGCCTGGATGAATTCGCTGTCCGTCGTGTGGAAGCCGGAGACGTCGGGCAGGATGAGGGCAGTCCTTGTTTCGAGGAGACGCTCGATCGCGTCCTCGTTCGGTTTGTAAGGATAGAAGGGATAAAGAGATTCCCGGACGGCGGGGGCAAAGGGCACGAAATCGGCAGCGACGCCGAGGACCCGGAAGGCGTCAATCGCAGGGAGGTAGGACGTCGCCCAGCGCTCGATAACCCAATCCTCATAAGGATAGTAGAACGTGACGGGGTTTGGCTCGCGGGAAACTTTTTCCCAAATGATTTTGAATCCCGCAAGGCCGTCGGCCACGGCCTGTCGGGCCCTGGCAATTTCCCTGGGGTGGTCTCGCCGGAGGGCATGGACGTTGGCGTGATAGGTGAAAAAGCTGACGCCGTCGGAGCCGGCGGCGGTGGCGGCGCTTAGGATCTGAGGCAGGATGTTCTCGTAGGTTGTCGTGGCGTGCCTTTTGGAAACGCGGTTCTCGAGATAGCCGAAGAGCTCCGTGTGGGTGATGGCGATCTTGTCCTGGAGCCACTTGCCCCCGATGCCGACGCCGCAGAAGTCCCGGACGCGGCGAAGGGGGTAGCGCTTGACGTTGTCGGGCCGGTAGGAGGCCATGGCCATGCCCTGGTAGATGATGAAGTCGAGCGATTCGAGGACGCTCAGGTATCCGGAGAGAAGGGGGTCGTCGACATAAGGAGCGCAGGCTGTCAGGAGGTTGGGGTTGAGGCTCTTGACGTGGCCGCAGAAGTCGCGGAGGTAGGGGACGAGATAAGTTCCGCTTCCTTCCTGATAGGAGTAGAACCCGGCGAGCGAGGGGTGATGGCCGTAGAGGGCCCAGAGCTCGTCGGTGACCGCCCGGATCTCGGCCGGCGCATTTGCGTAATCTCTATTGTGGGTCATGTCCCAGGAGACGGAGAGCAGGCAGGCGAAGCCCAAACCGTCGGCGTGCCGGAGAAAGGTTTCGACGAAATCTCCCGCCGAACCGGGAGTAACGTCCGTCCGGGCGATCCTGGAGGGATAATACGCCCGGTCGGGGTCCATGAGGACGTGAACGATGAGAAAGTTTCCGCCGAGCGAACGGAAATCCTCGAGATAGGCGCGGATGTCCGCCTCGGGTTTCTTGGCATCGACCAGACTCAGGATGGGGTAATCGGCGATTATCCGGCCGCAGAGAAACCAGCCCTTGCCGATGGCGCGGGGCGACAACTCGTCCCCCGTCCAGGCGTGAACGGCATAGAGGCCTTGGGGATCTCCGTCGGCGAGGGTGAGCGACCCCTCGAATAATCCGCTCCCCGAGCCCGAAGGCTTTAGCGAAAGCGGCGTCCGGCCCGAAGAGGGGCGGAGGAGAAAAGCCCGGACTTCGCCGCTTCCCTCCGGCGCCCGGACGCGAATGACGATCGTTTCCCCTGGACGAGGCCGCCGCGGCGTGACCCCGACGTCGATCCGGTCGAAGGCGAAGGCGGGCAGGCCGGACAGGACGAGGGTAACCAGGACGACGAAACGGTGAGTCAATTTTCCCTCCTTGAGAAATCTCGCTTTCTCATATTCTCCCGGGCAATAGGATACGTTTCTAAGCACTCAAGCTCCAGCTAGGCCCGAATCCTGTTCTTGCGGTCGGAGTCCTTCTTTACTTCCCGACGGGCGTCAGGATGACGGCCAGTCCGCCGCCCGGGGCGAGATGTGCTGGCAGCTTCTCGCCTTCCTTGATATGCTTGACCGCGATGCTGAGGCTCGTTCCATCCTTCGCGGCAACGGGTCCGTCGGCGAAGATCCGGGCTTCAAAGGTGCCCTTCCCTAGGAAGTCCAACGGGATCTCGAAATCCCGCTCGTCCCAGTTGGTCATGCTGCCGAGATACCAAACGTCTCCCTTCCGGCGGACGATCGTTACGAACTTTCCTGGCTCCCCGGCCAGGACTTTCGTGTCATCCCAGACAGTCGGGACCTGCTCGATGAATTCGATCCCCGGTTGGTTCTCATACGCCCCGGGATGGTCGGCGAGCACGGCCAGCGGGCTTTCATAAACTACGAACATAGCCAATTGATGGGCCCTCGTCCCCTGGGACATGGGCTCTACGTCCTGGGCAATAAAGCGGCCGCGGGCCGCATTGCGGAAGGCACCGGGAGTGAAATCCATGGGGCCGGCGAGCATCCGGGTGAAGGGGATGGTCACATCGTGTTCGGGCGTAACCCGGCTGCTCCACTTGTTGTATTCCATGGCCATCACGGCCTCGCGGGTCAGCATGTTGGGATAAGTGCGCTCACGCCCGGTGGGCTTAAAAGCGCCGTGAAAGTCGATGATCAGGTGGTGTTCCGCCGCCTTGCGGGCCCAATTTTCGTAAAGGTTGACCATCTCCTGGTCGTCCCGGTTCATGGAGTCCACCTTGATCCCCGCTACGCCCCACTTCTCGTAAAGCGCGAGGGCGTCTTCAAGCTGGGTCTCCAGGGGACGGTAATCCACCCACAAGATGATCCGGACTCTCTTTGCCTTGGCGTGGGCGATGATTTCCGGGATGTTCACCTCGGGAATCCAGTTCCGGATATTGTCCTGGGCCCAATCCCTCCTCGTTGAAGGATACCAGCCCGCGTCGATCAGCATATACTCGAAGCGATGGGCGGCGGCGAAATCGACATAGTGCTTCATCGTTTTCGTGTTCATTCCCGGTGTAAAAGGCAGGTCCGCGGCGAAGCTTCCTACCCACCAGTCCCAGGCGGACTTTCCGGGCTTGATCCAGGAGGTGTCGGCGAGGGCGCAGGGGGGATTGAGGTTGAGGATAAGATAGCTGGTTTCGATAAGGCGCCCGGGAGTGGGAGAGACCATCAGGACTCTCCAAGGTGTCGCCTTGGGCGTGGCGCCGACAACCGGCTGTTCGCGCAGAGCGCGTTCCGCGGTCGTGATGTTGCGGGCCAGGCTTTCCTTCCGAGGAGGCATCGAGAGCCGGCTGACCAGGGCGTTTGCGATCGACGGAACTCCGCTCACATACATGCCGCCATAATCTATCAAGTCCGCCTCGAGAAGAGCCACCCAGGGCCCTCCCGGTATCTCGATGACGACGGGCAGGTTGATGATCTGGGATGGTTTGATCTCGTCCAGGCGGGTCCAAAGATACTCGCCCTCGTTGTGCGTATTGAAGCGCCCCATGTCCAGTATTAGCGCAGAACTATTTTTCGGAAAATGGAAGCCCGAGTTTTCTGCGGCCAGGGCGAATGTCTCCAGGACTTCCTGTTGCGGGAGGAAATAACGGAACGCAATGCCTTCGTCATAGGCGCGGAAAATGAGATCGACACGCCGGGCGGGAGGCTTCTTTTCAAGCAGAGATACGGTGAGCTGGTTGTATCTATCTGGTACAACGCGCCTCGGACCGAAGGGATTCTCCCAAGTCGAGTCATTCGACCGGCGGTCCGTGCCGACGACCTCGAAATCCTGGTCCAGGGGGCCGGCTCCCAGAAAATCGAGGCCGAGCGGAGAATCCGAGAGGATCTCGATTCCCTTGTACTTCACCCGGAAATAGGCCCGCTCTCCGGGGGGAAAGGGTCCGGGAAGGGATTTGAGCTCGAGGGTGACGGCCAGTTGGCCATCGGGAGATGACACCGAGAGCGGTTCCTCCGTCCGTGCCTTTGCGCCCGGGCTGAAGAAAAAGGCCAACAGCCAGGCCAGAACGACGCTGCTTGCTGATTTTTTCCTCATGCAGTCCTCCTGTCCAGTTGCCCGGATCCGGGTTCATTCTTCGGGAAGCAGTTTGAACTCCTGCAAGACCATCCCGTAACCTCCGCCGGGCGGGTCGTCTTTGAAGTTCGTGTCCAGATACGCGTTGGTAAAATTTGACGCATAGCAGAGCCAGGCCGTTCGGCCGTCCGCGCTGATATACTTTGCCGGGATGTTCACGAAATAGGCTTGCTCGCCGAAGTGCTTCATGTAGACGGCCATTTTCCAGGGGCCGGTGATGCGGTCGGATTCCAGGATGTATGTGTTGAACTTCGAGATCGTGTTGACCGCGTCGGTGACGCAGAGCATGTATTTTTTCAGCCCCGGATTGTATGTCATGGTCACGCAGCCGCAATTGTTGTTCCAATCGATTAACGGCTTGACCCGGGAGAACTCGGGGGTCCAGATCGGTTGTCCCGAGGAGTCGTGGCCGCCGAAGAACTCATATTCCTCGAGGTCGTTCATATTTCGGAGTCCGGGCTGAACGCGCAGCAGATAAATCTGGTCCCCCGTTCCCCAGCTGAGATTGGCTGGCCGGGGCATCGGATCGGGATCAGTCGCTCCATGGCCGACCAGGTACGCTTTACCGTCCGGGGAGTATTGCATGTTTTTCCCAAAATCGACAAAATGCGGAGTCCCGATCTTGACCGGGCCGCCGGGCTCGGCAGGCTCCCCGAAAAGTGGGTCGGACGGCGTGTGCGGGCAGTCGCGCCAGTTTATTCCGTAGTCCGTGGACGTCCGGAATCCCACGAACGGCCCCAGGATATCCCAGTTGAGTCCCTTCGAGGGGTCGCCGTCCGAGTCCAAAAGGCAGTAGGTCCCGTAGTACCAGACGCCATCATAAACCAAACTTCCGCACGGGTAGCGGCCCTCATACGGGACCGGATAATCCGCATAGGTGCCGGAGTCGGCGAACTGGAAGAGCAGGGGATCGTCGCCGATGATCACGGCGTGTCCCGTTCTGGGATTCTGTGTCCAGATCAAGCCCGATGACGACAGAACACCGTTCACCTCGCCATCGGTCCAGGGCGAGTACATGTTCCCGTTCGCGGCCCAGGAGGGATACCACGTATCCGCGCCTGTATACTTCCTGTGCTTCCCGGTGAAGCCGATGCCGGAGATAACGGCGGAGTTCGGGAAGGGGCAGCTGGCGGGCGGTTGCGAAGGCCAGATTCTAAGTGCCTGCGGTCGCTCCTCTCCTATGGGTATCTGTTCATCCTGGGAAGTCGAGATAGGCCCGAATAAACATAGGGCAGCCGAAGCAAGACCGGTCAAAAAAAAGGTCGAAAGCTTGATCTTGTCTCCGTCCATAGGATGGGATCCTTTCCTTTGAATTCTGTCCGGCCTCCGGCCTCGAAAGCTGGAGACATTAACTACTTTTTCTTCCAGACCGGCAGTCGGCGGCCCGGTGTCCAAGGAGCCCCAGCCGCCTCGAGCTCATCCCCCAGCTTCTTGACATCCTGGTCGATGAGGATGCGCATCTCCTCCAGCAGCTTCTCGAAAGCGCCGGCGGCGATCTCGTAGTCCCGTTTCGCCGTTTCCGTGATCGGGCAAGTAGCCGTGAGCTGGGCGCTGGCCCTCTGCATGAGGCCGGGGGAGGCGGCTTCACTGCGGCGCATGACCGTCCGGTCTCCCCAGAGCATCCGGACGGCGTCCTGCAGCCGTTTCTCAAGGTCTTTCGCCCGCTCCAGGAGTTTCGGGTCGGCCTGGGGTGTTTCCATCAAGGCCTTCTTCATGTAGCGGAGACTTTCAGACGCTTCCCGGGCGGCCGCCCCGGCGCCCATCATCGCCCGCTGCAGCTCGCCGGCTTTTTTCTGGAAGTCGAGCAGGGCACCGCGGTCCTTTTCTCCGAGCGTAGCCAGTCCCAGTGATTCCACGCTGAATGTCTGCGGCTCTCCGAGCGGCGTCAGGACGCCCTCAGCCTTTTTCGCCAGAGAAACCGTGAACCTCCCCGGAACGACGAGGGGGCCTTCTGGCTTCCAGTCCCATTCCTCGCGCTCAGTCGCCTCGAGCTCGATCGGTTCGATCGGCGGATAGCGCAGGTTCCAGGCAACCCGATGAATCCCCTTGGACCCCGGTCCTGTAATGCGGCGGACGACCTGTCCGGACTCGTCGCTTATAGTCAGGACGATCTCGGGCTTGTCCTCCATCTCCTCTTTCCTCAGTTTCTCCCACCCGGGGAAGGGGACGGGCTTCCCGGCTTTGTCGAGGTTCTTTTCTTCTTCGTGTCGCGCCTCCGCGCCGGTCTTCAAAGGTTCCTTGAGGTAGTAGGTGAACACGGCGCCGAAGGGCGGGTTGGCCGCGGCATAAAACCCGTCGCCCAGACATCCTTTCTCGCTCGAGTCGATGGGCCGGAGCGGGATGTACTGAAGGGCCTTTTTGACCGGGAAGAGGGCGGTTCCTTTCTGGAGGAGTTCCTCACTTATCCGGCGCAGAGGGGAGTAATCGTCGAGGATGAAGAAGCCCCGACCAAACGACGCACCCACCAGGTCACTCTCCCGTTCCTGGATTTCGGTATCGCGGAAAGAGATGGTCGGGACACCCCCGCCCAGCTTGAGCCAGTGGGCCCCGCCGTCAAGGGTGGAATAGATGCCGAACTCAGTCCCGGCGAACAACAGGTCATTTGCGATGTGATCCTGTGTAACGGACCAGACGATATTCCGTTGCGGCAGGTCTCCCGCAATATTCACCCAGGTCCTTCCCCGGTCCGTGCTCTTCAGGAGATAGGGCTTGTAGTCGCCGGCTTTGTGGCTGTCAACGGCCGCGAACACGGTGTCTTTATCGTGCTTGGAGGCTTTGATCTTGTTGACAAAAAAGGAGTCCGGGACAACGGCGATCTTGTCGGCTTTCCGCCACGACTTTCCGCCGTCCTCGGTCACCTGGATCAGGCCGTCGTCAGTGCCCACATAAATCAGGCCTTCCTGGAGCCGGGATTCGTCGATGGTCGTGATCGTCGAGTACATGGACATTGCGCCGTGATCCCAAAGGGCATCGGCGCTCCAGGTCTTGCCCATGATCGGCTGCTCGAGCCGGAAGACGTTCCGGGTGAGATCGGGGCTGATTCGGGTCCAGGAGTCACCTCGGTCTTCGCTTCTCCACAAGAACTGCGACGCATAGTAGATCCGGGTGTGGGAATGCGGGCTGATGTGAACCGGTGAGTCCCAATTGAAACGGAGCGGCGGGTCGTCCGTACCCGGCCTGGGGCTGATGCCGACGGTCTCCTGACTCTTCTTGTCGTAGCGGAGCAGGTTCCCCTCCTGCATTTCAACATAAAGGATGTTCGGGTCCTCGGGGTCGATAGCGCAGGCATAGCCGTCGGCGCCGAAGGTGATCACCCAATCGGAGTTGCCGATCCCGTGGGCATTGAGCGTGCGCGAGGGACCGAGCTGGCTGCCGTTATCCTGGGTGCCGCCGTGGACATTGTAGAAGGGGAGGGCGTTGTCCAGGGCCAGCTTGTAGAACTGGGTCACGGGAAGGTTGTCGAAAAAGCGCCATGTTTTGCCCAGGTCGTGCGTCTCATAAATGCCCCCGTCGCTCCCGTTGAGAATGTAGTCGGGGTCCCCCTTGATGAAAGCCATGGCGTGGTTGTCGCCATGCTTGTTCTTCTCGCTGACGCGACGGAAGCTTTTTCCCCCGTCGTCCGTCACCATAAGGGGAGGGGCCATCTGATAAATGCGGTCGAAGACGTTGGGGTCGGCGAAAATTTCCTGGTAGTAGTGGGGACCCGTTCCGCCGCTGATGAAGGAATTGCGCTTTTCCCAGGACTCGCCCCTGTCGGCGGACCGGTAAAAACCTTTCTCTTCGGGGCCGGCTTCGATTGTGGCATAGACGATGCTCGGGTTGATCGGTGAAACGGCGAGGCCGAGCTTCCCTTTGTCGCCGCTGGGCAGCCCGACCATCAGCTTCCGCCAGGTCTTCCCGGCGTCCTCTGATTTATAGATCGCGGACTCCGGACCTCCGCCCATGAAAGCGGCCACGGAGCGGCGCCGCTGGTAGGCGGCTGCGTAGATAAGATCGGGGTTCGTGGGATCGAATTCAGCGCTCGTGACTCCGGTGTCCTTGCTGATCTCGAGAGAAAGACTCCATGTTTTTCCCGCGTCAATGCTTTTATATAGCCCGCGTTCGCCGCCCGGCGACCAGAGCGGTCCTTCAGCGGCGACGTAAACCACGCTAGAATTCCGCGGATCCACGAGTATGCGGGCGATGTGTTCGGATTTGGCCAGGCCCATGTTCGTCCACGTCTTCCCGCCATTGAGGCTCTTATAGACGCCGTCGCCGAAGCCGACATGACGGCCGCTGACGTTCTCTCCGGTTCCCACCCAGACGACATCCGGGTTGTTCGGGTCGAGGGTAAGGCAGCCTATGGAGTAGGAGGCTTGGCCGTCAAAGACGGGGGTCCAGGTCGTTCCGGCGTTTTCAGTTTTCCAAACGCCTCCCGATCCAACGGCCACGTACCATAAGCTCCGATTCTTGGGGTGGATGGCGATATCGCTTATCCGGCCGGACATGACGGCGGGGCCGATATTCCGGAATTCAAGCCCGGCCAGGACTTCCGCCGTAAGGAGGCTTTTCTTTTCCGGCGGCTTGGTTTCACTCCAGGCCATGGCCGAAAAAGCGAAGATAGCGATCAGAGCAAAGACGGGGATTCTTTTCATCCTCTCCTCCATAGTAAAGGCAAAATTGAAAAGCAGGAAGGGTTACTATATCAACTTATGCCGGATTTGGAAATTGACCGACTGCTGTCGGATGCAACTCTTTTACTTGGGCCAGCCATTTGGCAATGGAGAAGCGACCTCGAAGGCTTAGCCTTCCCGAGGCGGTTTGAGAGGGAAACCGTTCTTTTTGTACTAAAGGCGAAGGGTGTGGGTGAGGAAGCCCGTGGACGACGGAGCGGGCTGACGAGCCCATACCCGAGCCTTGTCAATCGAGCCGGAGGTCGATGCTCCCGATCCCGGCGTCGATGCTGATATCGATCGTAACGGGCGATTTTCCGTAGGCGTCATTCGTATAGACGTGGCCGTTTTTGTCGAACTCATGGGCGTCAACCGAGCCGATGCCGCCGTCTACACGGACGCGGACTCCGACTTCTCGCGGCAGGTAGATCGTCCCGCTCCCGATGCCGCCGTCGATGCTCACTTCCAGGTCTCGATCGTGTTTGCCCCGGAGGTCGAGCTTCATCTCGCCCACCCCCATGTCGACCGTGAGCGAGCGGAGGTCGACTTCCGCCAAGTTGAACGTGCTCTCACCGGCGCCCAGGTTGATTCTCAGGTCAGTCGGGATCTGACTGCTCAGCCGGATGTCCCATTCGTTCCTCGAGTTCCCGATGACGACGCCTCCCCCGCGGCGCTGCCGGACGGACAGGAACCCTTTCGTTCCGGTGACACGGTAATCGACCTCGGGGGGCCGGCGCCTTGTCCTGTGAGTGAATTCGGCCTCCATCAGAGCCTGCGCCCCTCCGGAGATCCGCAGCTCTCCAGCGCCCATCTTGACGTTCACCTCGACGGCTTCAGCTCCAGCAGCCTCGACTGTCTTTGAGTCGGTGGTAAGGTCCCCCATTTCGTCACAGCCCGCCAGAGCAAGAGCGGCGGCGCACCCCAGGATAACCATTCCAAGCCTGTGCTTCATCGCTTTACCCTCCACACCTTATGATACGGAAACCGGCGCGGAAAGGTTCTCAGGTCATAGGCCGGCCATTGACTTTTTATGGATTTTCTTGAATATCTTAACTATCGGCTTCAACCTAATCCCCTCTGGAGGTGACTCCCTTGAAAAATCAGACGAGAAAAGAATTCTTGAAGACCTGCCTGTTGCTGACTCTTTCAGGTCTCGGCTTTCCCTTCGCTTCGCCCGGCAGGGGCGCCGCTGCCCAAAAAACACAAGACGCATCGGGCAAGAAAGACGCCCCGGATGAAAAGATGATCGCCTACTGCGGGATTACCTGCACGGAATGCCCGGCCTATATCGCCACGCAAAAGGATGATGACCAATTGCGCGCCGAGACTGCCAAGAAATGGTCGGAGCAGTTCAAGGTCCCGGTCAAGCCCGAAGATATCAACTGCGATGGCTGCGTTACAGATTCTGATCGCTTGTTTGGCCAGGTCCTTGTCTGCGAAATTAGGAAATGCGCCGGGAGCAAGAACATTGAAAATTGCGCTTATTGCGCTGAATTCCCGTGCCCGAAACTCACGGAGTTATTTGGCTTCGTTCCGCAGGCGAAAACAACCCTGGAGGAAATCCGGAAGAAGATTAAATAAAGACGGCTTCGCCGCCTCTTTTTGACGAGATATCGGGGGGTGTGTTATAAGCGTTTTGTTGTGTTTAGGAGGTGATCCAATGCGTCGTCCTTCGTTATTTTTTATAGCCCTTTCGTTCTTGGTTTCGGGAGCGTTTTTTACGGCTGGTCCGGGTTGTGCTCAGGTCCAAGCCCAGGCCGGGGAAACCCATCCCTTCTCGATCCATGACATGCTGGCCATGGACCGGATCTCGGATTCGCGCGTTTCTCCGGACGGAAAATGGATTCTGTTCAATGTCCGGGAGACCGACCTCGAGGCCAACCGCGGCCGGACGGACATCTGGCTCATCGGTACGGACGGGAAAGGACTCCGCCGCCTGACTTCGCATCCGGCCGCCGACTTCAACGCGCGCTGGTCCCCCTGCGGCAAGTGCGTCTTTTTCCTGTCCACCCGGTCTGGCTCGTCCCAGGTCTGGCGGATTAAAGTCGATGGGGGAGAAGCCGAGCAGGTAACCAAGCTCCCCCTCGACATCGGGAACCTTGTCGTCTCCGGCGCCGGCCAATACCTGGCCGTCACAATGGAGGTTTTCCCCGGTCAAACCGCGGAGGCCACGGCTCAAAAGCTCGATGAGATCGGGAAGCGCAAGGCCACGGGCCGCCTCTATGAGAAACTTTTTGTCCGCCATTGGGATACCTGGAGCGACGGCCGGCGGTCCCACGTCTTCGCCGTGTCGAAAAAGGGGGGCGAGGCAAAGGACTTGATGACGGCCATGGATGCCGACTCGCCCAGCAAGCCCTTTGGCGGGGCTGAGGAGATCGCTTTCACGCCGGACGGGAAGGGCCTGGTCTTCACCGCCCGTGATGTGGGCAAGGAGGAAGCCTGGTCCACAGATTTCGACCTCTACTATGTACCGGTCGATGGGTCGGCGGCTCCCCGCTGCCTGACCGAGGCCAATCAAGCCTGGGATACAACTCCCGTTTTCTCCCCGGACGGAAAGACTTTAGCCTACCTGGCCATGGCCCGTCCGCGCTATGAAGCCGACCGCTTCCGGGTCGTGCTCAAACCCTGGCCGGAGGGACAGGGACGCATCCTGACTGAAGCCTGGGATTACTCAGTGGCTTCGTTCTGCTGGACTCCGGACGGGACAAAGATACTGGCCACGGCCCCCAACAAAGGTCAGACTTCCCTCTTTGCCGTTGATGTCACGACCGGGAAGGCGGATGGGCTTGTCGATCAGGGCACCGTAAACAGCTTCGCTCCGGCACAGGACGGAGTTGTCTTCGAGCGTCATACGTTGAAGTCCCCGGTGGAGATTTACTCAATCAAGCCGGGCGCCGGGGAAACTGCGATAACCGGGATCAATGCGGCCAAGGTCGCTGCCGTCCGGATGGGTGACTATGAGCAGTTCAGCTTCAAAGGGTGGAATAACGAGACGGTCTACTGTTATGTTGTCAAGCCGGTCGATTTTGACGCGGCCAAGAAATACCCCGTAGCCTTCCTAATCCACGGCGGCCCGCAGGGCTCATTCGGGAACGATTTCCATTACCGCTGGAACCCGCAGGCCTACGCCGGAGCGGGGTATGCCGTGGTCATGGTCGATTTTCACGGCTCGACGGGCTACGGCCAGGCCTTCTGTGATTCTATCCGTGATGATTGGGGAGGGAAGCCCCTGGAGGACCTCAAGAAAGGGCTGGCCGCGGCTCTGGCGAAATACCCCTGGATGGACGGAACACGGGTCGGGGCCCTGGGAGCTTCGTTCGGCGCTTACATGATCAACTGGATCGAGGGAAACTGGCCGGACCGCTTCAAGTGCCTTATCGCGCATGACGGCAACATCGACGAACGAGCCGCCTACTTCGAGACCGAAGAGCTATGGTTCCCGGAATGGGACCACATGGGCACTCCCTGGGACAACCCCCAGGGCTATGAAAAGCACAACCCGGTGAATTTCGTCAAAAACTGGAAGACTCCTATGCTGGTTGTCCACGGCGGCCAGGACTTCCGGATCGTAGAATCGCAGGGGTTGGGGACTTTCAACGCCCTGCAGCGGCGAGGCATCCCCAGCAAACTGCTCTATTTCCCCGACGAGAACCACTGGGTCCTCAGGTCGGCCAACTCCATCCTCTGGCACGAGACGGTCATCGGCTGGCTCGACCAGTGGCTGAAGTAGGGCTTTGCTGTCTATTAACGAACGCTGTCCGGGCGGAAGATATAGATATACATATTGTTCGCCTTGAGGAAGGTCTCGGTTCGATCGAGCCGGTAGCCGGCCTCCTTCATTTGAGCGGTCATCTTCTCCGGCGTGCTGGCCTCCCTAGAGTTCTCGTCCTCCGGCAGCCACTCTCCGATTGCCAAAATTCCTGTAGGCTTGAGTGCTGACCTGGCATTGCGCAGCAATTCCACCGGGTCTTCGAAATGATGGTAGGAAGAAATGACGAAGATGAGATCCAGGCTGCCTTGAGGCAGTTTGGGGTTCATCACGTCCCCGAGGACGGTCTCGACATTATCGACCCCCCAGCGCTCGCAGCGCTTCTTCAGATAAGCTAGGGCATCGGCATCGATATCCTCGGCATAGACTTTTCCGCTCCTCCCCACCCGGTTGGCGAAATGCATCACATAGCGGCCCCGGCCGGCCCCGATCTCCGCCGCCGTCATCCCTGGCATTAGGCCGATGGCGTCCATAACCCTGTCGGGGGGTTGAAGCCGATTGAGCCTGGCTTCGTTAAAATTGTCCGGTTTGAGTGCGCCCTCCCAATCTTGGAAGGCGTAGGCGGCGGTCGCTGTATCCGTTAAAATCATAAGAAGAATAAAGATTGAGAACATTAGGCCTTTTCTTGACATCCAAACCTCCATATCAGGCTATCATAAACAGCAAGATACATGCCAGATGCCCCCTTACTTGCTTAAGCAATCGCCTTGCGAACGCTTTCCAGGGCAGGGTTTATGGTATATTGAGTGCCGAGTAGGAGTTCAATCCGGGAGATAAGAAAATGAATCGTCTCACAGCGTTTGCCGGACTTCTCACTTTTCTGGTGTTTGTCTTCCCGCTCCTAGCACGCGCGACTTCTCCATTTGGATCAAGAGCCAAGCTTAAGGTGGCCATCGTGAAAAATGATTCGGGGGGCCCGAAATACATAGCCGAGGGAGGCCTCCTGCCGCTCCTAGAAAAACTGGGGTGCGAGGTCAAGAGGATCGACACCGTCGCCCTAACCCCGGAAGAACTAAGGGAATACGGAGAATGGAACCGGGACGCGCTGGAGAGCCGGCACATCGGACAGCTGGCCAACGACAATCGCGCGGGCGACGGCCTGATCATCGGGTTGCTTACGAACTGCACCGACCTCCTTGGTATGCTGGCCGGTCTGCAGCATCTCAGGCCTTCGGTTGAAGGGGCCGAAGCCGATGAAAGGGGCCTCCAAAGGGAAGGGCTCACCGGTCTGAAGCCTCTTCGCGTCGGCTTGGTCTATTTCGATGCCCACGCCGATTTCAACACTCCGGAGACCAGCCTGAGCGGGATGCTGGGCGGGATGGATGTCGCGGTCGCCACGGGGATGTGCCTAACCCGGCTTCGGTTGAGGACGGGGCTCGACCCGGCGCTGCCTTCCGGCTATGTGGTTTTCGGCGGCCTGAGGGACGTCGACCCCCTCGAGCAGGAGCTCCTCGACCGTTCTGATTGCGAGTATCTCTCCGTAGAGGATATCCGCGCGGCCGCCGACGCCGTCGACGTCCAGATGAAGAGGCTCAGCCGTCTGACCGACGTGATCTATGTCCATGTCGACATGGACGTGCTCGACCCATCCGAGGTGTCGGGGCATCCCCTGACAGCGCCGGAGGGTCCGACAAGCCAAGAGCTGGCGAATTCTATTCAAAAGATGTTCAAATGGCCTAAAACCGCTGCCATAGGCATTGCCTCCATCCCCTTTGGAGAACGCGATCAGGAAGGCCACTCCCTGCGTGCCGCCTATCGGCTGATAGAGGCGGCTGTCCAGGGTGTCAAATCGAGGTAAGGGGGGCGACTTGAAAATCCCTTCTCAGAACGGGTTTGCCCGAATCAGCGGCTGGTGATCAGGTTTCGCCGGCGCAGCTCAGCGACCGCGAATTCCTACGAATTGGCAGCACCCCAGAGATAATCGGCTCCGTAAGGACTTCACGATACTGCCCTCTATCCTTTACTAATAAACAGGCTTCCCCTAATATAAAATAGGCAAGATGAGCATCCCGATCACCGAGAGAGATGGCGATGTCAAGGTGTACGGGTCTGGGGGGCCGGGAGGGAAAGGGGCCGGGCTCATCAGGATCAATGAGATCTCCCTGCTGAAGGTCGGAAAGCTCAAGACGCGCATCTTGGGCACGGATTTCTATGACCAGTACCTGGGGAACCAGGGCCGTCTCGGCGAGGAGGAGATTTCGGCCGTCGCGTCCATACTGAATGAACTCGGGGAAAACCCGCTGGGCATCCGTTCGTCGGCCACAAACGAGGCGGGCCGCGCGGCGACCGGAATCGGTCCCGTTCATGCGGGTGAAAACGCTTCGTTCATGCTGCCCAACAACCATCCCGACCCAAAGGTCCGCCTGGCCCAGGCTGTCCTGGCAATCGGCCATATCTATGAAGACTTCCGCCGGAAACAGCCACCCGACAGCCCGGAAAAAATGGCCATCGTGATCAACCCCATCCCGGGAATCCTCGATGATACGCTCGCCGGTCCGGTCTATTACCCTTATATTTCCGGAGTGGCGAGCTCCTTTTTTCCTCATGCTCTGAAGAATCAGAATCCCAAGGAGGGTTTTGCCCGGATCGCCTTCGGCCACGGCTACGCCACCGTCCTGGACGATTTTCCGGTCATATCCATGGCCACCATCCGCAACCCGATCCCTCTCGATCTCCTGAGGATCGGGACCGGCCAACAGTATTTTTATGCTCTGGACATGACCAGGAACAGAGACCTCAAGGGGGAAGAACTGGAGACGATGAGGAAGCTCCATGTGCGGTTTGCCAATTTTCACAAAATCCGACTCCTGGGGGTCCAGAACAACCTGATCACGATCGAGGAGCTCATCCAGAACAATCATTTCGAGTTCAAAACAACCCTGGTCGAGATCATGGAGACTATCGCCGCCCGAGTCTCCTCCCATTTCCAGATTGAGTTTGTCTTCAACCTTGACTTCTCCCGGAAGGAGAACAGACAGGGGACCTTTCACATCGTCCAGCTGACCGAGCTGCCCGAACTGAGGCTCGAGGCCCTCCCGCCCCCCCGACACGTCCGTCACACCTATCTTTCGATCACCAACGCCCAGGGACATGGAGTCAAAAAGGACATCGGGTTCGCCGTCGTGGTGTCTCCCTTCATCTATACCAAAGACATGCAGGCGGCAGTCAGAAAGCGGATCGTCGAGGTCAACCAGGAGATGCAAGGCCGCGGAGAGAATTACATCCTTGTCGTTCCCGGACGCCTGGGGAGCAAAAACCCGGATTGGGGCATCTTCGTCGAGTTCAAAGATGTCGACCAGGCCGCGGCTATCTTCGAATACGGGGTGGATGTGGCCGGACGGTCCGAACCCCTGCCCGAGGAGGGGAGCCTGAGCGGAGGCGTCTACGGCAGTCATTTTCTATACATGATCCAGGGGGGGTTCGACGAGGATCAGAAGAGACTCCAGACCCGGATCTACGGGACCCAGGGCACCCATTTCCTGACCAACTTGATGAGCAACAATATTATCTATGGCTATGTCACGCCGCAGCTTGATGCCTTCGACCCGTGGCTCTTCTCTGGGCCTCATCCAGAGTCGGGGCTTTCGGTATTGGCCTTTCCTAGCCCCGTAACAGTGTATGCGGATTCCCTCAACCAGCGCTGCCAGGTTGTTACCGAGAATGTCTAAGCGCACTCCCCGGGAATACGAGTTCATCCCCCGGATCATCAACCCCGTTAAAATGAAGCGGGCGCTATTCTTTGCTGCCGACGCCCAGGTCCGCGAATCCAGGAAGGTCCTGGAAGAGAAGATGCCGTGGCTCAGGACGGAAGTCCTCCCTGACCCTCAGTCTGTGTTGGCAGCCGCTTCCGGTGAACCTTCGGTATTCCTCTTTGATGACACAAGCCTGGCCATCCTTGACGCCAAAAAGCTGCGCGCGGGAAACCAGGACTCGGTTTTTGCCCTATTATCTTTCCAGCCGTTCATCCAATGCGCACCTCCTCAGGCGGCCAGTAAGAAGTATCCGTATACGGGTTTCGCCGACCTTGTCTTCGCTGTCAACCGGAACGAATTTCCGCCCGAGAGAATTGTCCTTCCGGCAGTCCGGGCGGCGGAGGACCTCCTCAACATCAAAAAGCATTCCAGCCTCAGGCGGTTCATTTTCCATATCGTGGACGATGAGCCGCGCTGGTTCTCCCAATTCCTTCCCTTGCTGTATGCGATCATCGGCCAGCGCGCGGACGTCATGATTACGAGGACCTACGAGGAAAGCCTAACCTTCCTTTTCGGGGTGGAAAAGGAGTCCAAGCTCAGCGGCATGAGCCAGCTTTCCCGTGGCCACGGGGACGATGTCGTTTGTCTGATTACGGACATCTTTTTCCCCAAAGGAAACGAACTTCAGAGCGGCGCCGGCCGCGAACTCATCCAGCTGGTAAACAAACACTATCCCCGCATTCCCGTGATCATCGCCTCCAAGGCGAAAGAAGCTCACGAACTTCAAGAGCTGGGCTTCGTCCTTCCCAAGGGGGATCCGGGGAGCCTCCAGAAGCTCAAGGAGTACATTCTCAACTTCACGGGGATAGGAGACTTCCTCGTTTCCGATGAGGAGGGCCGGGAGCTCCGGCGGGCTAGGAATATCCGGGAGGTCTGTGGGATACTTCTTGACGCAGAAAAAGAAACCGAGGAGGCCCGCCGGCTGCGTCAGATACTGGAGAACTACGGCGATAAGGACAAATTTTCGACCTGGCTCTACATGCACAGCTACCGGGAGTTGGGGGACCGGCTGCGCCCCCGGAGGAGCCGGGGCCGCGAGCTTATTACCCTTCTTAAGAGAAACCTGCAGGTCGAAATAGCCCACCTGGACCGCACCCCGCTGGCCATGGCAGGGGAAAAGGTCTTCAGCCTGCCCGACCTCCTGGCGGCCTTGCGCTCCCTGTCGCCGGAGGCGATTCAACCTTACTCCGACAATGATATCCTTTCTTCCTGGCTCGACCGCAGGGGCTATTCCGAGCTGGCCGAGGAACTCCGCCCCATCCACGGCAGCGGCGCTGAATTGCGTCACACACTGGTTGAAATCGTCGGAAAATGGATTACGGCCTCCAGGGAGCGAGGCCTACTCAACTGATTCCTTCGCTTTCAGTTTGGCTCACAATTCAGAGCTTTCGCTAGCCGAGTATTTTGATTCCGTTGGCTTTTTGTTTGGTTTTCGTTAAAATGAAAAGCCGGGGCATTGTCGAGGATGAAATCAGCAGACGAAAACACCCCCTCCAAAGCCAGGATTCTTTGTGTCGAGGACGACGTCAACCTCCAAAAAAGCCTTTCCTTCATCCTCTGGCGGGAGGGCTACGAGGTCTCCTGCGCCCAGACCGGTGAGGAAGCTCTTGAGCTCGCCAGGAGGGAGAGACCCGACCTCATCCTTCTGGACCTCATGCTTCCGGGAATCGACGGCCTCAAAGTCTGCGGCATCCTAAAAAAGGACCCCAACACCTCCGGGATCTTGGTCATCATGGTGACGGCCAAGAAACGGATGGAGGATATCGTCGCCGGCTTGAAGGACTATGCCGACGACTATGTCACCAAGCCTTTTGAACCGCAGGTCCTGTTGGCCCGCATCCAGGCCCTTCTGAGGAGGAGGGTCCAGTCGGCGGGCGATCCGAAAACGACGCTGGAAATCGACGGCCTGGTGATCAACCGGGGGGCCTACGAAGTCCTGGCGGGAGGCCGGAAGATCGCCCTGACCAAGACGGAATTTGATATTCTCGCCCTGCTTGCGGGCAAGCCTAACCAGGTTTTCACACGGTCTCGAATACTCGACAACGTCCGCGAAGACGGCTACCCGATCACCGAACGTGTCGTCGATTACCATCTGACCGGCCTCCGGAAGAAGCTCGGCAAGGCAAAAAGGTATATCCAGACCGTGCGCGGTGTCGGCTACAAGTTCAATGTGGGGGAAGGCTCCTGATTTTCTTTGTCTCCGACCTTCACGGCAGGATAGGCCGATATCAAAAGCTTTTTGAGGTGGTCCTCCGAGAAAGACCTGAGGTTGTGTTTATCGGAGGCGACTTTCTCCCCCATGGGTGGTACGGCCGTGAGACTCTGGATTTCCCGCACAGGGATTTCATCAATGATTTCC
>Ga0153916_10000491_pt1 | contig 26562 bp, 27 predicted proteins | sample Opewatmetagenome_FD_109642 | JGI IMG/M metagenome (GOLD analysis project Ga0153916, IMG submission 109642) | Freshwater wetland microbial communities from Ohio, USA - Open water 3 Core 3 Depth 4 metaG | ecosystem: Environmental > Aquatic > Freshwater > Wetlands | place: USA: Ohio, Lake Erie...
ATCCTGGGGCTGTGGGCGGATGCGCGCAGCCGCTTCGGCCAAAACGGCCAATTCCTGTTCGGCGATTTCGGCGCAACCGACATCATGTTCGCGCCGGTGGTCACCCGTTTCGCCACCTACGCGATCCCCGTCGATGAATCGGGCGCCGCCTATATGCGGGCGGTGCTCGGCCACCCGTTCATGCGCGACTGGATCGCGGCGGCCCAGGAGGAACCCTGGATCATCGAACGGTTCGAGGCGCAGCCTCAATAAGGCGTGCCGTCGTTGCGCGTGAAGCGGCGGTTGGCCGCATCGAAGCGCATGTCGACATCCGGGTAATGGCAATCCGTGACGGCCATCCGGCCGACCGCGATGAACACCACCGGCACATCGCTTTCATTGATCAGGTGATGGCCGTTCGCGACGCCCTTTGGAAAGGCCGCGCAATCGCCCGCGGTCAGCACCGTGCGGCCGGTCTCCTCCACCAGGACCGCCGTTCCCGACAGGATCACGAGAAACTCGTCCTCGCCTTCATGCCAGTGGCGCTGGCTTGAGGCCGCGCCGGGTTCGAGCACCACATGGCTGATGCCGAAATCCTCAAGGCCGCTTGCCGGCCCAAGCCGGCGGTAGTGCCGTCCGGAAAGCTGCGTCGCGAACTGCGGCGGGTAATAGCTCGCATTGGTTTGTTCGACGGCATCAAGATCGATCTTCGGCATCGGGCGGTCTCGCTTGGAAAATTCCTGCTTCACGGCTAGGCCGACATTTATGAACCGCTCTGTTCCCGCCGTCGACCCGGTCGCGCTCGCCCAGGCGCTGATCCGTTGCCCCAGCGTCACGCCCGAAGACGGCGGCGCGATGGCGCTGCTCGGCAGCACATTGGAATCGCTGGGCTTCGCGGTCCACCAGATGCGCTTCGGCGAGGCGCCGGACGGCCCGGTTGAAAATCTGTTCGCGGTGCGCGGGACAGGCGGGCCCCATTTGGCCTTCGCCGGCCATACCGACGTCGTTCCGCCGGGCGAAGGCTGGGCGTGCGATCCCTTCGTGGCCGAGATAAGGGGCGATCTGCTGTACGGCCGCGGAGCGGTCGACATGAAGGGCGCCATCGCCGCCTTCGTCGCAGCGGCCGCGGAGATCGAACCGCAGCGCGGCACCCTGAGCCTGATCATCACCGGCGACGAGGAAGGACCGGCCACCTTCGGGACCGACAAGCTGCTCGACTGGATGGTGGAGCGCGGCCACAAGCCCGATTTCTGCCTAGTCGGAGAACCGACCTCGGAGGCGCGGCTCGGCGATGTCGTCAAGATCGGCCGGCGCGGATCAGTCAATGTCTGGATCACGGTCAAGGGCGTGCAGGGCCATGTCGCCTACCCCCATAAAGCCGACAATCCCATCACCCGCCTGGTGCGGCTGCTCGACCGCCTGAAAAGCCGGACCCTGGACGAGGGCACCGAATGGTTCGCGGCCTCGAACCTTGAGGTCACCGACCTGTCGGTCGGCAACCAAGCGACCAATATCATACCGGGCAGCGCCAGCGCGCGGCTCAACATCCGCTTCAACGACAGCCAGCGCGGCGCCGATCTCGTCCGGTGGATCGAGCAGGAAGCCGCCGGGATCGCGCCCGGCGCGGAGATCGAGGCGAAAATCTCAGGTGAAGCGTTTCTGACGCCGCCCGGCCCGCTCTCCGATGCGATCCTGGCGGCGATCAAGGCTGAAACCGGGATTGCTGCAACGCTGTCGACGAGCGGCGGCACGTCGGACGCACGCTTCATCCGAAGGCTCTGCCCGGTCGCCGAGTTCGGCCTTTGCAATGCGACCATGCACAAGCTCGACGAGGCAGTGGCCGTCGCCGACCTTCACCGGTTGCAGAACATCTATCGATCGATCATTGAGCGCCTGTTGCCCGGCGGCGGCTGACGGCCAGCCACCCAGGCATGAAACGCCGGCTCGTCCATCGGCGTCGCGATGCCGAACCCCTGCAGAATGTCACAGCCCATCGCCGTGAGAATATCGCCTTGCACCTGGCTTTCGACGCCTTGCGCGACAACATCGTAGCCGAGGCCATGCGCCAAGGCGACAATCGCGTGGACGATGGTGCGCGCTTCGGCGCTGACCACGATGTCGGCGATCAGCGACCGGTCAACCTTCAAGCGATCGATCGGCAATTGCCGCAGCCGGGCGAGATTCGAGTAGCCGGTGCCAAAATCGTCGATCGAGACGGTGACGCCGCACTCGCGCAGCGCCTGCAGCCGGCCGATGATGTGCGTTTCGGCCTTCATGATCAGCGATTCGGTGATCTCAAGTTCAAGCTGGTCCCAGGGCGCGCCGAAAGCACGCATCGCCTGATCGATCCGACCGAAGAAATCGGGCCGCTCCAACTGGCGGGCGCTGACGTTCAGGCCAATACGATGGGTGCAGCCCTGGTTCCGCCAGCGGCTGAGCGTTTCGGCGACCGCGTTGATCGTCCAGTCGCCGATATCGACGATCAGTCCACATTCTTCGGCCACGGAAATGAAGCTTTTCGGCGCACGCAGGCCCAATTCCGGGTGATGCCAGCGAATTAGGGCCTCCGCAGCGGCCGACTGCATATCCCGGACCGATATCTGCGGTTGCAGATAAAGTTCGAACTGATCCTGCTCCAGGGCGTCACGAAGCTGGCGCTCAAGGGCAAGGCGCTCATCATTCTCGGCTTTCAGCCGCTCCGAGAAATACTGGACCTGGCCGCGTCCGGCAGCTTTGGCATGATACATTGCCAGATCCGCGTTCTTCATCAACGCGGTCAAATCCTCGCCATCGTCGGGAAAGATGGCGATGCCGATCGACGCGCCGATCTCGATCTTGTGCTCGCCAATCTCGAAGGGCGTGGACAGCGCCCGCAGAACCCTATGGGCAAGCTTGGAGGCATCTTCAGGCCGCTTGAGACTGGGTGCCAGAATCGTGAACTCGTCTCCCGAAAGGCGAGCCACCAACGGCTTGCTGGTGGCGCTGGCCTCGACACCTTGAGAAGGCTCGGCAACAGCCTGCAGCCGCTCCGCAACTTGATTGAGCACCTGATCGCCCAGCGCATGGCCAAGCGTATCATTCACCGTCTTGAATCGATCGAGATCGATGAACAGCATCGCTCCGGGTTTGTCAGAGGCGTTGCGACTGCGCAGCACGTGCTCCGCATAACGGCGAAGGCTCAGCCGGTTGGGAAGGCCGGTTACCGGATCCTGCATGGCCAGCTTCTCGACCGAATCGATGTTCAACCGGACGCGCGACAGAAGACGGTCGATCGATTCCACCAGTTCGGGAAGCTCCCGCCGGATGATTTCGTCGGGAACGAATGAAAAGTCGCCGCGGCTGGCGGCTTTGACCCGCGCGGTCAGCCGGTCGATCGAGCCCGCGATGTCGGCGATCGCCCGAAACGTCACCGCCCAGCTGATCACGCCGCAAATCAATGCGGCGCTCAGCCCGTGAATCAGCGTTTCCTGAGCTTCCTCCGCCGATTGCGACGCAACGGTGCCCAGGATCGCCAGGATGAAGACCAGGCAACCGGCAGACACCGCAAATGCAATGGCTCTGGCGCGAAGCGATGGATCATACATTGAAAACCGCGCCGTCCTCTAGCTTTCAGCGGAGAAAAATATCCAGACGCCCGGCCACGACGGAAATCGCGGCCAGCCCAGAATCCCGCTCTGCCCATCAGAGGTTAAAGAAGATTATGCGGATCGCGATTTCTGCGGAATATTAGATATATCGCGCCGCCGCCGCCATGGCGCGGATGGGCCGGCCGGATCGCCGCGATCCGCGCACGGTGCGGGGATGCCGCCAGCCAGTCCGCAATTTGCCGGCGGATCGCGCCACGTCCAGGCATGCCATCGGGCCCGGACGGGCGGGCGCGGCCGGTGATGATCAGCAAGACCCGCGCGTCGGCCCGGATCGCTGACTCGATTTCGGCGTTAATTCGGCCATGGGCGGCCGCCAGCGTCAGGCCGTGCAGGTCGACGGTGCGGTCAGGCTCGATCCGGCCTCCCGCGAGCCGACGATCCCAGCCGCCGTCCAGCGTGGCGCGGGCCAGAGCAACCGCCGCTGTGGGCGATCCCGGGGGTCGCCGCGCCGGCGCAGCCTCCACCCGCCTTGCGATCGGCGCATGCGGTTTTACCGGAGGGTGCGGCTCCTCGCCCGCGAGACCGGCGTCCTGGGCGTGACCATGGATCGGCCGCACCGTCCTGGCCACCCGCCCCCAAAGAGCCCTTTCGTCAGGGCTGAGGCGACGGCGCATCGAGCCGTTCCTGGGCCTGCAGCGCAAGCCGGGCAAGCGTGCCACGGGGCACCAGCAAGAAGGCTTTCGCGCTCTGGCTCATACCGCCAGCGATCTTCCGGGCATCGCTGCCGGCGCCCCAGAAGCTGTCGAATCGGTTCGCGCCCTTGATCGCGCCGCCGGTATCCTGGGCGACCCAAAGCCCGTCGAGCAGGTCCGGGCCGTCGACCCAGACCGGTGCGCCCAGCGGAACGAAGGCGGGATCGGCGGCGAGCGTCACCCGGGGCGTCACCGCGGCGCCAAGCGCGCCGAGCGGTCCCGGCCCGTTCAGCTCGCGGAAAAACACATAGCTCTTGTTCTCGCGCATCAGCGCCTGGCCCTCGGCCGGATTGGCGCGCAGCCAGGAGATGATCCCATCCATCGTCGCCTGGCCGGGCGCGAGCCGATCCATCGCGCGCAGGCGCTTGCCGATGCCCACATAATCGCGGCCGTTCTGGCCGGCATAGCCGATCCGCATCACCGAGCCGTCAGGCAGATTCAGCCGTCCGGACCCCTGGATCTGCAGGAAGAAGAATTCGATCGGATCGTTCGCCCAGGCGATTTCGAGATCGCGGCCGGCCAGCGCGCCCTCCTCGATTTCGCCGCGCGTATGATAAGGGATCAGCGACTGGTCCTGGACCCTGCCGCGGATCCGCTTGCCCTTCAGCTCTTCCGAAAATGCCCCGAGGTCGACGTCCACGAGATCGGGCGGACGGCGATAGATCGGCACTTGCGACGCCGCTGACTGGACCCGCGATCCACCGATCTCCGGCTCATAATAGCCGGTGAAAAAGGCGGCGCCGTCGCCGACGATCGCGGTTTCGAAATAGTCCCGGAAAAAGACGGCGGCATCGGAAGCTGTATCCGCCGCCGCACAGGCCGCAGTCCAATCTTGCGGGCGGGTGAGCCCCGAACGATCCTGCCGCTTGAGCAAGGCCGGACAGCTCAGCCGGAAGGCGGCAAGCGCGGTGTCGGCTTTGGCTTCCAGCCCCGCCAGGCTGGAAACGCCCAGGCCCGGCGCCACGCCGAGCGCAACGGCATTGATTTCCGGCGCAGGCGCTGCAGGGGGCGCGGGAGACGGAACGGACGGAGCAACGGGACCCTTCCGCGACGGTCCCGCGACGCAGGCCGCCAGTGCCATCGCGAGCGGCAGCGCCGCCCAACGCGACGGGATCACGCGCCCGCTTCGTCGTCGGTTGCGACCAGAAGCCAGTTGGGATCGGCCATGCCGACATGACGGCTGAACGTCCAGACGTCGTGCGTGCCAACGGCATCCGATGTCGACCCGGCGACGATGTTGCCATCCCGGTCGCGCGAAACCGCGACGATATCGGCATCGAAGCGCACGGTGACGACAGCCATGCGGTTGTTGAGCGCGGCATCGACGATGCGCGCCTGCTCAATCCGGACCAAGCGGTTTTCCAGCGTCAGCCCCTCGGCCTTGCGCTGTTCGATCGCCCCGATGAAATCCTGCGCGACATTGTCGTCGGTAAGCGGCTGCAGGGCCTCGGCGTCCCCCTTCCAGAAGGCATCCAGCACCATGCCGTAAGCAAGCTTTGCGCCTTCGAGGAAACGGCCAACATCGAAGTCGGGATCCGCCGCGACGATGGCGCGCAGTCCTTCGGTCGCATTCGGATCGACCATGGCGGGGGAAAGCGAGACGGCTTCCCCTCTCTGCTCGGCGCGCGGGGAAACCTGCGCGGCGGCATTGCGCGGCCGGGTATCCACGGGCTGCCCCAAAGGCTGCTCATGCCCGGTGCGGCGGCCAAGCACGCTGTACAGCCGCAAAGCCACAAACCCTGCGATCATAGCCAGAATGATGATTTCGACCAATGCGCCGCCCATACTAATCTTCCTTACTTCCGCCGCATCTTAGCAGCGGACTTCGGCCGGGTCCAACAGCCCTCGAGGTGACATGGGATGCGGTTAGGCAGGGTTCAAGCTTTGCGCAATCCCGCCGGCGATGATTGCAGTCGGGTCCCGCCAATGCTAGCGAGCGCCCACAACTCACGACGGGACGGTGCAATGGCGGACATAGATGAAATTGAGAGCGGCGACATTGGCGCGAATGGCTCTGACGAGACTCCGCAGGTCGGCATCATCGCGCAATATGTGAAGGATCTCAGCTTCGAAAATCCACGCGCCCCGCAGATTTTCCAGAGTGAAGGCCAGCCCCAGCTCAATGTCTCGATCAACGTCAACGCCACGCGCGTCAGCGACGACGTTTATGAAGTGGTCCTGAGAATCGCGGCCCAGGCCGAAACCGACGGCCAGACAAGCTTCGCGGTTGAGCTCCTCTATGGCGGGCTGTTCGGACTGCGCAACGTGCCGGAGGGCGCACTGCAGCCGTTCCTGCTGGTCGAGGCGCCGCGGCTGATTTTCCCGTTCGCACGGCGGATCGTCGCCGATGCGACGCGGGACGGCGGTTTCCCGCCGCTGCTCCTGGAGCCGATCGATTTCGCCGCGCTCTATCTCGCCCAGACCGAAAACGGCCAGGCGCAAGCTCCCACGGGATCCGGGATCGGCAACGCCTGATTTCCGAGCTTTCCCGGCGATGAGCCTGATCCGCTCCACCTCGGTCATCGGCGGCCTGACGCTGGTCAGCCGCATCGCCGGCTTCGCTCGTGACATGCTGCTCTCCCGCATCCTCGGCGCGGGACTGGCGGCGGACGCGTTCTTCGTCGCTTTCCGCCTGCCCAATCTGTTCCGCCGACTGTTCGCGGAGGGCGCCTTTTCGGCCGCCTATGTGCCGATGTTCAGCCAACGGCTGCACGGCGACGGCGGCCTTAGCGAGGCGGAGCGTTTCACCGAGGATGTGCTGTCGGTGTTCGTGCCGATCCTGATCCTGTTCACGGCGGTGTTCGAGATCATCATGCCGGGGTTCGTCTGGCTGATGGCAGCGGGCTATCGCGACGAACCGGGCAAGTTCCAGCTCACCGTCGAGCTGACGCGGATCGCTTTCCCCTATCTGTTTTTCATCAGCCTGGTCTCGCTGCTGACCGGCGTGCTCAATTCGATGTCCAAGTTCGCGGCGGGGGCGGCGGCGCCGATTTTCTTCAACCTCACGCTTATCAGCGGCGCGCTGATCGGCGCCTGGCTGCGCGGACCCGGCGGCGACGACATCGTGGTGGCGCGGGTGATGGCGGTGGCGATCACGGTTTCCGGCATCGTCCAGTTCGTCTGGCTGTGGTTCTGGACGAAGCGCACCGGCTTCAAGCTCCAGATGCGGCGGCCGCGGCTGACCCCGGAGGTAAGGGAGCTTGGCCGGATCTTCCTGCCCGCCACCTTCGGCGCCGGCATCTATCAATTGAGCCAGTTCGTCGACACCTTCTTCGCGACCCAGCTGCCGCAGGGATCGATGGCCTATCTCAATTATGCCGACCGGCTGAACCAGATGCCGCTGGGCGTGATCGGCATCGCGCTCGGCACCGCGATCCTGCCGACGCTCGCCCGCCATATCAGCACCAACGACCAGGAACAGGCCTGGCGCGTGCAATCGAACGCGATCGAGCTGGCGATGCTGCTGACTGTGCCGGCGGCGTTCGCGCTGGCGATCTGCGCCGGCCCGCTGGTCAGCGCCTTCTATGTCGGCGGACGCTTCACCGCGGAAGACGCGGCGATCACTGCCGGCGTGGTCGCGGCGCTGGTTGGCGGGCTACCGGCCTATGTGCTGGTGAAGGTGCTGACGCCCGGCTTTTACGCACGAAAGGACACCAAGACGCCGGTCAAGACCGCGGCGATCGCGCTGGCGTTCAACATCGTGCTCAACATCGTGCTGATCGCCCGGTTCGGAATCACCGGCCTGGCCTTCGCGACGGCGATCAGTTCGTGGCTGAACACCTTCATGCTCTATGGCATCCTCCACCATCGCGGCCACTACCGGATCAACCCGGGCCTGTGGCAGCGGCTGTTCCGGCAGTTATTGGCCGCCCTCGCCATGGCGGGCGCATTGCTGTGGCTCAAGCCACATCTCGCCGATCATTATGCCGGTGGTGTGATCGAACGAATCGCGGCGATCGGCGCGCTGGTCGCGGTCGGGCTGATCATCTATTTCGGCGTCGCCTGGGCGATCGGCGCGGTCGACAAGGACCGGTTGCAGATGTTGAAGCGCCGGCGGAAGAAGGAAGCATGAGCAAGACTATGCGAGTCGTTTCGGGCATTCAGCCAACCGGCAATCTGCATCTCGGCAATTATCTCGGCGCGATCCGCCGCTGGGTGCCGATGCAGGATCAGGGCGAGTGCCTGTTCTTCCTCGCCGATCTGCACGCGATCACCGTGTACAATGATCCCCGCCAGCTCGCCGCGAGCGTCCGCGAGATGGCCGCAGCCTATATCGCGTCCGGAATCGATCCGGAGCGTTCGGTTTTGTTCCGTCAGTCCGCCGTTCCCGCCCATCCCGAACTCGCGTGGCTGTTGAGCGGCACCGCGCGGATCGGCTGGCTCAACCGGATGACCCAGTTCAAGGAAAAATCCGGCAAGAACCGCGAGGGCGCGAGCGTCGGCCTCTACACCTATCCGGTGCTGATGGCCGCGGACGTGCTGCTCTACCAGGCCACGCACGTGCCGGTGGGCGAGGACCAGAAACAGCATCTGGAGCTGGCCCGCGACGTCGCGATCAAATTCAACACCGATTTCAACGTCGACCTGTTCACGCTTCCCGAACCGATGATCGGTGAGACGGCGGCGCGCGTCATGTCGCTCCGCGACGGCACCGCCAAGATGTCCAAGACCGACCCGTCGGACATGAGCCGCATCCACCTTACCGACGATGCCGATCTGATCGTCCAGAAAATCCGCAAGGCGAAGACCGATGCCGAGCCGCTGCCGGGCGATCCTGCCGGGCTCGACACGCGGCCGGAGGCTCGCAATCTTGTCGGCATCTATGCCGCGCTTGCCGATCAATCGCCCGCCGATGTGCTCTCCCGCTTCGCCGGGCAAGGCTTCGGCGCGTTCAAGCCGGCGCTTGCCGAATTGCTGGTGGAAACGCTGCGGCCGATCAAGACCCGCCTCGACCAGCTTTCGGCGGATCCCGCCGAACTGGACGCCATTCTCGCCAAGGGCGCGGCGCGCGCCGCCGAACTCGCGGCGCCGACGCTTGACGGGGCATACAAGGCACTCGGTTTGCGATAGACTTTGCGTCCGAACGCGCTGTTCGTGCGTTCAACCGAGGTTCAGTGACTTCATGGCACTCGTGCCTGAAAGTCCCCCGGAAAAGGATGATGTCGATGGCACAGAATTGGCTGAAATGGCTCATACCGGCACTGATGCTGGCCTTGACCGCGTGTGCCACGCCATTTCGGAGCGAGGTCGCCCGCTTCCATCAGCTTCCCGCGCCTGAGGGCCAGAGCTTCGTCATTCAGGCAGCGGATCCCGACAAGGCCGGCGGTCTGGAATTTGCGCAATATGCCGGCCTGGTGCGCCAGCAGCTGATCGCGCAGGGCTATCAGGCCGCCGCCGATGCGGCTTCGGCGTCGCTGGTCGTCGAAATGGATTACGGGGTCAACGAAGGCCGCGAGAAGTTCGCCACGCGTCCCGGCTTCAGCCGGTGGCCGGGCTATTATGATCCCTTCTGGGGCCCGTGGTACGGCCGCTATGGCTGGTATTATCCGGGCTATTACGATCCCTTCTGGGATCCCTGGGGCTATGGCTATTGGGACGAGCCCGAAGTTTACAGCTACACTGTCTATACCAGCTTCCTCGACATGCGGATCAAGCGGGCGGCGACCGGCGAGTCGGTGTTCGAAGGCCATGCCGAGGCGCAGACCCGGTCGCGCGATCTGACCACCCTCGTGCCCAATCTGGTGAAGGCGATGTTCGACAATTTCCCGGGCCGCTCCGGCGAAAAAGTGATCGTCAAGATCAAGGACGAGAAGAAGCGCTGAGTCTCGTTCGTTTCAGATGACGGCGCCGGCGCGCGGTGCCGTCACCTTTTTCCTTGTCGAGCGCCGCTCCAGCCCGCAATCTCTCCTTTCCGGGAGGGGGCAGAGTGGTCGAAGCATCCAAAACAACGCGCACCTATATGGTGGTGACCGACGAGACGCCGGAAGCGCGGATCGCGTTGCACTTCGCGGCGCGCCGCGCCGCCAAAACCGGCGGCGCCGTGATGGTGCTGGCGATCATCTCGCCGCCTGAATTCGTACAGTGGAGCGGCGTCCAGGCGGCGATGGAGGAAGAAGCGCTGGCGCGCGTCGAAGGGCTGCTGGCCCAAGTCGCCGGCGAGATATTCGAGGAATCCGGGATCAAGCCGGAAATCTTCATCCGGCACGGCGCTGCCGCCGACGTGGTCCGCAGCTTTCTGGAGGAAGGCCATCCTGTTCACGCGCTGGTGCTGGGCGCGGCGGAAAAGGGTCCGCCCGGACCTCTGGTCAGCCATTTCGCGGGCGAGGCCGCCGGGCAGATGCCATGCCCGATCATGGTCATTCCGGGAGGGCTCACCCCGCAACAGCTCGATGAGCTGAGCTGAGCTGCCCGAAATCTAGAAGACCGGCAGTTCGCTCTTGTCGCCGTCGGAACCGTGAATGCCGCATTCCACCTTGTCCCATCCCCGCCAGCGGCCGGCGCGCGGATCCTCTCCCGGCTGTACCTTGCTGGTGCAGGGCTGGCAGCCGATCGACAGATAGCCTTCCGCCTCCAGCGGGTGGCGGGGCAGATCGTGCGCCGCGAAATAGGCTTCGAGATCCGCCTTCACCCAATCGCCGAGCGGATTGATCTTGAGCCGCCCATCCTCGATCTCGAAGCGCGGAATGGATGCGCGGGTCTGCGACTGGAACGCCTTGCGCCCGGAAATCCATGTGTCGAGGCCCCGCTTGGCGCGGGCCAGCGGTTCGACCTTGCGGATCGCGCAGCAGCCATCGGGATCGTAGGACCAGCGCAGCTGGTTCGCGTCCTTCTCGGCGAGCACCGCCGTATCCGGGGTAACAACCGACGCGTGCCGCAGCCCCAGCAGTTCGATCAGGGTTTCGCGATAGGCGAGCGTTTCGGGGAACATCTTCAGCGTATCGATGAACAGCACCGGGATCGACGGATCCACCGTGGCAACCAGGTGCAGCAGCACCGCGCTCTCCGTGCCGAACGAGGAAACGACCGCGACATTGCCGAGCTTGGCTTCGGCGAACAGGGTCTGCAGCATCGCAAGAGTGTCGACGCCCGCAAAGCGTGCGTTGAGCGCGTCGGCATCCGCCTGGGCGAAAGCCGGCCGCGCATCGATGACGTCGATCTTGCGCGCGGCGTCAGTCATGGCGCAGCGCCCAGACGGGGGGGCGACCGTCCGCGGCCTTCTGATACGCATGATCGTAGCGGCCCAGGGCGCGTTCGACCGCGGCGGTATCCAGAGGCGCGTCAGGCATGAAGCTATCGAAGCCGCACCGGCGCATGAACGGCAACTGATCGACCAGGACATCGCCGACCGCCTTCAGTTCGCCGCGATAACCCGCCTCGCGCAGAATGCGGGCCGCCGAATAGCCGCGGCCGTCGCGGAAGGTGGGGAAGGCGACCTCGATCAGACGGATGCGGCCCAGATGCGGAATCAGCAGGCGGACATCCTCGCCCGCCTCGATCCGCACGGAAAGCGCGTTCGACTGGCCGACGAAGGCGTCGAGGGTCACCGCCGGCTCGTCGGCGGAGGCGTCATCGCGAAAGCGCAGCACATCAACCATAGATCGCCTCCTTGAAGGGCTCGACGCCGACCCGGCGGTAGGTGTCGAGGAAGCGCTCGCCGTCCTGGCGGATCGCGCGGTAGCGCTCGATCGCCTTTTCCACCGCATCGACGATGCCGTCCTCGCTGAAACCGGGGCCGACGATCTTGGCGAGGCTGGCATCCTCCGCGCCCGAACCGCCGAGCAGAAGCTGGTAATTCTCCTCGCCTTTCCGGTCGACGCCGAGAATGCCGATATGGCCGGCATGATGATGGCCGCAGGCATTGATGCAGCCCGAAATCTTGAGCTTCAGCTCACCGAGATCGCGCTGGCGGTCGAGATCGGCGAAGCGCCTGGCGATCTTCTGCGCGACCGGGATCGAGCGGGCGTTGGCAAGGCTGCAATAATCGAGGCCCGGACAGGCGATGATGTCGCTGACCAGATCGAGATTGGGCGTCGCCAGACCAGCGGCCTCCAGCTGCTGCCACAGCGCGTAAAGATCGGCCTTCCGGACATGCGGCAGCACGATGTTCTGGGCGTGGGTGACGCGCAGCTCGTTGAAGCTGTAGCGCTCGGCGAGATCGGCCATCAGATCGATCTGGTCGGCGCTGGCATCGCCCGGAATGCCACCCACCGGCTTCAGGCTGATGGTGGCGATCGCATAGCCGGGCGTCTTGTGCGGATGGACATTCTGCTTAGCCCAGGCCGCGAAATCCGGATCAGCAAGGTCAAGTTCGTCGGCAAGGCCGGCCTCGAAGGCAGGATCGGCGAAGAAGGCGGCGATCCGCGCGAATTCGGCTTCGGGCGCGTCGAGGCCCAGAGCCTTCACCAGCGGGAATTCCGCCTCCACCTGGCGGGTGAATTCCTCGGCTCCCAGCTCGTGAACGAGGATCTTGATCCGTGCCTTGTAGATATTGTCGCGGCGGCCGTAGCGATTGTAGACGCGCAGGATCGCTTCCACGTAGCTGAGGAAATCCGCGGTCGGCAGGAAGCTTCTGATCTCCGGCGCGACCATCGGGGTGCGGCCCATGCCGCCGCCCACGAAGACGCGGAAGCCGGGCGCGCCCGCATCGTTGCGCACGATCTGCAGCCCGATGTCATGGAGGCGGACGGCGGCGCGATCCTGATCGGATGCGACCACCGCGATCTTGAACTTGCGCGGCAAGTAGCTGAATTCGGGATGGAAGGTCGACCATTGCCGCAGCAGCTCCGCCCAGGGGCGCGGATCGGCCACCTCCTCGGCGGCGGCCCCGGCGAACTGATCCGAGCTGATATTGCGGATGCAGTTGCCGCTGGTCTGGATCGCGTGCATCTCGACGGTGGCGAGATCGGCGAGAATGTCGGGCGCGTCCGCCAGCTTGATCCAGTTGTACTGGATGTTCTGGCGGGTGGTGAAATGCCCGTAGCCGCGATCATATTTGCGCGCGATCGTGGCAAGCATCCGCATCTGGCGGCTGTCGAGCGTGCCATAAGGAATGGCGACCCGCAGCATATAGGCATGAAGCTGGAGATAGAGCCCGTTCATCAGCCGCAGCGGCTTGAACTGGTCCTCACTGAGCGCGCCCGAAAGGCGGCGTTCGACCTGATCGCGAAACTCCTCGACGCGGGCATCGACGATCGCCTGGTCGTACTGGTCATATTTGTACATTTCAGATCACCCAGCTTCCGGCGTTGGGATCGGCCGGCTTCAATGTGAGATCGGGGCGGACGGTGGGGCCGAGCGCGCGCACGCGGTCCTTGATATGCGCCGGCCGGGGCCCTTCGGGGGTCTCCAGCGCCTCGATGACATAGGGCGCGTTGACGCGGCGGGCGCCCTCCTCGCGGGCGGCGATCGCCTCGCCGCCTTCATCGACATCGACGGCATCGGCGACATGGCGCGACCAGCCGCTGCCCGTCCACCAAACGACATCGCCGGTTTCGAGATTGTTGCCGGTCAGGATCTTCACGCCATCGCCTCCGCCTGCTGCGCCCAGTGCGCCAGTTTTTCTTCCGCGTCCGAGAGCAGGACGACCTCGCCGACGACGATGATCGCCGGGCTCTTCACCCGCTCGCGCCGCACCATGTCGCCAAGATCGGTGAGCAGGGTGCGCAGCGCGCGGGCGCCGGCCAGCGTGCCGCGCTCCAGCACCGCGACCGGCATGTCGGGCGAAACGCCGTCGGCGATCAGCTTGTCGGCGATGTCGCTGGCCGTCGCGACGCCCATGTAGATGACGAGCGTCCGGCCCTGGCCGGCGAGCCCGGCCCAGTTCTGCTCCGAAAGCCCCTTGCATTGCCCGGCGACGAAGCTGACCGCGCTCGAATGATCGCGATGGGTGAGCGGCAGCATCGCTTCGGCGGCGCAGCCCAATGCCGCTGAAACGCCCGGCACGACCTCGACCGGGAGCCCCGCCGCGCGCACCGCCTCGACCTCTTCGCCGCCGCGCCCGAACACGAACGGATCGCCGCCTTTCAGGCGCACGACCACCGATCCCGCCTTCACATGGGCGACGATCAGGGCGTTGATCGCCTCCTGCGGCAGGGTGTGGCGCGCGCGCTGCTTGGCCACAGAGATGCGCTGGGCGTGGGGCGGCGCGAGATCGAGCACGCGCGGATCGATGAGGCCGTCATGGACGACGACGTCGGCCGCGCCCAGGGCCCGCACCGCCTTGACGGTGAGGAGATCGGGGTCGCCGGGACCGGCGCCGACCAGGATGACGCGCCCGCGCGCGGAGGGATCGAGCAAGGTAGCCATGACCGTCCCATGGACCGGCCGGCGCCAGGTGACAAACGACGCTTTGTTGGGGGGCGGCTAGATCAGCTTTTGCAGCCCGAGTTCGGCGAGCAGCGCGCCGCGCCCCCGCTCCGCCTGAGTCCAGAGAGCGGGACTGCCGAGATCGGAGAGATTGATCGTCTCCGGCCAATGGGCCTCGACGACGGCGGCAACGCGATCGAGCCGGGCCTCGTCGGCCAGAAACCGCGGATCGACGGTCGCCGGATCGGCGACGACGCGCAGGCGCAGGCAGGCTGGCCCGCCGCCGTTCGACATCGATTCGCGGACATCGACCACCGCGATCCGCCGGATCGGGCCATTGCCCGCGACCAGCCGCTCGAGATAGCGCCAGACCGGGGCGGTCTCCCTGGCCTCGGCCGGGACGATGAGCGCCATGCCGCCATCGGGCAGGGTGACGAGCTGGGCGTTGAAGAGATAGGAAGCGATCGCATCGGCGAGGCTCACCTCGGCCGAGGGCACCTCGACGATCACCGCCTCGGGAAGCAGGCGGCGCAGCGCGCTGAAAAAAGCATCCTTGTCCGCGAACGCCAGTTCGTGCGCGAACAGCACCGGGCCGTTCGCCACCGCGACGACGTCGTTGTGGAAGGCGCCGGCGGCGATCGCCTCGGGCGCTTGCTGGACGAACAGCGTGCGGCCGGGATCAAGGCCATGCCGCCGCGCCACCGCCCCGCTGGCCTGGCGGTGCTGGCGCGCCGGAAACGGCCCGCCCGCCTCGCCATAGACGAAGATCTCGATGCCGGGCGCGTCATGCGCGGTCGCCATGCGCATGTGATTGGCCGCGCCCTCGTCGCCGAACGGCGGCGGCACCGGCCCGTGCACCGCGAAATGCCGGCTGTCGGCGAAGGCGGTCTGCAACTGGGCGAGCGTTTCCGGCCATTCATGGCTGCGATGGGCCTGGGTGACGAGATTGGCGACGGTCAAATGGCAGCGGCCGTCGGGCGTGTCGGGCGCGGGCGAGACGGTGGCGGCGTTGGCGGTCCACATCGCGGCCGCGGACATGGCGCTGGCGAGCAGATCGGGCGACGCCTCTTCCGGCGTGGTGGCGAGGCTCGCAAGCCATTGGCGATTGGGCCGGCGATGAGGCAAGAGCAGCCCCTGATGAAGCCCGAGCGCGAGATTGGCGCGCATCTTGGCGACGCCCTGGAGCGCCGCGGCCCGCGGATGCGACTGACATCCGGCATGCGACGTGGCCGCGAGATTGCCGAAGGCGAGCCCGGCATAATTGTGGGTGGGGCCGATGACGGGATCGAAATTGATCTCGACGAGCATCTCCGTCAGCCGTCGCGCAGACCGACGCCGATCGACGCGCGCGCCTGATCGACCTCGGCCGACACCACCGGATAGGCGCAATAATCGGCCGCGTAATAAGCGCTTGGCCGGTGATTGCCGGACAGCCCGACACCGCCGAACGGACCGGACGACGGCGCGCCGTTGGTCGGCCGGTTCCAGTTGATCACACCCGCCCGGATCGTCGACCAGAACCGGTTATAATCTTCGGGCGAACCGCCGATCAGCGAGGCCGAGAGGCCGAAGCGAGTCGCATTGGCCTCCGCCAGCGCGGCGTCGAAATCCCTGACCCGGATGATCTGGAGAATCGGTCCGAACAGTTCCTCGTCGGGACGATCGGCGACATCGGTGACATCGATCAGCCCCGGGGTGAGGAAGGGCTTGTCCGCTTCCAGCCGGTCGAGACGGCGGATCGCCTTGCCGCCCCGCATCAGCAGATCGAGAAACGCCTCCTGAAGTCCGTCGGCGGTGGCGTTGTTGATCACCGGGCCCATGAACGGCGCCGGCTTGGCGTGCGGCGGGCCAATGATGAGCCGATCGACGATTTTCCCTATGGCATGGATGATCGCGGCTTCCTTGCCGTCCTCGACGATCAGCCGTCGTGCCGCCGTGCAGCGCTGTCCGGTCGACAGATAGGCCGACTGGACAATGGTGACCGCCGCCGCTTCGATGTCGGTGGGATTCCACAGCACGATCGGGTTGTTGCCGCCCATTTCGAGGGCGAGGATGTTGCCGGGCCGCCCGGCGAACTGGTGGCTGAGGACGAGGCCGGTTTTCGCCGATCCGGTGAACAGCAGGCCATCGATGTTCGGATGGGCGGCGATCGCCCTGCCGGTTTCGACGCCGCCGGGGGCGAACCGCACCACATCCTCGGGCACGCCCGCCACATGATAGCAGGCGACCAGCGCCTCCCCGACCGCCGGCGTATGCTCCGACGGCTTGAAGATGATGGCATTGCCCGCCAGCAGCGCGGGAACGATATGGCCGTTGGGCAGATGCGCCGGGAAATTATAGGGGCCGAGCACCGCAAGCAGGCCGTGCGGCTTGTGACGCACCGCGCCGCGCACGCCCATCGCGCCCTCCAGCTGCCGTTGCGGGGTACGATCATGATTGGCGGCGATCGAGATTTCGACCTTGTTGACGACGCTGTCGACTTCGGATTCGGCCTCCCACAGCGGCTTGCCGGTCTCTCGGGAGATCAGATCGGCGAGCCGGGCATGTCTGGCGCGCACCACATTGGCGAAACGGCGCATGGTCTCGATGCGGAAGCTGAGCGATTTGGCGGCCCAGGAAGGCCACGCCTTATGCGCCCTGGCGATCTCGGCGCCGACATCCACGGGCTGGCCTTCCCACAGGCGTTCGCCGGTCGCCGGCTCGGTCGATATCAGGCTAGGCTGCGACATGCCAAAACTCGTCTCCAATGCCGACGCGGAGTGCGCGGGCGCTCGTCTCGTCCATGCAAAAACCCCCTTGCTGCGTAGCGCCGGAGATCATTGTCGCACGAAAATCGGACAGATGACCCGCGGCCGCAAGCCGGGATTGTGCATCGGCCATATCGCAGATCCCCGCCAAGGGCGCAGGCCGGGCCTGCCGCACGGTTGCGATCTGATCGGTCGCCGCCGCCATCGTCGGCCCGCCATCGAAAATGTCGACATAGCCATCATAACGGAAGCCTTCCGCCTCCAGCATGCGCATCGCCGTACGGCCGCTCGCATGCGGCTCGCCGATCACCGCCTGCGCGGTATCGGGCAGGAGCGCGACATAAACCGCATGCTTGGGCATCAGATCGGCGATGAACTGGTTGCCGTGGAGCGAATTGAACCGGTCGGCCTCGCTGAACGGCATGCCGAAGAATTTACCGGCGAGGCCATCCCAGAAGGGCGCGCTGCCATCGGGTTCGACGCGCCCGCGAAGCTCGGAAATCACCCGCTCGGCAAAGCGCGCGCGATGCATCGCAATGAACATGTAGCGGCTGCGGGCGAGCAGCCTGCCGAGGCCGCCGGCGCGCTCGTCGGGATCGAGAAACAGCCCGCCCACTTCGCTGGCCCCGTCGAAATCGGTGACGAGATTAAGCGTGTCGGCCCGGAAGGTCCGCCCCAGCTCCTTTGAGAATTGCGACAGGGCGGTCAGCTTGTAGCTGTAGAACGGCCATTTCACCCCGATGCGCGAGAAGATCTGCGCGGTGCCGCGCACGGCGCCGGTTTCGAGATTTTCGAGGATCAGGACGTAGAGTTCGTCGTCCGGGAAATCATCGGTCCGGCTGAAGGCCGCCGCCGAACGTTCGAGCTTCGACGCGAGAGCGCCGCGGTCCGGCGGCAGATTGGTGAAGCCGCCGCCGGTGCGCGAGGCCATGTCGAACAACGCGTCGAGGTCGCCCCTGCGGCCCGGACGGACAATCCAGCTCATTGAAGACCCCGTTCTGTCAGGCGAAGGACCGCAAGCGCGGAAAGCTGCGCGCGCTCGACCAGGCTGTCGACGATGAGGAACTCGTCCGGCGAGTGGATCGCGCCGCCGCGGACACCCATGCTGTCGACGACCGGCACCCCGCACGCGGCGATATTATTGCCGTCGCAGACCCCGCCGCTATCCCGCCAGTGAATATCAAGGCCGAGCTCCGCCCCGCACGCGCGGACATGGCTGAACAGCCGCAACTGGTTGGCGTCGAGCGGTTTTGGCGGCCGCCCGAACCCGCCGTGGACCGCAATTGCGACCCCGTGGGCGGCCGCGACCTTTGCGACCGCAGCGTCGATGGCCGACTGCGCGCGGCGCTCATCCGCATCGGTCCCGGGGCGAAAATTCACGTGCAGGACCGCATGATCGGGCACGACGTTGTTGGGACCGCCGCCCTCGATGCGGGCCGGATTGACGGTCAGGCCGTGGCCGGCGGCATCGGCCAGCCGCAGCGCCAGATCGGCGGCAGCAAGCAGGGCATTCCGGCCTTCTTCCGGATTGCGCCCGGCATGCGCCGAACGGCCGCGCACGACGAGTGCAAAATTGCCGCTGCCCGATCGGGCGCCGGCAAGCGTGCCGTCGGCGAGCGCCGGTTCATAGGTGAAGGCCGCCTGCTTGCCGGCGGCGGCCCTGGCGATCAGCGCCGCCGATCCGCCGGAGCCGACCTCCTCATCGCTGTTGATGAGCACTTCATAGCCGATGCCGGCGGCCAGCGGTGACGCTTCAACCGCCCGCAACGCGGCGCGCATGACAGCAAGGCCGCCCTTCATGTCGGCGACGCCCGGCCCATTGAGAACGCCGGATTCCAGCCATTTAAGCTTCTGAAACGGATGATCGGCGCCGAACACCGTGTCCATATGGCCGGTGAACAGCAACTGCAGGGGGGCATCGGGGCGAACCGTCAGATGCAGATGGCGGCCATGTTCGATCACGTACGGGCAACCGGTCTTGTCGATCGCCTCGACCGGCATGGCGTTCACCAGATGCAACTCGCCCGGGAGCACCGAAAAAGCATCGGCGAGCACGTCCGCCATCCGCGCGAGGCCATTGAGGTTGCGGCTGCCGCTGTTGATCGCGGCCCATGCCTCGACCTCAGCGAGCATTGCCGCCGCCTCATCGGCGATTGCTTCAATCACGGTCGCGGCACTGCCGGTGATCGCTTTCATCCCCCGGTTCTAGCGGCGAGTTTGAACCCATGGAAGGCCCAGCGATGCCGGGGTGAATGCCGTAACGGAAACCGCGCGCCGCCCCCTCGAGCCCGATCGTTTGAGGTGGAAGCGCGAAGCGCTTCCGCCGAAAGCGTGAATCAGGCTCTCGTCTATAGGTTGAGACCTTGATCGTTTCAGGCTGAATCAGCCTGAAACGATCAAGATCTAGAACCGCAAGGCTTCGCCCATCTGGCGGATCGACTGAACCTTTGACTCAAGCGGCGACCAGTCGTCACCTTCGGCGATCGCCGACCAGATCGCCTCGACCTCGTCGATCAGCATCGCGCACGGCCCATCGCCCTTGAAATAGGGGTGATCGGGCTCAGTCGCCGGTTCAAAAGCGGCGATCGCCGCGGTGAATCCCGCGAATTCCGGACGCTGGTAGCTGGCCTCTTCAGGGCTGGGGCCCCGCCGCCGTCCGCCGAACCAGTCGAAATAGAAGCGGTCGAGCGGCACCCTGGTTTCGACCAGGGCGGTTTCCATCGCCTCCATCAAGGCGAGATCGGAGCGATCGTCCCGGGGTTTGATGCCGAGCCGCCGGAACAGCGCATCGCGGAGCGCCGTCTCATAATGTGCCGGATAGGCTTCCAGCACTGGCGCGAGCTCTTCGACCGCGGCGATGTCGCGCAGGCTCAACGCCAGCTGCCAGACATTCCAGTGCAGCGCCTCGGCCTGGCGTCCGAATGCGTAGAGACCGTTCTGATCGAAATAGGCAGCGACGAAATGCGGATTCCAGTGCGGCGTGAATCGCCAAGGGCCGTAATCGAAGCTTTCGGCGGTGATCGAGATGTTGTCGCTGTTGAGCACGCCGTGCACGAAGCCCGCCGCCATATAGGAGGCCGCCAGCCCGGCCGCGCCGCGAACGGCATGATCGAGCAGCCGGGCGCCGGCATCGTCGCCGCCCGTCCGATCGCCGAGCAGGTGCTTCAGGCTGTAGTCGGTCAGGGCGCGCAGCCCCTCGGCATCGTTCAAGGTGGCCAGTCGCTGAAAGCTGCCATAGCGGATATGGCCGTGGCTGAGGCGGACCAGCACCGCCGAGCGCGTCGGCGAGGGCTCGTCATTGCGAAACAGATTCTCGCCGGTTTCGATCAGCGAGAAGCTGCGCGAGGTCCGCACCCCCAGCGCTTCCAGCATTTCGGTGGCGAGGATTTCGCGAACGCCGCCCTTCAGCGTCAGCCGGCCGTCGCCGAAGCGGCTGTAAGGCGTCTGGCCCGACCCCTTGGTGCCAAGGTCCAGGAGGCGATCGCGGTCGTCGCGCGCCTGGGCGAACAGGAAGCCGCGGCCATCGCCGATGTCGGGATTGTACACCCGGAACTGATGGCCGTGATAGCGCAGCGCCAGCGGCTGATCGAGGCTGCCGGGCAGCGGTTTGAAGCGCCCGAAATGATCGATCCACTCGGCGTCCGACAGATCGTCCAGCCCGATCTCCCGGGCCGCCCGGTCGTTGCGGAACCGGAGCTTGTGCTCCGGAAAGGCGGCGGCCGCCACGGGATCATAGAAGCCGTCGCCGAGGTCGAGGATCGTGCGTTCGGGGCTGAATTTGGTCGCATCCATCCTCTTGATATGAGAAGTCGCGGGCAGGAGGTCAAAGCATGGCTGAATATGCGGACGGATATTGGTGGTCGAAGGATGGCCTGAGGCTGCATTACCGCGATTATCCGGGACCGTCAGACCGTCCGGCGGTGCTCTGCATCCCCGGCCTCATCCGCAACGCCCGCGACTTCGAGCGCCTCGCGCCGCATCTCGCGAAGGATCGCCGGGTGATCGTCCTCGAACTGCGCGGGCGGGGCGAAAGCGCCTATGCCAAGGATCCGATGACCTATGTCCCGCTCACCTATCTGCAGGACATCGAGGCGCTCCTCATCGACCAGCAGCTTGAGAAGATCATCGCCATCGGCACCTCGCTGGGCGGCTTGCTGACGATGCTGCTCGCCGCGACCGACCATGGCCGCTTGGCGGGCGCGGTGCTGAACGACATCGGCCCGGCGATCGAGGCCGACGGAATCGCGCGCATTCGCACCTATGTCGGCAAGGCGCAGAACTGGCCGACCTGGCTCCATGCCGCTCGCGCCCTGGCCGAGACCAACGCCGCCGCCTTCCCCGACTACCGCCTGGACGACTGGCTGGTGATGGCCAAGCGCCGCGCCAGGCTGACCCCCGGCGGCCGCATCGTGCCGGATTACGACATGAAGATCGCCGAGCCGTTCCGGCTGCCGGGCGGGGAGAGCGGCGTCGACCTGTGGCCGGCGCTGGACGCGCTGAAGGATGTGCCGACCCTGCTGATCCGCGGCGAGCGCTCGGATGTGCTGAGCTGCGCGACTTTCGAGAAGATGCAGCGCCGGCTTGCAAAGGCGACCGCCATTACTCTCCCGCGCATCGGCCATGCGCCAACGCTCGATGAACCAGATTCGGTCGCGGCAATCGACCAGCTCATCGCCCGCGTCGGATAATCGGCAAGAATCGGCAGGGAATTCGCTTTTGCTGGCGCATTTCCTATATTCGCCCCTATAGCGGGCTGAAATGAGCGCTTCGGAGCAAGAATCATCGTGTTTAAGGGTTTGAAGCCGATCCAATATGCCGGTCGGGAGCTATGGCCTCTGGTCGAGGGTGGCAAAGGCGTGTCCGCGACCAATCACGCATCGTCCGGCGCCTGGGCGGCAGCCGGCGGCATCGGCACGGTGTCGGCGGTCAATGCCGATAGCTACGACCCCGAGGGCAAGATCATTCCGCAGGTCTATCATGCGCTGACACGCCGCGGCCGCCATGAGGAGCTGATTCGCTACGCCATCGATGGCGCGGTCGATCAGGTCCGGCGAGCCTACGAGATCGCCGGCGGCAAGGGCGCGATCAACATCAACGTGCTGTGGGAAATGGGCGGCGCCCCGGACATTCTGGAAGGCGTGCTCGAACGCACCAAGGGCCTTGTCACCGGCGTGACCTGCGGCGCCGGCATGCCCTATCGCCTGTCCGAGATCGCCGCCGCGCACCAAGTCTATTATCTGCCGATCATCTCGTCGGCGCGGGCCTTCCGGGCGCTCTGGAAGCGCGCTTATTCGAAAGCCGCGGAATGGCTGGGCGCGGTGGTCTACGAGGACCCCTGGCTCGCGGGCGGGCATAATGGCCTGTCCAACGCCGAGGACCCCAAGGTACCGCAGGATCCCTATCCCCGGGTCCGCGACCTGCGCGCAACGATGCGCGAAGGCGGCCTTTCCGACGATGTGCCGATCGTGATGGCGGGCGGCGTCTGGTTCCTGCGCGAATGGGAAGACTGGATCGACAACCCCGAGCTCGGCACGATCGCCTTCCAGTTCGGCACCCGCCCGCTGCTCACCAAGGAAAGCCCGATTCCGGAGGCCTGGAAGGCGCGGCTGATGACGCTGGACGAAGGCGACATCCTGCTCCATCGCTTTTCCCCGACCGGCTTTTATTCGAGCGCCGTCCGCAACCCGTTCCTGCGCAATCTCGAGGCGCGCTCGGAACGGCAGATCGCCTTTTCCGGCGAAGCGGCGGGCGATCACCAGTATCAGCTCGACGCCGGGGTTCGCGGCAAGAATTTCTACGTCACCAAGGGCGATCTGCTGCGCGCCCGCGAGTGGGTGGCACTTGGCTTCACCGATGCGCTGAAAACGCCGGATAACACGCTCGTCTACGTCACGCCCGAGGAGAAGGCGACGATCCGGAAGGATCAGGCCGAGTGCATGGGCTGCCTCAGCCAGTGCCAGTTCTCGTCCTGGGCGGAGAATGAAAACAGCTCGACCGGGCGCCTTGCCGATCCGCGCAGCTTCTGCATCCAGAAGACGCTTCAGGACATCGCCCATGGCGGATCGACCGAGAACAATCTGATGTTCGCCGGGCATGCCGCCTACCGGTTCAAGCAGGATCCCTTTTATTCAAACGGGTTCGTGCCGACAGTGAAGCAACTGGTCGACCGGATTCTGACCGGGGACTAAGCCCTACCCGCGAAACCAGCCGCCGGCGTATCGTCAATCGAACTCGTAAGCACGCTCGCCATGGCTGGTGAGGTCGAGGCCGTCATGTTCGGCCTCCTCATCGACCCGCATCGGCCACAGCGATGCGACGAGCCTTGCCGCCACCCAGGTTGCAACAACCGACCAGAGCGCCACCACCGCGACCGCAAGCAGCTGCACGCCGAACTGAGTGCCCATGGTCATACCCTCGGCAAAGCCCGAGCCTCCCCAAGCGGTGGACATGAACATCGCCAGCAGCAACGAACCCAGCATGCCGCCGACTCCGTGAACCGCGAACACGTCCAGCGAATCGTCAATCGCCAGACGCTGCTTGACGATCAGCACGGCCGAGAAACAAATCACGGACCCGATCACGCCGATCGTGATCGCCCCGATGGCCCCGACAAAACCGGCGGCGGGCGTGATGGTCGCCAAGCCCGCAATCGCGCCAGTGATGAGACCGACGGACGTCGCCTTGCCGATCTTCCAGCGTTCGAGGAGCGCCCAAACCAAGGCTGCGCTGCTGGCCGCGAGATGGGTCGCCAAGATCGCCGCAGCCGCACCTTCGCCGGCCGCCAGCGCCGAGCCGCCGTTGAAACCGTACCAGCCGACCCACAGCATGGCGCCGCCGACCATCGTCAACGCCGGGCTGTGCGGTGGAATCATCGTCTTCGGGAAACCGCGGCGCGGGCCGATCATCAATGCCGTCACCAACGCTGCCACGCCAGCCGTCGTGTGGACGACGATACCGCCCGCGAAATCGAGAACGCCGAGGGCTGCCAGCCATCCGCCGCCCCAAACCCAGTGCGCGACGGGAATATACACGAGGACCGCCCACAAGGCCGCAAAGCCCATCACCCAGCCGAACCGCACTCGCTCCGGAAAGGCGCCCACGATCAGCGCCGGGGTGATGATGGCGAACGTCATCTGATAGAGGGCAAACAGATTTTCGGGGATGGTGAGGCCATTGCGCACATCGGCCAGCCCGGACAATCCGCCCCTCGCCAGATCGCCGATCCATGGTCCGTTACCCGAGAACACCAGGCTATAGCCGAACAGCGCCCAGATCAGGGAAACCGCACAACCGATCGCGATGCAATGCATCAACACGGAGAGGAAATTGCGGGCACGGATCAGGCCGCCGTAGAACAGCGCCAGACCGGGCAATGTCATGAACAGGACGAGCGCGCTCGCTGTCAGTATCCAGGCGCTGTCACCGCTGTCGGTAATGGTTCCAGCGAAAGCCCCGCTGGACGATATCAGAAGATTCGTAGCCAGTGCGCCGCGAAGCCATGCCCGTACCATTCCTCAATCCCCCCGGTCGCCTTGTCGGCAGGTTCGGAGGGGACTGCTATTCGTTTCGATTGCCAGGCGCAACCATGGACTAGAGCATGACTTCCGGCGTTTCAGTGAGCGGCGTCACCCGGTCAGTTTCGACCTGCGCCCGGCGGCGGACCCACAGGCGGCGCAGCGCGAACAGCGCCGCCACCGCGGCGATCGCAGCGGGAGCATAGCCGAGCGGCCGAGGAATTTTGGGCATGTCCATGACTATCTCCCCTTATTCGCGATAATGACGACGGCCTTCGTCATCGATCCAATATTCGCGGCCATCCGCATCGCGATACCATTGCTTGCCGTCCTTAGTGAGCGCGCCGACGATCGCGCCGCCAGCCGCACCGATCGCGGCGCCTTCAACCGTGCTGACGCCGGGCACTACCGCCCCGACGACCGCGCCACCGGCGGCGCCTATCGCCGCACCGCGCACGACGCGATTCTCGACACAACCCGCAACGCCGATGCCAAACAGAAGGATCACCAGAACGATCGGATGGAATCTACGCATCAACAGCCCCCCATGCTACGCTTCACTCGATCATCAACCATCAAACAAGGCGATCGGTTCCGTCGGTTCTCAAATCCATCCCTCAAGCACCTGATCGGGAGGCCGGTGGCCATCGGCCCAGACCCGGATATTGGCGACAACCTTCTCGCCCATGCCCTGCCGCGCCTCGAAGGTCGCCGACCCCATGTGGGGGAGCAGCACGACATTCTTGAGCGCCAGCAGGCGGGGATCCACTGCTGGCTCATGTTCGAAGACGTCGAGACCCGCGCCCGAGATGACGCCGCGCTGAAGGGCATCGATCAGCGCCTCCTCATCGACAATTTCGCCGCGCGCCGTATTGACCAGATAGGCGCTCTGCGGGAGCAAAGCCAAGCGCCGCGCATCGAGCAGATGATGGGTCTCATCGGTGTGCGGACAATGGATCGTGAGGATGTCCGACGCGGCCAGCATCTCGTCGAGACTGGGCCACCAGCGCGCCGCGAGCGGAGCTTCGACAACTTCAGGAAGTCTCTCGCGGTTATGATAATGTACCGACAAACCAAAGGCGCGCGCCCGCGCCGCCACCGCCTGTCCGATCCGGCCCATGCCGATGATGCCCAGGCGCTTGCCGGTGATGCGATGCCCAAGCATCCCGCAAGGGCTCCAGCCTCGCCATTCGCCATTGCGGATCACCCGGACGCCCTCGACGAAGCGCCGCGTCACCGCGAGGATCAGCGCCATCGCCATATCCGCGGTATCGTCGGTCAGCACCCCCGGCGTGTTGGTGACGATGATACCTTGGGCACGCGCGGCGGCAAGATCGATATGATCGACGCCATTGCCGAAATTGGCGATCAGGCGCAGCCGGGGCGCAGCCATTTCCAGAAGGTTGCGATCGATCGCATCGGTGACCGTCGGCACAAGCACGTCGGCCCGGAGCACCGCATCCTCGAGCTGACGCCGGTCGAAAGGAAGATCGGCAGGGTTCAACTCGACATCGAACAGTTCGGCCATGCGGGCCTCGACTGCATCCGGCAGGCGCCGGGTGACGATCACCTTTGGACGGCGGGGACGCTCAGCTTCAGTCATAGATCGGCTATCCGCGCTGGCGGCACCAGCGTCAAGGCGCGACACGATTGCGTCTCTTCGCAACTTGCCTAAAGA